>Ga0182011_10005220_pt1 | contig 10258 bp, 6 predicted proteins | sample 711E1DmetaG_FD_120481 | JGI IMG/M metagenome (GOLD analysis project Ga0182011, IMG submission 120481) | Permafrost microbial communities from Stordalen Mire, Sweden - 711E1D metaG | ecosystem: Environmental > Terrestrial > Soil > Wetlands > Permafrost | place: Sweden: Stordalen | collected...
ACCCTTCCGCAGGCGCCGACTTTTATAACCAGTAACTGCCTTCAGGAGGAGAATACACCGGTAAAACAGGAGGAAATGTGAGGAAGATTATATTCAGCCTGCTCTGCTTGTGCGTGCCGTTGATGGCCGCGTCTGCGATTCGCGCCGATGATTCCGCCGCGCGCCTGCCCGAAATTGTCGTTTCACCTCTCAGGGAGGAGCAACCGGTCGGTGCCTACGAACAGCCCGAGTGGACGACCGAGCGACGCTTTCCGACCACCCGCGTCTATCTCCAGGAGACGCCGGGAGATGTGGGTGTCGAACAGTGGGTCAAAGCGCAGTGGCCTCGTGACGAGAAGGCGAACTTTCTTTTTCAAGAAGAAGGGGAACTGGGATTGCCGCACCGGTTTCAGCTCGACGTGTACGAGAATTGGGCCCGCGATGAAGAGGGCACGATACAGCAGGATAGCGTCTCGCTTGAACTGCGGTATGCGCTGGCCGACTGGGGCAAGCTTCCGCTCAATCCGACCTTGTACGGCGAGTGGACATTCCGCAATCCCGACCTCGGAGCAGACAAGTACGAGGTGAAGCTCCTGTTCGGCGATGAATTTGCGCAGCGCTGGCATTGGGGCGTCAATTTCGCGTATGAACAGGAAACGGGCGACGAGCTTACCCGCGAATATGCCGCCAGCGAGGGCGTCAGCTACACCGTGCTGGACAAGAAGCTCAGCATCGGCGAAGAAATCAAAGTTGAAAGCGAGACGACCAAAGACGATCGGCATCCGATACCGCTTGAAGTAGATGTGGGCCCTAGCGTTCAGTGGCGGCCGACGCCGAATACGCATCTTGATGTTGTGCCGTTGATCGGTGTAACTTCCGACTCGCCGCTCGTCGAGTCCTGGATCGTGTTCGGCGTGGATTTCGGCGGTCAGAAGGGCGGGGAAGCCCAGGCGCCCGTCTCCTTGCGCAGCCACTGAGATCGGTTCGCCCGCGCGGGCGGTCATGAAGAATAGCGTGCGAAAATCGATCCACATTCGCATTGTGCGGTCGGAGATGCGCGGCATCGCTTTCCGCAACGATGCGGTGACGCTCCGGCCGGTCAGCCTCCTGACCTCGGTGATCCTGCATTCGTTTCTGATCGTGTTCCTGGCAAGGGCGGCGGGCGCACCCGTCGATCGAATGGCGGCGACGTACGAAGTTTCGCTGGTAAGCCCGGAGAAGGTCCACGCGCCTGAGCCGGTCGTCGAGCAGCCACAAGCTTCGGTCTTGAATCCGAATGAAACGGTCTCTGCGCAACCGGCGAGAACCAATGTCATGTTGCGCGAAGCTTCCATTGAGCCGGAGAAAAACCAGGCGGAAGATTTCCCCTATTGGGTCGGTGTTCGCAATCGGATTGCCCGGCGCCTTCATTACCCGTACGAAGTCCTGGAAGGGAAGGGACGGGCCGAGACCATCGTCGTCCGCCTGCAGATCTCGTCCGAGGGACATCTGTTGCAGGCCGACGTCGTGTCATCGGATGCCGATGCCGTTCTGGTGCAGACGGTGCTCAGGGCCGTCCACGGCAGCGAGCCGTTTCCGGCGCCGAGCGAGCGGGTCGACAGGAACGTCCCGCTGATCGTGCTGTTGCCGATTCGATTCGTGGCGTCGTAGCCATCGTCGGCCGGACGCCGGCAAGTTCTATCGAGCCTTCGGTATTTTAGTAACACGCCTGGAGGGTCGAGCTCCGGCGAGACCGCTACGGCGTCGCTGGAGCTCCGCCCTCCAAGGTCTGTTCATGGCGTGTTACCCCAATACCGAACACTCACTAGTTCGTCTGCACGCCGATCCGGTAGAAAAGCGCGGAGCTTTGCGCGTCGAGCCGGTCGGTCCACGTGTTGACCAGCGGCGCGGCGGGAATGCCGGAAGTCAGCAGCCAGAAGTCCGAGATCAGCGGGTTGGTGAAGGCGTAGACGGAATACACGCGGCCCGTGGCGGAATGCCAGCGCAGGATCCTCGCGGGCGCGGGAGTGTTCGTGCCCGAGATTTCCGTCCACTGGAGAAACGAAGTCGCATCGTTCGGATCGGTGCCGGCCGCGCGCTCGTCGCCATCGCTCACGCCGTCGCCATCGCTGTCCGGGTTCAGGGGATCGGTGTCGTCGCCAGGCGAAGCCGACAGTTTGGAGAACCAGAAGCCGGGTTCGGTGCCCCCGTTGTCCGATGGCCCGATCCGGAATCGGAGGCGGAAATAGGCGGCGTTGGTAATGCCGTTGGCGGCGGCCAGGCCGGCGACATTGGTGGTGAAGATCCCGATCGATTGTCCGTCACCGATCCACGCCGGTTCACCGACGTACGTATCGTTCGTGTCGTAGAACTGAATCTCGACCTGCCAGCTGCCGCTGCGAAGGGCCGCCGAGGACGCGACGCGGACAATGGGCGTGCTCGTCACGGACATATACGAACCGGTGATTCCTCCTATTTGCCAATCCACAATCGCTTCCGTGTAGTTCGTCGACGAATTCGTGCGGATGAATGCCACGTGGTTGCTCCCGTCCATCTCCAGCCGGGTGTTCATCAGCGGCACCAGATCATCCGTGGAAGAAAGACGGTTCACGAGGGCGACACCGGCGTTGACCTCCAAACCGTCGGGCACACCGTCGTGGTCGGTGTCGGGATCGGTCGGATCGGTTCCGAAGCGGTATTCGTCGAGGTTGCTGAGGCCGTCGCCATCGAAATCATCCGTCGGAGAAACGTCCTCGATGCACGTGATGGATCCGTTTGTGCTCGCGGCAATGATCTGGTGTTCCCAGTCGTCGGGCAAGCCGTCGCGATCGCGGTCATAGTCAAAAAAGTACTTCGTGAAGACCGTGCGTGATCCGGGCGTGTTGTCCTGCCTGATGCCCAGTTCGGCGGAGAAGAATTCGGGCCTGTTGAGGTATTCCTGCCAGAGGGCCGACCGTGTTTCGCCGCCGGCGAGGCGCGCGGCCAGTGCCTCGACATTGGTGGAGGAGGGTCCGACGCGTGCGATGCACAGCGTGCCGCCCAGTAACATCTCTGAAAACAGCTCGTCGGAGCATCGGCCGGCGAATCGATCGCTGTCGAGAAGCTGATAAAGAACCGTGTCGCGGTTTGTGCCGGCGTTGAGCATGGCCAGGTACGCCAGGTAATCAGGGTCCGACGTCGACGAAGACGCGAACAGCGACTGGAAGAGGTATTCCACGTAATCCGAATTCGACCGGTGCGTGGCGAATTCGGCGGACTCGAGCATCTGGTTCAGGACGTTGGAGGATGAGAACGTGTCGAACGCGCCGGAGAAACTGGAGAAGGCCGGGTCGTCGGGGTTGCGGCCGAGCCAGAAGCGGTAGAAGTTTTTGAAGGCGTGGGCGCGGCCGAGGAAATCCTGGTGAACGGTGTACACGGGCTGCGGCTGGTTGGAACTGCTGATCAGCCAGAATCCGCGGAGGTGGCCCGCCGCGTTGGTTTCGTTGTCGTACATTTCCCAGTAGAGCACAAACGGGCAGCCCCAGGCCGTTGCCGCCTTGATGATGCTCTCCGATGAATCGGCTTGCTGCTGGGACGTCCGGACGCCGTCATTCAGCGGGAAGCCGTACTCGCCGACAAAGACGTTTGTGAAGAACGGCCCGCTGGTCGGGGCCTTGGAGGCGATGTAGGCCAGCGCGTTGGTGAACGTGGAAATCGGATCGCCGAGCGTGTCGTAGCTGGAATACGAGACGAGATCGTTGGTGCAGTAGGGCAGGACGTTGTTGACGACCGTCACGCCGCCGGTCATGGCTTTCTTGGCGAGATTCATTTCCGCGTAGTGCCAGACGAAGACGTTCGTGTGCGGCTCGTCGTTGCGGGCATCCGTGACGGCCTTCTGGCGGACCCGCAACCAGTCGACCATCCCGTTGATCGCCGTGTTGGACGGTGTCTGGCTCGGATCGTAGCCGTTGAGCAGTGCCCAGTCGCCCTCCCAATGTCCGAGCAGGAACGTCTTGCCGCTGTTGTTGTAGGTCTGGAGGAGATAGCGGGCGAGGTTGTAGACCTCGTAGTACTCGTTCGAGGAGTGCGCGGAATCCACACCCCAACGCCAGTAGCTGTTCTCCGGCCGGGTGCTGAAGGGGTAGGTCCATAAGACGTAATACGTGAACGGCATATCGAAGACATGGCGATAAGACGGCTCGTCGCGGACCAGTTTGGTCAGCGAGTCGATCCCGCTGAACGTCGGAAGTCCATACGACACGGAAGTGTTCGTCGCGAGGTCGAGCTTGATGATGTCGCTGCCCATGTCGTAGATCGCCTGGGCTGTTTCGACGAGGAGTGTGTTGGTGGTGAAGCCGTACAGAGGATCGAAGGTCTGCGTACCCACACGAACGTCAAACGGCGCGTAGTCGTCGGCGCCGGCGCGACCGGCAACGGCCAGCAGGATCACCGCAGCCAGGCGGGCTGTGCGAGTCCGCGAATACCGCAACGCATCAAGAACAGTCGGCACCGCTTGCTCCTTCCAGGGTGAGAATACCTGTGCCGCGCGGCCTTGTTAAAGATGGGCGCCGGCGCGTGACAGCTGTCGGACGCTGTGCTATGAATTCCGCGCCTTGGCGTGGCCGGGCGGATGAACGGCGTAGCACAGAGCGATTCATGAACGTGAGCGATGCGTGTCCTGCCTGTGGAGAGACTGCGCGAGCCGTCGTGCGCGAGTACCGCTCGTCTCAAGGCCAACGTTTTTCCTATCGCGAGTGTCTTGTCTGTGGGTTGCAGAGGATTGATCCCTGGCCTGATGCGGCGACTCTGGCGGCCGCGTATTCCGAGCGCTACTACGGCGGCGGCACGACGAAGTTCGTCCGCGTTCTTGAATTCCTGCGAAATGCGTTCTGCCGCCTGCGCGTGCGTCGCGTCCTCCGTGAGTCCGGCATATCCCGCGGGCATGTGCTGGATATCGGTTGCGGGAACGGCAAGTTCCTCGAGCTCATGTCGCAGGCCGGGTGGGAGATCTCCGGCACGGAGATCCGGGGAACGGCTTATGCCCGCGCGGAGAAGGTGGCCGGAATCCATCTTTATCCCGTTGAAGAGGGAATGCGGCTTCCGCTGGCCGACGCTTCGGTGGATGTCGTCACGATCTGGCACGTGCTGGAGCACGTATCGGACCCGAAAGCGTTGCTGGCCGAATGCCGGCGGGTGATGAAGGAGGGCGGAATGCTTCTGGTCGAAGTGCCGAACGTCGGCAGCTGGCAGGCACGCTGGTCCGGCCGCAAATGGTTCCACCTTGATCCGCCCCGGCATTTCTATGAATTCACTGACGCCTCGCTCCGCCGGATGCTCGATCAGGCAGGTTTCACCGGCGGCCGCGCCGGTACGCTCTCGCTGGAGATGGGTATCTACGGCTTCGCCCAGAGCCTGATGAACCTGATCGTGCCGAGACGCGACGTTCTCTACAGCGCGCTCATCCGCGGCGGCGGGGAGCGCTACCCGGCGTACCTGAAGCTGTTGTCCGCCGCGCTGTTTGTCGCGATTCTCGTGCCAAGCTTCGCGCTGGCGCTAATCGAGAGTTGCTTTCGATCCGGGGCTGTTCTACGAATCACGTGCAAGCCCGAGCGACATCTGTCGGCGTGAGGGCTGCGTGCCGTGAAGACCACTTTGCCAGCCAGAGTCCTGCTCGCGATTCTTATGACTGTGGGAGGGTTCTGGACCGTCAACAGCGCGCGGTATGCGCTGGAATCCGGATGGGACTGCGACGTCTTCCGCGAGTGGGTGGTTTCACAATACATTCGTCAGGGAACAGATCCGTGGAGACTGAGCCACGACATCCTGAAGCTGAACTTCGGCCCGCCGTTCGGCGCCAACCGCCAGCAGTTGAAGCGGAGACCCATCTTCGAGGTGCACCCGCACCTTCGCACGGACGGCGTCGCCGGCATCATCCCCGAGCTCGGCGCGCCCACGGCCACCTACATCCCATCCGGCATGCTCGCGTTCACGCTGCTGGTCGGTTTTATCCCGCGCCCGGCGCTCATTCCGGTCTGGCTGGGCGTGAACATCCTGGCGATGGTCGTGCTCGCCGGCATGCTGACGAAGTTGCTGCGACGGGTTCGGGCCGAGTGCGACGATTCAGGGTCGCCTGTGTCACTTTCATCATTCGACCTCGCGCTCTCGGCGCTCCTGATCCTTCTATGGCCGCCCTGCCAGGAGATTCTCAGGACGAGTCAGTTCGTCTTCGTCATTGTGGTGATGCTGTTGCTGGGCTTCCGGTTCCTGTCGCGGAATGAGTTGCTTGCAGGATTGTTTTTCGCCGCGGCGCTTTTCAAACCCCACGTTGCTCTTCCGTTTTTCGTGCTTCCGCTGGTCCGCGGAAAATGGCGGACCATCGTGGTGGCGGGCGCCGTCCACCTGCTGGGGCTTCTGGGGATAGCGTGGTGGTTGAAAACGGCCCCGTGGGTTCTTCTTTCCAACTGGCTGTCGATCTCTCCGTACCTATTCCAGGGCGCCTACACGATCCAGGAAGTCATCAATCGGCTCAACCTTGACGGCACCCTGTTGGGCCCGGCGATGACGTTGCTCTTCATCGGTCTTTGCGCGGCGTGGGTCATGCTGAACCGCCGGGCGCGATCGTCCGCGATCGTCGGCTTCCTCTCATTCGCATCGGTCTTATGGATGTACCACGAACGATACGATTTCGGCGTGCTGTTGATACCCTTGGCCGGCGCCGTCGGTCTGATGGCCCGCGAACGGAACATGCGGCCCGGATTCCTGTGGGCCGTTCTGCCGGCGTTCATCCTGCTGGGCGTGGGACTGAGCGATTTCGCGTACCTGCAGAGCACGTCCATCGCTCATGTTCTCCGCTGGGGTGGACGCATCGCGCTGTACGGGCTCTTCCTCTGGTTCGCCGGGTCCCTGCGATCTTTTCACCGGCGCGATACACTGTTCGTCGACTTGGCGACCGGCGGCTCCACGTAGAAGGGCATGTTGGCGCTGCTCGCGTTTCCGTGTCCGTCGTAGGCGTAAATGAACACGCGATAAGCGCCTGCGGCCGATGGGGTCAGGATTTTCGCCTTCCGCTGGGTCTCGTCCGTGATCCGTCCCGCGATGGGCTTGAGCTCGCTAGAGGTCGTCCCATCCAATCCCTTGTTCCGGATCTCCGACATGAGTACCCATTGGTAGCGTAACGTGTCACCGTCCGGATCAACGGCATCGACATCCAGGCTGAAGGTCTTATTGGGCCCGACTTTGGCCCGGTCCAGCGATGACCCAAGCCATCGAATCTCGGGGCATCGGTTCGTCGGATCGTGGTTGCTCCATTCATGACACATGGTGTCCGCCGTGTTGAGACGCGTGCCGTCCAGCAGGTGCATGCTGTACCATGTCGGCGTGGTCTCAAACTTGCTGTCCCAGCTGAACACGAACGAACCGAGGCACCAGTTCTCCTGGCTGCTGATGCTCTTGCGATAGGATTCGAGGTAGAATGCCGCCTTGTCCGCCGGCATCTGTTCCACTTCGGAGCCCCACGCCGTCTTCGGCGATTCCCACTGGCCCTTCGGACCGAACTCCATGATCATGTACGGCCGCGACCAGCCCAGGCTTCCGAGACGCCGGGCCAGGGTCGTCAGGCCGCCGTAGCTGTTGACGCCGACGATGTCGAGGTCCGGGCAGTACCGCGCGGCGAGGGCCACCTTGACGCCGTTGGAGCCGAGGTCGGCAAAAGCGGTCGTCGTCGGGTGGAAGGGATCCTCCTCGTGGATCATGCGCGCGACGTCGTTGATGGCCTTGTACACGGCCACGTTGGTGCCCGCGCCCCACTCGACCTCGATGCCGCAGCACCACATCAGCAGCGCCGGGTGATTGCGGTACCGGCGCACCGAGGCGCGGAGCTTCTGGAGTTGGGAGTCCACGGCCTCGGGGTTGGAATAATCGAAGCGGTGCCGCTCCTGCTTCATCCAGAGGCCGAGACACACCATCAGCCCGTGCTTCTGGGCTTCGTCCAGGATGGATGACGCCTGGTCCGTGCTCCACGTGCGGATGGCGTTGCCGCCGGCCGCCTTGAGCTCGTCGAGATAGTTGTGGCCGCCGGCGCCCTTGACGAAGAACGGCTGTCCGTCCACCACCAATTGCCATCCGCCTCCAACGGCGGTCTTCACGACCGTCACGCGGCGCGGCTTGCCCGTGACGACCGTCACCTCGCCCGTCCCGGTCGGTTGCCCGGCGGACGTCGGGGGTGAGGTGGTGACCGCCGTTCGCACCGCTTCCACGAGGAACGGAATATTCGCGCCGGTCGTGTGTCCTTTGCCGTCGCGCACGTAGACGAACAAGCGGTACGGTCCGGGTTCCGCAGGAGTCGTAAAGGATGTTCGCGGCTGTCCCGGTTCGCGGACGGCGCCGGGGATATCGCGGTACTCAACCACCTGTGGACCCGCGGCACCGCTGTCGCCGACTTCCTTTCTCAGGACCCAGTTGTACGTCAGCGGATCCTTGTCGGGATCTGCGGCGGACACTTCCGCGGTTTCGACAACGCCGGGCGAAACGAGACGCGCGCTGATCGCGGATGTCAGCGCCGTGATCACCGGGCAACGGTTCAGCGGGTAACGGCCGCTCCACGCGAACGCGAGCGCATCGGCCAGTTCAGCCCGCGAGCCGTCGGCAAGATGCAAGCTGTACCACGTCGGCGTGATCCGCCCGCTGGGATCCCAACAGAAGACGATGGCGCCGAGACATTGGCCCGACGACGCCCGCATCAGGTTCGTGAAGAGATTGAGGCACCACGCAAGTTTGCCGGACGGCAGTGGCTCGATCGGCGCGCCCCATGCGGCATGCGCGGCCGCGGCGGGATCCGGCGCGCCCGCGCCCAGGATCACGAACGGTTTGTGCAAGCCCGTGTGGTTGAGCGCCTCGGCGAGATTCGTGACGGTGCCGTCGAGCGTCCAGCCCAGGATGTCCACCTCGGGACAAAGCTGGGCGGACAACTGCGCCTTGGGATCCTGCATGCCGAGCACGCCGACGTCGCTGATCACGGCATGCGCCGGATCTTCCCCGTGCAGAAGCTCGGCGAGACGGTTGACCGCCCGGTACGCCGCGGCATTCTCGCGGTGCGCGCCGCTCACGTCGCTGGCGATGACCCAGCAGAGCAGACGCGGATGAGTCTTGAGTCGTTGGATGGACGGGCGCAAAGCGGCGAGGACCGTTTCGACTTCCTGGGTGTTGGCGTAGTTCAGCCCGTTGGTCGGTTCAAGGCGGATTGTCACGGCAGCCATGATTCCCGCCGCGCGTGCCTGGTCCAGCACGCCTCCGGCCGTTTCGAGATCGGGCGCGAGCGTACAGTTTGCACCGGCCGCTGCCAGTTCGCCGATCCGGTTGGTCGCGGCGGCTCCCTGGATGAAGAACGGAGAACCGTTCAGCAGGAACTGGTACCTGGAGCCCCTCATCTGCACCACGGTCTGCGACGGAGCGGGCGCGGGGCCTTTCGCGGGTTCTGCGGCCAGCGCCCACGCGGGCAGGATCATCAAGGAAAGTATCGTCCAGCGATCGAATCTCATGGCCGTGTCCCTTCTGTTCTCTAAGCCACCATGCTATTCTGGACGCGCGCTTAGGCAATAAGCAGATACTTCTTATCCTTTCCCATCGCTCCTTGTCGAGGTCGACGATGGCTCGCTGGGCAAGGCATCTCTTCTGCGAAGGAAGTATTCGCTTCCCCAAACGGCGGCAAACGCCAGCAGAACGGAGACAGTGAGCAGGCGATAGGCATCGGCATCGTGGCCGGTCTGCACGCATTGGTAGATCGCCAGGGCCAGCGTCGTCGTCTTGCCGGGGATGTTTCCCGCGACCAGGATCGTGGCCCCGAACTCGCCGAGTGCGCGGGAGTACGCGAGGATCACTCCGGCGGTGATGCCCCTCGCGGCCAGCGGCAGGGTGACATGCCAGAAGACCTGGAGCGCATGAGCTCCTTCCACGCGAGCCGCATCCTCATACTCGTCGATCACCTGTTCGAACCCCACCCGCGCGCTCCGCACGAGAAGCGGGAAGGACATCACGGCCGTTGCCGCCACCACGGCTTTCCACGTGAAGACGATATCCACGTTCAGCACGTGATGAAGGACGGAGCCGATGGGCCCGTGTCGGCCCAACAACTCGAGGAGAATAAGGCCCGTGGCAACGGGCGGCATGACGAGGGGAAGGGAAATCAGCGTCTCGACGAGCGTCTTACCCGGCCAGCGGCGATGGGCAAAGAGCCACGCGAGCCATATTCCGGGAGGGAGAATGAGCAGCGTGCTCAGGGCCGCGACGCGGACCGTGAAGCCGATGATCTGCCATTCCCCGGATG
>Ga0182011_10005222_pt1 | contig 10255 bp, 10 predicted proteins | sample 711E1DmetaG_FD_120481 | JGI IMG/M metagenome (GOLD analysis project Ga0182011, IMG submission 120481) | Permafrost microbial communities from Stordalen Mire, Sweden - 711E1D metaG | ecosystem: Environmental > Terrestrial > Soil > Wetlands > Permafrost | place: Sweden: Stordalen | collected...
GAGAATCGATCAATTCGTGCGCTCCTCCAACACCCAATCCCAACCCTTTGTCTGGACAGCCACGGCCGATTCGATTCTGGCCAAGATTGAAAGACTATGTAACCGTATTTCTGGGACAGCACAATAGTAGGCTGCGCTATATCTCCTGTTTTTGAGCAGGACTTTCGCGTCATCCAATCGCGTTAAGGCCAATTTCTTGAAGTCCGCTCTGTTCACATGGTTAGAATACACAAACAGCCTGCTAGCGCCAAATCCATTTCCTATTCCGCAAGGGACCGCTTGCCCGGAACGAATGCCAAGTCTCCGGTCAAATTTGTTTCTTCGTCCAACTATCAATCGGTTCGACCGCATTCTGAGTGTGCACAACCGAATTTGCAAACAAGAACCGCAAGCAGGCCTCGCCCCTTTCGCCAAAGGCAGTACTGCCCAGGCACGCTACTCCGGCTTCATTCAGCAACGCTTCCGCGAGCGCGCTTGCTATCGTTCGCTGCTCTTGCCAGAGAGTGTCGCCGCGACGACTCGCGGCGGCTTTTCGCAAACATGTTGTGAAGGATCGCGGGACATTCCCGCTCTGTGGGCCAGACTCGACCTTGCACTCAGAGGCAGCCGGGTATAAGCTATCTGTTGGGCGAAAAACGAAAACAGAATTTCCGGTCCTCGTCTCACGTGCGAGACATGGGCGCTCCAACCGCTGGACGCGACCGGGTAGTGTGGATCGGTTCGCTCCGGATGCATACAAGCCACCTGAATGAGGGAAAAGATGAAGAAGTTGCTGGTTCCCGGTGTTCTGTTCCTGCTGTTTTGTTCCACTGCCTTCGCTGTAACTGCGGTCAAGGGTAAGGTTGAGAAGATCGACCACACGGCCAAGACCATAGTGGTGAAGGCCGAAGATGGCACTGAACACACGTTTCATTTTGTGGGGCGGACTGCGGTTCACGGCACTGAGATGGCGGGAGCGGCCGCGAAAGAGTCATTCCACGGGTTAAAGGAAGGTAGTGACGTGGTTGTGCACTACACTGCCAAGGGAAGCGAAGAGACCGCCGAAGAGATTGATCATGTTGGCGAGGGCGGATTGAAGACCGTCGAGGGCACCGTCACCCACCTCGATCGAGGCACAAAAACAGTTGCCATCAAGACGGAAGACGGAACCGAGACGGCCTTTCGCTTGAGCGACCACGCCGCGGAAGATGCGGGTAAAGACATTTCTGAAGGAGCGGAGAAATCCGGCAAGGTAACCGTTTACTACACGGAGCGAGCGGGTCACAAGGTCGCCCACTACTTCAGCAAGAATGTTCTTTAGCGCGAAAAACCCCGCTAATCTAGGCGGTTGGACATTTACCTTCAGGCGGCGCTGTAACAGCCGCTAAAGTCGCGCCAGTTTCTTCTCTCAATGGCTGCATCACCTCCGATGGCAGGCGCAGCACAGCCACGCCAATTACGCCGGAGGAGTCGACATTGACCGGCGGCGCGCCGATGGGCTTCACCTGCAATCTCTCGCGGCTGTAGCTCGAACCTGGGTGCAATAAAAAGTCAACAGAGCCAGACGGCTTCTGGCCTAAGTGGGGTGGAATGGCTACCTGGTCCCTCATCGTGGAGAGATTCGAGTGTCAATTTATGGAACTTCTGGGCCGCACGGACGCAATACTACCCATAAGGCACGGCAGGGTGAGATTCCCTTAACCGAGTGTGATGCAGGCAGGATTGTTTCTGAAGGCTGTTCAGGTGTTTGGCACGGTTTCGGCCAACATGGAATGGGGAGGCTCGATGGTACCTAAAGTCCTCGGTTCCGCAGTTCTTTCTTTGGCCCTTGTCATTCAAGGGTTATCGGCCCCAGCAAGAAACGAAGATTTTACCTTTAGGATTCCACCCCAGAGAATCTCATTGAACATCGAAAAGCAGCCAGTCACGATTGGCGCTTCGGGAGTTGTTTCGGTGGGTTCAAAGGGCCACGACCAGTACGTCCTCAAACTGGAGTTGGATACTGACCTCTCGGACCTTCAGCAGAACATAACAGGTCTGTTGCGGTCCCAACTGGATAAGGATGACCCCTGTGGAGATCATATCGCAATTGAACACGCTACGCTGATGCCGGCCGGTCGGGCCGGGCGAGCAGTTGTTCAACTGCATTATGAGCGTTACACGTGCGTCAAAGCTTTTGGCAAGCGCATGACCAAGAAGTTGGTTGGGGGAAACGGGATAATTCAGATGAAATTCACCCCCACTGTTGAAGACAGAAAGACTCTGCAGCTCGTGCCAGAAGTCGAGTCCATACAAGCAGATGGGTCCCTCGGGGAGCTGCTCAAGTCGGGTCCAATCGAGGCGATGGTGCGCGAGAAGCTTACCAAAGCGCTGCTGTCTGCAATGCAGAAGGGGACAGATCGCAGTCTGACGCTCCCACCGGCTGTCCAGAACATCGCTATGATTGATAGAGCTCAATTTGAGGATGAAAATGCCGGTCGCCTGGGTATGATGCTGCAAGGAGAGGTTGCAATCTCCCCTCAACAGATCCAGCTCCTCAAGAATCAGTTAAAGGGACGCATGTCGGCCCGGTAGGAGATTTTGCACCGGACGGCCGCCAAGACCGGACCACGCCAAGAAAGACCTGATGCCGAAATTCGATCTACCCTCACTTGAATACAAGCGATTTATCCCTCGTATGTGATTCAGAGAATTATGCGATTGCGCTAGCCACAAAGAACCCGGCTGCCGATGTTAATCTGTGTCTTCTGCGGAATCTGCGGATTCATAATTCAGATTTGTCCCGGCACCCGCCCTTTAGAAGCTGTGAAAAAATCGAGTTGTAGGGGCGGTTCTTGTGGCCGTCCCGCCAGGGCGGGAGCAACCATCCCGCGCCTGCGGGACCCCCACGATGCGACGGCAAGATGCGATTCTCTCTCAGCTTCTTAGTCCCAAGGTAAAGGCTATCTGAGGAGTTACGCCTATTCGTTGTGGAAGGAAGGAGGAAGCGGGTAATCCAAGTTACCTTGAGCTACCCGCTTCCCCAGGTAGTCATTAGAGTTGAGTTACCTATATAGACGTAAAATCCGTCTGGGAAGTTGCTTGCCTCAAACAATTTGTCCCGCAAATTGGGCCGGAACCTTTGCTGATTCGTTGGATGCCAAACCCTCCGGCAAGAAAGGACTTACCAGCCAAAGGCTCCGCACTCCTGAGGTAGTCGAGAGTCGAAAGTCGAAAAGGGTGATACCGCAAAAGCATGTGCGACAACCTGCCCAGAGTTTGGCGGTAAGAATCTACTCGCTGATAGCTGGTAGCTGAGAGCTGACGGCTGAAGGCTGCTCTTGTCACGGATTCGTTGCGCGGTTGGTTCTCTCGGCTCGCTGCTTTATACCCAGCATCATCTTGCGTTCCATGATGAAGTGGACGGGATCAAACACCAGACGCACCAAGAGCATGGCGGCGAAGCTCTCGTCCTGGGCGCCTCGCGAGCGGAGGATCAGCCGGGTGGTGTGGTAGTCAATTGGTTCGAGGATGAATGTCCAGGTTCCACCTTTGGCGCGGCCACCCGTGGAGATTCTCTCCGCGTCGCCGGGCGAGACAAGGACCATGGCGCGATTGGGCTCAAGCACCGTGACTACCACGCGTCCTCGTCCGCCGTACCGGTCCTTTCGAGCTAACCAGACCGTGTCGCCGACCTCCCGCGTCTCCCACTCCAGGTGAATCCGGTCCGTATTGTGCATGTCAGCGAAGAATAAGTTCTCGAGCCACGTGTAGCTGTAGCATCCCGCACGGTCCTGGCCGATCTGCACTATCCATGGCCACACCTCGGTGACTGGCGCATTAATCGTCAAAGCGCGTGTGGCCAGGCTTACGGGCTGAGGCGCGAGTTCATCGCCCGGCCATGTCCGGGTGATCTCCTCGCCCGTCGCCCCCCAGTTGAGATACCATGGCCGGATGAACCCCAGGTGAACCAGACCAGCCACCACTAGCCCTAATGCCAACCACTCTGCGGTCCGCGCTAGCCGGATCGTCCACTTCGCTTTGATTTGCGTCTCGGGGGCTTCACTAGGCTTGTTCATTGCAGTTTCTTTCAGCATCCCGTTAGATTCAGCTCCCGGGAGCGCGATCCAGTGGCGGCGGGCCCATCCAAAATACCACTATTGCGCCCAAGGCCAATCCCTGCAAGATGGTCTCCGGCTGAACCTTCAGGTGCACGACCGGAGTGAAGACAGGTCGCATGTACACCATGCCTTCAATTGTCCCGGGCGCGGCCACTGCTGCCGCCCAAAATCCCAGCACAACGTACAACCCGGAAATGGAAAGGAAGCGCTTCTTGAATGACCAGCTCATCAGCGTGTTGAAGAAAGGATAAAGCGCCGCGGCCATCAGGAAACCCCGCAGAAACTGGGCAGGGAGAAACCAAGTCGTCGCATGCACCCACAGCTCCGGCTCCGCCTCCGTACGGATAAAGACCTTGAAGATGGGGTTGGGACCGACGTAGAACTGCTTGGTGAGGAGCGGGTAGGCGATTGCCCCCGCGATGAAATAGGTGATGATATGCGCTGCCGTAACCTTGCTCGCAAAGCTGAGGAAATGGCGAGTCCTCATGACCTTCCTCCGGGCGCGATTCCATGACGCCTTTGCCGGACCGCTGCTCCTCCCGCTCTCTCCTTGATACCCGGCGACTGCGAGTATACACCCCACAACCTCGCCTTAAAACGTTCCCGCATAGTTCCCGCACAGTTTCTCCAGCTTAGCTTCTCGTCCCGGCGGCCCCCGGAAAACAGTGTTCAGAAGGCGGTAAGCGGAAGAGCAGGTGACAGGTTTCAGGTGCCAGGCGCATTGCTGAATTCAGAATTATGAATTGTGAATTATGAATTTGGAGTTGCACACTGCTTACTGCCTACTCTCGAGGCGGTGGCCGGCAGGCCATTTCACTGTTCTGAGTTCAAGATTGCCAACTGACTACGGACCACGGACAACGGACGACCGACAAAGGACCCGCCGCGAGGGGACAACCAACCGCGGCAAACCTATATGCGCTATAATACGTAGCCCAGTTGGAAATCATCAACGGCAGACCGCAGCAAAGTTGAGAGTCAGGAACGATGAGCTATATCGTGACACCGTTTGAAGTCGCCGCGAAAGGCTTGCAAGCCCCGGTCAAAGTTCATTTTGTTCACCTTTACCCAGCCATCGCCACGCGGCATAGTGACACTATGGACGCAGTCTTCTTGCTGGATGGTGAGAAGGCCACCGTCGCCATTTCCTGTGCGACCCTCGCCGAGTTGCGAGAACGCGATGGCAAGAACCTTACCGACCAACAACTAGCGGATATCGCCGCCCTGCATCTGCGTCGCACACTGGAGCAAGGTTACGAGGCTACAGTGGCGGAGCTATTCCTGAGCGGCGAAGAATTCCGGGCCTTGGGTCGCGAGTTGGGGCACTTGTAATCAGGCGCCGGGTTTCACCCCAGCTTTCTCGAGTCAGCAGTTGAAAAAGGGTAGACCCGTCCGGCTCAGGGCTAATCAGGCAGGATTATGGGGTTGCTATATAAATCCCGGACGGGTCGGTGGGCTTGTTGTAGCGAGTAATCGCTACGAAACTTTTGAGGCGCCGGGCTCCTGTCCCTTTGGTCGGGGCTTACGTCAGAGGCAGGAACACCCAGCGTGTAATTCTTCCCTTGGGTGCCTCTCATTACCTCGTGCCCCGAATCTTTCCTCTTGGGCTACCGCGATGGCTGACGCTCTGCGCGTCCCCTCGCCTCCGCTGGCACCGCCTTACGCGTTGAGCCGACGCCAAGGCCAGCAGGATCCCGGCACACTGTATACGCTTAACCTCACCTCCACTTTGTATTCTTCTTATATCCCTTCTAACATAGCGCACTATACAGAAGTGTCAATAGATATCGCAAATGGATTGAGCTTTATTACATTTGTGTTAAGATTGACCTCGAAAAAGCATTGGTGGGAGGCATTCATGAGCATTGGAACGCGCGTCATGCAGATCCGCAACCAGAAGGGCATCAGCCAGCGGCAATTGAGCCAACGTTCTGGCATTGCCGGTTCGTACCTCTCCAGGATTGAGAATCGCCACCTTGAGCCACGCCCTAAGACCCTGCGCAAGATAGCGGAGGCTCTCGATGTACCCGTGGCCGAGTTTTTCCGGGAGCGCGACGAAAACTTGGCGGGCATCCAGTGCCTGATTACACACTCGGGCAGATGCATTATGGACATGATTCGCACCCGCCATGGACAACCTCCACAACCTGGCGCCGAAGTGTACACGCGGCGTCATCTGCAATTGCTTCGGCTGGCCGGCTATCTCATCCAGAGTGGCGACGCCCGCTTGCTCGACGCGCTGGAAGTGCTTCTCGGAGCTTTGCTGAACACCGGCCGAAGCCACCCCGACCGCCTCCCGTCAACCCTTCCGCGGCCGACTCCAAAACCTCCCCGGCGACCCGATTTGGGGTTCGAGTAGGGAAGTTCCTTTCCCCCCACGATTGGACATCCCTAGGGCGCTGCCGGAAGGGCGGGGCTGAAGCAGGCCGCGGAAAAACTCGTCAGGGCAGGCGTTGAGCGCCATGACAGCCTGTGCGGGCGCAGCCCGCTTTGGAGTGCGGCAGCTTGCTGCCGCTTTCCTCCCCGCGAGTTGGCTCGCGGGGATTGGAACCGAGAGCATCATTGCCCGCCAGCAAGCTGGCACAAGCCAAAGCGCCGGTCCGCCGCGGCGGACCGCACTCCAAAGCTTCGCTCAGAATAACTGCAGGGACGAGTTTTTCCGCAGCCTGTTCAGCACCGCCCTTCCAAACGCGTGGTGAGGAATGCGGGCTAATTCATCGCCTTCTCCAGTTCCGCCGCCGCCGAGTTTATAAGTGCAGCTTCGGCCGCGAGAATTCTGCCCACCTCGATGATCCCCTCGTCGGCCTGCTTCCATTTCTTCTGCTCGATGGATTCGCGAACCGCGGGCATGGTCTTGACTCCATAGCCGGTGTATACGCCGGGCGCATAGATTTCATTCTTGTACCAGGGGCGTCCTGGCAGGCCCTCAGGGCTGATCAACTTCCGGTCGCTCTGGATGAGCAGCGCATTGAGCGAGCTTAAGGAAGCGCCCGCCAGCCCCGCGCCGCCATGGGCATTCGCCTTTTCGACCACTTTGCCGTAGCGCTGGGCGCTCTGGGTAAGCGCATCCATCGCGTTCTCAATGGGAGCAAAGCTTAAATAGGGCGGAACCTCTTCGGGTCTCGGAGGAACGAAGCTCTTTTGCGGGTCCGCGGCGGCCGTGAAGACTCCCTCTTCGATCTCCTGGTTGAGCTCCCGAGCTTCATCTTGCCTGCTTTTCAAAAGCTTCTTCAAGTCGTCCGCGTATTTGTGCATGGTGTCGGCGAAGTTGGAAAACTCGAAGGGGAGAAGCTCGGCATTGGCCAGGCGCATGACCGCCGTCCCAGCGGTCTGGGCCAGGGCGCGCCCGTACACAAACGATGTATCGCTAAAGTGGGTATACCAATAGAAGTCATCGTAAATGGAGTGGTAGATTCCGCTGCCGTCTTCCCCCCCGTAGCCGAGGTCGAGCGAGGCGACGCCGAGATGATCGACGAACGCGCCATAGTCGGAGCCTGAGCCCAGGGCGCCAATCCGCAGATCGGGACGCTCTCGCGCTTCCTGGCGCTCTTCCGGCGAGGAGGCCTCCTCGATCCGCAGGAGCTGGCTGCGCTTCCAGACGCTGATCTTCTTTTCCGGGTCCTCGATGTCGCGCGCCACTCCGTTGATGAATTTCTCGAGTGAGTGTGACCCCGCTACATGCAGATAGCCGCGGCCGTTCGAGTCTGAATTGAGGTAAGCCACCGCGTGGCGGCTCAGTTCGTCCGCGTGCTCCTCCGCCCACTCCGTGGAGCCGAGAAGCGCCGGCTCTTCACCGTCCCATGCGCAGTAGATGATGGTCCGCTTGGGCTTCCAGCCTTGCTTCAAGAGTTCGCCGAAGGCGCGTGCCTCTTCAAGTTCCGCCACCATGGCGGATATGGGGTCATCAGCCCCATTCACCCAGGCGTCGTGGTGATTGCCGCGCACCACCCATTCGTCGGGATACTCCGACCCGCCAATCTTCGCAATCACGTCGTAGAGCGTTTTGATATCCCAGTTTGATTTGACCTTGAGATGCACCCTGGCGGGACCGGGCCCGACATGGTAAGGGAAGGGAAGCGCGCCGCGCCAGCGCTCTGGCGCCATCGGCCCCTTAAGCGCTGCGAGCAGAGGTTGTGCGTCGCTGTAAGACAGGGGGAGGACGGGGATCTTGGTGATGGTCTGAACGTCCTTGAGCGGCAGTCGCTTGGCGTCCTTGGTGGCCCCCACGCCGGGTGTGAGCGGGTCGCCAGGATAAAGTGTGTCATCCATGACGCTGCCGCGCTGCACGCCATCGCGGGGACGATAGGCTCCGGCGGGGAAACCGTCGCCCTGAACGTAACCGTCTCCGCTCGGATCGGAGTAAATCAGGCAGCCCACCGCCCCATGCTCTGCCCCTACTTTCGGCTTGATCCCCCGCCACGATCCCCCGTAGCGAGCAATGACAATGGCGCCTTTGACGGAAATCCCCAGCCGCTCGAGTTGCTCGTAATCCTCGGGCACGCCGTAATTGACGTAAACCAGAGGGCCCGTAACGTCGCCATCCCCCGAATAGGCGTTGTAAGTGGGTAGCTGCTCGGCGTGTTGGCTGGAGGTTGGGTCCTCGGGGACTGTCGGCTCTTCCAGCTTGGCCGTGAACTTCGTGGGCGCAACCAGCTCAACCAGCCGCTCTTTAGGCGTGGGGAAGAGCACCTCGAAGTTCTCGATGTGCGCATCCCAGCCCCACTCTTTGAACCGGGAGAGAATCCATTCCGCGTTCTCCTTATCATACGGTGAACCAACATGGTGGGGGCGCGCCGAAAGACGCTTCATGTAATCACGCAGGTTGTCCGGAGAGGGTATGGAGCGGAACTTCCCCTCCCAGTCTCGCTCCGCCTGCGCTGCGTTGGAAGAGAACCCTTGCAACGAAACAGGTTCTTCGGCCGGCGCGGCGGAGAGCGCAAGGGTCGAGAGCAATAAGAGCAAAGTGAACTGCCAACGGTGCATCGAGTGGCCTCCTCGGGAAATCGAACCAGAGTATAACGCATTCCGGCGCGCGGGATTGTGGGAATCTGGTAACAACCGGAGCCGCAACGCGTTCCGGCCTTGAACCTAATCCCCTTCCTTTCCTGTTCATTTATGACAAGTCATGGCCTGAGCTGGCGCGAAGCGTCTTGGAGTGCGGTAGCAGCAGCTACCGCCTTTCTGGCTCTAGCTCTGGCGCGATTGCGGTATGAATCCGTGGCGGAAGGCGGTAGCTGCTGCTACCGCACTCCAAGGCCGGCTTCGCCGGCATGAAGGGCGCCCACATCGAGCTCGGACCCACAAAAGACGCTCGGTTGCGGCTCCGCCGCGCTGCGCCACAACCCTCCGCGCCACGCCGAGGGCGCTTACAGCTTAGGCCGTGCCTGGTACACAATCACCGCCGCACCAGGTTTGTCCTCGATCTCCACCGTCAATCCCTTTTCCATTAGTTCCTTACCAGAAGCCTTCGCCGGGCCTTCCGCATCGAAGTTCGTGATCTCGTACTGCGCTGCGGGATCGAGTCCGTTGAGTCGGAAGGTCATCGACGCCATTTGACTTGCGTTGCGCCGGAACGCCTGCACCAGGCCGCCGCCCAGTTCCTGCCTGTGGAACTGCCAGGCGATCCATTGCTCGAGTTGCAGGCTGTATGGCGTCAGCGGGAAGTAGTCCCCGAGCATGTAGGGAGCAATTTTGCCACATTCCCGGTAAGCCTTGGCTTGGGCTGCGGCGTTATCCGGTGTGAGTCTCCCCATCCCGAACGATGGCACGTAGAAACTCCGGGAGGAATACGCGTCATAGAAATAGGTTCCCGTGCCTTGAAACGGCAACCAGAACGAGAGTCCATAGGTATGACCCTGGTTCCCTTCGACGACACCCTTCATAGTCGGCCATTGGAAGTCACTGCGTAACAGCGGCACGGCGCGCCGCATGGTCTCCAAGTCGTTGCGTCGTCCTCCGGAGGCGCAGGAATCGATACGCAAGCCGGGATTGCGGCGTTTTTCCCGTGCCCCCGGCCTTTGGGCAGCCCCCTTAGAGCGTCCATTCGTGGTGAGGAACGTTGGCTAACTGCCTTTTGTTCAGTAACATTCCTGTATTGTCAGCGTAACTACCCTTGTTTTCTATAAGATTCCCGCTTCGGTCCAGAGTCTGGAAGGTCGATCCTTTGTTTTCATAGA
>Ga0182011_10005225_pt1 | contig 10250 bp, 3 predicted proteins | sample 711E1DmetaG_FD_120481 | JGI IMG/M metagenome (GOLD analysis project Ga0182011, IMG submission 120481) | Permafrost microbial communities from Stordalen Mire, Sweden - 711E1D metaG | ecosystem: Environmental > Terrestrial > Soil > Wetlands > Permafrost | place: Sweden: Stordalen | collected...
ATGCCAGAATGATGAGGGTCCCCTTCTTCGAGGTCTCAATAGACAAGGGCGAGAAAAACCGCCAGCACATAGACGAGCTGTCGCGGAATGTGTAATATGTAACCACGGCCACGTAGAAAAGTGGAAATTCGTTCCTCTGCAAAAGGAATATGCGCGGGTTCGATTCCCGCCGTGGCCTCAAAAGAGATTTTAGATTAGACTTACGGTATGCCCGGGTGGCGAAATTGGTCATACGCGCAGGACTTAAAATCCTGTTTCCGTTTATTCGGAAGTGTGAGTTCGACTCTCACCCCGGGCACAAATAGTTATACTTCAAAATCCTTGTTGATGATGCCAGAACTGCTGGAGATCTGCGGGGATTCGTATATTTTCGCGTAGCTTCCGTCGGGATTCTTTTTCTCTATGTCCACGTAGTAGTCGCCCTTTGGCACGATGCAGTAATATCTGCCGTCTGCGTCGCACACTCCTGAACGGAGAGTAACTTGGTGGTCCAAAGTCGTCACGCGAATAATGGCGTAAGGTACCGGCTCGTTGGTGGCCTTGTCCATGATGTGTCCGAGCTTTTTCTTTTTCATGCCGAATTTCATGAAAGCCAGGACTAGAACATAAATGACCAGAACCGAAATGTTATAAGGAGATCGCTTCAGCATGACGGCTATGACTGATATGGCCAAGCCGATGCCGTATATGTAGTTACCTGCAACCGCTACTGCTTTCTCGTGTTTGGAATGGAACAAGGTGGCATGGCGTTCCCTTTTGGCGTACTCGTTCCAGTCGAAGTTCTTCTGGTCCAGAGGAATGTTCTTGTCTAGGACTTCCCCTCCGCGTATGGTCACGGGTTCGCCGAAATACAAATTATTGTAGAGCTCATCCGACGATTTGCCGATCATCTTCTTTGATGGGAATTCATAGTTAGTCTTCTTGGCCGAGATATAGTAAGTGCCGTCGGGAAGCAGAAAGCCGTATCGGCCGTCTATGTCCGTTATGGCTTCGGCTACCACCTTGCCGTTTGCGTCTCGCGCCGTGACAAAAGCGGGATCTATGGGCTGTTTAGTCACGCTGTCATAAACGGTACCCCAGGGTCTGGTCTTCTTCCTTATGCCCAAGCCCACTAGGATGAGGCCCCAGAGCTTGACCGGTATGAGGAATATCTCCGAGGCCGCCCATGGAGTGGCTAGGCCGGTATCCGTGTACATGGCGACCGATGCCACCAAGCCGGCAAAGAAGCCTGTCGTTTGGACGGCCTTTGAAGTCTGGGAGTTCACTACCGTGTTAGCGGTGTTAACCACGGCTTTTACCGCCACGGGAACTAACGATTCGAGCGTCACTATGTTATTCCTGACATTCTCCGTAATGGCCGCAATGGATGTGCTGGCAGTGTTGGAGACAAGATTGGTGATGTTGGAGAAGCTACCGCTTAGTGATTGGACCGGCGACGGTTGTGCCACGGGTACCACGGGAACTTCCGGAAGCGGGACGGGAGCTTGAGCCAGAACCGGAGGCGTATATTGGCCTATGATCTGGCGGCTACCACTGCTCCCGGAGCTTCCGTAGTTTACTGAAAGCGTATTGGGACAGTAACCGCCGTTGGCAAAAGTAGCCGTCATGTTCTTGCCTGAACTGTTGGATATTGCGCCATATGCGGACGCCGTCAACGTCACGGAGCCGCCGTTTCCTCCGTATCCGCAAGAAGTGGCGTCACCTCCATTGGCCGAGACTGTGGTACTGCTCGCGATGCCCCCCGAATCGGTAATACTGATAATGCCTCCGTTGCCTCCTTTGGTAGGACTATTGCCTCCGTTGGATATGACGTTGCCCGTGATAGAAGGATCTATAGTTATATTTCCTCCGTTATACCCCGTACCGGAACCGTTATCCGCGCCGCTGGCGTTCACGGAGCCGGTGACTATCACGTCTTTAAGGCTTACGTTATAACCGTTGCCATTCGATGTGGCAATGATATTTCCATTGACAGTGTATCCGACGACGCCTTGAGTGGAAGTACCCTCGAGCGTTACGTTAGCAGTCGCCACGCAATTTCCCGTCACGTTGCCGTTAAGGTAATAATATTGGCGCGTAGATTCATCCAGCAGATCCCCTCCGCAAGAAGTGTAAACCGGCGAAGTATTGTCATAAGTGAAAGTAGCGCTTTTCTGCGTGAGGTCGCCTCTACTGTCGGTGCCCTCCACATACAATGTCTGTGATCCGGCTGCACTCGGTTTCCCTATATCCGTTCCATTCTTGGAACAATCCACAGTATGCATCGTGGCGAAATCGTCATATGAGTATTGGCACAGCGTCGAAGTATCCCAGTCGACGGACGGCAGCCACTTTACGACCGAGGGTGAAACAGAATTCGCCGGAGAAGTTATCGAGACTTGAGGCACCACTGCGGCTCCGCCATTAATACTCGAGTTAGTCGTGAATGAGCCGCCAAGAAGCTGCTGGAAAGTATCTGCACTGGTATTGTAAACGGATGAAGAAAGATTTACCGCGACTCCGGCAGCTTGAACTATCCAGTTTGTGCCGGTATTGGTAAAGTCCCTAGTTCCGACAACTGTATCAGTCGTATATTGGCGAATAGGCGTTGAGCTAGCGATAGTGCCGGATCTGTGGACGCTAGTCGGAGTATTGGCCATGGTGTATATCTGGCCAGGATAAGCCGTTGCCGCCAATTTCGTACCATCGGAGGAAGAAGTTATGGACAGCCAGTTCTTAGATGGACCATGGGGCGTCCATGTGGCGCCGGAGTCGGTAGAGACATAGACCAAGCCGTTACCGTTAACATTCGCTAATGCCGCTATTTTCGTGCCGTCAGCCGACAACGCAACCGACTTCCAAGAGACCGCTGGCGCGGATGACGTAGCCCACGTAACACCAGAATCAGTGGAGATATAGAGAGGAATGCTAGGTGTGCCAATTGCCGAGGCCAGCAATTCCGTGCCGTCAGCCGAGGAAGTTATGGAAGTCCAATTCGCTCCCGGCGCGGATGATACTGTCCAGGTGGCACCGGAGTCGGATGAGGTGAATACCTGGCCGGCGTTTTGATTGTAACCATACCGCTGATCCGCGTAAGTGATAGCCGCCAGCTTTATGCCGTCCGAAGACGACGTAATCGCCCGCCAATATTGCGCCGGACCGTGCGGCGTCCATGTGGCGCCGGAGTCGGATGAAGTGTATATCTGGGTATCTACATTTTGACCGGTACCTTCATCATAATATGCTTGCGCGACCACAGCCAATTTCGTACCATCGGAGGAAGAAGTTATGGACAGCCAGTTCTTGGACGGACCATGGGGCGTCCATGTGGCGCCGGAGTTGGTAGAGACGTAAATCTGACCAACGGCCGCCGTTGCCGCCAGCTTTGTGCCGTCAGCCGAGGAAGTTATGGAAGTCCAATTCGCTCCCGGCGCGGATGATACGATCCATGTGGCACCGGAGTTGGACGAGGTATAGATGTGACCGTCGCCTTGATTGATAGCCGCCAGCTCTGTGCCGTCGGCGGAGGAAATTATGGAAGTCCAATCTCCGCTGGTGTCAGACCGACGTTGATTTAGAACGAATAGAGAGGCGGTGGCGTCATTCTCCGATTGATTGCCGTTGAATATCGCCTGTCCTCCCGTGATGGTGCCCATATTCCTGCTTGTATCGTTGAATATGACCTTGTTGGCATTTATATCGATAGCGTTTATTGAGCCGTTGTTGAAAGTGACCGTGTCTGCCGTGACAGGAGAATTACCCGTATTATCCGTGACGCTACTGTCGTTAACAACGTATTTTGACAGACCAGTCGGCACGGCTCCGGAGGGAATCGTAAACGCGATGTCATTCCACCAATTCAACGGATTGCTCCAGTTCCCGTCATTTCCGGCACCGCTTGCTTGATCATTGAAATACAGGCCAGATGGATTATACATTCCATTCCAAGCACCCAGAGAGAATCCGTTTACGACGAGATCGAGCGTGTGGAAGAAGGTAGAGCCGTCGGTGATCAGTTTCCCGTAATTTATACTGAGCTTTCCCGACGAGAAGTAGTCGTATACCGTATCGATGGACACGGATGACAGGTCCAGGGTATTTCCCGATATGTTAATAACATCACTTGAACTCGATCCGCCTTTAGATGAAACGGATGTGAATTTTGAATCGGCCAAATCAACTAATCCGGATTGACCATAATCACCGCATGTGTACACCAAATAATGACTAGGAGAGCTTCCGTTTGCTATCACGGAAGTGGTCGTCGAATCCGTTATAGTTATGTTTCCGCCCGAAAGCCCGTAATCACCGATCTTGCAACCGTTATTGTCCGCAGTCGGACCCGAAAACAAGCCTGCTGACGTGACTGCACTGTCAACCGTAACATTCTCCAGGGTAAAGTTGTGACCGTTGGTATAAGAGTAAAGAAAAGGATTCAAACTAGAACCGTTGACCTGTCCGGTTATGACATGGCCAGTTCCGTTTATAACAACTCCATTGGCTGTTATATTACAGTCTCCGGAAATAGTCGAACCTAGAGTATAGGTACCAGCCAAAGCCAGATTACACTGCGAACTGTTCGATACCGTTCCTCCTGGGAGAGTTCCTATGATGCCTCCGTCTGACGCGCCCAAGCTTCCCGGCGTGTTGAGAGGACTATTTAAGATCAAATTGGAAAGTGCCGAGATGCGCATACCAAGAATATTGAGAGTATCGGCATAATTCACGGTTATCACGCCGTCAGCGGTTGCGTTTCCATCGTTATATCCACCCCTAACGCTCATCGTCTTACTGGAAAGATCCACGTTAGTTCCGGAAAAAGTTATAGACCCTCCATTGCCCCCCGATACGCTACTCGAATCACAACCAAAAGCGACCAAGTTGCCGGCATTGGCAGTCACAACTGTTGATGAAGCGTTGGTCATGGTAATGTTTCCGCCATTCCCCCCGCCTGTGCTGCACGAACCACCGTCTCCGGCTCCGTTGGAGGTCGTCGTGCCAAAGACGTCCAGATTTCGCAAAGTGAAATCAAATCCGGAACTGCCGGTGCTCGTTGCGTTTCCATTCACGTCGCCGGTTATAGCGTAATGGCCTCCTGATCCGTTATTCCCGCCATCTATGGTCACTCCGGCGGAAAATATCGTTACGCAAGCGCCGCTCATGTTGAGACTGGAGCCTAGCGTATATGTCCCACCTGAATATATGCGACCGCATGTGTTTATGGTACCGGGAGACAGAGTGGCCATCGCGAGAACGGGATATGAACCGCCGGCAAAAGATCCCATGCTTCCGGGCAAATTGTTCTGGTCATTGAAGACGACGTTCGACAGGGCCGAAAGCGTGAGACCTGAATATTGAATGGTGGCGTAGTTGAAAGTAAGAGTGCCATTCGTGCCGCTTCCGCCCGTAGAGGAGACGCTCAAGTTATTTATATTCAAGTGAGAAGAATTTATGACTACTGCTCCGCCAGAGCCACCGTTAGTGCCGGTGCCCCCGTTAGAAGATATGGAAGTTATCATGGAACTCGTCGCGTTTATATTTCCGCCGGAACCGGCAGTGTAAGAATTGGCGCCATTCGATGTCACTGATCCTACGGTAGAAGTTGCTATGCTGACCGCTCCCCCAGAACCACCGCTACCAGTGCTATAGCCATTGATCCCTCCATTAGAGGTCAAAGATGATACCGTGGAATATGTTACCGTAACGGTTCCTCCAGCTCCGCCGGAAGCATTGAATTTATTGCCGGTCCCGCCGTTAGACATTATGACCGTGGTCATGGAATCAGAGATAACAAGACCCCCTCCTGTTCCGCCGGCCCCGTGAGAGCTGTTGCCGCCATTCGCCGTTATGGCAGTAGTCGTTGAATTAGCAATGGAAACACTCCCTCCTGTTCCGCCAGAGGAAAGACTGCTCGCGCTGGTGCTATTTCCTCCGCTTGATGTAACAGATGTCGTCGTGGAATTGGCAATGACGATATTTCCTCCGGCCCCTCCAACCGTACTGCCCGTGCTGACGCTTCCTCCGTTCGAAGTCGTATTTCCGGTAACAGTGACATTCTGAAGCGTGAAGTTATGTCCAGGACCTCCGGTACCTACTCCGTCGCCCAAAATATCTCCGGTTACGGTGTATTGGCCGGCTCCGCCAATGACGGTCAAGCTGGCTGAACCGCCGGAGGTTATGGTAAAACACGGACCGGTACTGGTGCTCACGTTGCCACTAAGGGTGTATGTACCCGTAGTCACTATCTCTCCGCAAGCTAGGGGCGTGGCACCTCTCAAGTTATCCGGCAATTGAACCGCGGCAAAAGCTTGTCTGCCGATAAGCAGGAAGAAAGAAACCACGCTCAATATGACAAACCTGCGGAATCTTTGGCTGTTTTGTTTATTGCTCATTGTCCTGTTGTAGAGGCATCCGAATTTGCCGGAGCGGGAGCTTGGTCTGCCGGGGGCTGGATGATGTCATCTGACGGAGAAGCCACATCGTCCGACGGTGGGGTTATCTCGTCTGTCGAAGAGGCAGTTTGGTCCGTAGAAGACGCGATATTATCCGTAGTAGAGGCGGTTTCGTCCGTTGAAGTTGTAGTTGAGACGGTGTCGTCCGTTCCGGTCGCGGTCGGAGCGGGGGGAGACGTTGATTCACTGTTCGTAGCGGTATTATCCGTCGAAGATGCAGTCAGATCAGTTGAAGATGCGACCGTATCGGTTGAAGTCGCCGCCCGAGAATTATTCCAGGAAAAATCGATCAGCCTCATTATCGTTATGGCACCGCTGTCTTCTATGCCTTGGACCACTATCTTGTCTCCCAGATATACATCGCCCAAAGAAAGCTGGGTATAATCGGCGCTCTCTATCTTGCCGAGGTTATTTAGGAGGTTATTCAAGTCAAATGAGAAATCGCTACCGGTATTGCCGTCTGAAGCCGTGCCATTGGAAATATCCACTATATTCGTGGAGGTGGAGATGAAACTCACGGTGCCTATGGCGCTGTAATTCTCCACGCTGTCAGCCTGCGTATCGCCATTCTCACTCGGCGATACAGCATAAGCTTGGGATACGAACCAGATGATCATTAACGCCACCGCCGCCGTCAATATTTGATTATCCCCCTTTTTCATATACTTAATGATATCAGAGAAAGCTTCTTCTGTGAATCGGCGATATTCCGTGCTTTTTTATCGCCCTATAATGCGCCTTGGTACCATAGCCTTTGTGCATCTCGAATCCGTATCTCGGATATTTCTTCGCCAGACGCTTCATCTTCCTGTCGCGCAGGACTTTGGCACAGATAGAAGCTAGAGCGATGATGGGCTCCTTAGCGTCGCCGTCTATTATCGTTTTTTGATTCGTATACCTTGAAGGCGCATAGAGAGAGCCGTCAAGAAGAATCTTGCATTTCAATGGAGCGAAATCTTTATTTTCCAGCCGCTTCAGACATCTATTGAGAGCGGCTTTGGTCGCATGAGTGATGCCCTTTGAATCGATGATACCGGCACTTGAAAAAGAGACGGCGTATAAAATTTTTCCTTTTGCTTTTTCACTTTTGATTTTTCTAAACCATTCCTCTCTCTGCTTCTCCGACAATTGCTTGGAATCCTTCACGCCCTTAAATTTTTTCAGGATATCTTTAGACCTGACGGAAAATGCACCGACGGATATCGGTCCGGCCAACGGCCCGCGTCCGGCTTCGTCTATGCCGATGGTAAATATTGAAATGCCCTGTTTGGCCAACTTCTTCATGGACAGCGTCATTATCCCACTAATCGTCAATCTTTCAATCTTCCTCGCTTTCAATTACACTAGTCATATGAGCAAGTTCTCCCACCTCCACGCCCATTCGCACTATTCCCTGCTCTCGGCCCTGCCGAAGATAGACGAGCTGGTGGCAGAAACCAAGAAGCTCGGTATGCCGGCATTGGCGCTCACCGACAACGGTAATCTTTATGGTGCCATAGAATTCTACAAGGCTTGCAAGAAAGCCGGAATAAAACCGATAATCGGAGTTGATTTTTACGTTGCCACGCGCTCGCGCAAAGACATGCAGGCGGGAATAGATAACAGACGCTCACGATTGGTATTGCTGGCCACGAATGAGGTCGGTTATAAGAATCTGATGAAGCTGGTCACGGATTCGCACCTCGAAGGATTTTATTATAAGCCACGCATAGATAAGGAGCTCTTAGAAAAATACAATGAAGGATTGATATGCATCCAGCCCTCATTCGGCGGCGAGATAGCGCAGGCTTTAAAGGGGCGTAGCCAAGAAAAAGCCGTTGAAATCGCAGAATTTTATAAGAAAATTTTTGGCGGTAACAACGCGAAAAATCGGCTCTTCATAGAAATCACCCGCCATCCGGAGATAGACGGCCATGAGGCTTCAATGAAGACGCTCGTTGAATTCGCCAAGGCGCAAAAGATACCGATAATGGCGGCGCACGATACTTATTATTTGCATCCTGAAGACAGGGCTGCTCGCGAAACTTTGGTACGAGTCAATTCACATACTGACGCATCAGACCGCATTTCGGACAGTGACGAAGACGACTTCTCATTCATTTCGCCTGAACGGGCCGAGGAATTATTCCATGACTTGCCGGAAGCTTTGGAGAACACGACATTGATCATTGATCGTTGCAACTTGGAAATTGCTCTTGGTAACTGGGTATTCCCCGACTATATAGTAGAGAGTGGCTTGTCGGATGACGACGAATTGCGGCGTTTGGTATTCGAAGGCTTCGCCAAGCGCGACGTAAAACAGACAAAAGAAAATCTGGAACGCGCCGAGTACGAATTGAAAATTATAAAGGATAAAGGATATGCTCCTTACTTCCTAGTGGTGGCCGACCTGATGCGCTACGCCAAGGAACATGGAATCCTTTCCAATATCAGGGGTTCGGTCTCTGGTTCAATGGTCACATTCCTGGCCGGCATCACCAACATAGATCCGATCAAGTATGAGATACCGTTCGAGCGTTTTCTGAATCCGGATCGTCCGTCGCCGCCGGATATAGACATGGACTACGCCGATGACCGTCGCGACGAGGTCATAGAATACGTGCGCAAGAAATACGGCGCTGACAAAGTGGCCCAGATAGGAACATTCGGCACGATGATGGCCCGAGGTTCGGTGCGCGATGTGACGCGCGCACTCGGATTCGCGGTTGAAACCGGCGACCGCATCGCCAAGCTCATACCCTTCGGCTCGCAAGGATTTCCCATGACTATCAAGACCGCTCTTGAAACCGTGCCAGAACTAGCTGCCGCATACCGCGACGAGCCTGGCATTCGCAGAATAATAGACATGGCTAGAAAAGTAGAAGGTTGCGCGCGACACATCGGAGTGCATGCGGCCGGAGTTGTCATAGCGCCTACGCCGCTCATTGATTACACACCTATCCAGTTTGACCCAAAGGGCGAAGGCAAAATAATCACCCAGTACGACATGTACTCTATCGAGGAAGCAGGCCTTCTGAAATTCGACTTCCTGGGATTGAAGAACCTAACCATCATTGCCGATGCCATAACCCGCATTGAAAAGATAGACGGCGTAAAGATAGATATCGACGCAATTCCCATCAATGACAAGAAGACATTTGAAATGCTGGCGCGCGGCGAGACGGCGGACTTATTCCAGTTGAACGGCGACGGCATGACGCGTTTCTTGAAAGATCTCCGGCCTTCGACCATCCACGACATAAACGCCATGGTGGCGCTGTACCGCCCTGGACCTATGCAATTCATTCCTGACTATATAGCCCGCAAACACAACCCGAAGCTCATAAAATATCTAGATCCGGCGTTGGAAAAGATATTGAAAAAGACTTATGGAATTCTAGTCTATCAAGACGACCTTCTGATCATGGCCCGCGAATTGGCCGGCTACAGCTGGATAGAGGTGGACAAATTCCGCAAGGCCGTGGGCAAGAAGATCCCGAAAGAGATGGCGGAGCAGAAGGAGAAATTCATCAAAGGCTGCATGGAGCACAGCAAGTGGCCGAAGAAGAAGGCGGAAGAAGTGTGGAAATGGATAGAGCCTTTCGCGGCTTACGGCTTCAACAAGGCGCACTCGGTGTCGTATGGACGCATAGCCTATATCACGGCGTACCTAAAAGCGCATTATCCTGAAATATATCTGTCGGCGGTGCTCTCATCGGAGCAGGGTGACACGGATAAGGTGGCGGAGACGATAGCCGAGTGCAAACGCATCGGCATTCCGGTCTTGCCGCCGGATGTCAATGAGAGTTTTAGTCAGTTTACTGTTATTAAGGAGGAGGG
>Ga0182011_10005229_pt1 | contig 10248 bp, 25 predicted proteins | sample 711E1DmetaG_FD_120481 | JGI IMG/M metagenome (GOLD analysis project Ga0182011, IMG submission 120481) | Permafrost microbial communities from Stordalen Mire, Sweden - 711E1D metaG | ecosystem: Environmental > Terrestrial > Soil > Wetlands > Permafrost | place: Sweden: Stordalen | collected...
CCCTTTCTGGTTGACATACTGCACCCAAACATTCTTTCCCATGCATTCCATAGCATTAGGAGAAGGATGCATATTGCCATCTTTTCCTTTAGCCATTGGCATAGCATGACCAGTTATAGCAAGATAAAGTTCTTTTCCTTTCCAGATTCCTTTTTTATCCACACCGAAAGAGATTTTATCCTCTTTATTCAAGTCAAGTTCTTCGGAGATAGTGAAGGGGAACTTCATAGACCTACCTGCACCCTTTTCTTCCCAAGAAAGCATTCCAATAATAGCCTTTCGGTAGGTAGTATAACCAGCTATATTTTTCTTATCAGGTGAGATAGTAATGAACTTACTACCTGCTACTTCATATTCTTCTTCTGTAATCCCTTCTAGGATAAATTCGTCTGACATCTTTCCTCCAATTTATTATTTATTTTGTTTTGTTCCGTCAGATTTTGATTGTGACCACCACTATATAGATTCATTGTTATATCAGTTTCCCAAACTGCTTCTCATCGGGTATTCGCCTCCTATATTCTTGCATATTTTATGCTAGATGATAATCAATTTAAGTGGCTTTAGATGATTTGTATTCTGCTTCGACAAGTTTTCCAAACATTTGCATTAAGTGTTCATTAGCTTCTTCTTGTGTGTTACCGTAAGCTGTTAATGTGAATGAAGGGACTCTTGACTTTGCGATGAATACAGGTTTGCTTAGTGATTCTGACATCTCCTCGTGTTGACCAAATTCGAATTTCGCCATTGTTATTTTACCTCACTTCCTTTATTTTTATTACTGTGTGTAAAGTTATCCCTATCATCAATATTGCTAATATAATTGGAGTATAAAATAATAGATAATCTGTAAAAGAGTTGAGTTTATTATTACTCCAAGCTACTAACCAAACAGGAATGAGCATTATCCAACCTAATATTAACATGGATACAATTCTTTTGATTGTTATTTTTCTATCAGTTGTATTCATTATACTATCTCATTATTTCTTTTTTCTTGGCTTTATTTAACTTTTCTATACTTATTAGTGCCATATTCTTTTTCTCAGGGTCGATTGTTCTTCCTTTAGTAGCAGCGCTTGCTGATGGATGGATATTCCTAATAAAGTTAGGTTTCATTGTTCTTTGTTTACGACTCTCGCTTGTATTCTTTCTTGACATTACTTATTCACAACTCCATTTGTATTTGCTTTAATAACCATTTCTTGTTCTTCTTTACTAACAGTCATTCCTCTCGCTACTTTAATCTTGGCTATAGCTAGATTTACATCTTTAATCTCAGCAAAACTACTAATTCCAAGAATCTTCATTACCTCTGGTATTTTTGCTTGTAACTTATTATCAGAAATAAACTCGCCTAATCTATTAGTATCATTCGCTTCATACACTATTGCCTGTTCTCCCTGTTTGACTTCTCCAGTAAATCCATCATCTTCTATCCTCTTCTTATATACATCATCACCGATATGGCACAGTCTATTAATCGCTACTTTCAACGCATTACTATTAGCACTCTTAACATTCTTATCAATATCAACAACATTCTCTGGAGTCATTGGTTTATTCGACTTGAATTGTATTCTTGCTCCTCCACATCCCATATAATATCTATAAGGTGGCACAATTCCAAATGCAAGTAAATGCCTATCAATAATCTTTAAATGTCCTGTAACCACAACATAATTTAATACAATCTGTAGTGGTGGATTACCAGCAGATTCCCATGACCATCCTGTAAAGTATTTATCTAACTCTGACCTCATATATCCTTCAATGATATAGTCAAGCCCTTGTATTTGTCCGATTATTGGTGTTCCTTTCTTATCTCTCTTAGGAGTTTTAATTCCACCAATGTCAGTATAGAACTTAACCCACTCTGCTCGAAACCTCTTGATGTTTTCTTCAAACTCAGGAGTAGTTGCTGGTAAATTATAAACATTAGGTTGATAAATTGTTGGTTGCATTATTTTTTATCCTCTCTATATTTGTAAATGCTTAATGACAATGTATTGCCAACTTTGCATTCTATAGCCAAAAACATTTGGGGATATTTATTAGCAATTTCTGCTAAGTCCCAAGCAAGTTTGTTTATCTTTTCCCAATCAGTTAATTCCATATATTAATCCTTTATTATCAGGTTTATTTTCAAATTAAGTCCAGACCTATTTAATTATAACGCTGATTATTTCTCTAGCAAACAAATCAGACTATTTGGAATAACTCTATAAGTGGTTCACTGTAAGGTCTGGACTTGCTCTTATCAGTCACTAATCCGTAACATGATATAAAGAGTTAATTCACAGTGGTTCGCTTCTAAAGTTTACTCCCTATGTTATGATAGTTGCTCCATTATCTTTATACTATCTGTCTTTTGCCATTCATAAGTATCGCTATAGGTTGAATTATTTGGATATTTAACTTTTACATATAAACCAGATTTAGAAAACTCAACGACCTTAATTTCTATTGGTATGATTTCTTTTGACATTCTTCTGCTTTTACCATGATAGGTAATATATTCATCTTCGATTAAATACCTAATTCCAATCTGTAACTTTGATTTTATTTGTTCTTCCATTTCACTTGTCCTGTTTTTATTTTATTTTTCCTACAATGTTTATTAATAAAGGTATGGCAATAATGATTAAGGCATAAGACCATTCATAAATAGGATTAGTAGATTTTCCAACGCACTTATGTTTATTAGATTCACAATCTTCTTGCCAAAGACTACAATGTTCTTTACCGAATGGGCATCCCTCCATTATTCTTTATCCTCAATAATAGTCTGATGATTAATAAGAATCTGGTTATTATCTGCTTGACGATAAGCTCCCATAACTACTAATCTTGCAATAACAATTCTTCCACCTTTTAAAGTAATCTCAATTGTTCCGCTTCCAGATTGCCCTTCAATTACAACTGGTTCTACTTGTACTTTCTTTCCTTGAACAGTTAATTCTCTCATTGTATTTTCTCCTCTAATTTTGTTTCTAATACTATTATGTTATCTTCTAACTCCTCTATTTTTTGTTGTAAGTCTAATATAATCTTATCTGCTATATCTTTGGTTCTTTCTGCTTTACATTCAGGACATTCATTGTGAGTTGAGAACCATAACCGATGTTGATAACACCATTCTAGTTCAATGTTATCGTCAGATTTTGCTACCATTTAATCCTCCTCAACTATAATATTTTTCTTTAACCAAACTATATATCTATTCCCAAGAACAGGATTAGGAGTATACTTTACAGCAAATGGTTCATAATTATGTTGTAAAGCATGAATTAATTCTTTAGAATCTATTGCTTCTCTCTGTATATCCCATTCTTTATGTGTCATTGTATCCCTAACTCCTTCTTTTCTTTCTTAGTAAGTTTAACTTTCCCACTTTTAATTAATTCTTGTAATGCTTTTTCTTTTTCTGTCAATATCAATGGAATTTCTACTGAATTTGGTATTAGTAATGGGCAATCACAACCTGTATGAATTTCGTTTGTTATTACTCCATTAGGACATTTAATCTCATATCCAGTTAGTGTATTAGACTGTGAACAATAAGAGAAAATATCCTTACAGCATCTCATGTGCATTTTAGCATAACTCCTTAATTATACAATTGTATTTATTCTATTTAACATTTCTGATATTTCTTTATTAGGAATAATATCTTCACCTTTTTCATTAGTGTAAGGGTATTTGTACTTCTTTCTTATTTTCATAATTTCCTTAAATTGCGTAGATGTTTCTATAATAGGAACAACAAGATAAGATTGTTGTGGATATTTAAATCCAAGAATTATTTCATGCATGAGTAAACGAAGAAATTCTTCATAGGTTTTAACAATTTTTTCAGATTCTGCTGCCATTTAAATTTTCTCCGTTTTATATTCTTCTACTGGTTCAAAAGCAGGACATTTATTATCTTCTTCACAAGTATCAAGGATTTCTTTATCTCCATCATAAGTACATTCAAACATTTGGCATGAACCCATCCATTTTTCTCCTAGATATTCTTCATAATGATGCCCAAATTTACAGTTATACATGATTATTTATCCTTTAACTGCGTTATTCTTACAACTGGTTTAGGTTCTGAATATCTAGTAACTGTTTTCAATTGTTCTTCGTTAAGTACAGTCATTAAACCCTCTTTAGAATAATATGCTCGACTTGAGTTTTCATTAAAACTAATACTGAGTCCACTGTATCTCCATTTGTTTTCCATTGTAGCTCGACAGTGTTGGATAAAGATATTATCTGCTTCTGTTCTTAGTTTTTCTGATTCTTTTTCTAGTTCTTGACTCTTATGATAATTGCTCACCGCTAAGTCTAATTTCTCTTTCTCAACAGGTTCTAATATCTTAGGTTCAGGTACACATCTCAATGCATATTTACATCTTCGGCATTCAATACTATCTGCATCAAATTCAGCAGGATAAGGTTCTGAGTTATTATTCATCCATGAAGTCAATCTACTCATCTTCTCATCAATCTCAGTCCATGATACAATAGGTTTCTCAATTACAAACCTATCTTTCCCACCAATGTTCCTATTTTTAACAACATAGATATAAGGTATTTCATTAGTTAAATGTTGATAGGTACTAACTTGCCATGCGTATGATGGAAACTCTTTAAACTTCCCATCGGTTTTCATCCATCTATCAAATTCAAATTGGCTCATTGATTTAACTTCTAATCCGTATGTTTTCCCCTTAGTATATTCAGGATGAGTTGCTTTCCCATCTGTATGTCCTATCAACATATAAGATTCTTTCTCATTAGGTTTGTTCACTGTAATTTCAACATGAAGTCCGTTTCTTTCTTCTCCAAGTCTCTCCAAACAAATAGGACAGACATCAACATCTTCGATAATATAACCAGCTTTTCTCATTTCGTCTTTAATTCGTTTCTCGTGCCATTTCCCTTCATCAGCAGAATTCTGCAACCATGAAGGAACTTTACCATCAATCTTTGCTGTTGATAATGATAATTGTTTAGGACAATGCCCAATTTCTGATATTCGATAGGTTATCATTTTATTCTCTAACCACTAAATTAGTTATTACTTTTGCAATAAGTAGTATTAATAACAAGATTATTGCAGTTAAGTATATTGTTAAACCATAAAGTGACATAAGACTCATATTATTTCCCCAACTTAATATGGAATACATGAGCGAGTACAACAAGCACAACCATAACGACCACTGTAAATAAGAAGAAAAACCCGAAGTTAGCAGCTTTATTCCTCTTTATTAATGCCCTAAACTTTCCCATTGCTGATAATTTCTTTCTTGGTAAGACTGTCTGTGGAACAATAATATTCTCTCCATTAGATTTCTGAGCTAGAATTGGTTCTTGATAGGGTTCATCAACTTTTGGTTCATTTTTAGCTGCTTTCAATAGTTCATTAAGTCTATTATCCATTATTTATCTATCTCCAAGTCTATAATTCTTATCTTTCCAGTATTCAACTTCTGCTCTTAATTGTCGTTCTTCAAAAGCAACTTCACGATTTAATATTTTTTCATTTTCTGTATTTCTTTTATCTGATTCGATTTCTTGTTGTAAGAGAGTATCCCTGATAATTTTCCATCGTTCCCATTCTTTTGTATCAGGAATGAAATTAGGGAATAGATTTCTTAACTCAGTATCATCCATTATTCTTTCTTATCTCCAGTATCATCTTTAATCTTAACATTCTCTGCGCTATTTTGTTCAATCAATTTAAATAAGTCACTCTCCCAAATATGCCAATGTTTTCTACCATCATTGTCTTTCCCAAGTTTATGAGCAGGTAATATTGCAGGTTCATCGTTAAAGCCTAATATTAACCGATAAATCTTTGTTCTACTTACTCCTAATCTCTTAGCTGCCTGAGCAGGAGATAGTATCCTGTCATTAGCATGAGGATTAGTTACTTTCTGTGGGACAACATTGAGTGGTGATTTGACTCTTGATACTGTTGGTGTTGGCTGATACATTTTAATCGTCTCCGCTTTCTTTATTTTTTCTATTCCGCTATTTATTTTGATTCTCAGTTGCGATTGTATTTATTGCTTGATATAATTCTGTGAAATTTATAATTGATGCCACTGCTTTTCCTTCTGTGTCACTTGTAACGATTCGGATATTAGAGGTTCCTATCATTTCTAAAGTCACATATTGCCTTAATCCTTGAAAAGTTTGCTCAAGTAATATCTTCATCTTTAAATATATCCTTTTTAGCTTCGCACAATGCTTTTATTACTTCATCAATTTGGCTACTATCATCTTTAATAGAGAGAGTGAATCCTTTTCCAGTGTGCCATTCATTATCTTTACCTAAGTATATTTGCCTAACATCGAGATAATCATGTTCATCTACTTCTCCATCTCCATGTTCATTAATAAAAACACAATGTGCAATTCTTACCTTTCGATATTCTGATTGTTCAAGTTCACCATAGATTTTAATGACTTGAGATGTTCCTCTTGTTTCAACCATTATTCGTTCTAATTCCATGCTATATTTGTTACATCAATTCCTAGAAATGTATATCTATCTTTCTTATCTCGTTGCCATATTCCACATCCTAATCTATATAGGCAAAGATGTCCTAATGAAATTAACCAAATAATACCACCTATAAACATAACTGGAAGACTAATAATAATTAAGAATAGAAATAGGAATTGCCCCATAAGATGTATCCATCTTTTTGTTATTATTGTATGGTTCTCATAAAGTTTTGGACTCATTGTAATTTATCTCCTATCCTCTTATTCGTTCTCGTTTCCAGTACCATTGTCAACAATCATAAGAATATCATTTCCTCTACTAAAACCGTCTTTAAACTCTGCATTAGGAAGCATCTCTTTTAATTGTTGTGTAGCTAACTCAGCCGATTCATTTGCACCAAATTGAACCCCATTTTTAATTCTGATTCCAATTATCCTGTTAATCTGTCTTTCATCACTGGTATAAATCTTAACATACTCGATAACAATTCTAACATCGGGATGTCCAATCACAACTCTATTTAGTTCTTCTTTATGTAGATTGCTAACCCCAATGTCTTGATTCTTCCAATAGCTAGAATCTTTATTCAAGAAATACTTCTGACAAGTATTACAAAACCAGACCTTATCATGCTGGAATGTTGTTTTCTGATGTCCTAATGGACATTTAAGATTAAAGTCCGAAGGGACAATCTTTCCACTATAAAATTCTTCTTTAATTCTTGCTCGAAGTTTTTCCTGTGGAGTTAGTTTTTCTTCGATTTCTTGGTTATTTTCATTGAACATCTATTAAAACTATCCTTTTTACCACATCACCCAAGATTATGCTAGATTGTCCAACCTTCATCATTATCATATCATGTCACCAGCACCCTGTCAAGGGGTTTTGACCCCCGACCAGAAATATTTTACGTTATGTAAAGTAGCCCTCCAAGATGAACACAAGATGAATAAGAAGGACACTAGGACGTGTCCTAACCTGTCCTAGTCCTAGTGTCCTAGATTTCTTTGTCCTACCTTGTCCTACTATGTCCTAATGTCCTTCTTTGTCCTAGTGTCCTAGTTAGTCCTAAAAGTCCTAAGTTGTCCTAGTGAATTTAGCCTCAGAATTGCCCGAATCTGTCCTAGTCGCTGCCTAGTTTGTCCGAGTCTGTCCTACTTTGTCCTACTTCATTTACTATGCGATAATAACCATAAAATGGTTTTTCCAGTATGTTCTTTTGAGTTAATGCTGTTAAAGCCCTATTTAAAGCTCGTTGTCCTCTTTCGTTAGATGTACTTATTTCTAATCTAGTAGCAATATCTGCTCTCTGTGTCTCTTTCCCTGCTTCCATTATACTTATAATTCTTTCTTGTAACTTAAATTCTTTGAATCCAGCGTTCTCTATGTCATTGATAGGAATAAATTCTCCCTCTTTTTTCATTATAAATTGAGAAAATTCACTATTAATAAATCTATTCTTAGGAATTTCAAATTTAAATATATCGTGCTGGTCAGTTCGTGAGAATACCCATACAATATCTGATAATGCAGCCCTAGAACCTGCTCCTCTTACAAGATTAATTGAATCTGATACTTTATCATTTTTAGGTGGATGGCAAACTAATATTACAGCAGCTTTTGTATCATCTCTTATTTCAAGATAATTACTCATTTGTTTAGTTGCTTCTGAATTACCGTTCTCATCTTCAGAGAAATCTATTAATGTAATAGGGTCAAAATAAACAACATTGATTTTCTTTGACTCAATAAATCTTTTTGTGTAGGGTAGCACATCTTTTAATGTATATCCTTGAGTATTATAATAATAGAAATCCTCATGTTTTTTACCTTTTTGATTAAGTAGCCCTAATCTTGATTTGATTAGAGAATCACCGCTTTCCATATCGAAGTATAATACTCGTAATTTCTTCCCTGCTATACCTAAATATTCACCTTTCTCTTGAATATTAAGAATCATATCGAAGTTAAATGTGGTTTTTGCAATTCCTGTCTGTCCAACTTGTGCAATAACGGTACTCTTAATTAACCAATCTCCCCAAAGTGGTTCTATATTTTTAGCTTTATTTGAGTTATCAATATCTTTAAACATTAATCCTTCCTCAAACATTTTTTCTAAGTTTTGAGCTTTTGTAGTTTTAACTTTATCTTCTGCCATATTTTTCCTCCTGTTCTCGGAGTAATCTTCTTTCTTGTCTACAGGGGAAACATCTTTTTGGCAGGGGATAACCTAATTCATTATATCTAAGTTGTTCTTTTATCTCGATTTCAAATTCTTTTCCGCAACGTACACATATCCGCTTTTCGAGTTCCATTAACTTTCCTTACCTTTTACTTATTATATTTTCTCATTTGTCATTTAAATCTCAATATTTGGAGGAGTATTACTAAATCTTGATTTAGATTTTAAATAGCAACTATTACACACTCTTTGCATATAATGGTCAGGATTAGAAGATACTTCATTATAATCTTTATGTGTTATTATAGCACTAAAGTTCTTGAAGCAAATAGGACAGTTGAAGGTGTATTTGTGTCCTGTAATGATAATAAACCTCTTTATTTATTTACTACTTGGATTATGATGAACTAATGATAATACATACTTATAGGATTTCTGATAAACAGAGATTTTCCCTATAGCTTCGCCTGTTTGGTAGATTTTGACTTTTTCTAGTAATTCAGGACTTGTTTTAAAGAAGAATGTTGATGGAAAGTCTGAATTATCTGCATGGTCTATGAGGAATCCTAATGAATGAAGATAAGCTGCAAGGGAAGAATCTGAGGTTGGATAGTAAATGTTTTTGGGTGGATTGATGGTAGAATTTGTGACGATAGTGCGATTCTGTTGAATCATAGTAATCTCCTTTTATTATTTTATACTTAATTTAATCTTGTTTTTGAATAGATTGATTTGCTTTTACAAATTTATCAATATCTTCTTGTCGAAATCGAATGGAAGTTCCAACTCTAAAACAATCAATTCTCTTCCATTCTGCGTATTTATAAATAAGAGAACATGATACTTTTAGCTTTTGAGCCACTTCTTTTGGGGTAAAATATTCTTCTCCCATTTATCCTCCGAATTATATATGGTTTCACTTAGTATCTTTAGTTTACCCTTATTATCACTGGTTGTCAAGTGCTTTTGACGAGCATGGCGAACTTTGCACATATTTTTTTTGATTGCTTATCTTACGCTATCATTGGTTAGAATCTCCCTCTTGACACTTATCTTGCTTAGGTATATACTTAGTATAGTAAGGTTTAATCAGGGATTCTAAAAAGAGGTAGCAGGTAATAATCATCAATGAAGTGGTTATCCTGCTATTTTTATATCATAAAAGAGGTTTAATAGAATAAAAGAATATACAGGAAAAGAACTGGTTGGGTTTAAGAAATTTCCTTATAGTTATATAAGTCCTGCTGAAGTTCATCGAGTAACTATTCACTTACAAAATAATGGATATGAAACATATGTAACATACAAAGATGGTAGACATTATATTTATACTAATACAAAAGTAACTAATCCTGAACAATATAGATTATAAAAGAGGTCTTATTAAATAGATAGTAAAGAGTTAGTACGGTCAGGATATACAATTTATGATGGTTTTTATGAAAGAGATGTAGCAATTCGAGTTGCTAATTATTTATCAAATAAAGGGTATCAGACAAGAACTATTAAAGATGGAAATTTTTGGTATGTATATACTAATCCAGAAATTCTAGAA
>Ga0182011_10005232_pt1 | contig 10245 bp, 20 predicted proteins | sample 711E1DmetaG_FD_120481 | JGI IMG/M metagenome (GOLD analysis project Ga0182011, IMG submission 120481) | Permafrost microbial communities from Stordalen Mire, Sweden - 711E1D metaG | ecosystem: Environmental > Terrestrial > Soil > Wetlands > Permafrost | place: Sweden: Stordalen | collected...
AAGTTTATGATCCATTTGGGGTTACCTAGTCTACCTGTGGGGAACAGGTGAACTCTTCCAAGTCTCATTAGACCACTTCTACAGTCACTCATGTAGGCGTGGAAGTTGGTTGGCCATGCTCGGCGGAATTGAAGAGCAAGACCTTTTCCAGCCACGCCTACACAATTGACAGGGTTGACCAATGCTTGTGCATTGGCTTTGAGTATGTTACCTTTCCGCTCAAAGATCATAACTCAGCCTCCGTCTTTTTTGATTTCAGTGGTTTGGTGATGCCTAGTTCTGCCGAAACATTGTTGTGATACGCCGATATCTTACCCAGCATCGTACCATCCGTCATGATGGTGATATCGACAGAGACTGAGTACTTTTGGTCCTTTTCATGAGTGAAAGTCTTGATCATGCTGTACTCCTATTCAGAATTCTGAGAGTCGTTTTGGGGATGAAGTTCTTCAACTATCTTCCAGACAGCAGGCATGAGCTCTTTGGTTCCTATGAAGTGAGATATGAAGTTGTTAGTCAGCATAGATCTAACCATTACACTGTCTACGATAGCTGTGTTTACCACTACGTTCCACCGCCTATCGAGAAAGGATGCGGATAGTTCTCCAGCCCTTTGCAACTGTTGGACTAGATAATTGATGGGTGTCTGGTCCGTTCCTACTTTGCCGTTCAGTATACTCAAGAATTCAGAAGATTTGGCGAGTGCGAATTTGATGAACCTAGAAGCTAGTACAGGACTGTTCAATACTATTACCCCTGTATTGAAGTACATAGATTTATCAAAGTCGACATCGGGAAACAGTGGTGAGAAAACTTTACAGCTTGCATCTCTCCACTTATTCCATGCTCTGTTTCTGGTTAGGTTTACACTAGCCGTGTGTTGCTCAGTGAATATAGATGGAGCGCCTGGCGATACAATGGTGTCTGCGTCTATCAATGCTACGCTGGTGTCATGCCCATACTTTTGGAATGCTGCTATTGGAAGGAGCCATCTTTGTATGGTTGGCGGGAATAGAAGAAGCTTCTCTATGTCCGCTCTTGAGCAGCCACAATCTTCTGGATTTGGCATATCTCGTACTACCTCAAAGCGTATTCCATTTATTGAAGACCAACATACCCAAGAGGAGATGCTGGCTTCTGCAAAGGGTATTTCTCCTCTAACATGCTTGCTCCATGCGTCTACTCGGTAAGTTCCAAAACCTAGATAGGGCGTCGGTGATGTAGTAGGTAGTAGAGGCATCAGCACTATGTTCGTCATGACTTGCAGCGACAAACGATTGTAGATTGTGGCTTGATCTTCTGACAATGCTTGCAGTGTTGATCAGCCTTTTTCTTTTCCAGCCGTTTGGCTTTCTCTTGATCTCGAAGAGCATGGTACTTGTTTGCCAATTCGGCTACTCTGGAGCCCAAACTATACGCATCCTTGTATAGTTTCGATTCCGCAGAATCAAGTATATTGTAATCCTTGTAGATTTCGGTTTTAGCTTCCTGCTGTTCCTTCTCTAGTGCTCTCCAACGTCGATCAAATACGTTGTCTGCAATCCTTTCAACCTTGTTAGCCCGCTTGCACTCTGCCCTGCACTTTACACGCAACTCCTTGAGTCCAATCTTCATATTCTTGAGGTCTATCTTAGCCGCAGCTAGCTTGTCACGTATCGTCTGAATCTGAGCAGTAATCTTGGTGTTCATTGAATACTCCTTGGTTGGCGGAGAAATAGGGGATTGGTACCTACTCTAATCCTTATGCCATTAACTGGCTTCGTATTGCAGAGCTAAGGAAAGGTCACCGAAGTGCCTTTCCTTTGGTAGCTCATCCGTCTACTTGCTGCCTTTCTTCGGGGGTTTGAATTTGTCGATGGCCTCGAAGATCGTTCTGAGCTCTTGCAAGTGCGCATACTTTCTACGGACAGCTAGCAGCTCGGAATACGCCAACTCTATTGCCATTGCTCTTTTCTCAGGATCGCTGAGTATGTAGGCTGTGCTGCCATAGAGACTTTGTGTTGGATTCTTTTTGTCCCTGAGTGCGGTTGTGACTCTCACTTCGAAAGGGCGGTTCTTGGAGGGAAGTATGATAACAGTCACACTCCTTAGGAGGTGTCTTGCCTGCTCCAGTCTGTGTGCTTCAGCTGCTGCGTGATCGTTCCAGTTGAATGCTTTGTGAATGGGGCTGGAAGATGGGCGTGCCTCATCTACCACTTTCTTTGCTGGTAGATTGTTGTGGTACTTAGCTAGAAGACGATCTATTTCTTTCCCAGCCACCTCCGGTTTGAGGCCCTTTACCTTGGAGCCTTTTACCCACGCATACTTCTTTCGCTCAGTAGTCATGTGTTTCCTTGTTAGGGTAAGTAGGCCCATGAGTGTTTTGTTCATGGGCCTACTGTTGTTCAAACTGATTAACTAAGCTCTTCATTGCCTGCTTTACCTAGCAGAGCTATGCCAAACACATCTATTCGACGCTCTGCAACACCACACCTGCTTGGCAAAACTGCACCGCACAACTCACGGCCGGGCTGTGCTCTTCTTTACCTGCCTTGCCGAACCATACGAAGCCATACTGCGCCGAGCCGCTCTGAGCCGCGCTATTCCAAGCTCGACCCGCTTCGTGTGATAGTTAGACTACTATGAACGTGCCCCAACCTTGACCAGCGCTATCGCGAGAGCCGGGACGACCGGCGCCTACTCCTATAGTGCGCCCCATCCTTGCCAACAGGTTGAGAATGGTGTCAAAGTCATACTGATCTGCATCGTACGTGACTCGTACTTTAGCTTCCCATCCTTCTGCCCACCTAGCTCTGGAGCGTATATCAACACCTGAAGCTCCATTGCGAGTGTAGGCGATGAACATAGCGGGCTTTCCTTTTGTGATTTTGACTAGTGGCACTTGAGTATCTTTTTCGAACCCATCAGGTTCGATGAATATCCCGCTTTTGGCTTGGATCATTTCGATACCAGCTGGTTTACAAGCGCGTACCATGCCGGCACGAAAAGCTGCCGCGTTTATTCCTGGCCATCCACCATTCTCAGCGATGTGCATAGACCCCAAATACTCCGCTTTGAAGTCTCGAGGTTTCTTTGGTGGTTTTGGATCTCCGGGTTTCTTGGCCTTTTCCATTTGTGCAGCCCACATGAGCATAGCTTCCTGAGAGAAGTTATTAGAGACAAAGGGTCCACCTTTTCCTCTGATAGTGAATGTTGCAGTCTGGTCGTTCAGCGGAGTGACTACCGCTTTCTTGGGTGCTGCAGGATCTGTTGTGGCAACTACTGGTAGTTTGGGCATGACGATATTCCTTTCTCGTGTGTGTGTTATGTGTGGAAATTGTTCGATACGAATGGTTTGTTTCCGCGAATGCGGAATGTTGCGGTCCTGAGCCTGGGTGATTTGAGGCTTGCTTGTACATCAGAGAGCGCTTTGGCAGAGAATAGGGTGGATGAGAAGCAGCACGGCCCCGAAGTTCCTTTGATGCTGAAGTCGACTATCTTGTAGGTTGTCGCTTTGCTTTTTTTCATGGTCAACACTTTCTGTTTGGAGTTTAGATGAAAAGTATTTGTTGCTTCACTTACTCCTTATAACAGTGATAGCTATGTAATTTGCGGGCAAAAGAGAAGCCGATGCTTCTCTCCTGAAGCACTGGCTTCGCGACTGTCAGTGATTCAGCTTGGTTTCACAAACGTACGATTATTACCCCACCGGCGTTTACTCCCAGTTTATCGAACAATGCCTGCTCCAGTTTGTAAGTCCGTGCAGCTTCTGTGTATTCTAACAGCTTCTGCCGGAACTCGTGCAAGTCTGGAGAGAGGTAGTCTTCAATGTCGTCTATGTTTATTTCATTAGGATCAATGTCACATGCGAGAGCTGCCTGTTGCCAAACCATAACCTTTGTATTCGCCTTCCACACAGACTGATCTGGCTTCTTGCGGGTAGGAGAAACCAACGTTGCCTTGGTTTTCTTGTACTCCTTTACAAATCGAATAAGCCAATCAATTTGATCTGCCTGACTCCTCGATGTACCATCAAGCATTCCAAAGGCTAAACAATCGCATAGCAACTCTATCGCTTCCAGATGACCAACAAATTCTGCAACTTCTTTGTCGGGCATCAGGCAATAATCGTACAAGTGGTTGCTTGCTATTTGCATAGCTTGAGCTTCCTTTGTGCCGGTCAAGGAGCAGACTGTTTGGACTAAAGTCTGCCTCGGGGAAAGTACTTCAACGGGCTGTGCAGGAATCTCCGTTAGCTGGTTTGTATGATCAGGGGCAGCCCTTGTCCTTTTGCTTGATTTCTTTTGTGTATTGGTTGTTTTCATGGACCCTTTTCCTCTCCTTGTAGTTTCTTTACGTACTCTGAATGATCTGAAATCACAAATGCAGTGAATTCACGACCAATGGGACGTCGGGCGTGGTGGTGATGGATGACTTCATAGAAAGTGCCGTTGTTAATGCCAAGCAAACATCCATCACCCGTGTACTCTGCATGTCGCCCATCTTCTAGGTACCTACCTTGAACAGCACCACATGCACACCTTCGCCATAACAGCGGGTTCGGCAGCTTGACAATGTCATTACATTTGAAGCAAAACAGCAACTTCATCGGGCATGTTCCTCTGGTTGGATCTTCTTGTTCTTGCGTGGCCGGGGAGAGTAAGAGGTATGTGATGCTCTCCTACTGATGTCCATGAGCTGCCTGAGCCTTTCAGGTGTGATATCCTTATCACTGATCAGCCCTACTCTCCGCAAGCCCCTAGCCACCTTGGCCACAGCATTGACCTCGAGTTGTCTAACACGTTCGCGGGTGACACCAAGAGTGATACCCACTTCATTCAGGGTATGGTCTCTTGTGGTCATCTTCAGCACGCACGTCTGCCCTCGTTGTTTGGTGACAGCTGTGACCCTGGCATCATGCGCTATGTGGTATCTGCAGTACTTGAGTGGGCAGATACCACGCTTGCTGAGGCATTGCCCATCAGTGACTTCGAAGATGTTCTCAGGGTCTATGTTGTCTGGTATTTGGACCAGGCGTTCGTTTTCTTCTTTTCTTTTGGCTGCTATTAGTAGACCTACTTCATCATCAATCATGACTTGCCTTTCTTCCGGCGTTCTTTGCAGATTAAACCTGCCTTCTCCAAGCCGTATTGAACTGCTATATATGTAGAGTCCACCTCATCTGCTTCTGTGCTCACCTTTGTTGTCATTTCAGTCCAGAGTTGAAAGCAAGAGTTAAGGGATGCTCCAGTCTCTTTTTCACATCTGTAACCGCCATGTGCAGTAGCCCACATATCATTTGCTGATGCTGCTGCAAAATACCAATCCTTTGAGTGCCGTTTCATGTGAGCCCTCCTACTGTTGCGTATTCGCGGAAGAGGGTAGAGATTGATCTTTACCGTTCCACACCTCCTCTACTACTGACTTCAAGCCATGCTTCTCTACATGCTGGGTTGCCCGCATTGCTAGGTAGATGAGGCTAACCCCACCTGCGAGTACGAGCAGGAAGATCAAAGCAACCAGAGCTTTGATTATTCTGAATCGTGATTCGAACTTGGCTTTTTCTTTGTCCATGTCAAACATGTTCATGTGACCCTTCTATTTGAGTTGCGCATTGCCGAGTTGTATTTGTGGTATTCCGTCTGCCAGTCACCCATCCAGCCTTTGGGTGATAGCATTGGTTGGTAGTGCTCACGTAGTTGGTCTACCTCACTCCCGTAGTTGCCACCCACACTTGGCCAGATGTCCATGTAGATGGTGTTGAACTTGGGGTCACGCTTACGCTTTACCCATGTGTACACATCAGCACATATGACTGACATGCGTGGGTCAGCCCATGGCCGGAGCCAAGGAGTGACAAGATTGATGACATCCACATTGATCTCAAGAACAGTCAAGCTGTGTATCTTTGGTCTCTTAGCCAGTAGTGCAAACACTACCATCCCAAGCCCTAACCCACCTACTAGTACATGCCCTCTGGCTTGCTTGATCAACTCGAGGTTTGTAGCACGTTCCATATTTGTGTCTGTCATCACTACACCACCGTGAATGAGCAGCCTAGCGTATTTGCCTGGGCTGATGTACTCAGTGGCACGGTGGTTGAGCAGAGCTCGAAGTTTACAGAACGCAGACTGCTCTCGTGTGATGGTGAAGTGTTCTATACGTGCAGAGCCAAACTCTCCTTCTATGGGTATGTGTGTAAGAATGTCATTGATTACATCGAATGGGTCTCTAGCCATGGTCGCTGTCCTCCACTTTCCTTATACCTGCCTCCCTTCCCCATTTGTCCCCAATACCAAAAGCCGGGAAGAAGAGGATGCAATTATCCAGTACACACTACCAAGTACTAGATGTGTGAGAACCCTTTACCCCAGGAGCGTTGATTGCATGGGTGGATGAGTTGTAAGGAGTTACCTTGTAAGTGGCGTATGATCTGTTTTTAATTGATCAAGCGAATTCCTTAATGATATCATAGAGTTATACGACTAGATCACATCGATAGACCCCTATGTCGTCCAAGTGTAGAAAAGTACTTGCATTCTAGGTGTTCTTGGTCAATTATTAGATCTTATGAGCCACCCAAACTACTACAAGGACATTCCTCAGTAGCCTTCTCAACCTTAGCCTTCTCAATCTTAGCCTTCTCAACCTTAGCCTTCTCAACCTTAGCCTTCTCAACCTTAGCCTTCTCAACGGGTATGCATTACCTTAGCCTGGGTAATGCGCACACGAGGAGCCTGAAAATGTACGAAGAATCGACACAACGCATGGTAAAGTTAGAAGCTGAAGGATGCCCACGGTGTGGAGAAGAACTGTCTGTTGCTCTTCCCGGCTCTGTGGACACAGAACGGGTATGCATTTGCCGTTCTTGTGCTGCTGTAGTCACCTATGGTGATGTAGATGTGAACGGGATGAGTGAGGCACAGGCTCTATCATCAGCACCTCTATCTCACCGCAGGACAGCTACAGCCTGAATTGAATGCTAGCTATCTCTCTACCCGGCTGACCCAATAGAGTGGCCGGCAAGAGGTGTAGAACAAAGTCTGTCCAGCCAGTTAGCTATAGCTTTTCGAACTGCTAGCCACCTACGACCCAGGGTCACACGTACTAGGTAGGGTAGGGGTCACTGATCATCCTGTCTACAGTGAGTCAAGCCTACTTCTAGGACCCAGGGTCGTGCATATGGTAGGGGGTAGGGTACTTTGATCATCCTGACCACAGTGAGTCAGGCCAACAGAATCACTCCTGGGTCACACGTACTAGGTAGGGGGTGGGGGGGTACAAGGCAAAGGCATGGCATTCTGCGGGTATAAGGAGTATGGGAAAAACACGTACACTTTAGATCAAATACCCACGAATGGAGGACACCATGGTAGAAGACAGGACTAACCTGAGGGGAGCGATAGCTCTTGATGAGGAGCTCCTACAGCAAGAAGCGGAAGAAAGGGAGGCAGCCCTAGAGAAGCCCAAGAAGGTAGCAGTAGTGGTTGAACCAAAGCCACTAATCGATGCAAGCCGGGTTGAGGCAATCTTCCTGGCCTGCATGTACAGTGGACGGATTTCCATCAACGGATGGAGCAACTTTTCCAGCTTGGGGTAGGACTAGGGTTGGCAAAGTGTCTAGTACCCAGACCAATGTGGTCTATGATGCCAGGTGGTATGCCTTACTACTCCGTCCTCTAGTTTCCGGCCTTGGTACTAGATGAAAGAGCCAGGTGGCTCTTTCACTTTAGCCATAGTACCTATTCCTGATCAAAGTAGCTACTGGTCTATTGAGCTACTGCGTCACGTACCAGTGTATATTTGCCATCCGGCATTTGATCTAAGTTCTCTATCATTGCATAAGTAGGAGAAAAGTGGGTATAAGGAATTTGTCCACTACTAGTGCCCTAAGGGGGCATTGAGTTAGCGGCGCACGAAGGGAGAAGGTCTAATGAAAGGTACAAACCGAAGGCTAGAGAGGCTAGAGAACCAGAGACTACAGCTGATACACAGCTTAGATCAACTGGGTACGATACAGGAGTTGATGGGGCAAATCGAAGGTAATGGTTGGGCTATTACCCGCGCAAGCTCACTACGTCATGACTTGGAATGCCTGCTAGGTAGAACAGAACTACAACGGTCAGAGGAGGAGGCATGCTGGGGGGTAAGAGAGGAAAGGCATGATGAGCTTCTTCCGCTGGTTGTTTAAGAGAAGACCTAGTTGCTTCACGTATGTCGTGGCCAGAAACGACAGTGAGGCAGTCCATTCAACCTGGTACCACGGAGGTAATGCAACTTTGAGTGGAGCACTACTAGAGCTGACAGTGAAGAACGATGGCAAGAAAGCCGGAGGACCTTGGAAAATATACTACATCCGTATCCTGGTAGAGAGAGAAGTAGACATGGATACCATAGAGTACGAACCACAAGAGCTGGAAGGTACAGAAGATACATAACAAAGGAGAATCAATGAACTTCTTCCGCCGGTTGTTTCGAAAGAAGACTGCAGCATGGGCATACGTAGTAGCCCGAACAGAACAAGAGGCTGTGAGAGCAGTTTGGCTGCATGGAGGATTGGGTGGTGGTCTAGATGAGGCTATAGAAGAGAAGCTGGTTCACGGAGGAGAGGTTTATTGTGTGTGTATCTCGATACAACACAAGGTCAACGTAACAATAGTGGAGGATACACTAGATGGAATGGATCAAAAGAATACGTAGATGGGCTGAAGCTTGGCACATGTGGCCTTTCCGCCACATCAGTAAAGGGCTGTACTGGTTAAGGACGCACACCTACAACCGGTATCACATGTTGGACATGCGGAACAAAGTGAACGGGTATTCGTGGGGATGGTGGGACAGGAGTGACTTGATCTTATTTGCCAATATGGCCCTTCTCCGTGACTTTATTGAGGAGGAGAAGGCATTCGAGGGACACGTAGACTGGAGTTCGGCTGCGGAAGCATTGGAAGCACGTGGTAAAGAGGCTGATGACGGTTGTGGGGCTTCCAGGGATGCTCATGCTGCTGCCAAGAAGGAGATGTTGGCCATCTACTACTGGTGGACCAAGGGCAGGGCAGCAGAGCACAAGAAGGGGGACGAGTTATTTGAAGCTGCCTATCCCAATCCTATGGTATTCGAGCCAATCCCAGGTTCGGACATGTTGCAATTGAAGAGTGATGAGACACCAGAGCTCAGGAAGCTACGGGACCAGTGTCGCGAGATGGAGGATGCTCTGGAGGAGAAGGACGAAGAGATGCTGATTCGTCTGATCAAAGTACGTGGGTACATGTGGACCTAGGAGGAACGATGAGCACAATCAAACTAGCTGACTGTTTGAACGGTCATGAACCGATGCTCGAGCGAAAGAAGCATCCCATCTCCGGTCGTATTACCTATCAAGAGTGCTGTGATTGCACAGGTGGGCCGAACAAGTATTCGATACCAGAGGCAGAGAGCGGATGGAACGCATTCATCAGGAAGCTAGTTGAGAGGGCAATACCAAGAGAGGCAAGGTAGCCATGGACATGTTGCAATTGCAGGGATTGAATTTACAGGAGACGAAGGAAGCTATTCTCACGTTGGCGCATTTGGCTGACGTGAAGATGGTACGTTACAGTGAACCAAGTGGGCCTATTGAGCGGCAACTATGGTACCACTACAGGGGTCTCAGGGACGGTCTGTTAGACCTGGTCACAAGTCGAGTAGGTCCACTGGAAGAAGCCCAAATGAATCTTCATCAGGAATTACAGGAGGGCAAGTAATTGGATCAACTAAAAAAGCCAGAAGAGAGGTGTAAACGTATAGACAACCTCAAGCACGTTTTTCCTGGTTGGGGTTGTTGCATGTGCCGGGTGTACAACGATTATAGTCGTCCAGTCTGTAAGAACTGCGGTCACGTACCTTGTTATCCACCGCCGGAGGGAACCACATGACCATCTACCAACTAGTAATGAAGGCATCCAAGGAACATGCTGGCATCTCATTAACCCCATTTGAGACAAAGGCGCTAGGGGACGTGATGAGAAAGCTAGCTCAGTACAAGCGCACGCACAATGCACACGTAACATTCAGCAAGAAGCGCAAAAGGATCAAGTGATGGGTGTGGACCACAAGTGTGATGACAGGGATGCGCCTATCCTAGGGTTCAAAGGCCATACCAAATGGCTTTCCAACTTCTGGGAGGCTAGTATCAGATTCGAGGGGCTTACATATCCAGCTAATGAGAATGCCTTCCAGGCAGCCAAATTCCTGCAGGAGGAAAGGCCCAAGTTCACCACATGCACT
>Ga0182011_10005234_pt1 | contig 10244 bp, 7 predicted proteins | sample 711E1DmetaG_FD_120481 | JGI IMG/M metagenome (GOLD analysis project Ga0182011, IMG submission 120481) | Permafrost microbial communities from Stordalen Mire, Sweden - 711E1D metaG | ecosystem: Environmental > Terrestrial > Soil > Wetlands > Permafrost | place: Sweden: Stordalen | collected...
CCGGAGCAGACAAAGGAAGTCATGACGACGGACGGTGGTGTCAGAACGGGCGACCGGGGCCGGCTGGATGAAGATGGCTATCTCTACATTACCGGCCGGATCAAAGAGCAATTCAAGGTAGAAAACGGAAAGTTTGTCTTTCCTGCCTCCCTGGAAGAGGATATCTGTCTGGTGCCCGCTGTGCAGAACGCCGTGATATACGGAGATAACCGTCCTTATACAATCTGCCTGATCGTGCCGGACTTCTTTGTCTTGGAAAAGTATGCGGAGAAGCATAATCTGCCCGCCGATATCAAGACGCTGATCCAGCGAAAGGATGTTCAGGATATGATGGCCAATGAAATTACCAGTTCTCTGAAAGGTAAGTACGGCAGTTATGAGATTCCCAAAAAATTTCTCTTTGTCACGGAAATCTTTACCCTGGAAAACGGCATGCTGACCCAGACGATGAAACTGAAGCGGCGGGTGGTCCTGACCAAATACATGGATCAGATCGAAGCGCTGTATAAATAGGAAATATCTCTTTGATTATCAATGGATTGCCTGTTCAATAAAGGACGAGCAGTCCCTGATTTTACGCCCGCTGAGAAGCATAATTTTTTACCGATCATTTTCACGATAATTTTATTGAATCGGGGAAGCGGTTGTGGTATGAGTCGTCCGTTATCTCGTTGACAACGGGCGTTCAAAATTATATAGGCAGCGGCAGAAAATGACCTTTCCTGATACAGGCATTGGAATATGACTGACAGTCCGGGCAGTAGATCATCCTTCAAAAAGCCTCATCCCCTGTCCACCGGGGATTGTTTCCTTAGTATTCAACAAATCAAGATAAAATTTAATCTCAGAGACCTCGCGGAAGAGACGTCCAGTCCCTATCCCGATGCACAGGTCCCTTTGATTTAGTAAAGCCTTAGTTTTTCAGGATGTAGCCATAACCGCGGAAATCACGGGGACGATCAGCCTTCAGGGATGTCGGCCTGCTGAGTTCCGGAATCATATAAGGAGGAGAACATGGAAAAGGTACCACAGAAGTTGGACAAGACGAGAAAAGAGTATTATGCAGGCGCTACCATTGCAAAATTCGGGAAGAGAAAACCCGATTTTTCGGGCATGGGGAAAAAAATCAAAAACCCGTTTAAAAATTTGAGGGAAGTGGTCTGTGTCGAGGCCTGCCGGACGCCCTACGGTGTATTTGGCGGCGCCCTGAAGGACTTTGACGCCCCCCAGCTTGGAGCGCTGGCCATCAAGGAATGCCTGAGACGAACGGGCGGCAAGGTCAAAGGCGAGGATATTGATTATGTCATCATGGGCCAGGTTGTGCCTGCGGGCTGCGGCCAGGTTCCCAGCCGTCAGGCCACCCTGCTGGCTGGTTTGCCGGAAAGCGTCCCCTCTATCACCGTCAACAAGGTTTGCTCGTCGGGAATCAAAACCATTGACCTCGCTGTTCAGATGATTCAGACCGGTAGGGCCGAAATCGTTATCGCCGGCGGCCAGGAGAGCATGAGCAACTGCCCATATTCGCTTCCTGATATGCGTTGGGGAAACCGCATGGGACTCCCGAACGGACGTTTGGTAGACTTGATGGTTTACGACGGGCTTTGGGACGCCTTCTACAACCGCCACATGGCCATTCACGGTTCCGAAACGGCCGATGAGTTCGGCTTCACCCGCCAGGATCAGGACGAGTGGGCTTACCAGTCTCAGACCCGGGCCGTCGCGGCCATGAAAGCGGGTCGGCTCGACGACGAGATCTTCCCCGTGGAGATAAAGAAGGGAAAAGAAGTCATTGTTTTTGACAAGGACGAAGGACCAAGGCCAGGGACGACGATCGAAGGTCTGGCGAAACTGCCCCCCGTCTTCAATCACAAGAGCACCGTGACGGGAGAACTTGGCAGTGTAACGGCGGGCAATGCCCCCGGCGTCAACGACGGCGGCGACGTCTGTATGCTGATGAGCAGGGAGATGGCCGACAAGCTGGGAATGAAGCCCCTCTTCACTATCCTCGATTACGCCGAAGTCTCCCAGCCGACGAAGGATATCGCCACCGTTCCTGGTCTTTCCATCAAGAAAATTCTCGACCAGAATGACATGACCGTCGATCAGCTCAATATAATCGAAATCAACGAGGCCTTCGCGGCCGTGGCCATCGTCAGCGCCCGCACGATTTTGGGAATGTCCAAAGAAGAGATGTTTAAGAAGGTGAATCCCAACGGCAGCGCTATTGCCTATGGCCATCCCATCGGCGCCACAGGGGCACGGATTCTTATGACCCTGGGCTACGAACTGCGGCGGCGGGGCGGAGGCATCGGTGTGTGCGGCATCTGTTCCGGCCACGCCCAGGGCGACGCGATGTTGATCAAAGTATGACGGCATTGTGAAAAGTCCATATGCAGCGTTGCGCTACGTCCTTCGTCATTGCGGCGTACGTCTCTGTACGCCTCACTCCTCAAGGACTTGCGCGCCTTGCCTCTGGAGCTTTTTACTTCGCCGCCTTTACCCTGAAGTTTTAAGAATTCAGCAAGGTATAAACAATCAGGCAAAAGCCTAAGAATTTGAAAGGAGAGGTTCAAATGAAAGAAGCAGTAATTGTAAGTGGAGCGAGAACTGCCGTGGGTGAATTTGGTGGTTCCTTAAAAGGGGTGTCCGTGGTGGAATTGGGTAGACTCGTCATCAAAGAGGCCATTAAGCGCGCGGGTCTGCGTCCAGCGATCAGTGATTTTATCAAGTCATGCCGCCCCAAAGTATTTGGTGATTTTGACATGACGGAAGTTCAAAAAAAGGGTTATGACTATGACAGTTCATTGAAGCCTGTTTATATCGATGAAGTGATCATGGGGAACGTCCTGAATGCCGGTTGCGGCCAGAATCCCGCGAGACAGTCGGCGATTTTTGCCGGTCTTCCCGAGGAAACCAACGTCTTCACCGTGCAGAAGGTTTGTGCATCGGGGATGAAAGCCATTGCCCTGGCGGCACAGGTGATTAAGGCCGGTGATGCAGACATCATCGTTGCTGGGGGTATGGAAAATATGAGCAATGTACCCTATGCGTTGCCCAATGCACGCTGGGGATACCGGATGAACATGCCTTATGGTCAGGTGACCGATCTGATGGTTCATGATGGACTCTGGGAGATCTTCAATAGTTACCACATGGGTTTTACGGCAGAAAATATTGCGGAAAAATACGGCATCAGCAGAGAGGAACAAGATAAGCTGGCCTATGAAAGCCACCGGCGGGCCAGAGCAGCTATTGCCAGCGGTGCGGTTGCTGATGAAATCGTTTCCGTGGTAATTCCTCAGAAGAAGGGCGATCCCAAAATTTTCAACATCGATGAACGTCCCATGGATACAACCCTGGAAAAGATGGGCAAGCTGGCGCCGGTCTTCAAGAAGACAGGTACCGTGACAGCAGGAAACGCCTCCGGTATCAACGACGGCGCCACGGCGGTGGTCGTTATGAGTGCTGAAAAGGCTAAAGCATTGGGTCTGAAGCCGTTGGCGAAGATCAAGGGATTTGCCTCCGGCGGTGTGGATCCCGCGTACATGGGGCTCGGCCCGATCCCGGCGACGCGGAAGCTGTTTAAAAAACTCGGCATCACGATGAAGGATATCGGACTGATCGAACTCAATGAGGCATTCGCGGTTCAGGCCCTCGGCTGTATCAAGGAACTCGGTGTGGATCTGGATAAATGTAATCTCAACGGCAGCGGGATCTCCATAGGTCACCCCATCGGCAACACCGGCGCTCGGATCACTTACACCCTGGCCATGCAGATGAAGAAGAAGGGCGTGAACCTGGGTCTGGCCTCCCTGTGTATCGGCGGTGGACAGGGGATGTCCATTGTTCTGGAGGCGGTATAAAGCTTTGAATAACCGGGGCGGTTTGTGCCGCCCCACAATATTTAGTGAAGGAGGGTGGAAAATGGCAGTAAAAACATTTGGTGTGATCGGAGCCGGTCAAATGGGAAACGGTATTGCCCAGGTTGCAGCTAACCCCGGCGGACTCAATGTTATTATGAACGACATTTCCGATCAATTTGTTGACAGGGGATTTGACTCGATTTCAAAGAACCTGGACAGGCTGGTGGCCAAGGAAAAGATTACAGCCGATCAAAAAAAGGAAATCCTGGGCCGGATTAAAAAGAGTACCAACCTGGAAGATATGAAAAATGCCGATTTTGTCGTTGAGGCCGCCGTGGAGCGGGAAGATCTCAAACTGAATATCTTCAAAAAGCTTGATGAAGTCTGCAAACCCGGTGTAATCCTGGCTACCAATACATCGTCGATCCCCATTACGAGGATTGCCGGTGCTACGAAGCGGCCCGACAAGGTCATCGGGATGCACTTCATGAACCCGGTTCCCGTGATGAGGCTCGTGGAGATCATCAGGGGATTGGCGACATCGCAGGCTACCTATGATCTGACGGAAAGCCTTACCAAACAGTTCGGCAAAGTTCCGGTGGAGTGCAACGATTTCCCCGGCTTCATTTCCAACAGGATTCTCATGCCCATGATCAATGAGGCTGTTTATGCTCTCTTTGAAGGGGTGGGTACAGCGAAGGCGATTGATGACATCATGGTGCTCGGGATGAATCACCCCATGGGACCCCTGGCATTGGCTGACCTGATCGGCCTGGATACCTGCTGGGCCATCATGAACGTCCTGCATCAGGGTTTCGGGGATTCCAAATACCGTCCCTGTCCGCTATTGAAGAAATATGTCGATGCGGGCTATCTGGGCAGGAAAGCCGGTAAGGGATTCTATGATTACAACAAGTAAATTCGGTAAGGGGAAATCCTTTTGATCGGATATTTGGCGGATGGGGGACAGATTTAAATCCTGTCCCACCATTCGGGGGTTTTTATAGAAGTGAACGATTTTTTTCGAAAAGGGGGAATCGACAAAATGGAATTTACAAACCTCTTATTTACTGTTGAGGATGGCGTGGCTATCATTACCTTTAACAGGCCCAAGGCACTCAATGCCATGAATTCCGTCACCATGAAAGAACTTTATGAGGCCATAAATTTGTGCAAGAATGACAACGCCGTTAAGGCGGTCATTCTAACCGGTTCCGGCGACAAGGCCTTTGTGGCCGGTGCCGATATCTCCGAGATGAAAGACCTGAGACCCCAGCAAGCCCTTGCTTTTATGGAGCTGGGGCATGAAACCCTGAGGGCCCTTGAAACCCTGCCTAAGCCATCGATTGCAGCCGTCAACGGTTTTGCTCTGGGTGGCGGTACGGAGATTTCCATGGCTTGCGATATGCGTTTCGCCTCGGAAGCGGCGAAATTCGGGCAGCCGGAGATCCTCATCGGTCTCATCCCCGGATGGGGCGGGACCCAGCGGCTTCCCCGCCTGATCGGTGCGGGCCGGGCCAAGGAACTGATCATGGGCGGTGCCCAGATCGACGCCAAACGGGCCTATGAAATCGGTCTGGTCAACAAGGTCTTTCCGGCCGACCAGTTGCTGGAAGAGACAAAGAAATTTGCCAAGAAACTGGCGACGCTGCCCGGCTTTGCGCTGAAGATGGCTAAACATGCTATTAACTTCGGCTATGATCTGTCGCTGGACAACGCCAACCGACTGGAGGTGGAATGCTGCGCCCAGTGCTTCAGCACCGACGACCAGAAGGAAGGCATGGGGGCGTTTCTGGAGAAGCGGAAACCCGCTTTCAAGGGCTGTTAATTAGAATTTGCAACTCGTGATAATGATCCCCTCCTCCGGATGGGGAGGGGACTTAAATACTTTTTCACGCGGCGCGGCTGTCATCAGTGTTCCATTTGACGATATTCAACACATTATTATGTAAAGGGGGGTACCGGCGATGAATTTTGGACTGACTGAAGAGCAGCAAATGTTATGCTTTAAACCCCCCAAACCGTGAGAAAATTCTCGCTTTTTCATCATGGGGAAATTCTTGAGTTAATTAAGACAACCCCGCTGGATGGAATCGTAGTAGTCAGTAAAACAAAAACAAAAATTAGGAGGGATTGGAAATGGCACATTCTAATTGGTTGTATCAAACTCGCGACATTACGTTCCAGATTAAAGAATGGCTCAGCATGGATAAGCTCTTGACCCTTGACGCTTACAAAGAATTCTACGGGATTGACGACATCGATAATTTCCTCGATGTCAACAATAAAGTCTGCCGCGACTTGATGTGTCCGGCCAACAAAGATGCCGATGAGCCCGGCGCGAAGTATGTGGGCGGTAATGAACATGCGGTTGTCACCCCCGACTCGTTCAAGAAAGTTTATAAAGCCGTCCAGGAGGCGTCGGTAGCACAGCAGTTTGGTTTCCGCGGCGAAGGTAAAATACCGCTGGCTTGGTACGCTCCGATTCTGGAAATGCAGACTGCCGCATCACCGTCGATCGTCATGTTCTGGTGTCTGACCCAGGGTGCTATCACCGTGCTCCAGGAATATGGCACCCAAAAGCAACAGGACTTGTTTATGCCCAAGATGATATCCGGTGAATGGTGCGGTACCATGGGCCTGACCGAACCCGGCGCAGGCTCCGAGGTCGGCGCGGTTCAAAGCAAGGCATTCCCCACCGACACTCCCGGCAAGTATAAGCTCACAGGTACGAAATGCTTCATCACCTCCGGAGACCATGACCTGGCGGAAAACATTATCCACCTGATGCTGGCCAAGACACCGGGCGCCAAAGAAGGCACCGCCGGTATTTCCCTCTTCCTGGTGCCCAAGTTCTGGGTCAACGAGGATGGCTCTGTGGGTGCCTGGAATGACGTAACCACCATGAATATTGAGCACAAACTGGGCATTCACGGTTCTTCTACCTGTACTCTGTCCATGGGTGAAAACAATAACTGTTACGGTTGGATGGTAGGCGAAAAAGAAGTGGTAGACGGCAAAGCCGTAGGTATGAAGCAGATGTTCGCGTATATGAACGAAGAACGTCTGAACACCGGATTATTCTCCCTGGGATGCATTGGAGCAGCCTATTATGCAGCTCTGGATTATACGAAGGTGCGGGTGCAGAGCAAACACTCCACCAATCCCAAGGGACCCAGCGTCAGGATCATCGAGCACGAAGACGTCCGCCGCATGCTGTTGTTCCAGAAATCCATTATGGAGGCCTGCCGGGCGTTGATTTACCAGTCCTATCTCTACCGCGACCTGTCTGTGGATGCTGCCACGCCGGAAGAGAGGGCCTATTATGACGACATGTTTTCAATCAATAACCCTCTGTGCAAGGCCTATGCGTCCGACATGGCCAGGCGTACAACCGAGGAGGCGATCCAATGCCACGGCGGCTACGGCTTCATGGAAGAGTATGCCGCGGCGGAACTGTACCGGGACGTCGTGATCTACGGTATCTGGGAAGGCACAAACTTCATCCAGGCCCAGGACTATACGGGCCGCAAGTTCACCATGAAGGACGGCGCACCGTTCCAGAGATGGGTGGCAGAAATCAACGAATTCGTTGCCAGCAAGAAGACCGACGAATTTGCGGCAGAATTCGCAATGATGGCGGATGCCATGGTTGCTTTTAAAGATATTGTCGACATGAATGCGGCCTGGACGACTGGCGATAGGCAGATGAAACAGCTCTTCGCTACCCGGACCATGCATGCAGGCGCGAGAGTTTACTGCGGCAAGCTGTTGCTCGACCAGGCCATCCTGGCGGCCGCGAAGCTCAAAAAACTGGGTGATGACCACTTCGATGCCAATTTCTACAAGGGCAAAATCGCCAGCGCCAAGTTCTATATCATGAATCATGTCACCGATATCTTCGGATATGAGAAGTCTATGAAGTGCGGCGACCGAAGCTCTATCGACATCCCTGAAGCAAGTTTCATGTAGTTCAAGTGAACCCTGCTTAAGGGCAGGAAGATTCTAAGTGTGAACAGCTAGAGCGGAATAAAATTCCGCTCTAGCTAATTGCGCGAAAGAAAGAGTCCAGCTCGGCAAACCAATTTCAACCTTCCAGTCCATTCAGTTCAAACTGGCCGACATGGCGACGGAGCTGAATGCGGCGGAGCTGATGCTCCTCCGGGCCGCCTAGATGGAAAATAACCATCTGGACTATGAGAAAGAGTCGGCCATGGCCAAGATGGACGCCATCGAAGGCGTCCAGATCTTCGGCGGCGGCTACGGCTACTGCAAGGAATACCCCGCTGAGAGGCACATGCGCGATGCCAAGATCTGCCAGATCTATGAAGGTACCAATGAAATTCAGAGAGTGGTTATTGCGCGCAAACTCTTGGGTGCAAGATAACACGGGATAGAGAAAAAATTCTTATTACAGGGGCGGGTTCTTACCCGCCCCTGTACGTTTCATCATAAGGGAAATGTTATGCACCCGGAACTGATTGATACGCTGGCCATCAAAAATAAATCTAAAATCATTTTCCTCATTATGGATGGACTGGGCGGTCTGCCCAAGCCGGGCGGCCATGAAACGGAACTGGAAACGGCGAGAACCCCCCATCTGGACGCACTGGCGAAGAAGTCCGTCTGCGGCCTTCTGGATCCGGTGGGTTACGGCATTACGCCGGGAAGCGGCCCCGCCCATTTTTCACTCTTCGGCTATGATCCTGTGAAAAATAACATCGGCCGGGGGATTCTAGAAGGTGCAGGGATTGATTTTCCCATGACGGATAGGGACCTGCTGGTGAGAATCAATTTTGCCACCGTTGATAAAAACGGTCTGGTCGTCGATCGGCGCGCCGGTCGCATTGATAATGAAACTAATCGACGGGTGTGCCGGAAACTTCAGGATCATGTTCGTCTCGATAAAGGCGTAGAGGTAATGTTTGAATCCGTACGGGAGCACCGCGCCCTGCTGGTTTTAAGGGGTGATGACCTGCGGGAAGAAATTGCCGAAACGGATCCGCAGAAAACGAACATGTTGCCGATTTCTCCGCGGGCGCTTATCCCCGCAGCGGAGCCGACAGCCGCCCTATTTTCCGAGATCGTCGACCAGGCCCGGAAGGTCCTTTTCGATGAGGCCAGGGCCAATATGATCTTGCTTCGGGGCTACGCCCGTTACCGCAGATATCCGTCGATTGAGGAGCGCTTCGGATTGAATGCCCTGGCCATCGCCAGCTATCCTATGTATCGGGGGATCGCCCGGCTGCTGGGGATGGACATCGCGATGCCGACCGATTCTATCAGGGCGGAGGTGGATTCCTTGCGGGATAACTACACAAAATATGACTTCTTTTTCATGCATGTCAAGCCCACGGATTCCCGCGGCGAAGATGGAAATTTTGAGGCGAAGGTCAAAGTTATTGAAGAGGTGGATACACTGATTCCGCTGGTGACGGGACTGAAGCCCGATGTCCTGGTCGTCACCGGAGATCACTCGACACCCGCCGTTATGGCCTCACACAGCTGGCATCCTGTTCCCGTGCTGCTCGCCGCTGAGACTTGCCGGCCTGACCGCGTCGAGCGATTCGGCGAGCGGGACTGCAGCCAGGGCGGCCTGGGGCGCATACCCATGGTCTACCTGATGGGGCTGGCTCTCGCGCACGCGAAGCGCCTGGAGAAGTTTGGCGCATAGCAAACCATCACTTTCCCAGACTATACCCGGGGGATTCGTTTTTTTATCACCCAAATCAGCCATCCCAACATGAGAAATATCAATATCCCGGCTCCTAGAATCCCATAAGTGATGTAATTCCCGCCAGCGATCAACTGGAAAGGGTTCCAGGATGGTACTGCGATAAAACGGCCCTCCGGACGCCGGTATTGGTCCGGAATATTCGGGATGCCATTGCCGTTCTTGTCGGGGAAGGTCTTCATATAAGCGGCCAATGCCGCCCATTCCTTCAACTCCTGTTTCCCGGGAGCGGCCCCGTCCAATTCAATGATGGCTTCCTTCAAGCTTCTTAGCGGGCGGCCCTGTTTGTCTTTCGGGTCAATCCGAATCAGACCATGGGAGGCGCGGCTGATAAATTCAACCATGCTTGCGGTGTAGAAATTCACGCTGACACGATAAAGGCGCTCTGCTTCTAGGGGATGATATGAACCGTCTGCCTCACGGACCATGATGGTCCGGACGCGATCAAAGGGGATGCGGTGAGGATTGTAGGTCAATTTCATGCCGGAGAGCTGCAGGTAGGCGTCCGTTTTCAGCGGTGCGATGGATGTTTCGATCTCCAGCAGGTTTTTTACATCCTTGCCGGTGATATGGAAGGCGACCAGCGGATAGCCGGCCTTACCATCCGTTCCCAGGCCGAGCGAAAGAACACGAAAGACATCCGATAC
>Ga0182011_10005236_pt1 | contig 10243 bp, 7 predicted proteins | sample 711E1DmetaG_FD_120481 | JGI IMG/M metagenome (GOLD analysis project Ga0182011, IMG submission 120481) | Permafrost microbial communities from Stordalen Mire, Sweden - 711E1D metaG | ecosystem: Environmental > Terrestrial > Soil > Wetlands > Permafrost | place: Sweden: Stordalen | collected...
CGGCAACCGACAGAGGCGATAATGGACGACCCTTCAGCATCGGGGTTCCTCCCACTCTATCCGATGCTCGAACCATTTATATTTATGCTAGTTATTTTAGAGACAGGACACTAGCAAGAACAGATGGAGATCGTTCGGCAAACGCACAAAGGGCGAAAGAGTGGCTTGAGCAGACGGTTGCGGTGGCTCCGAACCAGGTGTCACTAAGCTTCTTAGGCTCCGCTCATGTAAGGCTTGGCGAGAAGGAAGCCGCCAAAGCGGCATTCCGCAAGGTGATCGAGGTTGATGAATCTTATGCGGAAGCATATTTTAACCTCGGACTTCTTTTGGCAGATGACGGCCAGAATGTCGAGGTGGAAAAACTACTCCGGAGAGCAACGCAGCTTGACCCAAATTCTCATCGTGCGCATGGCAGGCTCGGAATTCTGCTGCATGAACAAGGAAGATATTCAGAGGCTGAGTTTGAACTTAGACGTACAGTCGAGATTGATCCAACGGACAAAACGGCCAGATATTATCTCAGCCGGGGACCTCAGCCTTGACCCGCCGATAAAGTGAGGATATCCCATCCTTCGCTTTTTTCTGGCGAAGGGTGAAAGACCACAAACATTGAGAGTAGCCACACGAACAGGAGTAAGACGATGGGTGAAGGTTCCGCAGTGCAGGGCAAGGCATCTGGGGCAGCACAGACAACGAAGGATGAGGCGTTACCAGTTGGCGCGCAGCCGCTCTCGGCGGAGGAGTTGCGCAGGATGGATGCGTACTGGCGCGCGTGCAACTATTGCTGCGTGGGGATGCTGTATCTACAGGCGAACCCGCTGCTGCGGGAGCCGCTGAAGGTGGAGCACATCAAGAACCGGCTGCTTGGTCACTGGGGATCGGACCCCGGGCAGACGTTTACCTGGGTGCATCTGAACCGGCTGATCAAAAAATATTCGCTCGACCTGATTTATCTTGCGGGGCCGGGGCATGGCGCGCCGGCGACTTTGTCGAATAGCTATCTGGAGGGCGTGTATTCGGAGGTCTATCCGGACAAGAGCCAGAACGTGGCTGGGATGCAGAAGTTCTTCAAGCAGTTCTCGTTTCCGGGCGGGATTGGCAGCCACTGCACGCCGGAGACTCCGGGGTCGATTCACGAGGGCGGGGAGCTGGGATACAGCCTCTCGCACGGGTTTGGCGCGGCGTTCGACAATCCTGACCTGATCGTTACGGTGGTTGTAGGCGATGGCGAGTCGGAGACCGGCCCACTGGCGACGAGCTGGCACAGTAATAAATTTCTCAATCCGATGCGCGATGGCGCGGTGCTGCCGATCCTGCATCTGAACGGATACAAGATTGCGAACCCGACGATTCTGGCGCGCATTCCGCCGGAGGAGTTGGAGATGCTGTTCAAGGGGCTGGGCTACACGCCGTATGTGGTGGAGGGCGACGACCCGGCGGTGATGCACCAGAAGATGGCTTCGGTGATGGAGCACTGCGTTCTGGAGATTCGCGCGATTCAGGCTGGCGCCAGAGAAGCCGCACGGGCGAATCCCAGCACAATCCCTGCGCGTCCGAGCTGGCCGATGATTATCCTGCGCACGCCCAAGGGATGGACCTGCCCGAAGGAGCTGGATGGGCACAAGCTGGAGGGGTCGTGGCGCGCGCACCAGATTCCGATCACCGATCCGGTGACGAATCCCGCGCACCTGAAGCTGGTGGAAGAGTGGATGCGGAGCTACCGGCCCGAGGAGTTGTTCGACGAGTCGGGCAAGCTGATTCCTGAGCTTGCGGAGTTGGCGCCCACCGGGACGAGCCGCATCTCGGGGAATCCGCACGCCAATGGCGGGCTGCTGCGCAAGCCGCTGGAGATGCCTGACTTCCGCGACTACGCGGTGAAGGTGGAGAAGCCGGGGCAGATTGAGGTGTCGTCGACCGACGTGCTGGCGCATATGCTGCGCGATGTGATGCGGCGGAACATGACGAGCTTTCGCGTCTTCGGGCCGGATGAGACGGCGTCGAACAAGCTGGACGCGATCTACCAGGCGAGCCCTAAGACGTGGATGGAAGAGCGACTGCCGGAGGACGACGACGGAGGATTTCTCTCGGCGTCGGGGCGCGTGATGGAGATGCTGAGCGAGCACACGCTGGAGGGCTGGTTGGAGGGCTACGTGCTGACCGGGCGGCATGGATTTTTCTCCAGCTACGAGGCCTTCGTGCACATCATCGACTCGATGTTCAACCAACATGCGAAGTGGCTGGAGAAGTCGAAGCTGGAACTCGACTGGCGCCAGCCCGTCTCGTCGCTGAACCTGCTGATTACATCGCTGGTGTGGCGGCAGGACCACAACGGATTTACGCATCAGGACCCGGGTTTCCTGGACGTGGTGACGAACAAGAGCCCGGAGATTACGAGGATCTATCTGCCGCCGGATGCGAACTGCCTGCTCTCGGTGGGCGACCACTGCCTGCGCTCGACCGAATACGTCAACGTGATTGTCGCGGACAAGGCCCTGCACCTGCAATACCTGACGATGGACCAGGCGATCGACCACTGCACCAAGGGGATCGGCATATGGGACTTCGCGTCGAACGACGATGGCGCGGAACCAGATGTGGTGATGGCGTGCGCGGGCGACATTCCCACGTCGGAGTCGCTGGCCGCGGTTGCGATCCTGCGCGAACGCTGCCCGAAGCTGAAGATTCGCTTCGTCAATGTGGTGGACCTGTTCCGGTTAATGCCGGAGAGCGAACATCCGCACGGCATGAGCGACGCGGAGTTCGACGCGCTGTTTACGACAGACAAGCCGGTGATCTTCAACTTCCATGCGTATGCGTCGCTGATCCACAAGCTGACCTATCGACGCAGGAACCACGAGAACATCCACGTGCGCGGATACAAGGAGAAGGGCAACATCAACACGCCGCTGGAGCTTGCGATTCTGAACCAGACCGACCGCTTCGACCTGGCGCTGGACGTGATCGACCGTGTGCCGAAGCTGCGGGACACAGCCGCGCACACACGCGAGTGGCTGAAGAACCAGATTGTGGAGAGCGTGAACTACGCGCACCAGAACGGGATCGACCGACCGGAGATTACCGGCTGGAAGTGCCCGCTCTGATCGCTACGCGCCACTCTGCATCCTTGTTTGATACTGTTGTTGCGCAATTGATTTCCCCGCCGAGAGGGACATGAGATGAACCGCGCACAGACCGGACGACGCAGCTTCCTGAAGACCGCCGCACAGACCCTTATCGCAGCTCCCGCCGTCTCGGCGCTCAGCCGCTTCGCTGAAGCACAACAGCCGGCGCAGCAATCCGCGAAGCCCGTCGCGCAGACGGCGCACCCGGCGCAGGCGGGCGCACACGCACACGCGGCGGCCAAGCCCGCTGCCAAGCCTGCGGTCAAGCTCAATGTGCGCGACTTTGGCGCGACGGGCGACGGCAAGACGAAGGACACGCTGGCGATTCAGCAGACCATCGAACGCTGCTCGGCATTCGGCGGCGGCGAGGTGGTGGTTCCAGCGGGGGATTACCTGACGGGCGCGCTGTCGCTGCGCAGCAACGTGGTGCTGCGGGTGGAGGAGGGCGCGACGCTGAACGGCTCGCCCGATATGGCTGACTATCCCCTGGCGCAGGTGCGCTGGGAGGGCCACTGGATCAAGGGATACAGCAGCTTCATCAACGCGACGGACGCGGAGAACATCGGCCTGGCGGGGCCGGGCAAGATCATCGGCAGCCCCACCGAACGGGGCCGCGTCGAGCGGCCAAGCGGGCTGCGGCTTCCCGCGCTGATCGAGTTCAACAACTGCAAGAATGTGCGCGTGGAGGACTGCACCACGCAGAACTTCGGCATGTGGTCGATCCACCCGGTGTACTGCGAGAACACCACGTTCAAAAATGTGACGGTGAAGAGCGGCGCGGACGGCATCGACGTGGACTCCTGCAAGCACACCATCATCGACGGCTGTACGTTCGAGACCGGGGACGACTCCATCTCGCTGAAGAGTGGCCGCGGCGCGGAGGGAAACGACATCGGCCGCGTCTGCGAGGACACGCTGATCACCAATTGCACGCTGTCCGACCAGGGATTCGCCAACATCGGCATCGGCAGCGAGACCTCTGGTGGCGTGCGCGGCGTGCGCATCGAGCACTGCAAGTTCATCCACGCCCGCTCGCATGCCATCTTCATCAAGACGCGCGTGGGCCGCGGCGCGTTCATCGAAGACGTGAGCGCGACCGACCTGGACGTCTCCGGCATGGGCCAGGGATTTCTACAGATCAGCGTGCTTGGGGTCGGCAAGTCGGACGACGCGGCCTCGGTGATCGGCGAGGCAGGCATTCCGACGCTGCGCAACTTCCGCTTCTCCAATGTTCGCGTCACCGATATGCCGGACCTGGTGGATGCCGTCAATATCGACCCGCGCAAGCCGCTGGATGGATTTACGCTGGCGAACGTGACGGGGACATGCAGCAAGGGCATCGCGCTGGCCAACATCAAGAACGCGCACCTCAGCGGCATCAAGGTCACGGGCTTCGCAGGGCCGTTGCTGTCAACGGTAAATGTGATAGGAACCGGGCTGGCGGGGGCTGTAAAGATCGACGGGCCAAAGACGGTTCCCGACGTTGTGCCGCCGCCCGCTACGCCGTATCAGTTGCACTGAGGCGCAGCTTGCGGCGGAGTCTATTTGCTCGCTTTTCCCTCGTCCGCGACGGCGGGCGCGGTGGGCGGCTTCTTGCCCACGGTCAGTGGAATCTCCAACGTGCCCACCTTGTTGGATGTTTTATCGAGGACGCCGACGCGGATGAAGAGTGGGCCGGCGGGCAGGTCGATCTGCTGGCGGAAGCGGAAGGGCTGCTGCATGAACTGCTGGTAGTCGAAGTCGCCGAGTGGCATCTTGATGGTCTGGCTGAGGCCAGTAACGAGCTTGCCCTCGCTGCCGTAGTCGCCGTCATAGACCGCGATGTCGAACTCGAGCGCTCCATGGTAGAGGTTGTCGAGCCCGCTGGCGAAGGCGATCTGCTGCGGAGTGATCTCGTAGAGAAGCTCGTAGCGGGCGAGCCGCTTGTCTTTGAGTTTCGGATCGAGAGTGCCGAGAATCGGCGAGTCGGTGGACTTGGTGCTTGGCTCGACCTTCACGTTGAAGAGAAGCTGATCGGAGGTAGGCATGCTGCGGCTCATCGCGGCACGCATGTTGCCGTCGGTGGCATCCGGCGCAGTCGTTGAGAGCGTGAGGCCAACCGCAGGCTTCATCTTCGACGGGTCTTCCGCGTAGTACTCGTCGCGATAGGTCAGGTGCAGGCCGGGGTGATCGACGTCGAGATGAATCGTGTGGTGCTTGCCGTCGTACTCAGAGCCGGGGGGAACATAGGTGAGAGTGTAGTAGGCGGAGCCCTTGTCGACAGCCTGTGCGATAAAGCTCGCCAGATCGTTGGAGCCGGAATACGTCGTGCCGCCAGTTGCTTCTGCCACCGCTTCCATTGACAGCAGCCCCTGTGGGGGCGAAGCTCCAGGAAGTAGCGCGCGGGCGTCGATTGGGAAGACGGTAACCTGCGACGCGGCGAGCAGACTGTATGCCTTTTTGAATTCCGGAAAGTCGTCCGTGAGGCAAAGTGGGCGCCCTGTGAGACCGGTTATCGATGAAATCCCTTCCGTGAACCAGATCAGGTTCTTTCTTCCTTTGATGCCAGCCACATCAACGGCAATCTGGTTAAAAGACTCAAGCGTCATTTGGTTGATCTGCTGCAACCTCGCACACCATGACTCGTAGCGTTCTCCATCATTAGGAGCAGAGGTGGTGTCATACTCCAAGGTGTCGATGGCGGCACTGAGCAACGCGGGGTCCGTGGTGACGCCCTGCACGACGCGAAGACTGGTCGGTCCGGACGAACCAAGAATAGCGAATCGCGTTCCCGCTGGCATGTTCTGAAGGTATCTCTTCGCCTCCTTCTTTGCACGCATCTGATGCATCCCTGGTTTATCCGAATCATCAAAGATATTCCTGAAATCCAACCAGAGGAGATTGACGGCGTCGCTGACTGCGGGCGGCTGCCGATTGCTGTAGGTGTTGGGCGGCAGCTTCTCCGGCTCTGGTACAGGCTGCTTGCTGTACTCGTGAAAGCTGCGAATGGGCTGAGGCTTGCCGTCTTCCTTTAGGGTGAAGACCGCCCTCGTCAGCCCATGCACCGGATTGCCCTTCGCATCCGTCACGGTTACATCCACCACCGTCTCGCGCGCGGTTACCTTGATCGTTGGCGCGCTGGACTGATCCGCCGTTTGCGCCGGGATACAAGCAGGCGAGAATGTGAGGAGCGCTGTGATGCCAAGTACCGCGAGAGTCGTCTTGCCGGGTCGCATCGATTCTTCTCCTTTGCACTAGCCTTACATCTTATTTTGGTGCTGTAACAGCGGGAACAACCTCTGGCGCAATGGACGCAGTGGGAACTTCGATGGCTCCGACGCGGTCGCTGGCGAGGTCATGCACCGCGATGCGCAGGAAGTAGTCGCCCGTGGCGGGCACGTCGATCTGCTGGCTCGCGTTGGCACCGGTCCTCAGCATGGAGCGGTAGACGGTGGGCGGCAGAATGGGGCTGACCGTCGTGCTGACGGAGTTGACGATCTCATCGCCATCCGCGTTATAGACCCGCACGCCGTACTCGAAGTTGCCGCGATAGCTGCCATCGGGCGAGGTGGCAAAGTCGATGCCATGCACGTCGATGGAGTACGAGATGGTGTAGTGCCGGTAGGGCGGCTTCATCTGCTTCGCGTCCGGCTGGTTGTCGGCGGGGAGCGTGGTTTCGGTTACGGGAGCCTGCGCCACGGTGGCCTTGAAGAGAATCTGCGTGGCATCGAGTCCGCCGCGCATCATGGCGGCTTGCATGGCGTTGACCTTCTCCACCTTCTTCCCGCTCAGCGTAACGTCGGGAGCGACCGCGTAGTATCCATTGCGGTAGACGAGGTGCAGGCCGGGCTGGTCCACTTTGACCGTGATGGTGCGGAAGCGCGTGTCCAGAGACTGATTCACCGGCGTATAGGTGAGCGTGTAGAAGTTAGCCTCGCTGTTGATGGCATCGTCGACCGCTCCGGCCAGGTCGTTCGAGGTGTAGACGGCGTGGCCTCCGGTCTGCTCCGCGCGCAGATCCATGTTGTAGTGCTCTTCGAGCAGCTTGCGATTTGTATTGTTGTCGACTCGCAGGCCGCGACTTTCGATGGGGTTAATCACGACGTGAGCGTCTGCGAGCACGCCAGTAGCGGCGGTAAGTTCGTCGGTGAAGTCGTAGCAGTAGGGGGGGGGCGGGTGGCCACTTTGGAGGGAAGGAGCCGGAGAACCAGATGAGGTTTTTGCGACCGCTCATGCCGGAGAGATAGCGGGCGATCTGGCGCATGGCGGCCATGGTGTATTGCGCGCGCGTGGCCATCTGATTGCCATCGGGCGCGCAGATCGGATCCGTCAGGTCGGCTGTAGTGGGACCCGCAGGGTCTTGTCCGACGTCCTCCATCGGCGGCCCGATGTAGATGTTTTTCTGGCTGGCGATGGCGGCGGAGAGGAGTTCCTTGTCGGTGGTGATGCCCTGAACGATGAACAGACGGTAGGTGAGGCCGAGCACGGCCACGCGCGTGCCCTGCGGCATGCGTTTGATGTAGCCGAGCATCTGTTGCTGGAGGTGCTGCTGCACTGCGGTGGGGGTGTTGAGGTTGTCGATCAGCAGGATCACGATTGGCGTGGCCTGGGGCGGCGCAGGGGTAACGTTGGTGAAGGTGTTTGGGGGAAGTTTCTGCTCGAGCTGCGTGGGCGCGGCGGGCGCGGCTTGGTCTGTGCGGTGTTCCTCGAAGCTGTTCGGCTGCATCTCATTGCCGTCTTCAAGCACAGTGAAGTCCGTCTGCTTTAGTCCATGCACCGGGTTACCCTTGGCGTCGGTGACAACGACATCGACGATGGTGAGCGGCACGCGCGCGCGGATCACATAGCCCGGCTGGCCCGCACCCTGCGTGCGGCTGGACTCGACCGCGCTCTGCTGCGCGTGTGCAGAAGTTGCGATGGCCACGCAGGCCATTGCGGAGACGGTGAAGAATGCGGAGAATCCAGAACGAGCGCGGCGAGCGAGACGGGACATGCAGGGGCCTCCATTAACTTGCAGAGAGGGAATGATACAGCCCTGCCCGTGCTCCTTTATGCCGCAGCCAGGGCAACCGGGCTATGATGAAGTGAATCGGAGCGGCGATGACGACGCAATACTATACGGGGCCAAACTACGGCGGCAGGTTCCTCAGCTTTCTGCTGGCGCTGGCGCTGGGCGCGGCGGGGTTCGCCGTCTTCGTGCGCCATGAAACGACGGGTAGAGCAGGGCGCATCGCAACGCTGATTACCGGGCGCGGCGCCAGCTCCGACAACTCGGTTCCCGCGGTGGTGGAGAAGATCCAGCGGCTCGGTCGACTGCAGTCCGCCGTCACCTCGCTGGACACGGTGGTTGTGGATGGTCTTACCACGCCCACTCCATCCGGCGCTCCGGGTGGCGAACGCATCCTGCTGGTGGTCCACGGCGAGTCCGTCGCGGGCATCGACATGGCCGAGCTCAGGCCGGAAGACGTGCGCATCGACGCCGCCACGCGCAGCATCCACGTCACGCTGCCGCCCGCGCAACTCTTCGCTACCACGCTGGACGACCAGCGCACGCGCATTCTTGTGCGCTCCACCGGACTGCTGGTCCCGATGGGCCAGGCCCTGGGGCCCGAGACACGCGCCAGGGCGCAGGACCAGCTCCAGCAGACCGCGCAGGCGGAGGGCATCCTGGACGCCGCGCGCAAGAACGCTCGCGCCACCGTGACTGCGCTGCTCTCTTCGCTGGGCTTCGAGCAGGTCGACGTCAAGTAGCGGAGATGGCCGGCGCGGGTTCCTGAATCGGTACATATGATCTGAATTTCACACACGGTCCGCACTCTTCTTGCGCTATCATGTGGGCATGAGGTTCCTCCCAAAACTCGGCTGCCGCAGAAGTTCATCCCATGATTGCGAAGAGACCGGAGCTGTTGGAACGATTGAGAACGCCAGCGGCGCGCGGGACGAGCAGCCAACCTGCGGCGAGCCAGCCTGCGCGGAGGAGTCCCACTTGCTGAAGACCATCGGCTGGGTCTCGGCCGCGCTTGGGGCGGTGGCGCTGGGGCTGATCGTGGGCCGCGAGATCCGCCAGCGTTACAAGTTCAATCGCCGCACTCCATACGATCTGTACGCCCACTCTGGCGACGAGCTGCCCGACGGCGACTGTAGCGTCGGCATCTAAGCCGCGCTTACGGATTGGATCAGCCGCACCCTTACGAAATGAATCTGCCGCGCCTGTTCGAGAAGGACAAGTCGCGCCCACACGGATTGGCGGCTTCGAGGATGCGTCTCTTAGAATCGAGAAGATAAGTAAGCCGCAGAAGTAAGTCGCGTGGAGGATTGAGGGAGATGCACGGATGAAGGCTCGACTGCGGTTGGCGGGGACCGTTCTTTTACTCTTTGCGCTTGTGGCTGGTTGCACGTTTTACTGGAATCCGCTGTGGGTCAACGACCGGCAGATTCGCTATCATCTTTGGCGCGCGGGCGTGCGCAGCGAGATCGTCAATGTCCGCGGCGATCGCATTCACTACTTTGAGGCCGTGCCGCCCGATGGGACGCCGGGCAAGCCGCTTCTGTTGCTGCACGGTCTCGGTTCACGCGGCGAGGATTGGGCGCCGCTGATCCCTTCGCTTGCCGCCGCGGGCTTCCACGTCTACGCGCCGGACCTGCTCGGCTACGGACGCTCCGACAAGCCCAGTTTTGTCTGCTCCATCCAGGTGGAAGAAGACGTCGTTCTCAACTTCATCCAGGCCACCGGTATGGCTCGGGCCGACAGTGCTGGGCGTCCCGCGCCGATCGACCTCGCCGGCTGGTCGATGGGCGGATGGATCGCCGCCAAGCTTGCGCTGGACGATCCCGCATTCATCGACCGGCTGGTCCTCTACGACAGCGCGGGCCTCACCATCCAACCCGACTTCCCACGCGACGCCTTTGTGCCGACCGACTCGGCCGGGCTGGCGCGACTGATGGCGTTGTTGATGCCGCATCCGCGCACACTGCCCGGCTTCGTTGCGCGCGCCACCCTGCGCAGAGTCAAGAGTAACGGCCGCATCGTGCAGCAGTCCATGGATTCGATGGATACCGGGGCCGGCCTGCTCGACACTCGTCTCTCCGAAATCCGGCAGCCCACGCTGGTGATGTGGGGGATGGCCGACATTTTGATTCCC
>Ga0182011_10005238_pt1 | contig 10242 bp, 9 predicted proteins | sample 711E1DmetaG_FD_120481 | JGI IMG/M metagenome (GOLD analysis project Ga0182011, IMG submission 120481) | Permafrost microbial communities from Stordalen Mire, Sweden - 711E1D metaG | ecosystem: Environmental > Terrestrial > Soil > Wetlands > Permafrost | place: Sweden: Stordalen | collected...
CTTCCAACGCCCTCCGTTGCCGACGATCGCCGACCGGACGTCGGCCGGCGTCCTCTTTCACCGGATCCCGCGGGAGGTTCCGACGGCAACAGCACGTCCGGGACCGGTCACGAACGCATTGATCCGGCCGCCCATGCCGTGCCCCCATGCCTTCCCGCTGTTCGAGTTTTTCCCCTGGCCCCGCTTCGGGCAGGTCGCGCCACCGACCGATTCGCCCCAGCCGCAATGGTGAGGAAGTCTCACCCCCGCTCGATCCGCCGTTGTCCAGGGGCCGGCTCGTTCGAACGAGATAATCAGGCACCGTCCCGGCGGAGCTCATGGGCATCATGAAGACCGTTCTCGCCCTGTGCTACCTCGCGACGTGGGCGGCCATCCCGCATCTCTTCTTGCTCAAGAAGCGGCCGGCCGCGACCCTCGCCTGGCTCTGGGCGATTCTCTTCATTCCTTTTCTCGGCACGCTCGTCTATGTCCTCTTCGGCACGGACCGGCTCAAGCGACGGCGGCTCAAGCATCGGACCCCGTTTTCCGCCCGCCCGTCGCTGCAGCGCACCCCCGCCGGCGCCACGGACGAGGCGACGGAGGCTTTGATTCAGAATCTGCCGCGCCGCGAACGTCAGTTTTTGCAACTGCTGTCGCGGATCAACCAGCTTCCCGTCAGCTCTGCGACAGCGATTCGGATCCTGCGTGGGGCGGAGGAATTCTACCCCGCGCTGGAGCAACGGATCCGGCAGGCGCAACATCAGGTCCATCTCGAGTTCTATATCTGGCGCGGCGATGAAACCGGCCGGCGGGTGCTGGGCCTGCTGACCGAGGCCGCCCGCCGCGGCCTCACGGTGCGCCTGCTCCTCGATGGCGTCGGCTCGTTCGGCCTGCGCCGGAAGCAGCTGAACGATTTCCGCGCCGCCGGCGGCCATTTTGCGTGGTTCCAAAGCCTGGCCCCGGGCCGCGGCCGCTTCATGCTCAATCTGCGCAACCATCGCAAACTTCAGATCATCGACAACTCAAGCGCGTTTGTCGGCGGCATGAACATCGGACGTGAACACGAAGGACTCGATCCCAAGTTCGGCCACTGGCGCGATGTGCAGGTGGAGGCCACCGGCTCGGTGGTCCGGGCCTTGCAGGAAGTGTTTGCCGACGACTGGTTCTTCGCGACCGGCCAGAAGATCCCCGAGCAACCCTCCCCCGACCTGCGCGCCGGGTTTCCCGTGCACGTGATCGTGGGAGGGGCGGATCGCGGGAACGAGCCGATGAGCAAATCGATCGTGAGCCTTCTCCACGAGGCCACCACCCGGGTATGGATCGCCACCGGCTATTTCGTGCCCGACGACGTGCTGCTCGCCGCGTTGGAACTGGCCGCCAGTCGTGGGGTGGACGTGCGGGTGCTCGTGGCAGCGAAGAACGACTACCCATGGCTGGTGATCGCCGGCCGCTCCTACTACGACGAATTGCTGGCCGCCGGTGTGCGCATTTTCGAGTATTCGGCCGGAACCCATCACGCCAAGATCACGGTGGCGGATGAACATTGGGCGATGGTGGGCTCGGCCAACCTCGACTACCGATCCATGCGCCTGAATTTCGAGCTCAACCTGCTCTTTCGCTCGCCCGAACACAACGCTGCGCTCGCCCGCCTGTTGGAACACGATTTTGGCGTCAGTCGGGAAATTAACCCGGTGGTGTTCGCGCGCCGACCCTTCCGTCAAAAATGGGCTGAGGCCGCACTGCGGCCGCTCTCACCCATACTCTGATGACGCCACGCGCCCCGCACCTCGTTCCGGAAACCCGCGCCATCCCCGGCGCGTAGGGCAACACCCCATTGGCGCAACCGAAATTCCGACGTAGGGTGGCATCCGCGATGGACGTGGTTCTCGACACGATCGGCGGCGACACTCAGGAGCGATCGTGGAAGACCCTCAAACCCGGCGGCATCCTGGTCTCACTGGCCAGTCCGCCGTCGGCCCAGACCGCGGCGAAGTTCGGTGTGCGCCAGGCCTTCGTCTTCGTGCAACCAAACGCGGCGCAGCTTGAGGCGATCGCCAAGCTGGTCGACGCCGGGAAACTGGCATCCAATGTCGAGACCGTGCTTCCGCTCGCCGAGGCCAAGCGTGCCCATGCTCTCAGCCAGGGCGGCCACACCCGTGGCAAGATCGTGCTGCAGATCGATCCGACTCCTTGACCGCCATCCGGGCCAATGCCCGGTTCGCCGAACCCACCGCGTGCACGGCGGAAGAAGGCCGGCCCGCCTGATTTCCTCGGTCGGGTTAGACCCCATACGGGTTCTCCGGAATCCCGCCTATCATCGCACCGTCCCAAACAAAGGTCACCCATGTCTCTGATTTCCGTTGTATTAACTTTGATCGTCGTCGGCGTGCTCCTCTGGCTCATCAACACCTTCATCCCGATGGCCGGATCGATCAAAAGCATCCTCAACGCCGTCGTCGTGATCGCGGTCATCCTCTGGCTGCTGTACGGCTTCGGCGTGCTGGGTCACGGGGGAGAAATCCGGCTGCCGCAGGTGAAGTAGCACCGCGGACATTCCCGCCCCTCGCGCGCAACCTGTCCCGTATTTCGCCGGCCGACTGGTTCTGCCGGCCGGCGTGGGCTCGAAGTGTGAAAACCAATTTTCGAACGGCCCCACTGACGGTGAGGAAGATCAGGGGAGTTGACCCGTGATATTCGGGTTGCCCTGCGTCCTGACGATTAACGGCGGCTCGTCGAGCATCCGGTTCGCGGTGTATGAGGCCGGCGGACCGCCGCAGCGGGGGCTTTCTGGGAAGATTGACCGCATCGGCCTGAGCGGGACCAATCTGACGTTCAAGGGCCCGGCCAGGAAACAGCCGGAGAGCCGCAATCTCGCTGCCGCCGATCACAAATCGGCGGCGAATTCCCTGGTTGATTGGCTGGAAAAGCAGAATGGTTTTGAATCGGTTCGGGCGGTGGGACACCGGGTGGTCCATGGCATGAGACACACCGCGCCCGAGTTGGTCACCCGGGACCTGTTGGATGAACTGCATCGCCTTCGGCCGTACGATCCGGATCATCTGCCCCGCGAGATCGAACTGATCGAGACGTTCCGCCAGCGTTATCCGAAACTACCTCAAGTAGCCTGTTTTGACACGGCGTTTCACCACACCATGCCGCGGGTCGCCAAGTTGCTGCCGATTCCGCGGCGCTTCGATGCCAAGGGAGTGCAACGCTATGGTTTCCACGGCCTGTCCTACGCCTTCCTAATCGAGGAGCTCGCGCGGGTCGCGGGTGCGCAAGCGGCTCACGGGCGCGTGATCCTGGCGCACCTGGGCAATGGCGCCAGCCTTGCGGCGGTGCGAGGAGGCCAGAGCCTCGACACCAGCATGGGCTTCACACCGACCGCAGGGTTGCCGATGAGCACCCGCTCGGGCGATCTGGATCCCGGCCTGGCGCCGTATCTGGCGCGAACCGAGCAGATCACCACCAAGCAATTCTACGACATGGTCAACCACGAGTCGGGGCTGCTGGGCGTTTCGGAGACCAGCTCCGACATGCGGGACCTGCTCTCGCGGGAAACCGGTGACGTGCGGGCGGCCGAAGCCGTGGCGCTGTTCTGTTACCAGGCGAAAAAGTGGATCGGCTCCTTCGCCGCCGCCCTCGGCGGACTGGACACGTTGGTCTTTTCCGCCGGCATTGGGGAAAACTGCCCGTCCATTCGCGCCCGCATCTGCGACGGATTGGGCTTTCTCGGCATCGAACTCGACCAAACGCGCAATGCCGAGAATGCAGAGGTGATTTCAACGGCCGCCGGGCGAGTCGCGGTGCGGGTCATCCGCACGGACGAGGAACTCATGATCGCGCGGTCCGTCATCCGCGTTCTCCGCCTCGGCGCGGTCGAGGGACTCCCACCGTGAAGACCAACCCGCTCCCGCCAAGGCCGGTTCCAGAGCCGCCGCCCGGCCGGCCCTGGAGTTCGCCGTCCGGTCTCTGGCACCGCAAAACCACGGTCATCGCGGGGCTGTCCGTCGCGGCTATCCTGTTGCACCTGGCGCTCCGCTTCGGCTTCCACACTACTCCGGGTGCTTACCGGATGCCCTTGCTGGCCACGCTCGTGCTCGGCGGCCTGCCGCTCCTCTATGAACTCCTGCGGAAGCTGCTGAAACGGGAATTCGGCTCCGATCTGTTGGGCGGCATTTCCATTGTCACCTCGGTCCTCCTGGGCGAATACCTGGCCGGCTCCATCATCGTCCTGATGCTCTCCGGGGGTGAGGCGTTGGAGCGTTATGCCTTGCGCAGCGCCTCCTCGGTGCTGGCCGCGCTGGCCAAGCGGATGCCTTCGATCGCCCATCGGAAACGTGAATCCGCCATCATGGACGTGGCGCTGCATGAGGTGGCCGTGGACGACACGCTGGCGATTTATCCGCACGACATCTGCCCGGTCGACGGCGTGGTGATCGAGGGCCACGGCGTGATGGATGAATCTTACCTGACAGGCGAGCCGTTCCAGATCACCAAGACCTCCGGCTCGACCGTGCTCTCGGGCGCGATCAACGGCGAATCGGCCCTGACCATCCGCGCGACCAAGCGGGCCGCCGACTCACGCTACGCCAGGATCATGGAGGTCATGCGCGAGTCCGAAGCCCGGCGGCCGCAATTGCGGCGCCTGGGCGATCGCCTGGGCGCGGTTTATACCCCGGTGGCGTTGACGGTCGCCCTTCTCGCGTGGGCCCTCAGTGGCGAAGCCGTTCGCTTTCTGGCGGTGCTGGTGATCGCCACGCCCTGCCCGCTGCTCATCGCGATTCCGATCGCCATCATCGGATCGATTTCCCTGTGCGCCCGCCGGGCGATCATCGTCAAGAGTCCCGTCGTCCTCGAGCAGATCGCCGAGTGCCGGACCGCGGTTTTCGACAAAACCGGGACGCTGACTTATGGCGCGCCGAAACTGACCGAACAACTCACCGCCCCGGGTTTCGCCCCCAAGCAAGTGCTGACCCTGGTGGCGGGTCTGGAACGCTATTCGAAACATCCGCTGGCGCGCGCGATATTGGCCGCGGCGAAGGCGGACGGGATTCAGCTCCCGGAAGCCACCGAAGTGAGCGAGCCGCCCGGCCAGGGGCTGCGCGGGACCGTGACCGGCCGCCCGGTGCAAATCACCAGCCGCCGCCAGCTCGGCGCACAACCCATGGCGGGTGACGACCAGCTTCCGGCGGAGGCCGGTGGACTCGAGTGCGTGGTGGCGATTGACCAGCGCTACGCGGCGACCCTGCGGTTTCGCGATGCGCCGCGCGCGGAGAGCCGCTCCTTCGTCGGCCACCTGGGACCGAAGCATCAGTTCGCCCGCGTGATGCTCGTGTCGGGAGATCGCGAATCCGAGGTCCGCTACCTGGCCGAGGAGGTGGGCATCACCGAAATCCACGCCCAGAAAAGTCCGGAAGAAAAACTCGCCATTGTCCGCCAGGAAACCGCGGCCGCAAAAACGCTTTACGTGGGGGACGGCATCAACGACGCCCCGGCCATGATGGCCGCCACGGTCGGCATGGCGATTGGTCAGAACAGCGACGTGACCACCGAGGCGGCGGGCGTCGTAGTGATGGACAACTCCCTGCAGAAGGTGGACGAGTTCATGCATATCAGCCGTCGGATGCGGATCATCGCCCTCCAGAGCGCGGTGGGTGGCATGGCGCTGAGCGTCATCGGCATGGTCTTCGCCGCGACCGGCCATCTCAACCCGGTGGGCGGCGCCATCACGCAGGAAGTCATCGACATTCTCGCCGTCCTGAACGCCCTGCGCGCCGCACTTCCCCCTAAAGTCATTCATGATCTATGAAACACCTTGAACGACATTTCACCGGGAGCGACACCGTCCGCGACGTGGTGATTGGCATGGCGGACGGGTTGACGGTGCCCTTTGCCCTGGCCGCGGGCATCTCCGGCGCTTTGACCTCCACGCACATTGTCGTCACCGCCGGGATGGCGGAGATTGCCGCGGGCTCCATCGCGATGGGGTTGGGCGGTTACCTGGCGGCCAGGAGCGATGCCGAGCATTTCTTTAATGAACGACGGCGCGAAGAACAAGAGATCGTGGAGAAAGCGGAAGCGGAAAAGCAGGAAATCGTGGACATTTTCCAGCAGTATGGCGTGACGGCAGGGGAATGCGCGCCCGTCGTCACCGCGCTCGTCCGGAAGCCCGAAGCGTGGCGCGATTTCATGATGCGCTTCGAACTGGGCCTGGAAGAACCGAATCCCAAGCGGGCGGTTCGCAGCGCTGTCACCATTGGGGGGTCCTACATCGCCGGCGGGCTGGTCCCGCTCGCGCCCTACATGCTGATGCACGATTCCGGGCGGGCGTTGGGCGTATCCGCTGCCATCACCCTGCTGGCTCTGGCGGCGTTTGGCTTTGTGAAGGGCCACTTCACTGGCGTCCCGAAGATGAAGGGCGCCTTGCAGACGGCGCTGGTCGGCAGCCTGGCGGCCGGCGTGGCGTACGTGATCGCCAAGTTTATTGCGTGAGCCACCGTGGTTACTGATCAACAATCGATCCGGGTACCGCGCGCTTTCGGCTGGGTTGATCTGGCCGTGGCCGGCTTGCTGGCCGCGTTTATCTATGCACTCGTCACGGTGACCCACGAATGGAGCGGCCCGCTCCGACAGGTCCCGGAGATCCATCTGGAGGCGCGTTACCTGCCGCTCTACACGCTGTTGAGCCTGTCGCGTGGGGTCATGGCTTACGGCGTGTCCTTTGTGTTCACGATGGTCTATGGCTACGCGATGGCGCGGGTGGCCGGGGCGGAGCGGGTGATGTTGCCGGTGCTCGACATCCTGCAAAGCATCCCCGTGCTGGGTTTCGTGCCCGCATTCGTGCTCGGGCTGGTTCACCTGTTTCCGCATCACAATCTGGGCCTCGAAATCGCGTCCGTGCTGATGATTTTCACGGGCCAGGTGTGGAACATGACGTTTTCATTCTACTCGTCGTTGAAATCCGTGCCGCCGGATTTGGTGGCGGTCGCCCGCCTGGTCCGGATGTCGTGGTGGGAACGGTTCTTCCGGCTCGACCTCTCCTTTGCTGCCACCGGACTCCTTTGGAACAGCATGATGTCCATGGCCGGCGGTTGGTTCTTCCTCATGGTGAGCGAGGCGTTCGTTCTCGGCGACCACGATTTCCGGCTGCCCGGCCTCGGTTCGTACATGAGCCTGGCCATCGAACGCGGCAACGGGCGGGCGCAGTTGCTCGGCGTGCTGGCCATGCTCGGCATGATCGTGTTCGTCGACCAGGTGGTCTGGCGTCCGCTGGTGGCCTGGTCGCACAAGTTCACCGATGAAGAAACGACCGTCGCCTCCCACTCGTGGCTCTGGGAACGGGTTCGCCGGTCGCGGGTCTGGCAGGCGGGGTCCCAGTCGTGGAGGTTCTTCCAACGGCGGGCCCGGCCGGCCGCGGTCGCGCCCGCGACTCCCGCCGCGCTGGACTCGCGCGCTGCCAACGCCGGCCGTTGGGCGAAGCGCCTGCTCGTGGCCGCACTCGGTGCGGGAGTCCTGTTGGGGGCGGTGAAATACGTTCACCTGCTGGTGGCGCTCACGGGCGCTCAGTGGTTCCATCTGTTCCGCAGCACCGCCGCCACCTTCCTGCGCGTCGTCCTGGCGGTCGCACTGGCGTCGCTCTGGACGATCCCCGTGGGCGTGTTGATCGGCCGCCATCCGCGCTGGTCCCGCGTCTTTCAACCCGTCATTCAAATGGCGGCGAGTTTCCCGGCCCCGATGGTTTTTCCGGTGGTCGTGGGCGCCATGCTGGCGTGCGGGGTGGGCCTGGGAATCAGCTCGGTCGCGTTGCTGCTGCTGGGCACCCAGTGGTACATCCTCTTCAACGTCATCGCCGGCAGCAGCGCGATCCCGCGGGAACTCTGGGAAGTGTCGCAGCTGGCGCGTTTCTCGTGGCCGCAACGCTGGCGGCGGCTGATTTTGCCCGCTGTCTTTCCGAGCCTGCTCACCGGCTGGATCACCGCCATGGGCGGCGCGTGGAACGCCAGCATCGTCGCGGAGTACATGAAGTATCGCGGTCAGACGCTCAGCACGACGGGGCTGGGCGCGGCGATCAGCCAGGCGACGGAACGCGGCGACTTTCATGTTCTGGCCGCCGCCGTGGGCATCATGGCGGTGACGGTCGTGGGCTTCAACCGGATCGTCTGGCGGCCGCTGAGTCACCGGGCCCAAACCCGCTTCACCTTGGAGACCTGATTATGGCCACACCTCTTTTGGAAATCCGCCACGTGGGTCAGTCCTTCCCCGGCGCAGGCGGCGCAAGCGTGGAGATTCTCCACGACATCAACCTCGAAATCCGCGAGCGCGAGGTCGTCGCCATCCTGGGGCCGTCGGGTTGCGGCAAATCGACGCTCCTGCGCGCCATCATCGGTTTGGAACCACCGAAGTCCGGCCAGATCTTCTATCGCGGTCAGGTGCAGGTGGGATTGAATCCATCGACGGCGTTGGTGTTTCAGAACTTCGCGCTATTCCCGTGGCTGACCGTGCAGCAGAACATCGCGGTCGGCTTGTCGCATCTGCCGCTGGCCGCCAGCGACCGGGAGAAGCGCGTGCGACAGGTGATTGAGGCGGTCGGCCTCGCCGGATCCGAGGAGGCGTATCCGAAGGAACTGTCCGGCGGCATGAAGCAGCGGGTCGGCCTGGCGCGCGCGCTGGCGGTCGAACCGGAGATTCTCTGCATGGACGAACCGTTCAGCGCGCTGGACGTGCTGACCAGCGAGACGCTGCGCAATGAAGTCGTCGATCTGTACACCAACAAGACTTCTCCCGTGAACACCATCCTCATGGTGACGCACAGCATCAGCGAAGGAGTCTTCATGGCGACGCGCCTCGTGGTGATGGGCGCGCATCCCGGCAGCATCCGCGCCGTGCTCGACAACGCGCTGCCCTATCCGCGCGATGAGCACCACCCGGACTTCCAGGCCCTGATCCAAAAGCTCCACACGCTGATCACCCAAATGGTCCTGCCGCCCGCAACCGCGCCGAGCGCGGTCGCCGGCGTCGGCCGGTTGCCCGTCCAGTCCATTCCCAGCGTCTCGCTCAGCAGCGCCATCGGCCTGCTGGAAGTGCTGGAAAACGAAGGCAGCCTGGAGCTGTTCGAGTTGACGCGTCATGTGGACATCGGGTTGAGCCAACTCCTCCTCGTGGTGAAAGCGGCCGAGATGCTGGGCTGGGTCACGACCCCGGGCGGGGGCGTCGCCATGACCGCCGCAGGAAGCCAGTTTCTCGCCGCCGACATCAATACACGGAAACAGCTGCTCAACACCACCCTGCGAGGCCTGTTCGTCTTCGACCTGATCGTGCAGGCGCTGCAGCAGTCGGCGCGCGGCGAGATCGATGAGACTGTCGTCCTGAATCAGTTGGCGTCAGCGTTTCCGCATGAGCGGCCGCAGCGCATCCTTCGCACCGTCGTGGCCTGGGCCCGCTATGCCGCCCTGTTCAAATACAGCAGCATCCGCCGGGTATTTCATGGGCTCCAGCCACCTGCCGCGATCCTTGAGCCGAAGCGCTAACGTGGAGAAAACGTTGGGAGGTCAGGGAAGCCTTGGGCTGGAGGTGAACACCCCATGGCGCCCGGTTGGTTTTCCGGGTCTATTGTCTGCCGTTCCGTTCGGTCACCGTCCGCGGGCCGAACGACAGTTCGCCGTTCACGAGTGGTGCCGCGGCGAGGAGTAGCGCCGCCTGCACCCAAAAGCCTTTCACTCATGAAACCCGCATTTTCCGACCCGCCCTTCGCCGCATCGGAGGCGCGCGCCCTCATCGCCGACGCCGCGGCGACGGCGTCCGACTCGCTCCGCCGGGAGCTCGCCGAACAGAAAGACCTGAACCTGCGCCTCGCCGCCGACTTTGCGAATTTCAAGCGGCGTTCTCGCCAGGAGGCCGAGGACCGCGCGCGCGCCGAAAAGGAATCTTTCATCCGCGAATTGCTGCCCGTCGTCGACAACCTGGAACGCGCCTTTGCCTCCGGCACCTCGCCCGATTCGCCACAATTTCATCAAGGGGTGGAGATGACGCTGCAGCAATTGCGGCAATTGATCCGCCAGCACGGCATCGAGCCCCAGGAGAGCGTTGGCCAACAGTTCGATCCGAGCCAGCATGAAGCGGTCTCGCAGCGGCATGATCCCGTCCATCCCGACCAAGCCATACTTGAAGTTTTCGAGCGTGGTTACCGGCGGGGAGAGAAGGTCTTTCGACCGGCTAAAGTGGTGGTCAATGAACGGCTCACGCGTTGAACTACTCGACCGA
>Ga0182011_10005240_pt1 | contig 10239 bp, 10 predicted proteins | sample 711E1DmetaG_FD_120481 | JGI IMG/M metagenome (GOLD analysis project Ga0182011, IMG submission 120481) | Permafrost microbial communities from Stordalen Mire, Sweden - 711E1D metaG | ecosystem: Environmental > Terrestrial > Soil > Wetlands > Permafrost | place: Sweden: Stordalen | collected...
CAGCTTGAGGATATCCCTCATAAGGTTGTATTTATCGGAAATCAAGGAGAAAATCACAAAGAGAACATCAAGAAATCTGCTGAAGCGAATGAACATGATTGGCTGCGGGGTGTCAGCGACGAATACATTGGCGCCTATGCAATATTTGTGAATCGTATGAGTGCCTACATAGAACAGCAGGCTAAGAAGTATGGCTTCGAGTATATAGAGATGGACAAAGAACTATTTGGGGATGTAATGAAAGAGGTTATGAAATCACTAGGATTGAACGACAGTTAATAAACACGTACAATCCGACCGCCTGGCGGCGGAGCGAGCTGCGACAAGAGCAAAAGTACCTCCGGTTTTTGTGCTTTGTCGTGCCAGAACCGGCGGCGGCTGTAAGGGAGCGGTACCAGGATGCAGCCGAATCTGCCAAATGTTTTATTTTAGGAATTGTCCTATAACCGCCATAGAAAGACTCTTCTCATATTCATTTATTTTCCCCCACTTTCGAGTTATCTCAAATCTTCCATTGGTAAAAACTGCACGTTCAAACCTGTCGGAGCTTTGCTTATTTCAATAAGCTTTCTTCCAGTCTGGCCAGACCGGTCTGGATGGTATCGCCCAGGTACAGGCCCGGCACCTGGCTCTGCAGTTCCGGCTGGAGCACGAAAGCCCGACCGGCGAATGCGACCAGCGGCTTTTCAGCAGCTTGTTTGATCCACTGCGACCAGCCAGCCAGACGGCGTGCAGATTCTTCGAGCATCCCCACCAGCACCAGGGCCTCTGGCCGGATCTGTTGTATAAAAGCAGCCAGGTCGGCAAAAGGCACGTCCTGGCCCAGGTAGGCCACCGGCCAGCCGCGGCGACGCAGCAGCACCCCCAGCATGAGCAGGCTGCCCTCGTGCCACTCACCCGGGGCGCAAGCCAGCACGATCGGGTTGGTTTGGCGGGACGGCGGACCGGTCACCAGCCACATCAAAAGGCGCTGACGCAGGTAATTGCTGGCCAGGTGTTCATCGGTCACGCTGATGCGCCCTTCGGCCCAAGCGTCGCCCAGCCCGGCCAGCACCGGACCGATGACATTCAGGGTGATATCTTCGGGCGAATTAAATGCCAGCATTTCGGCCATGACCTGGTCAGCGCGGACGAGATCATGCTGGTACAGAGCCTCGGCCAGTTGCAATTGCCCGGCTGGAGAAGCTGGCAGGCTTGGCGCGGGACGATATGATTCGGAGGAATGTGCTTCGGGTAGGCGGCCTTCCCGGTCCATTTTTTCCACCGCAAGGACTGCCTGGTGGGCCGTGATACCCTGATCGATCTGCGCCTTGACGCAGCGCAGCAGGTTCACATCCTTTTCCGAATACAACCGGTGGCCGCCCAGGGTTCGGGCCGAAGAATGCGGAAAACCGTAACGGCGTACCCAAGCGTGCAAGGTCGTGATGGGAATGCCGGTCATACGGGTGACCGCGCCGATATTGAAGATGGCTTCCGCCATGATTGCAGGGTTTTGATCGTTCATAGTTATCTTTCCATAAACACAACTATCTTACCAACTTGCACCTGTTTTGTCAATATATTTATCATCAAACATTGACAAAACGTGTACAAGTTGTATAATAACGACATGATTACTCCAAATTCAACTGCCCAACGTATGATGGTAAAATATTTCCCGGACTTTGTACTGACCAGAAGGAGCGAATTAGCATGAACACACTGAACGGGAAAGTTGCGGTTGTTACGGGGGCCAGCCGCGGCCTGGGAAAAGCCATTGCCATGCTCTTCGCACGGGAAGGCGCAAAGGTAATCCTTGCGGCGCGTTCACAGAAGGATATCGAGCAAACAGCCGCCGAACTGCACGCCGAAGGGCAGACGGCTGAGGCATACGTTTGTGATGTCTCGGACCCGCAGCAAGTCGAGGCACTGGCACATTTCGCAATAACCTGGTATGGACATTTCGATATATGGGTGAACAATGCCGGGGTGGCCGGTCCGTATGGAGCAACCTTGGACCTTTCGCCGGAGCAATTCCTGTCCGTTCTGCGGACGAATATGTTTGGCGTATATCATGGTTCCAGGATGGCCATGCGGCATTTCCTGCCGCGCACATCCGGGAAGCTCATCAATATCCTGGGTGCAGGTTCGAAGAAACCGGCTCCCAACCAGAATGCCTACGGCTCGACCAAAGCCTGGATCCGGGTATTTACCCTGGCCCTGGCGGCGGAAACCAGGGGCAGCGGGGTGGGCGTGTTCGCATTGCAGCCCGGCTTGATGGAGACCGACTTGTTAACCGAAGTTGTAACCTTCAAAGAACATGAGCAGCGCTTGCGGGAATTCATGCCTTTTCTCATCCGGGCAGCCGGGAAAAAGCCGGAAGTGGCCGCCCGGAAAGCGCTCTGGCTGGCATCTTCGGCCACGGATGGCAGGACCGGCCTGGACGTGAGTGTGGGTTCCAGGCTGTCCTTCATGCTGGGTTTCCTGCGCGAAGGATTACGACGCCTGTTGCGCCTGCCGACCCGGTCAGTTGTGATGAATGTAAAATCCATTTCATCGGCTTTTGAGCCGCTGGAAAAATAAATAGCATTGTGAAAGGAGAAATATTATATGAATTCTTTGGAACAGTTTTCCAAAAAGAAATACCTGAGCCTGGAGACCTTCCGTAAGAAAGGAAAAGGCGTGCAGACGCCGGTATGGTTCGTACCGGATGGAGAAACCATTTACGTTAATACCGGAGTAAATTCGGGCAAGGTCAAACGCATCCGCAATAACAGCAGAGTCAATATTGCGCCCTGCAAGATGGACGGCACGACCTGTGGGACCTGGGTCCCGGCGAATGCCAGGGAGATTTCTGAGGCGGAAGTATCCAAAAAAGCGAACCGCTTTTTGGATAGAAAATATGGCCTGATGAGAAAAATGTTTTCGCTTGGTTCTGCAATGCAAGGGCGGCAGGACACCGTATTGGAAATCAAATTAGCTGAATAGGAGACTATGATGAAGAACACATATCGACAAATAACCGTTGTGCTTGTCACGCTCATCACCATTGTCATCAACATCCTGGCGAATGCCCTGCCCATCAACGGGCTGAATACCGGCCAAATTTCGGATACCTTCAAAGTCTATTTTGTTCCGGCCGGTTATGTTTTCTCGATCTGGGGCATCATCTATATTGGATTGATCGCCTACGCGGTCTACCAAGCAATCCCCTCCCAACGGGAGAACCCACGCTTGCAGGCCACCGGTTGGTGGGTCGCCCTAGGCGGGCTGGCCAACTGTGCATGGATCTTCCTGTGGCAGTATGAGATTTTTATCTGGACGGTGGCTGCCATGCTGATCCTACTGGCGTCACTTATCGTGGTTTACCTGCGGCTTGGAATCGGGCGGACCAAAGTCTCCACCGGCGAGACCTGGGCGGTGCGGATTCCCTTCAGCATCTACCTGGGCTGGATCACGGTTGCCACGGTGGCAGACATCAGTGACGTGCTATGGTACGTGAAGTGGAACCAGTTTGGCATAAGCGCGGCCGCCTGGATGGTGGTCATCCTGGGTGCAGTGCTGATCATTGCCGGGTTGATGAATTTCCTGCGCAGGGATATTGCCTATGCCCTGGTGATCTTGTGGGCACTGGCCGGAATCACAGTCAGGTTCCCGCAGGCCGGCCTTGTCACTGTTGCCACCTGGGTTACCTTTGGCCTGGTGGCTGCCAGCCTGGCCGCGGCGTTGCTTGTGAAAAGGAATCCGGTATAAGCTGGGAAGCCATGTCCAACATCACCATAGATTCCCCCGCTCCAGATTTTGAGTTGGCTGATTTCAGAGGAAAAGTCGTCCGTCTCTCGGATTTGCGCGGCAGGAATGTTTTGCTGGTTTTCAATCGCGGCTTTATGTGACCGTTCTGCCGCGCGCATATGGCGCAGTTGCGCCAGGACTTTGCTGAGTTCGACAAGCGTGCGACAACCATCCTGGTCGTTGGTCCGGAGAACGCCGCTGCCTTCGCCCGTTATTTTAGCGAGCATGATTTGCCATTCACCGGGCTGCCCGACCCGGCGCATACCGTTCTTGAACTGTACGGTCAGCAGATCAAGCTGTTTAAATTTGGCCGTATGCCTGCGCAGATATTGGTTGATAAAGCCGGCATGGCGCGCTATGTCCATTACGGTCAGGATATGACCGATATTCCCACCAATGACGAAATGCTGGCTCTGATCGACAAGATCAATGCCGGTTGAGGTATTCCTATGCAAATGGTTATTTCCGGAGTAGTGGTGGCGGGCTACCGGGTTGCTTCCGGTCCGTCAAAGGATTATCCCTTCGGAACACTCGAGAAGCAAATCCCGCTATTCAAGCAACGCGGCCTTGACCTGGAGCGTTTCCATCCCGCCACAATAAATGTCTCGATCGCTCCGGCCACTTTCGAGATGATCGAGCCTGAATATACCTTCCGTCAGGTGGCCTGGACCGATCTGCACCCGCCTGAGGATTTTTCGTTTTCGCGTTGCACGGTCAAGTTCAAGGGCGCCCGCCATGCAGGTTATGTGTATTATCCCCATCCGGAAACAAAAAAGAGACATTTCGAGAGTGCTTCCCTGCTCGAAATAATCTCCGGCTTTATTCCGGAGATCCAATATGGGGTGCGGGTGGAGTTGGAATTAAATCCGGGCGAAATCCGCATCCAGAGAGAACGATTGTAGATTGCCAGTTGAACCGTAGGGCTTGTAATTTTATTCAACGGTAATTCATGCATTCTTCTTAAATACCAAACTGCCGGATCTGTGGCTGACTGATTCCTGGCAAAACAGGTCTGGATTTTTTGTTGCCTTGCAGAGGTTGCAAGGCGCTTATCTATATACAGTAGGGGAGTGGCCGGCCTGGAAAGACAGACTTCCGAAGTCTTTATGACTTCGGAAGTCATAATCTGTCTTATTAGGAGGTGAAGGCAGGGCAAACCCGCCCGGCTTCATTTGAAGCCGGGCATGGGATCAATACCAGTACAGTCTACTTGCGGTTGCGCAGGAAGGTCGGGATGTCAAGATCTTCGGTGCGGAAGGTTTGCGGCCTGAACTCGGCCGGCTGATTATTGGGCTGTGCGGACACGTTGACGGATTCAAGCGGGTTGTTGAGCAGCTTTCCGTCAATGGTCCGGGTGATAGGGCGCGGCGTGATGCGGCGCGGCATGCCGGAACGTTCGAAACCGGTGGCGATGACCGTGACATGAATCTCATCATTCATGGTGGGGTCGATCACTGCCCCAAAGATCATGTTCACATCCGGGTGAGCGGTCTCGCGGATCAACGCAGCGGCCTGGTTGACCTCGAAGAGGGTCAAACTCGGTCCGCCCGTGACATTAAACAGCACACCCCGGGCCCCGTCGATGGTAATGTCAAGCAGTTGGCTTGAAATGGCCTGTTCGGCGGCAATGCGGGCGCGGTCCTCGCCGGAGGCCTTACCGACCGCCATTAACGCAGCGCCGCCTTCGCTCATGATAGCGCGCACGTCTGCGAAGTCCAGGTTGATCAGTCCGGGCACGGTGATCAGTTCAGAGATGCCCTGGATGCCCTGACGCAGGACTTCGTCGGCGATCTTGAACGAGTCGTTCAGGCTGGCGCGTTTGTCCATGATCTGCAGCAGGCGGTCATTGGGGATGACGATCAGGGTATCGGCATGGTCCTTGAGGTTGGCCATGCCTACTTCGCAGGATTGCATGCGTTTGTTGCCCTCGAATGTGAACGGGCGGGTGACCACGCCAATGGTCAGGGCACCGTTCTCTTTAGCGATCTGGGCCACGATCGGGGCAGCACCAGTGCCGGTACCGCCGCCCAGGCCGGCCGTTACGAAGACCATGTCCGCGCCTTTCAGCACGTTATACAGGTCGTCGGAGGATTCCTCGGCCGACTTGCGGCCAACTTCCGGGTCGCCGCCAGCCCCCAGTCCGCGTGCCAGCTTATTGCCGATGCGCACCCGGGTGGTGGCCTTGGAAAGCATCAAGGCCTGGGCATCCGTATTGATGGCGACGAATTCCACGCCCTGGATGCCTTCCTCGATCATCCGGTTGACTGCGTTACAGCCACCTCCGCCCACGCCAACCACCTTAATACGGGCAAATGCTTCTGATTGCGTACTCTTTGTGTCCATGCTTAGCCTCCTTAAATCTGATAAAAATGGTTCGATGTTTCAGGATGTATGATTAACCAATTTTTTAAGTTACGGGAGTAACCGCTTGAGCCAGTCCTTGACGGGACCGAGGTCCATCGGAATCTCTTTCTTCAAAAGGTGTCGTCCGCTGGTACGGCTTGGCAACAGGTCTTCTTCGTTGAGCGCAGCAGCCCAATGCAGCAGGCCGAAACCGGTGGAGTAGGCGGGGCTTTTCAAATGATCCACCAGTCCCACCAGTTTCTCCGGCCCGGCTGTCCGGACGGGCACTCCCAGGACCTGGCTGGCCAATTGCCGGATGCCTGGCAGGGCGCTGGTACCACCGGTGAGTACCATGCCGGCCGGTAACAGCCCGTCGTAACCGGAACGCTTGATTTCTTGCAAGATAAGTGCAAATATCTCCTCCACTCTGGCTTCTATGATGTGTGCCAAGTCCTGCCGGCTGATCTGGATTGGGGCATCTTCGCCATAAGCTTTGACAGTTATTAATTCTTCGGCACCGACGCCGGATTTCATGGCATAGCCGTGCTTGATCTTGAGCTCCTCGGCCTGAGCCAGCGGCAGGCGCAGGCCGGTGGCTATATCGTTGGTGATATGGTTACCGGCCACCGCCAGCACCATGGTATGCCAGACATGCCCATCAACGTAGATGGCCAGGTCGGTGGTTCCGCCGCCGATATCGCATACGGCCACGCCCATGTTGCGCTCACCGTCGGTCAATACCACGTCGCCGGAGGCCAGCGGATTAAGCACGAACTGCAGCACTTCCACGCCGGCCGCCCCGACGCATTGGCGCAGGTTTTCGACCGTGCCCTGGGCGGCAGTAATGATATGCGCTTCCACTTCCAGTCGATAACCGTGCATTCCAATCGGCATCGAAATGCCGTCCTGGCCGTCGACTGTGAAACCCCTTTGGATGATGTGGATGATCTCCCGGTTATGTGGAATGGCAACCGCCTGGGCCGCATCCAGGGCGCGAATCACATCATTCTCGTCAATCATCTCGCCCGAAACACCCGCCACGCCGCGGCTGTTGATGGATGAGACATGCGCCCCGGCCAGGCTGACCAGCGCTCCGGTGATCTCCACACCCGAAACTTGTTCGGCCTTTTCCACCGAGCGGGTGATGGCCTGAGCAGCTGCAGCCAGGTCCACGATTACGCCCTTCTTGATGCCTTCCGAAGGTTCTATGCCTGAGCCCAGGATGCGGATGGTCTGTTCTTCCACCCTTCCCACCAGGGTGCAGACTTTGGTCGTGCCTACATCAATTCCAACAACAATCTCGTCCATAGGTTTTCGTCACTTATAGAATGGTGCATCCAGGTATTCCACGCTGATCAGTGTGGGTTGGATGCCCTGTTTGGTGATTGTGTCCACGATGGACTGATACACTTTTTCCTTCACTGCAATATCCTGGGTGGTCTGGCCGAAATAAACCGACCATCCGTGCGGATCCTGCCAGCCCATGCCGTAAGTTGGATCGTACACCATCGGGCTTCCGGCGGGAACCTGCGGATGCAGCGCCACAATGGCCTGAACCATGGCTGGATCAATGTAGGGTTGGTCATACGGGGAAACTTTGGGATCTGCCAGAAGTTTGGGTGGATTCCCGGTCGCAGCGACCGGGATCAGGCCGGGAACGCTGCCACGCGGCGTAAACGACACACCGTTTGAATCGATCCAGGTGATATTGCCGCCCTGGGACCAGACCAGTAGAGGTGTTCGTTCCACCACATTAACGTATATGCGATTGGGAAAGCCCACCTGTACGCTGACTTTTGCCAGGTCCGGAAAGGCCGTGCGCAGGTTGGATTCGACCTGCGACGGGATGGCCTTGAAGATGGGTTGCCCCAGCAGGCCCAGGGCGGAACTGACATCGGCTGCATTCAGGCGTTGGTTGCCGGTCAATTCGACTCCCGAAACAGTGAAAGTATTGGCGGTACCCATGCTGAACAAGACCAGACCCAGCAGCAGGGTCAAACCAGCCGAGATCCAGCGCGGGCCCAATTGGGGCAGATAGAATGCAGGAGCGTGCACTGCAGTGCGGCCTAAACTAAAGGCAAAATCATAGCCGTTTTGGCGGGAGGCATGTTTCGCAGTCTTAAATGTACCCATCCGGCCGGATGTCCTGGTCTGCGCAGTATGCAGCCGCAATCCGCTGGTCGGTGCCTGCCTGCCCTTGGATGAAGTAACCGGCGGGCGGCGTGTGGCGAAGGATGCCTTTGGTTCCCCCGGCAGATAAATGGAGGCGGTCCGATAGGTCTGGTGGGTGCCTTGTTTCGCCTTATTGGATTCAGGCTTGACACGCGTTTGCGATGAGCGGTGTTGGCGGACGGTTTCGGCGCGGGATTTTTCGGGCGCCCGTTTTTTGGGTATCTCTAATGCGGTCATGATGTTCTCCGGAAGCGGCGTTCGGTTCGATTACGATCGGCTTTGCGCTCCAAAGCCAGTTCAATCAGGCGGTCGACCAGCCCTGTGAAGGATAATCCGCTGGCTTCCCAAAGTTTCGGGTACATGCTGATGCTGGTGAAGCCGGGGATGGTGTTGAGCTCATTTAGATAGATCTCGCCCGTGTTTTTCTCCAGGAAGAAATCAACCCGGGCCATACCGGCACAGTCAATGGCCTGGTAGGCATTGATTGCCATCCGGCGGATTTTCCCGGCAGTCTCGTCCGGCAGGGGAGCCGGGATGAGCAGGCCGGACGTTCCATCCACATACTTTGATTCATAGGAATAAAACTCACGGCTGGGCAGGACTTCACCGGGCACGGAAGCCTGCGGGTCGTCATTGCCGAGCACGGAAACTTCAATTTCATGGGCATTCACACCGCGTTCCACCAGAACACGCCGGTCATAGGCGGCGGCTTCCAGCAGGGCCTCACCCAGGTCGGCCTGGCGGTTACATTTGGAAATGCCGACCGAGGAGCCCAGGTTGGCCGGTTTGATGAACAGCGGATAGGCGGACACCTGCTCGGCCTTTCGGATGACCGCCTCGATATCCTTTTCGATCTCACTGCGCAGAACGATGATGGATTCAACCGTCGGAATGCCATTTGCGCGCATTACATCTTTGAAGACACCTTTGTCCATGCCCACAGAAGAGCCGGTCACACCCGCGCCCACGTAAGCCAGGTCGGCCATTTCGAGCAGTCCTTGCAGGGTGCCATCCTCGCCATAAGTGCCATGCAGAACCGGGAAGACCACATCCAGGTCGGTAAGCTTCTTGAGCCCGGCAGACGTGACCGGACCTGCAACGGGTAAGGCGTAAAGACCGGCTTTGGATGGGTCGGGCAGGATGGTGCAAGGAATCAACCTGCTGGTATCATCTTTTTCCAGCGCAAGGCGGGCATCCGGTCCGGTAAGCCAGTCACCTGCATGGGTGATGCCGACCTGGAAGATCTCATATTTCCGAAGGTCAAGGACGCCAAGGACCGACCGCGCCGAATCCAGTGAGACTTCATGCTCACCGGATCGTCCACCAAACAGGACGGCGATCTTCAACTTGCGGTTTGTGTCGGCCTTAAGATTCGTCATTAACCATTCTCGCTTTATCATTCTGTATAACTATTTTTCTTACCACTCGCCAATCAATTCCACTTCCAATTCAAGCCTGATACCAAATTGATCTAGAACGGCTTTCTGGGCCATTTCGATCAGCGCACGCATGTCCTCAGCAAGGGTCAGTCCATTATTGATGAAGAAATTGGCATGCTGGGTGCTGATGGTAGCATGGCCGACGCTCTTACCCTTCAAACCGGCTGCCTCTAGCAAACGCCCGGCTTTGTCTCCCGGCGGGTTTTTGAACATGGAGCCCATGCTCGCACCAGGTGGCTGGGAGGTCCGCCGCTGGTTGGAAAATTCTTCCATTTTACTTTGGATGTCCGCCTGGTTGCCATGCTTTAGCGCCAGTTCCGCCGACAGGAGCAAAACAGGCGGGTGTGTACGCTTAAGCAGGCTGGTACGATAACCATATTCCAGCTTGCTCACCGGCCAGGTCTGGCGTCCATTTTGGCGGTGAACCAATTCCACTGAAATCAGATTCCCGGCCATCTCTCCGCCAAAGGCTCCGGCGTTGCCATAGATTGCTCCGCCCAGGCTTCCGGGGATG
>Ga0182011_10005241_pt1 | contig 10238 bp, 7 predicted proteins | sample 711E1DmetaG_FD_120481 | JGI IMG/M metagenome (GOLD analysis project Ga0182011, IMG submission 120481) | Permafrost microbial communities from Stordalen Mire, Sweden - 711E1D metaG | ecosystem: Environmental > Terrestrial > Soil > Wetlands > Permafrost | place: Sweden: Stordalen | collected...
GGAAGGCGGAGGAGCATGTCCGTGATTCCGAAGCAAAATTGCGGGGCATCATGGAGGCAACCCAGGAATCAATATGGCTATTCAGTTGCGATGGTACCATAATATTAGGAAACCGGACTGCCATTAATCGAATGGGGAAACGCCCAGAGGAAATTATTGGCAAAACGTTTATGGAAGTTGTTCCGGAGGAGCTGGCCATCAGCAGGTTCAGCCAATTGCGTGAAGTAGTGGAAACGGCACAGCCAAAGAGTTTTGAGGACCAGCGTAACGGGATCTCCTTCCTGCACAGCTTCTACCCGATTATCGACGATAACGGAACGGTGACATCCATTGTTTCATACAGCCGGGATATAACCGACAAGAAAAAAGCCGAAGAATCCATCAGGAAAAGTGAGGAAAAATACAGGGAACTGGTAAAATATGCACCTACGGGGATTTACGAAATAGACTTCAGGACAAAAAAAATTGTGTCTGTCAACGATGCAATGACTTTGTTATCGGGATATTCCAGGGAAGAACTTCTTTCCATGAACGTGCTGGATTTACTGAATGAAGAGAGCAAGGCTGTCTTTTTGGCAAGGATCGATAAAATGTTTAAGGGTGAAACACCGGTTAACAATGTAGAATACAGGGTAAAGGCAAAGGACGGACGACTGCTTTATGTAGTACTGAACATGAATTTCTCGCTTGATGAAAAAGGGATGCCCATAGGAGCCACGGTAGTAGGTCATGACGTTACCGACCGTAAAATAATAGAAGAGGATCTCAGGGTGGCCATCATTAAATACAAAACATTATTCGATTGCCTGCCGCTGGGGATTACGATCTCCGATAAAGATGGCAATATTATTGAAAGTAACCTGCTCTCTGAAAAATTGCTGAGCCTGACGAAAGAAGAACAATCCAGGCGGGCAATCAGCGGTCAGGAGTGGCAGCTGATTCGTCCGGATGGGTCACCTATGCCTCCCGATGAGTATGCAAGCGTCCGGGCACTCAGGGAAAACCGTTTAGTTGAAAATATTGAAATGGGGGTAATTAATACCGATAATACGGCGACCTGGATCAACGCAAGTGCTATTCCCTTGCACCTTGAAGGATATGGCGTAGTCATTACATATTATGACATCACAGAGCGAAAGAAAGCGGATAATGCACTCCGGGAAAGTGAGCGGAAGCTCACGGATATTTATGCATCGATGACCGAGGGACTTGCTTTGCATGAAATGATCTATGACGGAAACGGGAAGGCAATCGATTATGTGATAACGGAGGTGAATCCATCCTTCGAGAAAATCACGGGATTGAATCGCAGGACTTGTATTGGGAAGAAGGCGACCGAGGCCTATGGTGTCGCAGAAGCACCTTACCTTGATATTTATTCCAGGGTTGAATCTACCGGCAAGGCAGGGTATTTTGAGACGTTCTTTCCGCCCATGGGCAAGCATTTCTCAATTTCCGTTTTCACCCATGGGAAAGGCAAATTTGCCACCGTCTTCCAGGATATAACCGAACGTAAACTTGCGGAAGAAGGGATCCAGAAGTTAACAGTAAACCTGGAACACCTGGTCAATGAGCGTACTGCCCAGCTTCAGACCGTGATTGCCGAGCTTGAAGAGTACAATTACTCCATTGCGCATGATCTCAGGGCGCCGTTAAGGCATATTTCAGGCTATATCGGGCTCATCGATAATGCAATCCCGAAGGATCTGGATGAGAAGACCAAACACTACCTGAATATCATTTCCGAGTCTGCTTCCAAGATGGGAAAACTCGTCGATTCGATCCTTTCATTCTCAAAGATGAACCGAACGCCCATTGAATGGACTCAGGTGAATCTCGCAGAAATCATCAGGTACTCCCTGGAGACCCTGAATGATAGCATGAATAAGCGTAAAATTTCCTGGAAGATAGATCCGCTCCCGCTGGTCCATGGGGATACCCAGTTGCTATCCATCGTAATCACAAACCTGCTATCCAATGCCATCAAGTTTACGGCTCACCGGCCGGCGGCTGTGATAGAGATCGGCCACATCCCAGGAAAGGAAGCGGAGGATATCTTCTTCGTCAGGGACAATGGTGCCGGGTTCAACATGGAATACAGCAATAAATTATTCAAACTGTTCGAACGTTTGCATGATGATACGGAGTTTCCCGGAACCGGGCTTGGGCTGGCCAATACAAAAAGGATCATCCAGCGCCATGGAGGCAAGGTATGGGCCGAGGGAGCGGTAGGAGAAGGGGCTACATTCTACTTTTCGCTACCTAAGAAAGCCAGTTTCATCTAATCGTGTTCCTTCTTGCTTTCTTCTCAGCAACCATCTTTTTATCCTCTAATCTTTTTTCTTTTGCTGCTATGCCAGGCTTGGTTGGCTTCCGTTTCTTTTTAGGGGTCAGGGATTTCCGGAGAAGTGCATAGAATTTTTCCACCGTCTTCTCTTTATTCTTAAGCTGGGTGCGTTCGCTCTGGGAAACGATGATCAGGAATCCATCCGCATTGATCTTTTTTTTCAGTACAGTTAAGAGGAGCTCTTTTTCAGGATCCGTGAGCAGATTTGAACCGGGGATGCTGAATCGCAATTCAACTTTGGTACTGACCTTATTGACATTCTGTCCGCCGGGACCACTGCTCCGTGATGCACTGAACTGAATTTCCCTGATGAAATCCCTTCCTGAAAGAATATCTTCAATCATATTTATTCTTTTCAAGATAATACCGTACGGTAGGACTACTCTTCGAAGTACGGTTGACGATCGTAAAGCCTGCCTTTTCAAATGAGCGGTAGAGCCCGATCCAGGCGAAGGCATCTGGAAGCTTGCCTGCCGTGGGTTTCAGCGGATATGCCTCGATGACGGGAATTCCTTTTTGAGCAGCATGATCAATAACGGCTCTCAACAGGAGCACTGAAACGCCTTTCATTCTGAAAGCTTTGCTTATAAAGAAACAGGTGATGGACCAAACGGGTTGATCATCGATCCTTTTATGAACCCTTGACCGTTCAAGTTTGATAAAATCTTCCCTGGGCGCGAGGGCACACCAGGCAATGGCCTGGTTTTTATAAAATGCAAGGATACCCGTTGGGCGATCCTTCCAGACGAGTTCCTTCATCCGGTTTTTATTGATCTCATTTTTCTTCCCTGCCTCAAATTCTTTTTTGGGAAAGCGCCAGGTCTGGCACCAGCAGTTACCGCATGCACCGCGCTCTCCGAATAATGCGACAAATTTATTCCAGTTGCTTTTCGAAAGGGGTTCGAATTTGAGATGACGGGTAAAATCCGGATCAGGATCGGCAGGCATTGTGTTTTTCATTACTTCTCCTCCATCCGCCTTTTTGCCTCTATAAACCAGAGCAGTTCCTTCAGAAAATACATCGCCCGTTTCTCGGTCCCTTCCGGTTCTGCCGGAATGCCATTTTCATCGTATGCAAGATGAACATTGGGGTTGGGGAACAAAGCAGGAACCGTCATTACATGCATCTTCCAAAGCGTGAATTGAATGGAAGTGATGACCTGGTTACCTCCAAAATCACCGTCGGAACAAGTTGAAATGGCAACCGGTTTATGCTGCCATTCAGGATACAATACGTCAATGGCATTCTTCAGGGCTGCAGGATATCCGCCGTTGTATTCCGGTGTTACGATGATGACTCCGTCAGCATCCCTGATCCGTTTCGAATAATCCAAAAGCTCCTGGGAAGGATCTTTCAGATACATGATCCTTTCCTGGAAAACAGGGAACTGATAGGTATTCAGATCAATGATTTCGGCGGTAGCCAGTTTCTTCTCTTCGATCAGTCGCTTTAGAAATAAGGCAACACGATGGCTTTTTCGTCCTGTTCTTACGCTGGCCGATACAATGGCTAAGTGAGGCATGGTTTGGTAAACAAGTTTATAAAGTTATAAAGTTAATAAAGCAGATGTTTCAGTTCACTTCCTATCGTGCAACGACCAGTCTCCTGACGATGACTTCGTCATTGGTCTTGATCTTAACGATATAGGTTCCTTCCGGTGATGTGGACAGGTCAAAGGTGAATGCTTTGTCTCCTTTAATATTGCTGGTCAGGATCATCCTTTCAGTAATGTCATAAATGGTAACGGCAAGGTTGTCTTTTTCAAGTCCCTCCGGGACCAGCAGAAACGATCCTTTTGTAGGGTTTGGGTAAATCCGGATATTCTTCCCGCTATGCTCACCGATGGAAACGGTGGAAGCGGCCTGGATCACATTTATGGTTTGCGGGGCCTGGGTTCCCGAGGTAACGGTAATACTGGCAACGCGTGGATTATAGGTTGCGTTTTCGGTATAACTGGCGGTAATGGTGCCATTGCCTGTTCCGGATGGTGTTACCGTGCACCATGAGGCAGGCGTAGAAGCAACCCAACCGGCATTGCAGGTTACCGTGAAAGCGGTATTCCCGGCGGGACTGGCAGGTACATTCTGGCTTGACGGTACAACCGTTAAAAGCCCCATCAGATCCGATTGCCACAATCCCCTTCCGTAGGTTGCTGCCTTGATACGGTCATTCCCGGGGTTGATTGTATCGTAATAGATTTCCAGTTCCCTGACGTCCACAACAGGAAGTCCGGTATTGAAAGGGATCCAGTCGCTCAGGGATGCATCCTTATAAAAGATCCCTGTTTTATTTCCGATGTATAACCCCTCGTTAACACTCTTGTCATAAACAATGCAGTTGATGTTCGTCGATGGCAGGGTACCGGATATATTCGTCCAACTCGCACCTCGGTCCGTTGATTTATACACCCTCGATCCGGCCGTTGCATAGACTGTATTCGAGTCCGTAGGATGAGCCGCCAGGTCGGTAATATAGGAGCCATTGGGTGTTGCGCAACTGGTCCACGTCACGGAAGCTGCAGTGGCATTATCCGTTCTTTTCAGGTTGGAACCGCGGGCGACGTAAAGAATATCCGGGTCGGCGGGTGAATTTTCAAGAACACCGCAGGAGTTGCTTTCCCCGGTGGAAATAGCAGTCCAGGTTGGAAATACATCTTTAACGTTGGTACTTCTCCAGACGTTGTTATCCCCGACGAACATGGTATTCGGATCTTTTGCATGGAGGAGAAAGGGCGTGACCCATGGGCCGGATTCACTGATCCCGGTTGTTATCTGGCCATATCCGTAACCGGTGGTGCGGTAAATACTGCCGTAATAGATCTCACCATAACGGAAGTTGGTATCGGTATAATCGACGAGGCATTCCATTCCATCGCCCCCGATCACGGTGGTAAATGCCGGACCCGAATTGCATGATGTTCCGTTATCCTGGTAGCCGTTCATCACGAGTCCCTGGTTCGTTGCGCTTTGTCCGATCTTGTATACCTGTGAGATCGAAAGCCCCGAGGAGAGATCCGTCCAGTTCGTCCCGTCAGGAGTCGTGTAAATACCCCCGTCGCACCCGGTGAACAGGGAACCCGTCAGGGGAGACCAATCAAGGGTATGTACATCGGCGTGAACGGAAGCGGCACAATATCCCCAGGTGCTTCCAAGCCAATGTGCATTGATGGTCCAGGTGATGCCTCCATCCGTCGATTTCCAGATGCAGACCCCTCCGGTATAAATTGTATTGATGTCGTTCGGATCAACTGCAATACACAGATCATACCAGGCCTGGCTGCTGCTACCGCTGCCGTCGCATGAATAATCCATGATATTGGGTGTGGTGGACCGGGTCGTAAAAGTCTGACCGCTGTCGGTAGAGCACAATAATCCGGTGAAGGGCCCATTGGTTTGTAAAAGATAAACCGTGGCAGGGTTATTGGGGCTTACCCCGATCACCAGGCGGCTCCCGGTAATGACGCCGGAGGTTACCTGGATCCAGGAATCGCCGCTGTCAGTGGAACGGTAGAATTTTCCCCCTTCGCTAGCATAAACGATGGTGGGATCTCCCGGTTTGAATTTGATGTCTTTATAGTTATTGGTGTTGGCGGATTTTCGTGTCCAGGTCGATCCGCCATCACCGGATTTGTAAATACCCCCGGAGGTGGCTGCAAAGATCGTGTTCGTGTCGGTGGGAAGACGAAGCAACATGCCAACGGTAAGGCTCCCCATACCTGAATTGGAAACAGTCCATGTGATCCCGCCGTCAGTACTTTTATAAACACCCAGTCCGGGTGCATCTCCCGCATCCCGGTCGCCGGTCCCGATCAGGATCAGGCTGGGGTTGGCCGGATGTACATTGATCGCTGAAACCCCAAGCGTCGGCATGCTCCCGGTAAGAAATGTCCATGTGGTGGCAGCGTCCGTGGTTTTCCACAATCCGCCCGAAGGCGAACCAATGTAATAAGTTGTCGAAGATACCGGGTCGAACCCGATCGTATTGATCCTTCCAAGCCCTGTCGGCTGGGATGTGGCATTGGCAGGTACGGTCACGGGCCCGATGAGGGTCCAGTTTCCGTTCGGCGACAATGGTTTATGGCTCTCCATATACCGGTTATATTCGTCCATAATAGCGGTAGGAGGGGGCAATTTGCCATCCGGTAAAACCCTGTCCTGGTTGATGTACTCCCAGCGTTTGAAAACCCTCCAGCCATTTCCCTTGTGATCGGTACGTCCGGCCCAGTATTTTTCGAAGGCGCTTCGGGTTGCCTGAAAGGAGGCATTCGGGTCCTGCATCATCTCCGCCCAATAGGGATAATGGACCGTATCCCTCAAGGAACGGTCAGGATATTGCTGGGCTTTCGTTTGAAATGCAAATACAAAATAAAACCCCAGGCAAACTGCGATGAGAAAAAGCTTTTTCATAAAAAAAATTTATCAGGACAAAGTTAGTTCAAGAACCTGCCAAAATAAACCGTGTCTTCAGTAAATGTTAACAGTGTTCTTAACAATGGAATAATGATATTGGAATGATAAAGTCAAGTCTGATCTATTCATCCATCATTTTATTTCAATGGTGTTCATAAAGGCTTCGCATTTCAAAGATCGTTGATCGATTACTCGAGTATTCATTCACATTTTGAGCAATCGAATACTCGATCAACGATTTATGATTTACGATCATACTTACTCATAGCACCCGATATACCTTGAGATCACCAGTCGCTGGATCTCCGAGGTGCCTTCGCCGATCTGCAATAACCGCTGATCGCGGTAGAAGCGTTCAACTTCATACTCTTTCATCAGGCCATAGCCGCCATGGATCTGCACGGCTTCATCTGCAATTTCTTTTGCAATTTCCGAACAGTACAGTTTTGCCATAGCTGCTTCCTTGGCGAAAGGCTGGTCGATCGATTTCAGCCAGGCGCCTTTATACAACAGGTTCCTGGCAAGTTCGATCTTGGTTGCCATGTCGGCCAGTTTAAAGGCAATGATCTGGAACTGTGCGATCGGTTTACCGAATTGTTTCCGGGTTTTTGCATACTTCATGGCCAGTTCGAAGGCCCCCTGTGATAGTCCAAGCCCCATGGCGCCGATAGCCAGCCTCCCGCTGTCGAGGGTATTCAGCATGATATGTGATCCCTGGCCTCTCTTGCCAAGGAGGTTGGATTCAGGGACCTTGCAGTCATCAAAAAAAAGTTCCGCAGTATCGGATGCCCTCCACATCATCTTGTCATGCATCGGAACCCGTCTGAATCCCGGCGTGCCTGCCTCCACAATGATCGTCGAAAATTCTTTCTGTCCGTCATGCGAGCCCGTCACAACCTGCACCGTAGCTCCTTTATTAATGGAAGATGATCCGTTTGTGATAAAGGTTTTCGAGCCGTTGATGATCCAGTACCCATCTTCCAGGCGTGCGGTCGACTTGGTATTTCGCGAATCACTGCCGGCCTCGGGTTCCGTCAGTCCAAAGGCCCAGGTAGCTTCGCCAGTGGAAAGCATCGGAAGGAATTTTTGCTTTTGCTCCTCTGTACCGTAATGAAGGATAGGACCGATACCGAGTGAAATATGCGCCGCCAGTGTCGCTGCCTGCGAGCTGTCTATTCTGGCCAGCTCTTCCACGGCAATCACATAGGCCAGTGTATCCATATCAATCCCACCATATTCGGCGGGGGTTCGTAACCCGAAAAGCCCGAGTTCTCCCATTCGTTTGGTGAGCCCGATGGAAAATTCAGCTTTTTCATCGAGTTCCTTCGCAACCGGGCGGATCTCACGTTCAGCGAAATCCCGTACCGTCTTGCGGATCATGTCATGCTCTTCGGTTAAATACATAGTGTCTGTTTTAAAATCGCCCCCTGCAGGGGATAAACCAATTCAATATTCAGTGTTCAATATTTCTTTTAAATGTAACCGGCTCAATAAACGTCAATCCCACCAAATCATAAGCTTTTTTTAATTCCTGCCGGTCAATAGAATCAATCCCTCCATGATCCGTAGCAAATGATACAAGGTTTTCCGTTTTCAGGTTTCCGAGCATCTCTTTCCCCGACATGGGACAGCCTCCGTACCCGTTTATTACTGAATCAAACCTGCGGCAACCACATTCGTAAGCAGCATCTACCTTTTCATACCAATCCTGGTTTGTCGTATGCAGATGAAGCCCGAATTCTATGTCCGGAAACCCCGGGATCAGCAGGGAATATACCTCCCGGATCAGGTCCTTGTCAATCTCAATCGCTACATTCGACAGCGGGATTATTCGTACGCCGGCTTCATGCAATTTACCGATCCATTCGGATAAAAGTCCGGGACTCCAGGGATCTCCGTATGGATTCCCGAATGCCATGGAGATATAGATGACAAGCTGCTTGCCGCTGTCGGCGCAAAGCTGCGCAAGATTCCGGACCGTATCGAAAGATTGTCCGGTTGATGCGTTCAGGTTTAATCGCAGAAAAGTAGGGGAGATGGAAAAAGGATATGAAATATGCGTGACTTCCTTTACCTTGGAAATGATCTCTCCGCCTTTTGTGCTGACAACCAGGATCATCCGGTTTGAACGGGGGAATGAGAAATCAAGCTGTCCGAGGACATTTATTGTATCCGCCATCTGGGGGATCAGTTTCCTGGAAACGATGCTTCCCAATTCAACTGTATCAAACCCGACCCGCAACAAATTGTTTAAATATTTTATTTTCCGTTCCGTAGGAACGGTATACGGGAGACTTTGCATTCCTTCTCTCGGCGATTCAATTATTTTCATGACCTGTTATGCTTTGCCTTTCATACTTTTTGGGATTCTCCCGTTCCGTATCGACTCCGAACGTAACCGCCTGCCTACTATCCTTTCGACCATTTTACCTGTTTCCAGTAATTTGTCGATGTCCAGGCCGGTATCTATCCCCATTTCGTCCATCATCACCACCATATCTTCCGTGGAATTAAGCCCCGTGATGTTCGGGTCCCTGTAATAATAGCTTCCGGTCCCTGCTACCGGGACTCCGCTCACGAAATTTGCAGGTTGTCCGCCGATTCCACCCAGCGTGGATTCATAATGGGTCATGCCTGCTTGCAGGGCGGCAAGCACGTTCGCCAGCCCCCATCCGCGCGTGGTATGAAAGTGGACAATATGCTTTTCAGGATCAGGAATGGCATCCAGCAGCATGGAATAATACTTGTATACCCTGTCGGGTGAAGCAGACCCGTCATGGTCGGCATGTTCCACATCGCTGGCGCCGATCTCAAACCAGCGTTTTGCAAATTCGATGGCTTTGGACAGTTCTGTCGGTCCCTCGATCGGACAACCCCAGATGGTACTCACGGTTCCATTCACTTTCAAGCCGGCCTCCAATGCCAGAGGAACATATTTCTCTGCCATCTTCCAGTATTCATCCAGGCTGAGCCCTGAATTTTTCATGTGATGGGATTCACTCGTGGATACCATTAACAGGATGCGATCGGGCCCGTATCCGTCTTTTTTAGCCTGGATCGCGCGTTCAATGGCTTTTTCCCTGATGGTGATCGCGGTGATGCAGACATCGCCGATGAGCCTGGCAATGCCCTTGCTCGCCCTGACACTCCTGAGAACCTCCTCAGCATCCCTGAACTGTGGCATCGCCTTCGGGTTACCCAGGTTGGTGAGTTCAATATGCCGGAATCCGGCGAGTATGAGCTGCTCTGCAAGCCAGATCTTGGCCTCCGTCGGGATGAAGTTCTCTTCATGCTGGAACCCGTCCCTCACCGTTATATCGCCTATCGTTACTTTCTTTGGATAGTTCATGACATTTCAATTTTGTTTACTTACTTGTTCCTCTTAACCCTCCCCTCCCAGGGGAGGGTAGGGTGGGGTCAATTTTCCCCTCCCCTCCCAGGGGAGCTTGCCTGCCGTAAGGCAGGGGCAGGGTGGGGTCAA
>Ga0182011_10005244_pt1 | contig 10236 bp, 8 predicted proteins | sample 711E1DmetaG_FD_120481 | JGI IMG/M metagenome (GOLD analysis project Ga0182011, IMG submission 120481) | Permafrost microbial communities from Stordalen Mire, Sweden - 711E1D metaG | ecosystem: Environmental > Terrestrial > Soil > Wetlands > Permafrost | place: Sweden: Stordalen | collected...
GCCCGCTCGCCGATCCCAAGCCACGTCGACGATGGCCGGTCCATCACCGTCACTGCGCCCTCCCATCACGATGTTGGATCGCTCAACCCCGGAGCTGCCGCAACCAAGTCACCTCGCTACACCCGCCCGCCGCATCACTCCTCGGTCAAATACGTCGAGTATTTTCCCTCGTCGTTCGTTGCGGTCGGGGCCCTCGCGACGCGCCGGCTCGGTCCGAATTTCAATCAGCAGCGTTAAGACCCCCCTGCCGCGCCGGGACCTCGCTATTCCTCAGGCATGATCAGCATTTCGCGCGGCAAGCCCGACCACCGCAAGATCTGCAGGCCAGCGAAGAATGTATAGGTGTGAATGTTGCCGTCCGGCATTATGCGGAAATCCACTGCAGGTATGATGGCCCAGCCTCCAGTCAAGCGCTTGGCGAATGGGAAGATGTCGTAGCTTGCGCCAAGCAGGTAGTACGAGCCCGCACCTCCGCGCAGGGTCTTGTCCAGGCTGTTATTGTCGGTCGCCTCCACGTAACCTATTCCCACCCCGGTGTGAGCGGAGAGATTTCGCCAGAGTCTGGCGCTGCCCTCCAGGACAAGCCCGCCCACGCCCCCCTGGTCGCTGCCCTTTCCGATTGACCCAATGTCGATCTGCAGGCCAAGCCCCAGCCGCTTGGTCAGAAGCTCGCCGAAGCGGAGGGTGAAGCCACGGCCGGTGTAGAAACCAAGGTCCTTGCCCTCCTCGGTGAGGTGGGAGGCCAGGCCGAAGAAACCAAAGCCGATCCAGTACCCCTGGCGCGCGCGTGGCTCTTCCAGGGTTTGGGCGTGTGCGGGACCCGCGGCGCCGGCAGCCAAGACTACCAGCACAGCCAGACTGACAAGTAGTTGCCGACGCACTAGATTTCACCCCGCAAGCCGAGGATTGGATAGATAGGAAGGCCCTGGCGCACTTGGTGCTTGGTGTAGTCGTAGTTGTACTGCATGGCCTCGGGGTTGGCGCGGTTGAACACGTTCTGCAGGTCCAGATACGCGTTGAGCATCCAGCGGTTGAAGATCCAGCGCTTGTCCACCCGCAGATCGAACTGGGCAAAAGGCGGCAAGCGGTCAGAGTACTTGGCGCCGAAGATTGGACTGTAGGTACCGCTCGAGGCGTTGAAGACGCCACCGGTGACCGGCGTGGTGGGATCGCCGCTCACCAGGCGGAAGCGCGAGCCGATCGACCAGTTTCGCGGCAACTGGTACACGCCCCAGATGGTCAGTATGTGCGTCTGATCGTACTCGAAAAGGCGGTACGACGTGCTGCCCGAGTCACGCCTGGTCGCGTGTGACAAGGTATAGGCGAGCCAGCCAGTGAATTTGGCGGTCAGATCGTGGCGCGCCACCACTTCCATGCCGTAGACCCGCCCAGCGCCGTTGTTGTCAAGACGCAGGGGCGTACCGTCGGGCCTGATAGCCGTGGTGGTGCTGATCCAGTTGCTCAGGTCTTTGTAGAAGCCGGTCAGGTCGAGGTGAATGTGCTCGCGAGGTCTCCATTCTACGCCAAGTGAATAGTGAATGGCCCGTTCAGCTTTCAAATCGGGATTTCCGAAATTCTTGTCAACCTGTCCCGTGTAGGGGTCCGGCTCCTGGTAAAAGACCCCCACGCCCCCCTTCAAGGCAACCGGCTTGGTGAGCTGGTAGCGGATCGTGAGACGTGGCGCGAAAGTTGCCTCTGAAATGTCCGAGTAGTAGTCGAAACGCAGGCCGGGCAAGATGAGTAGCCCCTTTATCGGCCGCAGTTCCAGCTCGGCAAAAGCACCCGGCAGAAACACGTTCATTCCTTGGACGCTGGTCTGGTGGGCAGGGCCGAAGGAAGTGCGCTCCTCCTGACCTTCCTGCGGGGCGTTGGGCATGTTCACATTGCTGCTAAAGTGGTAGTAGCCGAAATCGAGGCCGGCGGTCAGAGCGAGTTTCTTCGACCATTCGTACCGGATCGTGTCGCGGAGGTGGGTGATGTCGACGGTGAAGTTCGAGTAGAACTGGAAGACTCGAATGCTTCCGCTGTCGTGGCCTTGCGATACGCGAAAGGTGTTCTCGAACCTGTCACCCGGGACATAGCGATAGCTAGCGAGCGCGCGAAAGAAACTGGTGGACTCTGCTATCTGGTTGCCGGCAATCTCTGTCCCAGCTTGGGCGGCGTTGCGAAACACGATGCGGAATGTGTCGTCCGAACCAAACACAAAAAGGCGCAGGTCGTGCGCGGGCGCCGGGCGATAGTTGGCCAAGAATTGGTAGTCGTAATAGCGGGGCAGCGTGAGATCGGTGATGGGCGCGTTGGACGGAATGACGGCGTTCAAAATCCAGTCGATGTAGCTGCGACGGATTGCCGCCGCCACCGCGGCTTTGTCACCGATGGGCGTCTCCAAATAGATGCCGGAGTCGAGCAGATTTACGTCGAAGTACCCGCCCGCCTTCTTGGGCTTGAGCTTCTTGATCGAGATATCGACGATGCCTCCGGTGGCGCGGCCGTAGTAGGGCGAAAAGTTGCCCGGATAGAACTCCAGGCTGTCGATCATGCCCACCGGCAAGACGCTGCGAATGCCGCCAAAGTGGTAAATGAGGGGAACCGCGGTGCCATCCACGAAAAACTGCGTGTCCTGCGGCGCCGATCCGCGCACGATGACGTCGCCCGAGCCGGCCGCAGCACGCGCCACGCCCGCGAAGTTCTGAATGACTGCCAGGGGGTCGCCCATGGCGCCGGGCATCTTGTCGATGACCACGTTCTCAATCACCGTGCGGCTGACTTCTTTGCGCTCGCGCTCGGCGGTGACCACTTTGTCGAAGGGATTGTACGAGCCCCGCTCGACATAATAGGTCACGTGAGTCACCTCGCGCGGAACGACCTCCTCAGTGGTGCGGAAGGGATAGTAGGAGGGCGCATCGATGAAGATCTTCCAGACGCCGGGCTGAAGGTCAAAGAAGTGAAATTGTCCCTTGGCATCGGTGATGTTCTCGAAACCAACCGGCTCTTCAGCCCCACTGTGATAGACGGTAACCAGAATTCCGGCCATGGGGAGGCGGGTCCCTCGCTCCCGCAACACGCCGACGAGATTTTCGACCGGCGGGGGTTTGGGAGCATCGACCGGCGCGGGCGTGGCCACCGGGGGTGGGGCAGGGGGCGCTACCGGCTTGGGCAGCGGGAACTTGAAAGTGTACTTGAACTGAATCCCCACCGGCTTTCCCGCTATCTCCGCCGGTTCGAAACCTAGACTGTACGCTGCCGTGACCGCTGCTTCCTCGAAGCCGAGGCTAGTGGGGGTTTGGGGCTCGATCACCGTTACACCGGTGACTTCGCCTTTTTCGTCCAGGTCCACCAACAGGGTCACCTCGACATCACCGCTGGCCTTGCCGATAGCTTCGGGCGGATAGGTGACCTTGGCTGGCCTGGTCAGCTTGGGCTGCTTGCTGAGCTGGCTGGCGTCGATGGTGGCCCCAGCCCCACTCTCCGCGGTCCAGCCTGTCTGGCCCGCCCGCGCTGCGGCTTGCTTGTCTTCCTTGCTGCCGTCTTCTTCAGCCGCCTGGACCTCACCCTCGGCGGCGATTGACAGCAGAGCCGCCAGCACAGCACAACCACGGGCGGTCACGGCGTGGTCTCCGGCAGAGCGTCGGCACTGTTCCCTTGGTCGGCATCCGGCACTCCGGCATCAGGGGCCAGCTCGCCAAGGTCTGCCTCTGGCGCATCGGATGCTCCTGCATCGGGTGCTGAGACCACTTCTCCACTATCGGACTGCGGAGCATCGAGCGCTCCTGCCTCGGGCGCCGAGGGCAGCTCGCCACTGTCCGCTTCCGGCGCATCGAATACTCCTGCATCGGGCAGCTGGTCTATGAGGGTGGCGAGCCCGCTGGTCCAGGTCACCCCACCTCGGCTGTCGCGAACCACCACGATGACCCGCGCGGAACCCGGGTTGTATTTTGGAAACGTCGGGATGTTCCAGTAATTCAACAAGGCCGCTACGAAAGGCGAAACCGGATCGTTCGGATCCCCGCCGAGGTAGCCCGTGGTATCGCCTCCCTCTCCCATGCTTCCTCCAAAATCGCCACACTCAGCGTACCAGTTGACGTAGAGCCGCTCTCTGGTCGTGTCGTTGGGGCCTAGAACGGAGTTGGGATTATTGGGATCAGTACTGGGAAGGACCTGGTTTGGATCAGGCAGAGTTTCGGAATCTGATAGAGACATGTCGAGGACGAGCGGCACCCTGGAGTTGCGCAGAAGCTGCTGCGTGCCCTTCTCGTCGAGCAGATAATTGGGATCTGGAGGGTCGGAATTGTCTGCCGTGAAGTAGATGCCGCCCACCACCGGGTTCAGATTCGCCGGGACGGCATCGTTTACGGGCAAATACACGGTGAACACGGCGGGCAAGTCCCCAGCCGAGATTGGGGGCGAGTCTCCGGCCGACACGGGGGGCAAGTCCACGTCCGAGGTGTGCACCACCAACGTAACCGTGATGGGGAAGCCCGCAATCGTGCAGTTGAACGTCAGTCCCCCACTGGCAGCGAGCGCTCCCATGCTCGCTGCCCCTGGATCCGACCCGAGTATGGCGCTGAGATTCTCGTTGCAGAGAGGCGCGAGCAATGATGCGGGAAAGGGATTGGTAAACGTGGCGGTCTCCTGCGAGCCAAAGTGGAGTGGTGGGACATTGGGAATGCCGGCAAACAACTGATCCGCCTGTGGCTGCTTGATGGGACATTGCGAGGGGTCGGTGGAATTCATGGGCAAGGGACACCACCACCAGTCGTAGCCGGTCACGCTGAACCCGGCGTCCGCGCCGCCGTCGGCGCTCAATGGCGGCTGGTACACCAGCGCGCGCAGGGTGGTGGACGCGCCCGGCGTGCCCTGCACAGGATCGGGTGCCGCGGGCTGGGGCGGCTCGGCCTGGATGGCCAGAATGCGTACCTTGTTGAGCAAGGTGGGCGTGTTGAAATCACTGCTGCTGCAGGCAAAGAGGGCCAGCGCGGCGCCGGCCATCACAGTGAGTGTGGTTCTTTTCATCAGTCGACCAATCGGAATGAGACGTTGTACTTCAGCGTGGTGGCGACGGGAACGCCGTTGCGGGTCGCCGGTTCGAATTCATCGGCCAGGGCTGCTTTCTTGGCGGCCTCGTTGAACTCGGGATAGGGCGATTCCTTCAGGATCTTCACTGCCGTCACCTTTCCCGTCGCGTCGATCCACACAATGACCGGCACGTCGCCTTCAATGCCTTGGGTCTTAAGGGTTGGCGGAAACTCCGGTTTCACTTCCTTCTTTCGCCTGGCCTGCGCAAACACGACCCCGGCCACGGGAATGCGCGTGGCGACAGCGTTGGCCACAGGCTTCACTGTGGTCGGGCCCTTGTTGATTGTCTGCTTGGGCACGTCTTTGGCAGGAGCCGCGGTCTTGGCCGTTTCGCCCATGCGTGTGTTGCCCACGCCAAAGGCCGGCCCTTCCCCTTCGCCTGCGCTCTCGCCCACCGTCGATTCGAAGCTAAGACCCACCACCCGTGCCGGCTGCGCCTTGGGTATCTCCTTGGGCTGTGCCTCCACTTTGGGCTGGGGCGCCTGGCGGACCGCCACCACCCGCTCAGGCTTGACTTCCGGCTCCGGTTGCTTGGGCGGCGGTGGCGGCTCTTTGGGTTTGGCCTCGTGTTCGCGCACCTCGATGGCGACTTGTTGCCGGGTTGCGGTTTTCTGGCTGCTCAAGCGGCTGATGCCAAAGGCGGTGACCACGAAGGCCACGTGCAGGGCCACGGAAATCAGCAAGACCAAAATGCCGACCACCGCGCGCAGCCACGACGGCATTCGGTGCAGGCCCCGGCGCGCCCGATAATCGGACGACAAGGGAACCCGCACGTGCGCCATGGCGCGGGCCTGCGCGAGCTTTCGTCGGCGATGCCTTTTCTCGACAAAGGGATTGCCATGGCGGCGCGGCCCGCGCCGGGATGGTGCCGACAGAGGCTCCTGCGGGTGGGAAGAGGGACGCCCTGTCATTCCGAGAAACCGCTAGTTGCCCTCGGGCATGGGCGCGCGTTCCACGTCGAGGGCAAAGGCCGTGACCCCGTTGCGTTTGACCAGATCGATCAGATCCATCACGCGCCCGTATTCCACGCCCTTGTCACCCGCGATCACCGCCTGCAGTTTCGGGTTGGTGTCGTGCTCGCGCTTCACGTGGCGGGCCACCTCGTCGAGGTTGCTCTCCTTCCCGTTGAGCAACAGCCTGCCATCCTTGGTGCACACCAGGTTGACCGTGGATTCCACATGCGCACCAGCGGTGGCGGCCTTGGGCAAGTTCACCACCATACTGGCGCGCACGATGGCGGCCGAGGTCAGCATGAAGATGATGAGCAGCACCAGTACGATGTCCACGAAGGGAACGATGTTGATGCTGGCGAGCGGCCCCTCGTCCTCGCCATTGCTGTTGGAGAGCGACCCAGCCATGGCGGCTCCCTACTCGCTCTTCTCGCCGCCCGCGGCCTTCAGCTCGGCCAGCAGGATACGCGACAGCGACTCGGTGTTGGTCACCGCGTCCTTCACCATGCCCTTGAACACGTTGTAGGCCACTACTGCGGGAATGGCGACCAGCAGGCCGATGGCCGTGGCCACCAGGGCTTCGGCGATTCCGGCCATCACGCCGGTGCTGGCGGCGGCGATGTCCTTGGACAGATCCTTGAACGCGCGCACGATGCCTAGCACGGTGCCGAACAGGCCGATGTAGGGCGAGTTGGAGGCCAGGGTTGCCAGGATGGGCAGGCGCCGCTCGTAGAAGCTCTTCTCGCGCGACATCGCCCCGGCCAGAAGATCCTCGACGGATTCCGGCCCCTTGGCGTAACCGCGCAGACCGGCCAGCACCACGTTGGTTTCCAGGCTGTCGGTCTTGGCCAGCAACTTTGCCGCGGCCTCGAAATCGCCGTTGTCCAGGCACTTGACGAATTCGTCGCGCAAAGAATCGAAGTCGACCTTGCGCCGCCGGTAGAAGATCCAGCGTTCCACCATAACCGCAACCGAAAGCAGCGACAGGCCGAGCAGGAGCCAGAGCACCCACTCGGAGCGAAAAACCGGCAAGGCTAGGAGTTTCTGGACAAGGCCTTCGGGAGAGGGGGTCATGACGACCTCAGATAGCACTGCATGGGCAGGTTCTTGTCACCCAGCGGACGATGACGCAAGAGCAATCGCGTCGCGCCGCCGCGGACAATCCGCCTGTTGACGGCGCCCCATAGCGCACGTAGCGTTCGACGGCCATGTCCCCCCACGTGCTTGTCCTCATGCGGAGCTTGTCGAGATCTCTATTCCTGCGCGGTGTCCTTCCCGCAGCCCTTCTCCTTGTAGCGAGCACGCTTCCCCGCGTGGCGCGCGCGGAGCCGCAAAGCCTAATCGCCGGGAAGCTGCCCAGCCATAGCCACGGCGTGAAGAACGTGAGCCGCCTGACCGATGGCGTGTATGGCAACGAGGGCGACGAATGGCTAACCGATGTGACATCGCGCTTTCTTTCGGCGCGATCCTTCGTGGAATACGACCTGGGCGCCGAGCGCCAGCTTCGCTGTGCCCTGGTGCAAGCCGACAACAACGACGTGTACATCCTCTCCGCTTCGCAGGATGGGCAGACCTGGCAGTCCCTGTGGCGGGTGGGGGCCGAGGCCGGAGCAGGCATGCGCTTGCGCAATCAGAAACTGGAGGCCAGTGCGCGCTATGTGCGGCTCTCCGCCACCGGCGGGGATGCCCTGTACAGTGTGAGCGAGATTGCCCTGTACGACGAGTGCCCATCCATTTGGCCGCCGTCCGAGCTGGTGCGAACCCGCGGGGTTGCGGTGGCCGACACGGTCAATACCAAGGTGGTCATTTTCGGGATCTTCGTCGCGTTCTTCCTCTTGGTCCATCGCCGCAAGGCAGCCCGCATTCACTACATCCTGATCCTGCCGGCGGTTGCGGCAGGCTGGATGCTGGCTACCGAGTTGGCGAGTCTCTATCCCTTCTTCGATGAAGAGCCGTCGTTGCGCGCGTTGCTCGCCGTGCTGGCTGCCTTGCTGGTGCTGAAAGAGGCTTTCTTCAGCGAGGCCGCGGCGCCGCATCGGAGAGTGGTTCTGGGCACCTTGGCCTTCTGTGCGGTCACCGCCTTTGCCACCTACTACCACTTCGGAACCCCGCAGTTCTTCGACGAGAGCACCGGCCGCCGCACCTTCGTGCACACCTGGGCCATGCGCCACGACTTCCCGACCGCGAAGTATTTTCGCGAGCTACGCTTCGACGGACTCTATCTGGCCAGCCTGGCTGCCTACGCGGACAATACGCCGGGTTTTTCCGCGGAACGGCTGGCCAACGTGCGTTTGCGCGATCTGCGCGACAACCAGATGCGCACTGGCAGTGACCTGGCAGATGAAATGTCCAGGGTGCGTTCGCGTTTTTCTGCCGAGCGCTGGCAAGAGTTCAAGCGCGACATGAAGTACTTTTCCGACACCATGGGTGAGGCGGATTTCATGGCCAGCATGCAGGAGCACGGGGGCGACGCCACGCCAGCCTGGATCCTGCCCGCCTATCTGCTTTTCAGCCACATGTCCGCTAGCCAAGGGTCCTTGACGGTGACTGGGCTCATCGATCCGCTGCTCATCCTGCTCATGTTCTTCGTCGTCGCCCGCACCTTCGGGTTGCGCGTGATGCTCTACCTGGTGGTGCTGTGGGGGACCAGCGACTTCTCCAACTTCGGCACCAATCTCATGGGAGCCACGCTCCGCCAGGATTGGCTGGTGGCTTTGGGGTTGGGCGCGTGCGCGCTGAAATCAGGGCGCCCATTCTTGGGCGGCATTCTTGTCGCCTATGCCGGACTGGTCCGCCTGTTCCCGACTGCGGCGGCCCTGTTCCTGGCGGTGCCCATCGTGTGGTTTGCCGTCGACATTTGGCGTGAACACCGGCGCATTCCCCGTTTTGCGGAGATTCGCGCTGCCCATCGTCCCGCCCTGCGAGGCCTGGCTGGCGCGCTTGCGTGCATGATTGGCTTCCTGCTTCTCACGTCAGCCATGTTCGGCGTGGGGGACAACTGGGGCGCGTGGCAACAGAAGACCGAGATTCACGCGACTGGACCCAGTGCGAACCTCTTGGGCTTGCGCAACGTCATTGCTTTCCGTTCCGATCTTTCAGCCCCAAGCCTCGCCCAAAGAAATACCCCCGACCTTTGGTCCGACTGGGCGCGTTTGCAGAATGCGACCTTCGGGGCCCGCCTACCGTTTTACTATCTGGCCGTACTGCTTGCGCTTGCCCTGGCTTTGATTGCGTGTCGGGGGCGCAGCTTGCAGCAGGTTTTTCTCATTGGCCTTTTGCTCGTCCCGTTCTATTCCTATTTACCCAATAACTACTTCCATTTCGTGTTCCTCTTGCCACTGGCAGTAGCCGTTGCCGGAGCACAGGCGGAACGCGACCGCAACTTCGCCCTGGTTGTGACCGTGCTCGCGCTCATGGCCGTGGGCCAGGCATTCACTTTGGCCGAGGTATGGAATGACCTGCGCTACACCGACCAGAGCGATCTGCTTATCCTGGCATCCGCGATCATCCTGATCCGATTGGCGCGCGAGTCCTGGCGCGCGTCGCCTCTGTGGAAGAAGGATGCGGAGAGCGAAGCGGCAGAAGCAAAGAGCTGAGCCGGCGGCGGGCTGAAAAGATCTAGTGTAGGGGCGACCTGCGGTCGCCCTTGGAGCACACCAACTCTTGGTCAGCGGCTATCGGGCGCTCTTGGGCCCGAGAATGCCTTCGAGGATCCGGATCAGTTCGGGCAGGTCTCCGCTGACGGTTGTCCACAAGACTGAAAGGTCGAGGTCGAAGTAGGTGTGGACCAGCCGATTTCTCATCCCAACCATGTCGTCCCACGGCAACTCCGGATACTTGAGGCGAGTGTCTTCTCCTACGCGTGCAGCGGCCTCGCCGACGATCTCCACGCACTTCAGAAGCGCAAGCGTCAGTTGACGATCCTGCGAGAGATCAACCTCAGCCCGCCCGCGCGCAAACGTCCGTGCCTCGCGCGCTGCCGCCAGCATGTCGGCCAGCCTCAGGGAATCGTCACGCGGCGACATACTCGGTCAACGCTTCGGCCAGCACTTGGTTTCTGAACGAGGCATGCAACTCGGCGGCGGTACGCAGATCGACCTTGCGGCCCAAGGTGGCAGACAGCTCCCGCGCCATTCGTGCCATGGCCAGATAGCCCACGCGTACACCGGGTTGGAATTCGACCAGCATGTCCACGTCACTGTCTGGCCGA
>Ga0182011_10005245_pt1 | contig 10236 bp, 10 predicted proteins | sample 711E1DmetaG_FD_120481 | JGI IMG/M metagenome (GOLD analysis project Ga0182011, IMG submission 120481) | Permafrost microbial communities from Stordalen Mire, Sweden - 711E1D metaG | ecosystem: Environmental > Terrestrial > Soil > Wetlands > Permafrost | place: Sweden: Stordalen | collected...
TAGACCGTCACGTTCGTATCGGCGTAATCGATGTTGAGGAAGTCGACGCCCGAAAGCCCGGGCACCGCTTCGATGGTGGCGGTCAGGTTCGTGTTGTTGTGGTACAGGCCGTTCCAGTGAACATCGGCGACGGCCGACAGGGGAATACTCGCCAGAAGCAACGCGACGCAAACATTACGACTCATGTTCAGCCCTCCAAAGGTGAACGTCTCAAGGCCAGAGGAACTCCATCTGCACACAGCTTACAACAAACGCGTAAACTAGGAAAGCTTCCACTGGAACGCCGTCAAACATCCCTCGCCGTCATCGCGCCGCGTCGGGCTGCCAGCGGGCCTGAACCTGTCGGTAAAACGCGCGTATCTTCTCCTGCTGCCGGGGGTTAAGGTGCGGGTTGATCTGCTCGATGCCTTCTCCGATAACCTGCTCGACCTCGGGTTGGTAGACCGCTCTCAGCCGGGCCAGCTTCATCTGGACTTCTTTGACGACCGGCTCGATCTCCGCCTTCTGCTCGCCCGACAAGCGGAGTTCGCGGGTCAACTTGGCCATGACCAGCTCGCGCACCGCATCCGGTCCCCCACGAATCGCTTTCTCGATACGCGACTTCACGTACAACCGCGCGCCGGCCACGCCGGTCAGTATGCCCGCGACGAACACCAGCGCCACACCCAGAATCACATGCCATTTCTTCATGATCGTTCCTTCCTTTTCGTACTCTCACTCATACTCGTGCTGGGTTGCAGGAAAAGAATCAGGAAGGATGGAATTGGAGAACTACCGGATCTTCACTCCCAGACTTTGCCGTACCGGTCGAGCAGCTTGTCGGTGCTCTTCGGACCCTTCCCGCCGAAATCGTAGAGTTCCGGGCGGACCTTCTTCTCTTCGAGTTCGTGGAGCACCGGCGTGAAAATATCCCACGCCGCCGCCAACTCGTCATTCCGGATGAACAGGCTCTTCTCGCCCCGCAGGGCGTCGACCAGCAGCGTCTCGTACGCATCCGGGATTTCGTCGCCCTTGAACGCGGACTTGTACTTGAGGTCGAGGTCGGTGCTGACGAGGTTCAGGCTGAGGCCGGGAACCTTGTTGACGATCTTGAAGTAGATCGCCTCGTCCGGCTGGATGCGGATGACGAGCTCGTTGTGGGGCAGGTCCGGGAGAATCTCCTGGTACAGGTTTTGCGGCCGGGCGCGGAACCGCACGCGGACTTCGGTCATTCGCCCGTCAAGGGCTTTGCCGGCACGGATCAGGAACGGCACGCCTTCCCAACGCTCGTTCTGGATGCGCAGCACGGCCGCCGCATACGTCGGCGTGATCGAGTCGGGCCGCACCTTGTCCTCCTCGGCGTACGACGGCTGACGCTTTCCGTCGCGTTCGATGCCGCGGTACTGGCCGATGACCAGGTCGTCGCGGGTGAGCGCCGGGACGCATTTCAGCACGCGGACTTTCTCGTCGCGCACCGCCTGGGAGTCCAGGCTGGCGGGTTTCTCCATGGCGGCGAGCGAAAGGATCTGCAGGAGATGGTTCTGCATCACGTCGCGGATGATGCCGTACTCGTCGAAATAGCCGCCGCGGCCCTCGATGCCGATGTCCTCCTTCCAGGAAATCTGGACGCTCTCGATGTACTCCCGACTCCAGAGCGGCTCGAAGATGGGGTTGGCGAACCGGAGGACCATAAGGTTCTGGATGACCTCCTTGCCAAGGTAGTGATCGATCCGGTAGATGTCGCGTTCGCCGAACACCTTGGCGAGTTCCTGCGCCATGACGTCCGAAGATTGCCGGTCGCGGCCGAAGGGCTTCTCGATGACCACGCGCGACCAGGCGGGGCTCGGGCCGCAATGCACCAGTCCCGCATTGCCGAGCGAACGGGCCGTGTTGAGGAAGATCGACGGTGGGATGGCGAGATAATACAGGCGATGCACCAGCCGTTCGCCTTCCAGCTTCTTCATCGTCTGGAACAGGTCGAGGAACGAATCGGCGCTGTCGTAGTTCCCCGTGGCGTAATAGCAGTGAGCGAGGAAGTCATCCATATGCTCCTGGCAGCGGGACTGCGGGACGTAGCGGCAGGTCAGAAACTCGGTCGTCTTCTGCCGGAATTCCTCGTGGCTCATCGGCGTCCGGGAGAACCCGATGATGTGGAACTTTTTCGGAAGGAGCTGGCGGCAATGAAGCTGGAACAGTGCCGGCAGGATTTTCCGCCGCGCGAGGTCGCCAGAGCCCCCAACGATCACGATCGTCAGCGGCGTATTGGAATCCAGTTCCTTGCGTTGAGGTCCCACGCACCGTCTCCTTTAGCCTAAGCTACCATCACCATTCCTCTTTGCACGTGGATTCTGGAGTTCAAGCCTTGGTTTTAGCCGCTTTTCGGCCCGTTTTGGGCAGAAAAAGCTTGCCAGATGGCCTTCATCTAAGCAAAACTGCCCTTGTCGGGTATGTCTTAGAGCAGGAATCTGAATTAGTCGGTCGTCCATGAGCTGGTACCTCAAAAAGAGCGACGGGATTGTCTACGGGCCGGTAGATACGCACACGCTTCAGCTCTGGGCCAAAGCCGGCCGCGTGGCGCCCGAGGATCTGGTGTCCGAGGACCAGCGGCTCTGGCAGCCGGCGCCGGACCTGCCCGATCTTGCCATGGACTGGCAGGTCGAACTTCGCGACCGAACCATGTATGGCCCGATCCATCTCATGGCCCTGCGCGAGCTGATCATCGAAGGGGCCGTATCCCGCCGCGCGAAGCTGACCAACAAGAAAAACGGGGAGACCTCCACCGTCGGCGTCGAGCTCGTGCCGCTCCTCATCGAGCACAACGCGCGGATGGAGAGCGCCGTCGAGGCCATGAACCATCAGTTGCGCGAAGCCGAGAAGAAAGCGCGCGAGTCCGGAACGCGGTCCGGCCCTGATACGCAGAAGCTGACGGATCAGATGAAGAAGGCGGTGGACAAGGAACTGCAGGAAGTCCGGGGCCGCGAAGAAGAGCTGAAAAAACAGGTTTCCGATCTAAAGCACGCCCTCGAGCACAAGAACTCGGTTCACGAGGAACTTGAGAAGCTGAAGAAGAAATACGAGGAGCTGCGCATGAATCTCCAGAAGGGCGATAAGGAGCCGAAGGGCCGCTTGGCTTCCGCGAAGGCCGACGAGGAGAAGAAGGCGCTTCAACAGGAAGTGGAGCGGTGGAAGAAGCTTTACGAGCAGCAGAAGGCGGCCACACCGGCTCCGGCCGCGAAGGCGCATACCGACAGCGGGCACGCCGGAGGCAACGGCTTGGTTCCACGGGCCACGCTGGAGGAAGCAGAACGTCGCTTCGCGCTTCTCGATAAGAACTATCAGCAGTTGTTGAAGACCGCCCGTGGTAGATTCGGTTCCCGCAGTACAGCGACATCTCCGGCCCGCGACAATATTCGCCGGCGCGATGTCAGCTAACGCGCTTTTCCGGTCGGCGAGTGGACTGCATTCCTGCCCATGATCGAGCTGTTCGACACTACCGCGAAGGCCAGGCAGGCGATCAACATGACCCCGAGGGCACAGAAACACAGGATCCAAGCCGCGCGCTTCGCCCCGAGTTTCGCGCCGTCGCGGACCGGGACATCCGCCTTGGGTCTCGGCTTCGGCGAGTGGAACCGGTCTCTGCCTCTCGACACTCCGTAGTTGTAAATGTCGCTCATGATCGTCTGGATAAAAATGTTACACCCCCCGGCGAACACGGTTAAGACTCGGCGCGAGAACAACCCGCTGAACGCACTTCTCTTGCGAAGAATGATACGTGTATCAGGATAGACGGGTTTTGTCCAGCTTTCCCTTGTTGGGAATACGGTTATTCCAGCCCACGCTCCTCCAAATCTCCTTCATCCAGACCGAGATAGTGGCCGAGCTCGTGCAGGTAGGTGGTGTGGACTTCTTCGCGAAACCGGGAATCATCGCCCTCAGCTTCCTCCCAGAGATTACCCAGAAACAGGATGATCTGGGCCGGCAGGGGATCGGTGGTTCCGCCTTCCTCGATGAACGATTCTCCGACGAATAGTCCGAGGATGTCCGGCTCGACGCCGTCGCGAACAAGTTGCCGCGAGGGCACCGACTCGTACATCACGGGAATCAGCTCGGCGCGTTCGCGCACCGGCCGCGGCAGCGACTCGAGTGTCGCCTCAACCTCCGATCGGGCGATCGCCATGAGCTGCTGGAGGTTCGTTCGCATATAACTTTGATACTGCATTTAGCCGGGCCTCATGTAAATTCGGAACAGAGGACAGGCCGGGCATGAGCAGACTCTACGAAGATCTTCGGCGACCGGACAGCGGCAAGCGGCCGCAGAAGATGGACATCGATGACCTGGAGCTCTTCGCGTATAACAAGCGCCGGGCAGAACCGCCGCCGGCGCGTCCGGCGGGCGGCGGCAATGCAGAGGCGTCCGCTCCGCCGAAGATCGAAACCGCGGCGCCTTCCGAGCCGCCTGCGCCGGTGTCCGAGCCGGCGGGGATGGTCGATGAGAAAACCTTCATTCGTCCGGCCACCCCGTTGTACCGGCCGCGCCTCTCTCCGTTCGCCAGGGTAAAGGCTCCGCCGAGCCTGCCGCGAGGCCGTGTGGTCTTCGTATCGGCGGCCGTGATCTGTTCCGGGCTCGTCCTCATTCTGCTCGTCGCGGGACTGGTGAAGGGGTTGTCGAAGCGGAGAGCGCGGGCCGAGGCAGCCCGGCAGATCGCCGTAACCAGTACGCCGCGCGCAGCGGCCATCGATCGTCCGGAAGCCGCGAAACCCGCATTGCCGAGGTCAACAGCACGGGCGCCGATTTCTTTACGGAGTGCGGCAGCCGTTCCGGCGCGCATTTCTCCCGCACCCGCGGCCTCCAAGCCGGCACCGGCGGCCGTCGCAGGGCTGACGCTGGGCGGTAAGGGGATGACGGTCAAAGTCGACGGCAGCGAGCAGGTCGTGACGTTCGAATCCGGTCTGTTCTCCAGCAACATCAAGCTGAGCAGGGAAGGGGAACGGACGCTCTCGGACGTCGCCGCGCAACTCAAGCAGGCGGATAAGCAGCTTGTGGTGACCGTCGTCGGCTGCACCGACAACATTCCCGTCAATCCGAAGAAGGGCTTCCGCGACAACACGGAGCTGGGCATGCAGCGCGCTGCGGAGGTGGCCCGGTTTCTCCAGGTGGCATCCGGCCTCCCGGCACGCTCGTTCAAGACCGTCAGTTACGGAACGCAGTGGTCGCCGTATTCGAACGATACCCCGCAGGACCGGGCGCGGAATCGGACCGCGGTCCTCCGGATTTCGACGCTTTGACCGGAGCCGGATCCTCGGCGGTCACCAACACGTCATCCACGTAGCAAGAACCGTGGCTGACCTTCCCATTGCCGTCGTGTGCGTGAATCACGAACTTCGCCTGTGTGGCGAGGGGCGGAGCTTTCGCCACGACCGAAACCGGCGTCCAGCGCATCTGGGAGAGATCCCTCATCCACGGCGGGCTTTCGGAACGGCCAATCTCCTTGCCGGCAGCGTCAAGCCACTCGATGGAGAGGATGCCGAAGAAAGTTCCGTCCAGGGCGGCGGTCCGGCTGTTGCGGACGTACGCGCTGAACGTGTATCTCGTCCCCGCCGTGACGAGCAGGTGCTGTAGACAGCCCATGTCCGCGCCGACAAATTCTTGCGCCCGAAGTTCGAGGCTTTGGTTGCCCGTCCGGAATTCCTTTCGCGAAATGCCGGCCATGTTCATTCTTGAGGTGAAGAACTCCCAGCCCTGCGGCGCCAGCCCTTCCTTGCCCGCCGGGCTTTCGAAGCCGGCGTTCTGGAGAAGATTCGCAGCATCCTGCTCGGCGAACGCGGGAGGAATCAGGATCAGCGGCAGTCCGAGCACCATGGTCGCCTTGCGGAGTTTCATCACGCCCTCCCTTGGGCACTTCTTGCCCCTACGGATTCCATTGTGCACGCGCCAGACTATGAATCAAGACAATAATGTAATCGGTTACATCATTGGTATTATTGACCAAAACGCCGTGCGCTTGAACTGGATGGCTGGGCAGGATACAAGTGCGGGTACCCGTGAACAAACTGCACAGAATCGTTCTTCCCGCTTCGATGTTCTTCAGCGTCGTGTCCCTCGTCTCCGGTATCGTCGTTTCGTTCCAGCCGCCGGCACCGACCGCTCAAGATATCATTCAGATTCAGATCGCCGGCTGCACGAACGGCGGCGTGTTCCACTGGGGCGTCGACGCCCGCGGCAATAGTTGGAAGCAGGCGATTCCTGCGTATCGTCCGACCGGGTCCAAAGAGGACGGCATTGCGACACGCACGCCGCTGGCCGGGCCGGATAGCCAGGGCGTCTGCCGGGTTACGCTCGGCCCGTTCAACGACACGAACCAACCGGTAGGCACGGTCGATTTCGCGATCCAGTGGAACGACGGTTCATGGGACACATCGGGCGGCAATGACTATCATGTGCCGGTGAGCCTCGGACGGATCAGCATTGCGCCGACCAATCCCGCCGTCAACGACGCGATCACCGTGACCGTTCATCGCGCCGCGCCGGGTGGTCAGCTTCGATGGGGCGTGAACTCGAAGTTCGGCATGTGGAGACCGCCCGCCACAAACTATTGGCCGAGCGGGACGGTTCCGTCCGACGACGGATTGGCCGTCGACAGCCCGCTGTCTCCGCCGGACAGTTCCGGAGACGCGAGCATCGTGCTGGGTCCTTTCAACTCGCCTCATCAGCTCGTGCGCAGCCTTCACACCGCCGTGCACTGGAGCAATACGTGGGACACCGACCTGGGAAGAAACTACAACGTTGCCGTCTCCACGGAACCGCGGCCGGCGGATCCAGACGTAAGTTTTGCCTCTCCGACGAACGGGCAGGCTTTCAAGAACATGCCGCGGGTATCGCTCGACCTGTTGCGGACGCATTCCGCGACGCTGTGGCTGGACGGGAAACCGCTGGTGTCGCTGATCACACCGCCCTTCGAGCTGTCGATCGACACGAATGGCCTGGCTCTCGGCTCGCACACGCTGCTGGCGTTCTCGGCTGTTTCGAACCGGGTCGGCATGGCGGAGGTGAGCTTCTGGCGCGCGCCGGAGTACGCGGAGAAAGCGGCGCCGTCGAACCTTCAGTTCGGCGCGACCGACAACGGGGACGGTACATGTACCTTTGCCTTGTACGCGCCCCGCAAGCACTTCGTTTCGCTGATTGGTGATTTCAACGAATGGAATCCGCTGGCCGATGTCATGAACGAGTCGCCGGACGGGACGTGGTGGTTGTCGCGCCGCGTCGGGCCGGGCGTTCACCAGTACCAGTACAGCATCGACGGCGAGTTGCGTCTGGCGGATCCGTACTCGACGGCCGTGGACTGGAAGGACGACGCCGGCAGGGAGACGCATCTGCCCGAGAAGGCCAAAAGCATCCTGGCTGTCGGCCGGCCGCCCTTCAAGTGGAATGACCAACCGTTCAAGCGCCCGTCGATCTCCGAATTGGTGATCTACGAATTCTACATTCCGGACCTCTGCCCGGCGCAGGGCTTCACGGGCGTCGTCGCGCGGCTTGACTACATCAAAGACCTCGGCGTCACCGCGATCGAGCCGCTGCCGGTCACACAGTTTCCCGGCGACCGGAGCTGGGGCTATAACCCGGCGTTCCACATGGCGGCGGAATCCACGTACGGTACGCCGGACGAGTTGAAGCGGCTGGTGGACGAAGCCCACCGGCGCGGGCTCGCGGTCGTCTTCGACATGGTGCTCAACCACATGGAATGGAACTCGCCGCTGTTCAAGCTCTACGGCCTGGACTACGCCTCGAGCCCGTACTTCCATGAATTCTTCGGCGAGAACTGGGGGTTCCCGGACATCGATCAGCCTTCCCCTGCGGTGAAGCGGTACGAGGCGGATCTGCTCAAGTTCTGGCTCGTGGACTACCACGCGGACGGTTTCCGCTACGACGCCACGCGCTGGGTCGGCTGGCAAGGCTACAACGATTGGGGCGCGAGCTGGCTGGCGTACGCGGCGAAACAAGTCGATCCGAAGAGTTACCAGATTGCCGAACATCTTCCCGCCGATCCGGACCTCGTCAACCGGACCCCGATGGATTCCGACTGGCACGACTATTTCCGCTGGCGGCTGCGCGACATGATCAAGAGCGCCAAGTTCGACCGCCACGAATTCGAGCGGATCATGACGCCGCGGATGATCGGTTTCTCGAACGACTTCGGGCGCGTGGCGTACATCGAAAGTCACGACGAAGAACGACTTCTGCGCGAGCTGAAGGAAGCCGGATGGTCGGAGGACGAGGCCTTGCGACGCGATCTGAGCGCCATGGCTGTCACGCTGACCGCCCCCGGCGTCGTCATGCTCTACGCCGGCGAGGAGTTCGGGGAAGCGACGCCGAAAGTGGTCGGGCTCAATCCCCTGCATTGGGAGAAGCTGGACCAGCCGTCGTATCGGCTTCTTCACGACAACGTCCGCGCGCTGGTCCGCCTGCGCACGGAAAATCCGGCCCTGAAAAACGGAGACTTGCAGGTTCAGGGCTCGGGCCTTCCCCCGGACGTGGCGGTTTACCAGAGGCGGTCGGGGGAATCCGGTGTCGTCGTGGCCGTCAATTTTGGCCGCGCGGAGCAGACGGTAAACATCGTCCTGCCGCTGAACAGGGAGTGGATCAACGTGTTGAATCCCGGCCAGCGGTTTAGCGCCGGAACGCCGGCGGCGATCCCGCTTCCGCCGGGCGGTTGCGCGGTACTGGCCACTCCCTCGATGTGAATGTGGCTTCTCCTTTGTTCGCTTGGAGTTCGCGCAAAACGTGCTAATGTTCTGGCTCGTATCGAGGCGCGACGGATGTGAGATCAACGCTGTACTACGTGAGCTTCGCGGTGGCCGTGGCGGTGCTGCTGTTCGCCGCCCTCATTGTGCAATCCCTCGGCCTCTTCGATCACCACCCGCGGCTGGCCATTCCGGCCCGATCCGTTGTGGAGACGTCCATACCTTCGCCGGCCGCCGCGGAAACCGCCCCATCCCCGGCCGCGAACGGGGAGCTCGAGAAACTTCGCGCGGAGAACCGTCAGCTGCAGGACCGGCTGGCGGGTGTCCTGAACTGGATCCTCGCGAACTTCCGGGGACGATATCCGCTGCCCGAGGGCTACATGCCGAAGCTGCAACTCACGGCGCTGACCGACGACTACAAGCTGCACCCGGAAGCCGCGGAGTTCCTGAAGATCACGCCGGATGAAGAGCAGAAGATGAACGATGCCTTCGCGTACGCCCAGAAGTACCTTTCGGACATCGAGGCGGCGATCGTGACGGTGACGAATCCGAGGCCCGACAAAGTGATCCTGTATTTCCCGCCGTTTCCGGAGGACGGCAAGCAGTTGAAGGACGACCTGTACGGTGCGTTGCAAACGACGCTCGGGCAGGATCGCTTCGACCGTTTTGTCGAGGTTTCGGATTCCAGTATGCGGTCGAATTTTTACCAGTTCGGGGAGGCTTCGCGAACCATCGTGTTCGAGCTGGCCTACGCGGACGACCAGCAGACGCCGCAGCTGAAGGTGAAGGACGGCTGGGTGCTCGATCTCGGCCCGAACAGCCAGCAGGTGACCGCCACGGAGACGTCGGTGACGAACCTTCCCGCGAAGTACAGCGCGTATCTTCCCTGGCTGCCGGATTACGTTGCGGCGTTCAGTACGAAATAGGGAAACCGTCCGCGCGTGCGGTTCGGCGGCTCATGGCGAATCCGGTTTGGCCTTACGCAGCGATTCGACCTTCTTCATCTCGGCCTTCAGGCAGTTGTCGCACAGGCTGTGGCTGACGAGGTTCATGTTCCCCGGCTTCACATCCATCCATTTCCCGCAGTAGGCGCACTTGACGTACATCAACTCGCCCGACTCGGTGTTATGGGCCTTGTCCTCGGTCACCGCCTCATCCTCCCGGCTTACCCAAGCCGCGTATCCTAAAGACAACCCTTGGCACATAAAGCAAAAAAGTTCTACCCATATTGTACCCCGCTCGCGGCCCTGCGCTTAGGGGAAAATGCGTGTGCAAACCCGCTTGGCGGGCGATCGCCGTGTGAGATATGATTTCGCCATCGGTATGGCATTCAGCATCATAGACATACACACGCATATCTTTCCCGACGAGCTTGCGCCGCGAGCCGTGAAACAGCTTGCCGGCCGTTCCGGCGAGACGGCTTTTCTGGACGGGACCGCCGCCGGCCTCGAGGAGTCCATGCGCCGGCACGGGATCGGGATCAGCGTCACACAGCCCGTCTCGACGAAGGCGTCTCAA
>Ga0182011_10005248_pt1 | contig 10234 bp, 9 predicted proteins | sample 711E1DmetaG_FD_120481 | JGI IMG/M metagenome (GOLD analysis project Ga0182011, IMG submission 120481) | Permafrost microbial communities from Stordalen Mire, Sweden - 711E1D metaG | ecosystem: Environmental > Terrestrial > Soil > Wetlands > Permafrost | place: Sweden: Stordalen | collected...
AGAAGCTGGCTTACTGGATTGGTCTGCGGGTCGCCGACCGCTTCTATTCCCGAGACCGGTCGGGCCGCGAGGCCGTGCGCTCGAACATCCGGCGTATTTTTACGGCGCAGGGTGTTGTGCCGTCCGAAGTCACGCTCAACGGGCTTGCGCGCAAGACATACCAGTACTTCGGGAAGTACCTGATCGATTTCTTCCGGTTCGCTCAACTGACGGAGCGGGACGTCAGCCGTCGCGTCAACATCGATCACCGGGAATACCTCGACCAGAGCCTGCAGATGGGCCGGGGCGTTCTGCTGGTGACCGCGCACTTTGGAAACTGGGAACTGGGTGGTGCGGCGATGGCTGCCCTGGGCTACAAGCTGAACGCGCTGGTTCTGCCGGAGCGATTGGAGCAGATCAACCGGATGTTCGAACGCCAGCGGAGGAGCAGGGGTATCAACCCGATTCCGGTCGGTCATGCCGCGTTCAATGTCGTCCGGTTGCTCAAGAAGGGGGAGATTGTTGCCGTGCTGGGCGACCGCGACTTCACCGGGAAGGACGACCGCGTGGAATTCTTCGGCGAGCCGGCGCGCATTCCCCGGGGGCCCGCGTGGTTGTCGGTCAAGACGGGAGCGCCCGTGGTGCCGGTGTTCCTGCTCAGGCTTGTCGACGACAGCTTCCTGCTGCGATTCTATCCTCCCATTCTGCCCGAGCAGGCCGGTTCGATCGAGGCGGTACGGCTGAAGATCTGCGAAGTGCTGCAGAAGGAGATTGGCGAGTTGCCGTTTCAGTGGTTTATTTTTGATGATTTTTGGGCGAACGGCACGGGAGAACGGCAAAAGGCATGAAGACGGAGGATCGCAGCCAGCAGAGAATTTGCGTGGTCATTCCGGCTTTCCGCGAGGAAAAGCGTATTGGCATCGTCGTGAAGGCTGTCCGTGAGCGCAGCCTCGACGTTGTGGTGATCGACGACGGATCGGATGACGGAACGGCGGTGGTGGCGGAGCAGGCGGGTGCCGTGGTGGTCCGGCATGAACAGAACGCCGGCAAGGGCGTCGCTCTCAATACGGGGTTCAAATACGCCCGGGAGCACGGTTACGATGTCGTGATCACCATGGATGCCGACGGTCAGCACGATCCCGCGGAGTTGCCGAGATTCGTTGAGGCGTATCTGCGGACCGGCATACCGGTGCTGGTGGGGAATCGCATGGGATCCGCGGAGAGCATGCCCCTGGTTCGACGGCTGACGAATGAGTTCATGAGCTGGATGCTGAGCCGCGTCATGGGGCAGTACGTTCCGGATACGCAGTGCGGTTACCGGCTTTTCCGCTGCGACGTGATACCGTTTGTGTCCGCGCAGTCGGAGCGATTCGCCGCCGAGTCCGAGATCCTGCTGCACGTCGCGGCCCGCGGGATACGGATCGGTTCAGTCCGGATTGCGACGATCTATGCCGACGAGCGGAGCAAGGTGAATCCGATCACCGATACATTCCGCTTTTTTGGGATGTTGCTTCGGTATAGAAAAGAAGCTAAACACTGACGCACCACCTTGTTCTGTCTTTTCCGCCTTGGCTGGTTTAATCGGTAGAAAGGAAACATGGAGCGGGTATTACAGGAGGAGTAGATCATGCACGCGTTCATTTTCTGGGTGATCGATATTGTAAGGCAGTGGGGTTATCCGGGCATTTTTATCCTGATGTTCCTCGAGAGTACCTTTGTGCCGGTGCCGAGCGAACTGGTCATGCCGCCGGCCGGCTTCCTGGTCAGCCAGGGGGAAATGCGCTTCGTCGTCGTCGTGCTCCTCGGCACGATCGGTAACATCTTCGGTGCGCTCTTCAATTACTACCTCGCGCTGTGGCTCGGCCGCCCGTTAATCCTGAGATACGGCAAGTACGTCTTCCTCAAGGCGGAGAAGTTTGAGAAGGTGGAGAAGTTCCTCGTTACCCATGGCGAGATCGGGACTTTTACCGGTCGCTTGATCCTTGGCGTTCGTCACTACATCTCGTTCCCCGCAGGGTTGGCGCGGATGAACCTTTTTCGCTTTGCGCTCTACACGGGTCTGGGAGCCGGCATCTGGGACACGATCCTCACGGTCATCGGCTGGGTGGCCGGCAACAATAAAGACCTGATCATGAAGTACTACAGGGAGGTCAGCGCGGGGCTGGCGATCGCGTGCGTAATCATTTTGAGCGTGTACGTCTATTGGCATCGCCACCTTCGGGCATCGGTCCAAGCCGCGGTTATGGATTGACAAATGTCGATGACGTCGTCACCATGGCGGCGAAAGGGAAGTGGTTGTTCACCAGTGAAAGGGCTGGGTAGGGAAGATGAGTGCGGAGGGGATGAAAGGGATGACAAGGGTCGGTTCGCAACAAGGGACGTGTCCGAAAGGGTTGGACTGCGGACAGCCAGGTGCCTGCTGGTGTAACGCTCGGCCGCTGGGGCTCAAGGACTATGCGGAATGCGGCTTGAAAAGCCCCGGGGATTGCAAGTTCGCGCTTCCTTTCGGGAAATCGTTCTTTTGCCGTTGCCCGGTCGGTGTCCAATACAGCAAGAAGCTGTAGCCGGGACAACGAACGTGTTGCAGATTTCGCCCGCGGAGGACGCAGGTGCTTTATCGTATATTTGCGTCTTGTCTCCCTGTAATCTTCGGATACACTCCAATCCATTGAGTCGGGGCGTGGCTCAGTTTGGCTAGAGCGCTTGGTTCGGGACCAAGAAGTCGCTGGTTCAAATCCAGTCGCCCCGACCATTTAATTTATTCGGAAAACCGCCTGAAATGGCGGTTTTCTTTTTGTCCTGAACGGCCATCAGGATTTGAACTCCTCTCAAAATGCCTAAACTTTGACGTTTCTTTGACAGTTTGCACCCGCTGACGTTCTCCCCGAAAACTGGACCAGGTGAGTGTTAGGGATTGACCGGCTGCGGTCCTCGAAGTAGGAGGACCGAATGAGCGCAAAACGGTACAGCGAGGAACAGATCATCTACGCCCTGAAACGGGCGGAAAGCGGTTTGGCCGCAAGGGCAGTCTGCCGGGAACTGGGCGTGAGCGAGCAGATGTTCTACCGGTGGAAGTCGAAGTACGGGGGCATGGGGGTGAGCGAACTGCGGGAGTTGAGGCAGCTCCGGGAGGAGAACCGGAATCTGAAGCGGTTGGTCGCCGACCTGAGCCTGGATAAACACATTCTGCAGGAAGTCCTAGCAAAAAAAGCCTGAAGCCCGCGCGAAAGCGGGAGCTGACGAACCAGATCATGGAATGGTTCGAGATCAGTGCACGCCGGGCGTGCGGGCTGATGGGGACGCCACGGGCAAGCTTCTACTATCGAAGTTGTGCGCCGGACCGGTCGGCGTTGAAGATGCGGCTGAAGGATCTGGCGATGACGCGGATCCGGTTCGGGTACATCCGGCTGACGGCGCTGCTGAAGCGGGAGGGTTGGCCGATAGGCAAGAAGCTGGTGTACCGGCTGTATCGGGAGATGGGGCTGGCCATGCGGTCCCGGAAGCGCCGAAAGATGGCAAGTCAGAGCCGGGCTCCGTTACCGGCCGCCGAGGCGCTGAACGAGAGATGGAGCATGGACTTTGTGACGGAGCGGATGGAAAGCGGGCGGTACTTCCGTGTGTTGACGATCGTGGATCAGTTCAGCCGGGAGTGTCCGCTGCTGGAACCGGCGTTTTCGTTGTCAGGGGCCAAGGTTGCGGAATGCCTGGATCGGGTGATGCGTGAACGAGGGTTGCCGAAGTCGATCACGGTGGATAACGGGACGGAGTTCTACTCCCGGGCGATGGATGCGTGGGCGTATCGGAACAAGGTTCAGTTGGACTTCATCCGGCCGGGGAAGCCGACGGAGAACGGGTTCATTGAGAGCTTCAACGGGCGGTTACGCGACGAATGCTTGAATGTGCACTTGTTCTGGTCGATGGAAGATGCGAAGGAGAAGTTGAAGTGCTGGCGGGAGGATTATAATACCTGTCGGCCGCACGGCTCTCTGGCGAATCTGCCTCCGGCAGAGTTCGCTGCGAGAGCCGTCAACGAAGGGAAAAACCGGACTGCAGAAGGGCAAATCCTAAAGCTGACAATGGTCCAATAAAAGGGAGAGGCTTACCTGGGTCCCGCCACTCGGCGAGCACTTTGGGGATCTGGCTTCCACAGATCACTCCAGTGTCCAGCCCCTGTTTGAAAATGCGCCTCGCTATGGGTAGTTTCCTTTTAGAATGGAGTCTCACCAGTGACAGTTGAACACAGACGTCCGGCGCCGTACATGTATGTGTTTCTGAGGCATCCCGTCGTCTAATGCATAATCGTCGTTCATGCACCGTCGTGTTGTCCTTTCTCTTCCTCGCCGCCATGGGCTGTGTCTGTTCCGGCGTGGGGACCGGATGGGCACATGGCCGTCGGGACGATCACGGAGCACTTCTTGACCCCTTGTAGCCAAGCCCTTCGAACCCACCCGCCGCGTTAGTCCTTTGGCAAGTTCATCCTCAGTGCCTTCATCTGATCCGAAGGACCGTCTTCGTCAGAAGTCCACTTGAACGCCAGTCGAAACTGTCGCGGGTCGCCAATGTCGTAGAGCCAGAACCCGACACGCACTTCTTTAGGCTTCTCCGAGGTGCCAGGGGTGGTGGTGGGAGCAGCATATTCTGCCATTTTCACAGGGGAAACGACCGCAGAGGCTGCTGAAGCAGCTTCCTTAATCACGGTTCCGATTGCAGCAATCGTCTCTGCCGTCTTGGCGTCAGACTTGGAGTTGATTCCGGCTAGTTTCCACCCGTCAACTAAGTTGATGCTTGTCTCTTGACTGCCCCATCCCCTCTTGAACCGCAATCCGTACTTCTGCTCAAGATCGGGGAGGAAGATAATCTGCCATGCGAACACATCAGCATTCGTGGACGTGGATGGTGCCGAGACGGTCGTCGTCACGACGATCATCGTCCCGGAAGTCTTATTGGTCTTCTTGTTCTCATCTGTTGGTTGAGGCGATTCGGATTTCGTTGTGGTCTCGCTGACTGCGAAGTTCTTCGTGACAAGCAGATACGGGCGTGGCAGATAATACGGAATGCCGTCCGAGGTGCATTCTTCACGAGCGCGCTTGCTGAGCGGCACACTGGTAGGAGTTGTTGCACACCCCACTAACATGGTCGTAGCCGTGAGTCCGATTAGCATGGCTGTCCTCATGACGCACTCCTCCCGTTTGTTTGATGTTCTCCTTGCCTCACATCGTGCTTTCTCTGAAAGGCCGAATCAACTTCTCGGCCTTCTTCACTCCTTGTGCGCCCCCAGTTTCGCATTCTCTAGTTGAGTCGAAGCTTCCCTTCCGCCGCTCTCCGGTCGTTGGTTCCGGCTATGATCAGCCTGTCCTCCCCAACGAGAAATGATCCTTCCCGGAGCTTCAGTATAGGAGCCAGCACTATTCTTGTCTGTCAGCCAAACCCTTACGCGCCTAGTCAGAAGTGACATGGAAGGACCAATGAACACTGTGAATTCTCATCAGGTTCGACATAAGCGGGGCGTAGGATATTCCCTAGACGAACCGATACTGGGTCTGGGTGCTTGCTAGTCAACCATCCGGTCAATCGCAATCCCGCAGACAGCGCCCGCTGGACAAGTCGATTTGGTTGGGAAGAAGAAGACCGGGTGCGTCGACTGAAGCCATGTGCTCCTGAATCGTGGAATGGAGGTGCACATGAGAGTCGGTGCTTTGCGAAGACCCACAAGAACTCCTCTTGGGCTGACGCTCTTGGTTCTTTTCCTTGGGACATTCTCCCCGGTGGCATATGCCGCGCCCGAAGCGAACAATTCACGGTGGTATGCCGTAACGCTCTCGGACCGCTACATATACGAGATAAGGCTCACGCAGAAGGTGGCGGACTTGGATCTTCACCTGGCCCTGTTCAAGGAAACACCGGACGGCTCCTGCGTACGGGCTGGTGAAGCCATGTACGGTGGCCTCGACAAGCGGTTGTGGCTTTCCCACCCCGACGGGCGATACTGGATTTGTGTTTCCGCAGGGGATGCGGAGAAGCTTCCGGCACCGGTCGATTACGACTTGATGGTGTGGGTGCCGGCTGCCTCGGGGAACCTGCTCATCGTTTCAACGGATCTGCTCTCCCAGACAAACCCACCGCCGAATACTGTTGCCATGGTCGATGGAAGCCAGAACCAGCAATCATTTGGCGCGAACTTATCCGTCGTCTTCTCCGGTCTATCCGCGGGTGCGCACACCGTGCAGGTTACGACGGCAGCGGCCGGCTATCTTCCCGACACCGACCCCAACACGCCGGGACAACAGACCAACAGGGCATCGAGCTACGGCAATCCTAGAATCCTGCAGGTCATCGACAACTCGTGGAACGGTGGCACCTTCAATTTCGGGCCCTTTATGACAGCCAACGGACTTGTACGGGATGCTTGGACGACGGAGAGAATTCAAGGAGCTTCGATCGCGTTTGTTGCGAAGAACGGAAGCATCTCAAATGCAATATACGAGAAGTACCCCAACTACGCGACGTATTCCACTAACTGGGCGACCTTGGTAGATGGCTCGTTTCCCACGAACGTGCTGTTACCACCGGTGACATGGGATATATGGGTTACGAACTCGGGCTATCACGACCTGTACATCACGAACATTATTGTGAACCCTCTTGCAGCGGACGTGAAGAACCTTGGCACCGTCTTCCTGGTTCCCATCGACAGTAACAGCAATCATCTTGGAGATGTCTGGGAATCACGATACTTCGGAGCCGCAACGAATGTCAGCGCGTTGGACGATCCGGATCACGACGGTGCCAACAACGGCGAAGAGTATCTTGCAGGCACCGATCCGACAAATCCTTGCAGCGTATTTGAGTTTGACGACTTCGATCTCGATAGCAACGCGGGTATCCGAGTGTCCTGGCCGGTTTCGGCGTCGCGAACTTATCGCCTTGTGGCGAGAAGCCGTCTGAATGACCCGTCTGACTGGTTTCAGGTGGATGGAACGTGGGAAGCGACGAACGGACAACAGGCCATGTCATGGTCGACAACAAACTTCGTGAGCGACCTTCGTTGTGTGTCCGTGCAAATCGTTTCACCCAGCTTCGTTGGATCAAATGTTGCACTGGGAACCGCTTGGTATGGGTTTCCTACGAACGGAAACGAGGACGGCGGTGATACCAATGGGCCGCCGTTTCCTTAGTTGAAATGCAGCGGCACAACCTGATCTGCATCGTGCGGCTCAGCTTCCTTGCTCGGATTAGAAGTGCCAAATGCTGGAGACGTAGACTTCGTGCTCTACGCTGTCGGTCTTCAGCGAATCCTGGCCGGGAACCAAGCTGCCCATGACATTGTCGCCTTGTCTGTAGACGTAGGCCACATCAAGAATCAACTTGCCGGGATCCTTTCCGACGGATACGCCGGTACCCAGCGTGAAGCCGTAGTACTTATCGGGAGAGCCGATGGCGGGGCGTTCCTCCTCAAAGACTCCGCCGCGAAGCGGAATCTCGGTTGAATTGCAGATCAGCAGGTACTCCATGCCGTAGCGGAATGACCAGCAATCGTCGATCGGGTGCTCGCCATAGGGGCTTCCGTCCAGAGGATTGAGTTTCTGCTCGCCGTCTGCCTTGAAGGAGAACTCCGACCAGCGGGTCTGACTTACGTCCAGCGTCGAGTACAATTGATCCGTCCAGCGCCATACGGCTCCCGCAGCCCAATATAGAGGGAAATGCAGTTCCACATCTTTCTGTTCAGTACTGCTGGTTTCTTCAACATCCAGGATCGAGCCACTGGCCGCGTCGTAGGTGGTAACCTTATTATGAATGATCTTCACTTGGCTGGCCGATGCTGTCCATGGCAGATCCACTGTAAAGCCGAGGCTCAAATGACTGGAAACGGACCAAAGAGCACCGAGCGTGGAGTTGATACCGGAGAGGTCGTTCAGATCATCTTCCTCCTCGTACGTCCCCTGAACATTGAGATGCCTCTCCTGCAACGTTTCGGTTGTGCTTGTGATGACCGGATACGTGCCGGTGGTGGAGCCCAAAGGCACGCTGAACGGCGGGTATGAGCCGCTTCGCACAAACTCCGTTCCGTGGTATTCGTACGTCGCTTTCGTTGTTCGCGTGTCCATTATGTCAGCGTAGCTGGCCGAATCTCCTGAGTAGTCCGCGGTGGTTGTCGATCGGATAGGATCCCCCATGAAATTTCCGTACACGTTGAGGGCGAGTCCCACGGAGAATCGGGGATTGATTTCGACGGCAAACGCCGGTGTCAGGGCATCGATGGTACCTTGCTGTCGGAATTCCAGATCACTCAACAATCCGGAGTCGAGGAACTGAGAGAGTTGACTCTCCATGTGAGTGGTAATGAGACTGGTCACCGTGATATCCAGGTTGGTATTCACGATGTGATCGATCTGCGTCTTATGATAATCGGTGCCTTCTGTCTGGCCCACGGAGTCCGAGTGTTGCTCTTGCGTGTGAGCCGAGAATTCCTGGGTGAAATCGTAAGCCTCCTGGTAATTTAGGGACACCACAACATTGCGGTTCCCCAGGTGGAGCGGATAGACCACGCTGAAGTAGTTCAGCTTGTCATCGCCATAATCGTTCTTGCTGACCGCGAAGGAGTTGTCTCCCGAGGTGTGCCGGTCGTTTATCTGCGAGAACCTGTACACCGCCGAGGCTTCGGGTCTTTCGAGCTGGGTTAGCCCCGCAGGATTCCAGGATGCAGCCGTGGCATCATCAGCGACGGCTGTGAACGCGTCCGCCAATCCCAGCGCTCTTGCCCCGGAGCCGTGGGCGAGGGGCGCGGAGAATATGGTCGGCGGCCGAAAGCCGGCACTTTCCGGAGGGGATGGAGATACCAAGCTCTGTTGGGGCCCAACGTGGCTGATGTCGACCTGGACCGGGCCGCCGGGCGTATTAATTGTGAAGAGGTCAGCCCGGCTGGCCTGAGCCCAGAGGACAAGCAATGCCAATCTTGGAAACAGCACCTTGGACGGGCACGTCAAGCAGACACCTCTCTTGGCCGGTATCTTAGCGAATCTCCAGGCCCTTCAAAATATAATTGCACAATTACGGCGTCGGGGGAGAATTAGAGTGGTGAAAGGGATCTTCTCTTTGATCTCGTTACCATCGGAAATCACACCATGGAAGATGTCGCCCTAATCGAGGGACTGCGGGCAAACGAATCCGAGGCGTGGGACCAATTCTACGGCCGCTTCGACGAACTGATCCGTGCGGTAACGTGCTGGCGTAAATGGCGCTTCCAAAGGGAAGTGCAAGAGGATGTAGCGCAGACGATCCGGGCTGAAGTGGCGAAGGCTGTCGTTTCTTTCCGCGGCGACTCGTCGTTGGAGTACTTCGTGAAGAGAATCTCCGTTCACCGCTGCCTGGACGAGGTACGGCGCCAAATACGTCAACGGGAGCACCTTGTGCCTCTGGTCCGCCAGAACGGGGATGGCGATTGGGAAGAAGGAGACATTACCGCTCCGCGCGATATCGATCCGATTTCAGAGATCCTCCGCGCTGAGAAGACGGCGGTTCTCAGAGAGGCTCTCGCCACGCTCGGCGAGAACTGTCGTATGGCGATATCGCGCTTCTACGTTCAGGAGATGTCCTACCAGGAGATCGCGCAGGAATTGGGGATCGCGATAAATACCGTGGGGAGTCGGCTGGCGAAATGCCTGGGTAAGTTGCGGGACATTCTCGGTAGACACCCTGTGTTCAAGCGCATTTAGCGGAGAAGGCACGATGAATGATGCGGATGAAGAAGATCTGGCGGTCTGGTCCTACGTTCACGGCGAGATGAACGACCCGGCTCGCGAAGCCTTCGAACGCCGAATGGCTGAAACACCGGACCTAGCGAGGGCTGTGGAGGACGTGCGGAAGATTGACAAGGATCTTCGTCAACTGATGCCGGCCGTTGAGTCGCCGGTGTCAGAAGAATCCATGGTCACGCGAGTGTTGACGGCGTGGGAAGCCGAGCAGATCGGCGGGAGCGATCCTGACGAGAGCGTGACGGATCAGGAGACGCCGAATATGTCTCCACATGGTTCGTCGGGAGGATGGCGGTGGATCCGATTCTCCGCTATGGCGGTTGCTGCCGCCGCGTGCGCGATTCTCATGGTGGGTGTCGCGCACCAATTCAGGGGTCCGATTTCATGGTTGCCGCCGGATTACGGCACGGCTCCTCTCGTCCGGGGCTCCGGTTCAGCCCCCACGGAACGGACGTACTCTGAAAAGGATCTCCAGTCGTTCTCGGCGAGCCTGCGTGCCGGCA
>Ga0182011_10005250_pt1 | contig 10232 bp, 8 predicted proteins | sample 711E1DmetaG_FD_120481 | JGI IMG/M metagenome (GOLD analysis project Ga0182011, IMG submission 120481) | Permafrost microbial communities from Stordalen Mire, Sweden - 711E1D metaG | ecosystem: Environmental > Terrestrial > Soil > Wetlands > Permafrost | place: Sweden: Stordalen | collected...
ATAAATTATTTTCCAATAACTTATTCTCTAGAGAAGTTATTTCTTTTCGTAGTTGTAATAGGGTATTTGTGTTAGGCACTATTGTTCCTTCAACTGTTCCAGTTGTTTTTTCAGTCGCTCACGCAGTTTTTTAGGTAGCACTTCAATGGGCAAATCACCCTTTTCCCACAATGTGACAACTTCCTTGAGTTTTTCGATATTGGAACGATCTTCAGTAGTAATTTCCCTGTAAATCTTCTTCATCTGTGCCAGTTGCTCTTCAGTGGGGACGGTAAATTCTAGCTGATAGTCCCGTTTGATTACTTCGTCAATTTCCGCCTTGAGTTTTTCCATCGCAGGCCCGCATCCACAGATTCTGACCCAAGCTTTAGAGCGCGTTATTGCTGTGAATATCGTATTTCTCTTTTTTATTAATTCTGAGCCCTCTTCCCCATATTCACTATTGAGTACATATACCATTGGGGCTTCATTGCCTTTCGCACGAAAAATCCCGGTAATAGCGATGGAATCTTTGAGGAATAGTTTATCGCGACTGCTAGTGACGCCGGCTATGTGCGAACTTAATTTTTTTAAGCGAAGTTTTTCTCTCAAAATCCCAGCATCTTTGGTCACTGACAAGGGATTAGGGAATATGACTAGTATGTCCCCTGGTTCTAATTCATCCGGTTTCAAATTTTCTTCAATTTGGTTGGCTACCCATGTGGCTTGTTCTTCCACATTATCAAATATTTTGGTCTCAATGCTTTGTGTATCCTTTATCAGATTAAAAAAATAATCTGGTGCAGACTCTTTACTGCGTGTTAGGGCAACGCGATGACTCGGCTCAATGGTTCCTTTTAACAGAGTATAACCTAGCCTCTTCCAAACAGCTTCGTTTGAATCATGAAATAGCTGTACCAACCCCTCTTTTCTATATATGCCGAATCCTATCGAGTGTGCGACTGTAAGCGCCCAGGGCGTATTTCGGTAACAAATTGGAAGCACTATGTCTTGCTTTGCTCCCCCAGCTACGTTATGAAGTTGCACGCCGAACATTTCTTCAGGAGAGGATATTGCATAATCACCCAAGTTCTGCAATTCGTCATATGCATATACGATACGGTGCGGTTCTTTAACCGCTTTTTGAGCAACTAGTTGAAAGAAACTGCGCGGAAAGTCCTGAGCCTCATCAATTAATAGTACATCATAGAGGTTTTTACTCTCTTGAGCACCTATTTCAGCCAACAATTTCTCACATATACCGCTAAATGCTACACGACTGCCGAATAAATCCTTCGCTTCTCCAAAAGCCACCGGTTGTATCCCATATTCGAGTGCAATTTCTGAATATATACCGGGTTCTGTTCGGCTTCCCCAAGAATGGAGAATTTTTAGCCGCGACCAATCTGGTTCGTCTTCTATTTGATCATAAGAAAATTTCCGAATTAAATCCTCAAATTGTTGATATAAAGATCTCGTATGGAAGGTGACCGCTATTGTCCATTCCGGATGCTGTGCATGGAGGAAAGCTGCTTTAAGCGCAAGCACGATCGTTTTTCCCGAGCCCGCTAGGCCTCTTATGCACTGAGGCCCCTCGGGTGATTCAATGGCGGCATCACTCTGCCACTTATCAAGATTGGCAATTTCCTTTTCAATTTTCTTTATAATTGCTCCCTTAGAATCTCTTTTCACAACGGTAGTTCGCTTGTTAATTGGTTTAAGTCTAGTAACTCGCTGTAATGCAGCATTCAATGGTTTGAAATAGTTCTTGGGAAATGAGGGAATAGTAGAAAGATAATCTCTGATGATTTCTTTGTGGACTAATAATCCTTTCTTATTAGCGGGTATATTAATTGGATAAGATAGATATGCGACAATGTTTGGCTTCACGGCCAATTCCCTTCCGTCTCTCAGTTCTTTGTATGCCCTTAGCTTTTGCGTTATAGCAATGTAAATATCATCTGCAGATTGTTCAATATTTGTCCAAAATTCAGGGTCGCTGGAACTACAATCAGGAAAGTAAAATATAATAATTCCGAATTGCTCGGATACCAACATGGCATCGACAAATATTTTATTATCAACGGTAGATAGAATTGGATAACCAAGATACAGGGTGCCATCTAAGCGTAATTCGTTTAACTCTTCCACCAGTTTGGGAGATGCAATTGGATTAGTAATACTTCCACGAATAATATCCATCAGGTTACTTCCTCAGAAAATATCTACCTATTTACGCCACATAGATTATTCATCCTTGAATATTATGGAAAGACTACTGCATCTCGTGTTTACAGTCAATATTTCCAACATGCTTTATCCTCTTATAATGTCAAACACAATCAGTGTAAGTAGCGTCATACCGGGAACATTCCCTGTTCTCCATCTACCCCATGCTCCTCTTTCCAGAACTCTTCTTCCGGCTGAATACGACCATCCCCGCGTATATGCAGAATTTGCACGCCCCGGGCGGCCATACTCGCTCCCACAAGCAGGCGGCGGTGACAGGAAGAAGGATTCTCTTCCGCACAGAAAATACAGGTGCGGTGCTTCTTGATCTCTTCGATCAGACTGTCAATCCCCCCGGTAAAATAGTCCTCGTGCCGGATATGATCATAGGCTACTAATCTGTTTGCTTTCTTTTTACTATCCAGATCAGGGAGGAGGCCGCCCAGCAGACTACCCAGATAAAGATAATGGATATGTACCGAAGCAAGGAGCTTCTGCAGATTCTCACGGTTAGCAAAGGGGACCCACCGGCTGTAGGGTTTGCTCCGGACATCAACAAGGCAATTGATCTGGTTGTCCTGAAGCAATTTGATGAACTTCTCCGGAGGATGGTTGCTGTGGCCGATAGTAAATAGTTGCATGGTCCGACTGCGTGGGACAGGACATTCTAGTCGAATAGCTGTTTTATCAGCGTTTGCTTATCCATTTCAAGATAAGCCGCCAGATCCATGATAACGTTGTTTAGGGTACCGATTTTTAACGAATCGTGTGAGGGCACAGTTAAATGATGTTCGCTGCCTTTAAAGGTGGTAGTTAGCCTGATATGGCTTCCAGTACGGCGGGTTTCATGATAACCGTACTTGGCTAAGAGCGTTGTGAGTTTTTCGCCGCTGATATTACGCGGCAGCTTCATACTTTGATGACCTCATCCTTGACCATATGCAGCCTGATCAATAGTGGTTTGTCCGCTGCATCGAAATGGCAATTGACCGCGTCCAGTGCCATCACTTTTAGTTGCTCGAAGGTGTCAGCTTCCGTGAAGATGGAATAGCCGAGCGCCCTTGCCTGATACCCACCTTCAGGCGCTTCTTCAACTAAAAAGATTATCTCTTTCGCCATTTTTATTCTCCTATTCAGGGAAGCAGACCGTTTGGGAAAACCTTGCCGGTCATTAATAAGTTTAGCACAGTTAAAGGGGCGTTTGTGCTTCGCCTCGTCCTATATCCGGCCAACGCTTTCCGGCAGCTTTCTTTCAGCTTAAGATCGATCATATCCGCTCTGGTTTCAGCTACGTTCATATATTTCTCTTAATCGCGGCCGGTGAATATATCCAGGTATTCTTTGTATACATATGATTGGCCATATTTTTTATCTTTATCTTTGGGGCTAAGTATCCCCTGTTCAATAAAGCGGTTGATAACCGTTTGCGCTCCGGCACGGGTGAAGCCAGTCCACTTTTGAATGGTGGATACGTTTATAATGGGCTGGCCGTAGAGTTTGGGCAATACCCTCACTGCACTCTCAGAGGCGCGTTTGCCCAGCGCCTGGACTTTAGACATATCTTTCTCGCGCAGAACAGTGATTCTGCTAACCGTGTCAATAGCTTCATTGGCTATTTCTATGACTCCGTCAAGAAAATAATCCACCCATTCGGAAATTTTTCCGTAATGGTAGCCCTCAAGTTTTGCATAATAAAGCTTCTGATGCCTTTTAAAATATGATGATAAAAACAGGACCGGTTTTTCCAGGTAGCCTTCTTTCCACAGATAAAAAGTGATCAGCATCCTTCCTGTTCTCCCATTTCCATCCAGGAATGGGTGGATCGTCTCAAATTGAGCATGTATAATCGCCGTCTTTATTACAATGGGTATTGCATCATCTATATGCATAAAAACTTCGAGCTCGCCCAGTGCCCTGTGCATTTCGGCAACTGGTGGTGGCACAAAACTGGCATTATCAGGACGCGTGCCGCCTATCCAGTTCTGGCTTTTACGAAATTCTCCGGGATCAGAAAAATGAGTCACCCGAGCTTTTTGCAAGAGTTCCTTATGCAGTTCCCTGATGAGGCGTAACGCCATAGGGAAATTATCCTCGGTGACCCGTTTAATTCCATAATGGAGGGCCTTGATATAGTGCAGAATGTCATCAACATCAGAAGGAACGCTTCCGTTCATTTTTACTTCTGCTTCAATTGCATCAATCATTGTCGCCTTTGTTCCTTCGATCTGGCTTGAAGAGGCCGCGTCTTTACGAAGATACATGAGCAGGAAGAAATCGGCGCCCAGCAGAAGCTTAGTGATGCCGTCGAGTTTGCCCAGAAGCCTGGTCGCTTCATCGTTTTTCTTTAAAATTGAGGGGGCAAAGCCAAAGCCCTCTTTCGGCGGGAATGGATTGGGAATAAAAGCTTTAAACCCGCCGGGTTGAGTTGTCATTGCGCCTATTTCAATGTTTTTCATAAGTTTGTTGGCATCTTCCGTGTAATGTATACAAAGTATAGGAGTTTGTAAACATTTGGTCAAGTCATGTATACAAACTTGGCTCCTTTGTAATTCGAGATTTGCTATTGTCTCTTATTCTATCGCAAAGTGTTCTGTTGTATAATCCTCAGTTATACCGTGCACAACATTGAGATTAATGACCAGTTCCAGCATGCGCTGGACGTTATGGAGAAGACGGTCAAGAGCGTCTTCATCACAGGCCGTGCAGGCACAGGCAAGTCCACGCTGCTTGAGTATTTTCGCAGTATAACACGTAAGAAAATCGCGGTGCTTGCTCCCACCGGCGTGGCGGCCCTGAACATCAAGGGCCAGACCATCCATTCGTTTTTCGGCTTCAGACCGGATATAACGCCCTATAAGGTGAAGAAGATCGAGAAGGACGACAGCATCTTCAAGAAGCTGGACATCATTGTGATCGATGAGATATCGATGGTGAGGGCCGATCTACTGGACTGTATGGATAAGTTCCTGCGCCTGAACGGGCCGTCATCCCGTAAGCCTTTCGGGGGCATACAGATGGTGTTCGTGGGTGATCTCTACCAGCTTCCGCCCGTGGTGACCTCGAAGGAGAAGGCCGTTTTCACAGACCTCTATGAAACGCCATATTTCTTCAGTTCCCAGGTATTCAAGCTGTTTGACATGGAGTTCATCGAGCTGGAGAAGGTCTACCGCCAGCATGATCAGCGCTTCATCGAACTGCTAAATGCCATCCGCAATAACAGCATCGAGACTGACGGGCTGGGCCTGCTCAACGAGCGCTTCGTACCGGAGCGGGATGCGCCGGGCGGCGGGCTATCGGTGCGGCTGACGACAACCAATGCCATGGCATCGGACATCAATGCGGGCGAACTGACGAAGCTAAGAGGAAAGTCGCGCACTTTTAAAGCGCTCAGAGAAGGCAAGTTCGGCGATGAATACCTGCCCACGGCAGAGGAACTGACCCTCAAGGTGGGCGCCCAGGTGATGATGTTGAATAATGACTATGGCGGCCGATGGGTCAACGGTAGCATGGGCAAGATACTGGGGTTCAAGAAGGATGAGGACGGCGATCTTTACATCGGGGTGCGGCTGTCTGACGGGGAGGATGTGGAAGTGGAGCCATTTGCATGGGAGATTATTAGCTACAAGGTGGAGGGCAGGGAGATAGTATCGGAAACCGTGGGGACCTACACGCAATATCCGCTTATGCTGGCCTGGGCAGTGACTATCCACAAAAGCCAGGGTAAGACTTTCGAGCGGGTAGTCATCGATATCGGCAAGGGCACGTTCGCCCACGGCCAGATGTATGTGGCGCTCAGCCGCTGCACCTCACTGGACGGAATTGTGCTCAAGCAGCCCATCCTAAAGAAGCATATCTGGATGGACTGGCGCGTGGTGCAATTCGTGACAGACTATCAATATAATAAGGCCGAGGAGGTATTTTCGGCTAAAGATAAGGAGAATCTGATTCTGCAGGCCATCAAGGAAGGCGGAAAGTTGCGCATGACCTACCTGAAGCCGAACGATGAGAAGTCAGTGCGCATGATCAAGCCGCTGGAAGTGGGGAATTTCACCTATGGCGGCAAGACTTTCCGTGGTCTGCGTGCATTCTGCTTCAACCGGGGTGAGGAAAGGAATTTCAGGATAGACCGGATATTAGAAGTTGGCAAAGTATAAGGGACTCTGCTGCTCATGGTGACCTTTACCTCGGCCCCAGCTCTTTATGTACTTTCTTGAGCCATTCGGCGATGGGTATTTTCTGGGGGCAGGCTTCCTCGCATTCACCGCATTCTATGCACTGGTCGGCCCGCTGGTTTTCAGGTATCGATGCGAAAGCCTGGTGGTAGAAGAAGCGTGCTGTCTTCATGTCATCATACATGATACCGTTATTATAAAGTTGGAAGATGCGAGGTATCTCTACCCCCTGCTTGCAGGGCATGCAGTAGCCGCAGTTGGTGCAGGGTATCGGGCTGGTCCCCTTAAAGGCCTTCCTTGCACGCGCAATCAACTTGAGGTCTTCCTGTGTGAGCGTTCCCGGGCCGGACTTCTCCGCTATAGCCAAATTCTCCACCAGTTGCTCAAATTTACTCATTCCGCTGAGCACCAATGATACTTCCGGCTTTTCCCATATCCAGAGCAACGCCCATTCAGCAAGGGTGTGCTGGTGCTTAGCTTCCGCCCAAATCTTCGCCACGGCTTCCGGCGGCTTTTTGGTCAGGCTGCCACCTCTCAAAGGCTCCATCACCACAACCGCCAGGCCTTTGTCCGCCGCGTACTTCAGGCCTTTCGTGCCTGCCTGGTAGTCAATATCCATGTAGTTGTACTGTATCTGGCAGAAGGTCCAGTTGTCATATGCGTCCACGATCTCTTTAAAAAGGCTATATTCATCGTGGAATGAGAACCCCAGCTTGCCAATCCTCCCACTGGCCATGGCTTTCTCCGCCCAGTCAAATACTTTGAGGTCGCGCAGTTTGGGCCAGAAGATATTATTTAGCCCGTGCAACAGGTAGCAATCTATCACGTCTGTCTGCAGCCGCTGCATTTGCTCATCCAGTATCCTATCGAAGTCGGCTGCTGTCTGCACGCTCCACGGCGGCATCTTGGTGGCAAGCTTAACTTTCTGACGGTAGCCATCCAGCAAAGCCTTGCCGATCACCACCTCGCTCTTGCCCATGTGGTATGGATAGGCGGTATCGACATAGTTGACCCCGTGATCGATGGCATGGCGCACCATCCTGATAGACTCGGCCTCATCAACGTCCGCCGGGTTATTCGAAGTTTGAGGGAGGCGCATGGCGCCGAAGCCGAGGGCCGAGCCCTGCCAGTTCATCTTTTTACCGAAGGGACGGTATTTCATCGTATGAAGTTAATGATATTCTTGGAGTCGGGTAGTTTGCAAGGCAGGAGATCACCACGGGACTTCGTCCCTCGTGATGACATTATTTCTATGTGGGTTAGCTGGTAGTGAGTTTGCGAGTGATAACGGGGGTGACGGCTGCCAGTGCAACGAGTGCTGCAAGGTAGACGATTAAATTCAGAGCGCCTACAAAGGGATCGCCGGTCGCCAGCCTGGCTACCAGGGCGAAGGGCGAGGGGCTGACGAAGTAGGCCATCGTAAACATCACCAAGATGACCAGCGAGTAAATGAACTGAGACCTCTCCCTGTCCCTGAAAACCAGCGATACCATCAGTGCGATCATGGCAACTATGCCGGTCACCGTCATGGACAGCAGGAGGATCATCCCGACATTCTGAATTGTGAAGCCGTTGAACCCCAGCAACACCACCCACAGCACGCATTGCAAAGCGCCGACCACGACCGAGGCAATGATCTTGGCGCCGGTTACCCAGTTGATGGAGACAGGCGCCGACAGCAGTGTATCAAGCGTCTTGTTCTCGATCTCCTCTGAGATAGAGTCAATCACCATGCTGCCAGCGATAAACGCCGGGAAGAACATGAGTATAGGAATGATGATGGTATAGAGGAACTCGTAAGTCGAAAAAGGCTTGCCTTTGATATCCTGATACCTGACTATTACACCTTGCTTATCCCTGAGGTAATTCTCGTAACGCTCCATTGGCTCTTTGAGCAGCATGAGCACCAGCGTGGCCTGGGCATCCATATCGGGTAATACCAGCTTCATATTTACCGCACCCTTTTCTTCAGGAGGGATGTAAACTATGGCATCCAACTTTCCCGCTTTGAAGGCGGCCTCAGCCTTGTCAGCATCATCGAAATTATAGACGTGATGTCTGCGCTCCTGCAGGTAGGTGATGAACTGGCTATTCTTATCACCGAGTACCCCCACATTGATGCTGGCGGTGGCGTTCTGACCAATCGATCCGGGATCGTAATAGACCATTATCCCCAGTAGTATGATGGAGGAGAAGGACGCTATGAACATCTGGATTAATATAGCGAACATGATCGTTTTTTCTTTGCGCAACAGCTTCAGTTCGCGCCAGACCATCGAGAGAAAACCTTTCATCGAAATGCCCCTATCAAGTACATGTTATAAATCCCATGAAGTAACGAGCCGCCCAGCAACGCCAGCGGGTAACCTTTCATGCCCAGCCGGTAAGTCATCAGGCAGACATACAGCGTACATACGGAGTGCACAGCCAGCGGTATCCAGAGAGCGTTGGAGGCAAAGACCGCGGCGGTGAAAATAGATTCGGATATAACTTTGAGCGACATGAAAAGCAGCAGCTTCTCACCGATAAAGAAGAACGCCGCCGAAACCACGGCCAGCAGGACCACCTGATGCCACTTTTTAATAAGCCCGTGCTCTATGCCAACGGCCACGGTCAACGACTTGAATATCTCTTCAATGATGACGCAGAGGAAAATAACCACTGCGAGCGCCAGGACTTTAGGCAGGTTGAAGGCCATGGTTATAATGCCCAGTTCGATCATGAAAACCACCGGGATAAACAGCAGGGAAAAGATGGCCGCCGAGACGGCCAGGTGATGCTTGTCCATGGCAAAGTAAATGGCGTCACGCACCTTGATTTGGATCGGTTTGAAACTCAGCAGGTATTCTTCGTGGAACACGCGGCTGCCCACGGTGAGAGCAAGCACGAACACCAGCAGCATGGGCACTGTTGAGAGCATATACTGGAAAGGTGTTATATCTATGCCGCGGTACATCTGCACGGCCAGAGTGAGCGGGGAGACATAGCTGAGGTCATTAATGCCCACGAACATGGCAGGGAATACCAGGTAGCCGGTGATACACGTGACCGCCAGCAGAGAGAAAAAAGTCTGGTCTTTGAAGGTACGGTATTGAAGTGCCACACCCAGGTATATGGCAAAAATAAATAATATGACGGGCACAAACATGGCCAGCGCCATCAGCAGATTGCCGCGCAGCACCAGCGTTATCCCGATCACAATCAACAGCGAATAGCCGAGGTAAGGCAGCATCTTGCCGATAATAATCTGCATAGGCGTCACCGGTGTGGACAACAAGATATTTATCTTTCTGCCGAGCTTTTCTTCAATGAAACCGCTGGTGAAGAAGATGCTGATAAAGAAGATAGGCAGGATATAGGCGAAAGCCAGTAATACCTGCGCCAGCGGTATGGGTGGGCTCATTAATGACGGGACAATGACTTCCTTGTTGCTGGCAAACTCGGCCTTGAACTCCGGCATCGACCGCAAACTGCTCAACCCGGCAAGCTGGTCTCTGACCGACGCGTCTGATTCATCTGTAATAGTCTGGCCCGCCGGGAGGGATTGCCCCTGGCTGTCAGTAGAATCCGATTGCAAAGCACCCGGTTGCCCACCCGATGTACCGGCTCCGTGTGCGCTTCCCATGATATCAGCGACCGTCACTACAGATGCCGTGCCAATGGCTTTTGCAGGTGCCTTTAGGTAGTTGACTTCTACACGCAGGGGGAAAGCCTGGTTGAGCGGGTATTCTCCCGCCACCCTTTGCAACTCCCCGGTCTTGAGGTAGGTCTTGACAGCCCCAGTGGCATATTGGGAGCGGTCATCATCGCGGTAAAAAATAGTTTGACCGGTCAAGTATACATCGATTTTTC
>Ga0182011_10005251_pt1 | contig 10232 bp, 10 predicted proteins | sample 711E1DmetaG_FD_120481 | JGI IMG/M metagenome (GOLD analysis project Ga0182011, IMG submission 120481) | Permafrost microbial communities from Stordalen Mire, Sweden - 711E1D metaG | ecosystem: Environmental > Terrestrial > Soil > Wetlands > Permafrost | place: Sweden: Stordalen | collected...
AGCCCTGCCGACTTTTCCATTGCAACGCCATTGGTCCTGACAATTGGGCTAACTTATTGCCCTTCTTTGATTTGTTAAACAAGGTCTAACTGAAAGCAATTACATAATTAAGAAACTTTCGAGTAACAGAAAAGCACAATCTTTTACTGGTTTTGGTTAAAGGAGTTCAGTCATGAATGATCGTAAACCTTGGGAGTTCACATGTAAAACATGCGGTAGCCATAGTCTCAACGTCACCCACGTTTGGACCATCCTGGCCGGGCCTGATAGTGAAACGTGGCAGGAATGGGGGTCGCTCGAGGCGAATCATCACTGGCGTTTTGAATTCAAAGAAAAAGTAGAAAAAGAAAAAGGTAATGATCAAGATGATGAAGTCGAGCAAGGGGACTTAGGTGAGTTTATTGAAGACGACTCAAGTTCGAAGCCGGAAGAATATGAAATCTTCGAGCAGCAGAGCGACCCAGGAGGTGACGAATTTTATGTGAACTGCGCAAGCTGCGATCGAGAAATCGAATTTGGGTGGTCAAAGCCTAACCGTGGTGGGCTCATATTTCCAGCGGAGTGTTCTGATTTTATCCCAGAGGAAATCTGGCCAGAACCCAGATATTTAGATTCCTGGCATCAGAAACATTGGCTCAGAACGGAAAAATAGTCGTTCATTAAAGGTAAGCTGGTTGATGTTTATGAAAAAAATGGCGTTTTCTTGTTTAAGAGTGTTGAATGGGAGGCCTAAATGAATCACCACAGTGACTATTTAGACATAAAGATGGAGTCGGATATTCCATTCCTTTTGTCGCGGATTTCCTCTCAATTTTTCCTCTTTTAGTTGATATTCTCAAACGTAATAATTTGATGAATGAGGTGTGGTCTGATGGACTATAAGGATTACTACGAAATATTGGGGGTAACACCTACTGCAGATAAAAAAGCGATCCAGCAAGCCTTCCGCCAATTGGCTCGCAAATATCATCCTGATGTAAACCCAGGGAATAAAGAAGCTGAAGAGAAATTCAAGGCGATAAATGAAGCTTACCAGGTTCTATCGGACCTAGAACAGCGTAAAAAGTACGATGAATTACGAACTCAATATCAACAATGGCAGCAGACAGGCCGCAGCCAAGAAGATTTTGACTGGCAAAATTGGGCGGCCCGACGTGATGAAAGAGAGACCGTTCAGTATGGTAACGCCGAAGACATGGAAGATCTCTATGGAAGCGCATCGCCGTATTCTGACTTCTTCACGAATATCTTTGGTCAAACCCCCAGGAGTAGCAATAATAGAGGTCGAGGCCCTTCTCCAAAAGCACGTAGCGGTCGTGACATTGAATATGAAATCGATCTCACCTTGCAAGAGGCTTATAAAGGTACTGACCGTTTACTGGAAATAGACAAGCACCGTATTCAGGCACATATTCCCCTGGGTGTTCGCACTGGATCTCGAGTTCGTTTGACAGGTCAAGGAGAACCCGGCTATAACAATGGGCCAGCCGGGGATCTGTATTTATTAATCAACATTCTCTCTAATAATATCTTCGAGCGCGAAGGGGATAATTTGCATATGGAGGTACCGGTGGACATTTTTACGGCCGTCGTGGGCGGTGAAACCAATGTATCTACCTTGGACCGGCCGCTAACATTGAAAATTCCACCCAGAACTAACGCTATGCAGAGTTTCCGCCTACGCGGAATGGGAATGCCTCATTTGGGGGACCCAAAAACGCGCGGTGATCTGTTTGCCCGGGTCAAATTGGTTCTCCCAGATGCTCTTACCGACCAGGAGGTCAATAGCATTCGCGAGTTAGTTTCCTACCGAACAAACCATTCTGAACCAATTCCAAAATGAGGTAAAAACATGATTTACAAAAATAAATCACAGAAACGGTATCGGTATGGCCCCTTTGAAGGCCTTGAGTCACGCAGTCAGCGGCGGATACAGAACGATCTGGGAGTCGACAAGGCCGCTGCTGAAGCAATCTTACACCTCCGCAGTCAGGTCATCGAATTACAGGCTCAAATTCATCAGTTGGAAATCGAATTGACCGCTCAGAATGCCAGCCAGCATATGCGCCTGACTCAATACCAAGAAATCTATTCAGAAGCCGTATGGATAGAATTGAAATTTTAAACCAGATAGTAAAATAGATTTTTTAATCGTCATGAAAAGCTTATTCAAAATTCAAGGAGACAATAGATGAATAACGAAAGTTTTCCGATCAAATTTAATAATGAAATTGATAAAGTAAAGGAAAGTGAAAACGAATTATATGCCAAAGCTGCGGACCGGCTTCGGCAATTGGCAGAAGGTCACGACGATATTTTAAGTGGATCGATTGACTTGAAGGAACCTGCTAAGGGACATGGGACAGCCTCAGCATACGAAGTGAAAATAATGCTCTACATGGGATCTGATCATATCCTGGCTACCGAAAAAGGGCAGCTGCTTCAATCCACACTGGAAAGCGCTTTGGATGCAGTTGAACGGCAAGTTCATGAACAACGTGCCCAGCAGCGTAAATATTAGACTACCCAAAATGGAATTGGAATGATCTGTCTCATTAGCACCAGTATTTTACGAGTTAACCTTGCCGTGAACCAAACAGCAGTGACTCTCAGTTCATTACCTGAAGGTTTATTCCAAAGTTACCTTGATCAAATTGTAATTTCGGATGTGATAGTACGGAGAATCCAATGAATCTCGAAAAGTATACACAAAAATCCCAAGAGGCTTTGCTCGCTGCTGAACATCTTGCACAAGATCACCAGCATCAAATTATTGAACCGATTCACTTGTTGCTGGCACTTGTTCAACAAGAGGATGGGATCGTTCGGGCGATTATTACAAAAGTTTCCGGTGGTATTGAAGCGCTCCAGGAAGAACTGATTAATGAACTTGAAAAAATGCCAAAAGTGCAAGGCGCTAACCTCGAAGTCAGCATGTCGCGACAAATGGGCGAAGTCTTCGTTGCTGCAGAACGATATGCCAAAGGGATGCATGACGATTATGTCTCCACAGAGCATTTGCTGCTGGGTCTTTCAGAGAGCAATGAAGGCAAACGCCTGGTTCAGTTTGGACTAACCAAGGATGCAATATTGGAGGCTTTAAAGCAAGTACGCGGTACCCAGCGTATCACTTCCCAAAATCCCGAAGGGACGTTCCAATCATTAGAAAAATACGGGCGTGATCTTACTGCCATGGCCCGACAGGGAAAATTAGATCCGGTCATTGGGCGAGATGAGGAAATCCGACGAACGATTCAAATTTTGTCCCGACGTACCAAAAACAACCCGGCATTAATTGGCGAACCTGGCGTAGGCAAGACCGCAATCGTCGAGGGTTTAGCCCAACGTATTGTGAATGGGGATGTTCCAGAAGGGCTCAAACATAAACGTCTGGTTCAGTTGGATATGGGTGCTTTGGTGGCAGGCGCTAAATACCGTGGTGAGTTTGAAGAACGTTTGAAGGCTGTATTAAAAGAAATCGTAGAATCCGAAGGCGAAATTATCCTGTTTTTGGATGAAATGCACACAGTTGTCGGCGCTGGCGCAGCTGAAGGTTCTATGGACGCGAGTAACATGTTGAAACCCATGTTGGCACGCGGGGAATTGCATCTAATCGGTGCGACCACGCTGGACGAATACCATAAATATATTGAGAAGGATCCCGCTCTGGAGCGTCGTTTCCAGCCGGTGGTGGTGGAAGAACCCTCAGTGGAGGATACCATCAGTATCCTTCGCGGTCTCAAGGAGCGTTACGAAATTCATCATGGTGTGCGTATCACTGATGGTGCTGTACTGGCTGCTGCAACACTTTCGCAACGTTATATTAGTGATCGTTTCCTACCTGATAAGGCTATTGATCTGATTGACGAGGCTGCTGCAAGATTACGGACTGAGATAGATTCCAAGCCACAAGCATTAGATGAGGTTGACCGGCAAATTATGCAACTCGAAATCGAACGTCAGGCACTTAATAAGGAACGCGATAAAGCTTCAAAAGAGCGGCTTGAGATTATTGAAAAAGACCTGGCTAATTTAAAAGAGAAATCTCATGGACTCCAGGCACGCTGGCAGACTGAAAAGAAGGTAATCACTGAACTACGCACAACCAAAGAAAAAATTGAACAAACCCGCCAAGAAATCGAACAAGCCGAACGTCACTCAGACTTGGAAAAGGTCGCTCGCTTAAGGTATGGGACTCTACGAGATTTAGAAAAGAAATTGACTGATGATGATCAGCATATGAAGGACCTACAATCCCAAGGGGATACCTTACTAAAAGAGGAAGTAGATGGTGAGGAGATTGCTCAGATTGTTTCCCGCTGGACCCACATTCCGGTCTCCAGGTTACTCGAAGGTGAGACTCAAAAACTCCTGCACATGGAAGATCGACTGCGCGAAAGGGTGGTTGGACAAGAAGATGCCTTGCAGGCGGTCTCCAAGGCCTTGCGTAGAGCTCGGGCTGGTCTTCAAGATGTGAACCGACCTCTCGGATCTTTTATTTTTATGGGACCAACCGGCGTTGGGAAGACTGAACTTGCACGAGCATTAGCGGAATTTATGTTTGATGATGAACATGCCATGATCCGGATTGATATGAGCGAATACCAGGAAAAACACACTGTCAGCCGGTTGATCGGAGCACCCCCAGGATACATCGGATATGAGGAAGGCGGCCAATTGACTGAAGCGGTTCGTCGTCGCCCTTATAGCGTGGTCTTGTTCGATGAAATAGAGAAAGCTCACCCGGACGTATTCAATGTATTGTTGCAATTGCTGGATGATGGTCGACTGACAGATGGTCAAGGCCGCACTGTGGATTTTCGCAATACATTGGTCATCTTAACTTCGAATCTTGGAAGCGAGCTTTGGCTGAATGGAAAATCGGCAAAAGTAACGCGAGATGCAATCACCCAGGCCTTACAGAATCATTTCCGACCCGAGTTTCTGAATCGAATCGATGAGATTATCATTTTCAATTCGCTAAGCCGCAGTGATCTGATTCAAGTTGTTGAAATCCAGCTTCGGCATGTTACCGATCTACTTGCAAAACGCGGGTATAAGTTGGTCATCAGCCCTGAAGCACGAGCCTACCTAGCGGAAGTTGGCTATGATGCCGATTATGGTGCCCGCCCTCTCAAACGGGCCATCCAGCGCGAACTCCAAGATCCACTGGCAGTAAAACTCTTGAGTGGAGAATTTCACGATGGTGAGACCATTGATGTAGAACGTGGAAAGGAAAAACTAGAATTCACTACGCTCGCATCAAATTTACCTAAAGTTCCATAAGACAAATTATATGATCCATCTATACGCAGGAGAAACACCTTAATGGCAAATAAAAAAATGAAAATAAGTCCCCTTGCAGGAAAGCCAGCTGAACCTGACATACTGGTTAATGTGCCCAAACTGATTACGGCCTACTATACAGAAACCCCTGATCCGTTAATACCAGAGCAACGGGTAGCCTTTGGCACTTCCGGGCATCGCGGATCATCCTTCGATAAGTCTTTTAATGAATGGCACATCCTGGCGATCACTCAGTCCATTTGTCTTTACCGGAGCTCACACAAAATTGATGGACCACTTTTTCTCGGTATGGATACCCATGCACTCTCGGTCCCGGCTCTGGCCAGTGCCTTGGAAGTATTGGCTGCAAATGGGGTCACAGTGATGCTTGCAGAAGGGGACGAATATACTCCGACACCTGCCATTTCTCTTGCCATCCTCACTTACAATCGCGGACGCAAAACCGGCTTTGCCGATGGAATCGTGATCACGCCTTCGCATAATCCGCCACACGACGGCGGCTTCAAATACAACCCCCCGAACGGAGGTCCGGCTGAAGGCACTATCACCGACTGGATCGAAGCAAAGGCAAACGAGTTCCTTGAGAACGGGTTGAAAGAGGTCAAGAGGGTTCCTTTACAAAAAGCTCTGCGGGCATCTTCGACCCGCCGTTACGATTACCTTCATTACTACGTTGATGAGTTGGCTCGGGTAGTAGATATGGATGTCATCCGGCAATCGAAGATTCACTTGGGGGTTGATCCATTGGGCGGTGCCGGCGTGCACTACTGGGAGCCGATTGCCGAACGTTACGGATTGGACCTCACAGTCGTGAACCAGACTGTTGACCCCACCTTTCGTTTCATGACAGTGGATTGGGATGGACAAATTCGCATGGACCCGTCCTCGCCGTATGCAATGCGACATTTGATCGGTTTGAAGGATCATTTTCGAGTCGCTTTCGCCTGTGATACCGACCATGACCGGCATGGGGTAGTCACTACCAGCGCGGGCCTGCTGCCACCCAATCATTATCTTGCAGTGGCTATCGACTACCTCTTTCAACATCGACCAAAATGGCCCAAGGCAGCCGCAGTTGGCAAGACATTAGTGAGCAGCCAAATGATCGATCTCGTTGCTGCCAGGCTTGGCCGGCGGCTTTATGAGGTTCCCGTCGGTTTCAAATGGTTTGTGGATGGGTTGCTGGATAGCTCGCTTGGCTTCGGTGGTGAAGAGAGCGCGGGGGCTTCTTTCCTTCGCCTGGATGGCAACGCCTGGACTACTGACAAGGACGGAATCATCCTGGCTTTGCTGGCCGCGGAGATCACCGCCCGGATGGGGCGCGACCCAGGTGAGCTCTATCTGGCCCTGACACGCGAGTTTGGTGACCCGGTTTACGAGCGCGTGGATGCACCTGCTACCCCAGAACAAAAAGCAATGCTGGTGATGTTGTCGCCCGAGCAGATCAAAATCAAAGACCTGGCAGGCGAGAAAATTCAGGCCGTTCTCACCCGCGCTCCGGGTAATGATGCCCCAATTGGCGGGCTAAAGGTGGTAGCCAAAAATGGATGGTTCGCAGCACGTCCGTCAGGGACGGAAGATATTTACAAGATCTACGCAGAAAGTTTCAAGGGAACCGACCATTTACACCGTATTCTGGAGGAAGCGCAGAGCATCGTCAGTGATACCTTAGCTGCGCCCCGACGGCAACCAGAGACCTTACCCAAGACAAATTTAAAGGGAAAACCATGAAAACGCCATTTAATGACACAAATAGCATGAAAGCTTTGGTTTACGGCAGTCCAGGTCTACCGGCCTGGGAGGTAAAACCGAAACCGGTGATCAAGGAGACAACAGACGCCATTGTTCGAGCGACAATGACTACTGTTTGCGGTACCGACCTTCACATTCTGAAATGGGATGTTTCCACTGTAACAAACAGCCGGATTCTGGACCATGAAGGAATCGGAAAAGTAGGCGAACAAGAAAACAGGTGTCATTAATGAACCTTCTTATATCAATTACCAAGTGCTTTCCCGGTATGTATGATCAGTATAGTTTAAAGCAATACGCTGAGTTAGGAGCCTTCGGACCGGAAGCTACTGTACTCAAAAGAGCTTTCAAATCTCCAGCGCGAATAGGACCAAACTTCGATTGTCATATATTCTCACAGAAAGACGTTCGTATGCTATGCGAGCGATGATGCTATCGCCTGAAGAAAAGACACCGAAGAAAGCGACTGAAATCACTTGCATGTTTCTAGATGTCGGCGGAGTTCTGCTTTCAGATGGTTGGGATCATCATGCCCGCAAACGTGCTGCAACGAATTTCAACTTGGAGTTAGTTGAGTTAGAGGCTCGACACCACCTGACCTTTGAAACGTATGAAGAAGGAAAACTCACGCTGGAAGAATATTTAATGCGGGTTGTATTCTATAAAGAACGGCCGTTTTCACAGGCTCAGTTTCGTGAATTCATATTTGCCCAATCAAAGTCATATCCAAAAATGATCAAGTTGATCCGTCAAATTAAAGTACGGTATGGATTGAAAGTAGTCGTTGTCAGCAATGAAGCCCGGGAGTTGAATTTATATCGAATTCGAAAGTTCAACCTGGATGGGTTTGTTGATTCATTTATTTCGTCCAGTTTCGTTCATGTTCGCAAACCCGACCCGGACATCTTTCGTCTTGCACTTGATACTGCCCAGGTGCCAAGTCGGGAGGTAGTTTATATTGATGACACCCCAATGTTCGTTCAGGTCGCAAAAGAACTAGGAATACAAGGGATCCTACATACAGATTATGCGTCTACGTGCGCAAAACTAGATTCGTTTGGATTACAGAAAAAAGAAGGGGATTTCCATGAAACCAACTAACCCACAAATTCTCACAATCAATGGTGGTTCTTCAAGCATCAAGTTTGCATTGTTCGAGGTCGGAGACCCGCTCAGACGAATTCTGGAAGGTGAAATTGAGCGGATTGGACTGCCAGAATCTACATTTGTAGTAAAGGGCTTGAACAAGGCAGAAAATTTTACCCGACCCGTAACTGCGGCTAACCATACGGAAGCCATAAAGTTGCTAATGGATTGGGTTGAGGGACGAATCCAACGTGGAGAGTTAACCGCAGTGGGACATCGAGTGGTACATGGCGGACCGAAGTACAGCCAACCGCAACGAATCACAGCAGAGATGATTGAAGAGTTACACCAACTTCAGTTTTTTGATCCTGAACACCTGCCAGAAGAGATCTTGCTAACCGAGGCTTTTTTTCACCGATTTCCCAATCTAGTCCAAATAGCCTGTTTTGATACAACCTTTCACCATGATATGCCGCGTATAGCACAAATATTACCGATCCCACGCCGCTATGAGGCTCAAGGTGTACGCCGTTATGGATTCCATGGGTTATCGTATGCATACCTGATGGAAGAATTGGCGCGAGTGGCTGGACCACAAACTGCGCGCGGGCGAGTGATTCTCGCTCACCTCGGCAACGGCGCGAGTCTGGCAGCTGTCTATGGAGGTACCTCTGTGGATACCAGTATGGGTTTCACACCAACCGGAGGTGTGCCGATGAGTACCCGATCCGGCGATCTCGATCCAGGCCTTGTTTGGTATTTGGCCAGAACTGAAAATATCTCCGCGAAAAAATTCAATGAAATGGTCAATTTCCAGTCAGGATTGCTCGGCGTTTCTGAAACCAGTTCCGACATGCATGATTTGCTTGACCGTGAAACGAAGGACATACGGGCAGCCGAGGCGGTTGCCTTATTTTGTTATCAGGTAAAAAAATGGATTGGTGCTTTTGCAGCAGCTCTTGGAGGACTGGATACACTGGTGTTCGCGGGTGGTATCGGCGAAAAGTCATCCACGATCCGGTCCCGCATTTGCGCCGGGCTGGAATTCCTTGGAATTGAGTTAGAAGAAAAGCAAAATATAGCCGGCAATCCCATAATTTCGGCAGAGACCAGCCGGGTTGCTGTTCGAGTCATGCACACAGATGAAGAATGGATGATCGCAAAAATGGTTTGCCGTGTTTTAAATCTCACAATTAAAAAGAAGGAGTAAGAATTTTTGAATACACTCACAGGTTATATCATCATAGCCGCCCTCGTTCTGGTACTTGCGGCTTTCGTCGTATGGCGGCACAGGGTTCTATTCGCGTCCCTCTCGTCGCATATGTTATTGGGGTCATTGTCGTTTGGGCAGTTATTCTCGGTGTCATGTGGTTTTTGGGCGATATCGCACGCTTCCAGACGTTTGCTTTGGTAGGCTTAGGCTTCACGCCTGGGAGGCTCGCTATGTATATTGCCGTGCACGTCTATAAATCGTAAGTCAGGGTAGCTAAAGTAAGAGTTCCCCAAAAAAGGATAAGGAATTACAAAAATCATGAAAAAAATAAAAAATATAAATTCCAAAGATAATCCGCTGTCGCCGGAACTTCTCCGAAAAATGAATGCATATTGGCGAGCGGCCAATTATATATCCGTCGGGCAGATTTATTTATACGACAATCCGCTCCTAAAAGAACCACTTAAGCTAGTACATGTGAAGCCACTGGTGGTCGGACACTGGGGCACAACCCCTGGACAGAACTTCATCTACGTACATTTAAACCGGGTCATCAAGAAATATGACCTGGATATGTTCTACATTGCCGGTCCTGGTCATGGGGGTCCAGCTTTGGTAGGCAATACCTACCTCGAAGGCACTTATAGTGAGGTTTATCCGAACATCAGTCAGGACGAAGCTGGACTGAAAAAGCTCTTCAAGCAGTTCTCATTTCCTGGTGGGATTTCGAGCCATGTTGCGCCAACGACTCCGGGGTCGATTCATGAGGGCGGCGAATTGGGATATTCGCTCAGTCATGCCTTTGGAGCAGCGTTCGATAATCCCAACCTGATTGTCGCCTGCATCATCGGCGATGGTGAAGCTGAAACGGGCC
>Ga0182011_10005252_pt1 | contig 10230 bp, 10 predicted proteins | sample 711E1DmetaG_FD_120481 | JGI IMG/M metagenome (GOLD analysis project Ga0182011, IMG submission 120481) | Permafrost microbial communities from Stordalen Mire, Sweden - 711E1D metaG | ecosystem: Environmental > Terrestrial > Soil > Wetlands > Permafrost | place: Sweden: Stordalen | collected...
CTCCCCGGCGAAATCGGGCAGCGTCTCCGGCAGGTACAGGCCGCCATCCGGGGCCAGGCCGATGGCCACCGCCTCGGTGAAGCTCACCGGATCAGTCTGTCCGCGCGTGCTGATGAACTTCATCGAAAGCAGCGGCCGGTGGCCGCCTCCGGCGCCTACAGCTTGTCCAGCCCGAACGCCGCGTGGGCGGCGCGGGCGGCCTCGTCGGCCCGGGCCGCCTCGATCACGACCGAGATCTTGATCTCGGAGGTGCTGATGAGCTCGATGTTGATGCGGTGCTCCGCGAGCGTCTGGAAGAGCGTCGCCGCCACGCCGCTGTGCGTCTTCATGCCCACGCCCACGACCGACAGCTTGGCGATCTGGTTATGGACGGTCACCTTGCCGCCGCCGAGCTCGGTGAACACCGGCCCGAGCGCCTGCTCCGCCAGGTGCGAGTCCCCCAGCGGCACGGTGAACGTCAGGTTGGCGACGCCGTTGTGACCGATGTTCTGCACGATCATGTCGACGATGATGTTCGCGTCGGCCAGAGCCCGGAACACCCGGGCGGCCGAGCCCGGCTTGTCGGGAAGGTCGCCCACGACGACCTTGATCTGATCCTTGTCCACGGCGACGCCGCGCACGACGACCTGCTCCATATAGACAACTTCTTCTTTCACGATGGTTCCCGGGTTATGGTTAAAGGAGGAACGGACTTCAAACATGACGTCATATTTTTTGGCGAATTCGACCGAGCGCGACTGCATGACCTTGGAGCCGCTGCTGGCGAGCTCGAGCATCTCGTCGTAGCTGATCTCGTCGAGCTTGCGGGCATCCTTGACGACGCGCGGATCGGCGGTGTAGACGCCGTCAACGTCGGTATAGATTTCGCACTTGTCGGCCCGGACAGCGGCGGCGAGGGCGATGGCGGTGAGGTCGGATCCGCCCCGGCCGAGAGTGGTGATCTGACCGTCCTCGTTGATGCCCTGGAAGCCGGCGACGATGACGACCCGGCCGGCCTGGAGGTCGTGTTCGATCGGTTGGGGGTTGATCGTCTTGATCTTGGCCTTGGTGTGCGCCTTGTCGGTGAAGATGCCGGCCTGGGCGCCGGTGTAGGAGACCGCCTCGACGGCCAGCGCGTGCAGAGCGATCGCGGTCAGCGCGATCGTCTCCTGCTCGCCGGTGGCCAGCAGCATGTCGAGTTCCCGCTCGCTCGGATGCTCGTGGATGGCCTTGGCGCGGGCGATGAGTTCGTTGGTGACGCCCGAGCGCGCCGACACGACCACGACAAGCTCGTGGCCCTCGTCGTGCGCGATCTTGATGCGTTCCGCGACCCGCTTGATGCGCTCGATATCTCCTACCGAGGTGCCGCCGTATTTCTGGACGATTCTAGCCATGGATTAGGAGGGTCGAAAATCGAAGGTCGCAGGCCAAAAGTCATGGATCATCCACAGCCGGTGGTTCCCCGCGCACCCAGCGGTGTTCGGTGCCGGCGAACAGGCGGCGGATGTTGCCGTGGTGCCGCACGATCACCAGCAGGCCTACCAGCGTCACCATCAGGTTGAGCCCAAGCGGCCGGCCCAGGACCCAGGTTGCGGCCGGAGTCACTGCCGCCGCCATGATCGACGCGAGGGAGACATAGCGCGAGGCGAAGAAAGTCACGAACCACACGATGATGCCGATCAGCGCGGGCACGGGGATGACCACCAGCAGACCTCCCGAGGCGGTGGCCACGCCCTTGCCCCCCTTGAAGCGGGTAAAAACGGAAAACGAGTGTCCCACCACCGCCGCGACCATCCCGATGACGGCGCAGGCGAGGCACCAATCGATCGTCCCCAGGGCCCGGCCGGCGTCGTTGGTCGTTACCCTCGTGATCGACAGATGCCGCCACTGGAAATAAAGGAGCGGCCATCCGGCCGCGATCGCCCCTTTGAGCGCATCCAGCACGTACACGATACCGCCCGCCTTCGTGCCGAGCACCCGCTTGACGTTGGTCGCGCCGGGATTGCCACTACCCTCCTTGAAGATGTCCACTCCGTACGCCCGGGCCACCAGGTAACCGAAGGGGAGCGCCCCCAGGAAATAGCCAGCGACCGCCGCGATGAGGAGGAGCAGGTACATGGAGGATGGGCGCGAGCCGGAAGATTTCACCCCCGGAGGGGCGAAATCTTCCGGGGCGCATTCACAGCTGCACGTACTTCGCCATCTTGATCGCCGGGTTGGACTTGATTTCCAGCCGGGCGGCGGGGCTCGGCTCGCTGTCGACGCGCACCACCATGTAGGCGGTGCCGCCGGGCGTGAGGCGGCTCAACGACATGTCCGCAATGTTGACGCCATCCTTGCCCAGAATCGTGCCCACGGTGCCGACCAGGCCGGGAACATCGGCGTTTTCGAGCACCAGCAGCTTGCCCTCGGCCGCCACCTCCACGTCGCGGCCGTTGATCGCCACGATGCGCGGGTTATTGCCGCGACCAATCAGCGTGCCATCGGCCGAAAAGACGCGCCCGTCCGGCGCCACGGCCTCGACCCGGATGAGCTCGGTGTAGTCGCACTCGGCCGCCGACTTCACCACCTCCACCTGCACGCCCAGCCGCTGGAGGAGCACGGGCGCGTTCACGAAATTGACCTCCTCGCCGCTGATGCGACGCAGAAAACCGCGTTCGATGCTGCGGGTGACGGCGTTGGCGTCGAGGTCGGCCATCCGGCCCCAATAGGTCGTGCTGAGCCGGTCGATTTGTTGCGGGGCGATCTGCTGGACGAGGGTGCCGAGCTTGGCGCCGAGATCGAGATAGGGACCGAGCACCTTGAGCGTAGCGGCGTCAATCGAAGGCACGTTGACCGCATTGCGTATCACCCCGCCGCCGAGCGCATCCGCCACGGCTTCGGCAATCTCGATGCCGACACTCTCCTGCGCCTCGGCGGTCGAGGCTCCCAGGTGCGGCGTGAGCGTGACATTGGCCAGCGTGCGCAGTTCATGGTCGGCGGCCAGCGGCTCGTCCTCGTAAACATCAAGACCGGCGGCGGCGACGTGGCCGGATTGGAGCGCAGCCACCAGGGCCGCCTCTTTGATGATGCCGCCGCGCGCGCAATTAAAGAGCCGGACGCCCTTCTTGGTCTTCGCCAGCGCCGCCTCGTCGATCATGTACCGGGTCTGTTCAGTGAGCGGCATGTGGACGGTAATGTAGTCCGCCTCGCGCAGGAGCGCTTCCAGGTCCACCTGTTCGACCTGCATCGCCTTGGCGCGGCTGGGCGCGAGGTACGGATCGTAGGCGAGCACGCGCATGCCGAACGCCTGGGCGCGTTTCGCGACCTCGCTGCCGATGCGGCCGAGACCCACGACCCCGAGCACTTTTTTGTAGAGTTCGAGCCCCGAAAAGCTCTTCCGGTCCCATTTGCCGGCGCGCATGGAGGCGGCGGCCTGTGGCACCGGGCGGGCGCCGCACAGCATGTGCGAAAAAGTAAGTTCAGCCGTGGCAATGGTGTTGCCCGAAGGCGTGTTCATCACGACCACGCCACGTTCCGTGGCCGCCTCGACATCCACATTGTCCACCCCGACCCCGGCGCGGCCCACCACCTGCAGCTTCGGCGCCGCCGCGATGATCTCCGCCGTGATCTTTGTCTCGCTGCGCACGACAATGGCGTGCACGTCCGGGACCAGTTCCAGTAGCTTTTCCCGGGAGGAATTGTACGCCTCGACGACCTCCAGACCGCTCTGGTTGCGGAGGTATTGCACGCCCTTGGGGGAAATCTTGTCGGCAACAAGAACTTTCATGGGTGACCCTGACGGAAGTGCCCCGGGCCCCGGATGGCAACACCGGAGATGGCAGCCGAAGGGCATTTTCCCGGGCAGAGGCCGAGCCGCCGCTCCTCCCGGCGGCAAACCGCGCTTCGGGTTTGCCTCGATGGCACCCGGCCGTTTCCGTGGGCGGGTGACGCCAACCCCATCCCCCGCCGTCGCTGAACGCCTGGCACAGCAGATTCGTTTCATCGTCGAGGTCGACCGTTTGAAGGAGATCTTCCGGCAGACGCTGGTCATCAACAGCCGCCGTCCGGAGAACGACGCCGAGCATTCGTGGCACCTTTGCCTGATCGTCATCACACTGGCCGAACACGCCAACTGGCCGCAACTCGATGTGTTGCGCGTGCTCAAGCTGCTCATCATCCATGATCTCGTAGAGATCGACGCCGGCGACACCTTTGCCTACGACGTCAAGGGCATGGCCAACCAGCATGCGCGCGAGGCAGTCGCCGCCGATCGGATCTTCGGTCTGCTCCCGCCCGACCAAGGGGCCGAATTCCGCGCCTTATGGGACGAGTTTGAGGCGCGCCAGACGCCGGAGGCCCGGTTTGCCGCCGCCGTGGACCGCTTCCAGCCGATGCTGTTGAACTGCCACACCGAAGGCGCCGCCTGGCGCAAACACGGCGTGACGCGCGACCGCGTCATCGCCCGCAACTCCTACATCGCCGAAGGTTCGGCCGCCCTGTGGGAATACGCCCGCCGGATGATCGAGGAAACCGTGTCCGCGGGCAATCTGGCGGTCTGAAGGCAGATACTGGGGCGGCGACGCCCTCGTCGCCGGCGCACAGCGACCACGGGGTCGCGGTGCCAGGTTCCCGGCAGGCGGCGTGAGGCATGCAACGCGTGCGATTCTGCTGTTGAACCAGAACGATTTGCCTGTCTCAATCCGCCGCAACCCCTCCCAAATCCAAGTGCCGCGCTTCGTCGGCGCGGCTCCCGGCTTAGGGAGCAAGGCCCCGTCTAAAACCCTAAAACTCCATCAAAATATGATCGCTGGTGTGTTCGTGTTTGTCCTGTGGCTCGCAATTGCGGTTTTCTACATTGCTTGTGGATGGAAGATCTTTACCAAAGCCGGGCAGCCGGGTTGGGCGTGCATCATTCCGTTCTACAACATCTGGGTGATGCTCAAGATCGTCAACCGGCCGGGCTGGTGGCTCATTATGATGTTGATTCCTTTCGTCAGCATCGTCTTTGGGATCATCGTTGTCGTGGACTTGGCCAAGGCGTTCGGAAAATCCGTCGGATTCGCGATTTTCATGATCTTGCTCGGGTTCATCGCCTACCCGATGCTGGCGTTCGGCAGCGCGCAGTACACGAGGCCGGTCAGGGCCGCGGCCTGACCGCCGTTTCATCACATCGATCACACCGGCGCCCGGAGCCCGCATCGTGCTGGTTCCGGGACGGGTGTTTGATGGACTGGACCCGCGGTTCGCAACTGCTCCCGGCGCCTGAGCCCGAGCCCAGAAGACGAACCGTGGCTTCGCCCGAGACCTCGGAAACCGTTGGGTGCGAGATGCAGGAGCCTGCTTGCAGGCGACTTCTCCCCTACAATCCTCCTTCGCCAGGCCTACGGAGGACAAGTCGCGAACACCCGTCTGCCATAGTTTCAGGCGAAGGCGGTAACCCGCTCCTACAATGGCGTCATCGCGGCTAATCGCTCCTGTTTCTGCGGCGCAGTCGACAATGTGTACGAGGCTAAAGTCTGCCGCGGCCCGTCGAGGTTCGGAGTTTACTCGTCCATCCTGCCCGGTTATCACCGGAAAACCAGAAAGGGGAGACAGGCCATGCAACTGACCACGGTCAGGATCGAAAAGCCGGATGCCGTCAACTTCATCCTCGGGCAGACGCACTTCATCAAGACGGTCGAGGACGCGCATGAAGCGCTGGTCAACGCCGTGCCAGGCATCAAGTTCGGTCTGGCGTTTTGCGAAGCCTCGGGCAAATGCCTCGTTCGGTGGACGGGCACCGACGCGACGATGATCGAGCTGGCCCGACAAAACGCGACTGCTCTGGGCGCCGGCCACACCTTCATCGTGTTCCTGGCCGAGGGATTCTACCCGATCAATGTCCTCCACGCCCTCAAGGCCCTGCCGGAGGTCTGCCATATCTTCTGCGCCACCGCCAACCCGACCGAGGTGATCGTCGCCTCGACCGATCAGGGCCGCGGCGTCCTGGGCGTAATCGATGGATCGCCGCCCATGGGAGTCGAAGGCGAAACGGACATCGCCTGGCGCAAGGACTTCCTGCGCAAGATCGGCTACAAGTTGTGACGCCGGGACGGCCCCGCTGCCACGGTGCAACACGAGGCAGGTCACCGAGGGCACGGAACTGTGGAAGGAGAACACGGAGAATTTGGTGGAAATGCGCAGGTTCACCCGATGGGCCGGAATTGGCGCCACCTTTTGTTGTTGGTTCTCATTGCGGCAGGAGGTCGGTCCGGAGACCTGTCGGCCGCAGATGCACCGCCGATCGGAAAGGAGGCAGGCATCATGAAACTGACCAGTCCGGCCTTTGCGGCCGGGAAGCTGATCCCGATCCAACACACTTGCGATGGCGCCGACGTGTCGCCGGCCCTGAGTTGGAGCGATGCGCCGCCGGGCGTGAAGGTTTTCGCGCTGATCTGCGACGACCCGGACGCACCGGTGGGGACCTGGGTGCACTGGGTGATCTGGGGAATGCCCGGCACGACCGCAGGGTTACCGGAAAACGTGGCCAAGGCGGAGTCGCTGCCCGAAGGCACACGGCAAGGCGTGAACGATTTTCGGCGTGTCGGCTACGGTGGCCCCTGCCCTCCGCCGGGCCGGCTCCACCGGTATTTCTTTAAACTCTTCGCGCTGGATTCCGCCCTGTCGCTCAAGCCCCGGCCCACCAAACAGGACCTGCTGCAGGCGATGGCAGGCCACGTTCTGGCCGAGGCGCAGCTAATGGGCACCTACCAACGGAACCGATGAACCCCGCAAGAACCCACCTTCAGATTGGTGCGTTGATGTAGGAGCCTGCTTGCAGGCGATTTCTCCTCTGCAATCGCGAGTAAACTCGCTCCTACAACTGCAGAAATCCAGCTCAGTGCGTCTTGTGGACAAGCCGCTCCACCTCCATATCTCGCAATATCGCGAAAGACGCATCAGCTTGTTCCCTATCCATGCCTGACTCCCGCACCCACCGCGGCCCCCATCCCGAAGATGCCATGTTCTTTGCCGCGGCCGCCTGGCCCGTGCTGCGCCAAGCGGCCGCGGAACTGGGCTGGCTGCTGAGCCACGGGTATGCTCCTGCGTCGTCCTTGAAGCTGGTCGGCGACCGCCATCAGCTCTCGCTCCGCCAGCGCTCCGCGATCGAACGGGGAACGTGCGCGGACCTAGTCCGGGCCAGCCGGGAGGCGCGCCGGGCGAGCCTGAGCCAACTCGAGGGCCGGACGCTCTGCCTCGACGGGTATAACGTTTTGACCACGGTCGAGGTGGCCCTGGCGGGCGGTGTGGTCCTGGCCTGTCGCGACGGCACCTATCGTGACATCGCGAGCATGCACGGCACCTTCCGCAAAGTGACCGAAACACTGCCGGCGCTGGACTTGCTCGGCCGCGTCACGGAAGTCAGCGGGGCCGCCCCCTGGATCTGGTATTTCGACCGCCCGGTGTCGAACAGTGGCCGGCTCAAGAAGACCATGGAAAAACTCGCCGCGGAGCGCGGCTGGCCGTGGCGCATCGAACTGGTGCCGGACCCGGATGCCGTCCTCTCGGCCACGGCGGATGTCATCGCGACAGCCGACAGTGTGGTGCTCGATCGGTGCCGGCGTTGGTGCAACCTGGTTCGCGAGGTGGTTGATCGGCACGTGCCCGAGGCCCACATTGTGCGGTTGGGTGACACGTGACACCGGTCCTCCGGAAAGTCCTGCTTGGCAGCGGGCGGGTGGGCGGATACAGTGCAACCTGAGGTGCTGCCATGGTGCATGAGGTCATCGTTTTTGCGGGTTTGATGCCGCACGCGCCGATCCTGGTGCCTGGCGTGGGCGGGGAGCGCCTCGGGGAAGCGTCCGCGACCGCCCGGGCCATGACCACGGTGGCCAGCCATGCGTTGTCGGCGCGTCCGGACACCTTGGTGCTGATCTCGCCGCATTCGCCCCGGCAGCCGGGCGCATTCGGGCTCTGGCGCACCCGGAGACTGCGTGGTTCGCTGGACCGCTTCGGATCGCCGGACGACGAAGTGGACCTGCCATTGGACCGCACCTTCGCGGAGCGGTTCGAAACGGAGGCCATCCGGTCCGGGCTCCGCACCTGGGAAATCTCCCACGGCCCGCTCGACCACGGCGCCATCGTGCCACTCTGCTATTTGCACACGGCCGGTTGGTCCGGGTCGACCGTGATCGTGAGTCTCAATTATCCCGGAGACGGCGGGATCGAGACGCTCGGCCGCGCCTTAACTGTCACGGCCAAGGCACTGTCGCGGCGCATCGCGATCATCGCCAGCGGCGACATGAGCCATCGGCTCACGCCGTCCGCGCCGGCCGGCTACGATCCGGAGGCCCGGCACTTCGACGAGTCCTTCATCGAGCTGTTGCGATCGGGCGCCTACCGCGACATCGGGCGCCTGGATCCCGAGCAACAGGAACGCGCGGCTGAAGACGTCGTCGACTCCACTTGGGTCGCCCTGGCGGCCTGCGACTACCGCACGGACGGTCATGAAGTCCTCAGTTACGAAGGCCCTTTCGGGGTCGGTTATGGAGTCGCGATTCTGTTTGAACCCCGCGATCGTTCTACCGTGGCACCCGCGGACCTCGACCAAGGGAAACGAACCCTCTCCAAGTTCGACGACCTTCCAGCAGTGGCGCGCCGCGCGCTCGAGGCCGAGTTCGCCGGCGGCCCCGGCGCGCCGCCGTTTCAGGCCGGCGGAGAACTGGCGGAGCCGCACGGCGTGTTCGTGACCGTGCGCACGGACACCGGTGAACTGCGCGGCTGCCGCGGCACGCTGGAGGCCAAGGAGGCCGACCTGATTCACGAAACCTGGCACAACGCCGTGGCAGGCGCGTTGCACGACTACCGCTTCCCGCCGATGGAGGCGGCGGATCTGCCCCGGATGAAATTCAGCGTGACGGTGCTGGGTGCACTCGAGCCAGCGGCGTCCGAGGCGGACCTCGATCCTGCGGTCTACGGTGTGGTGGTGACCGCGGCCGACGGGCGTAAAGGTGTGTTGCTGCCCGGCATCGGCGGCATCGACTCCGTGGAGCAACAACTCGCGATTACACGCCACAAGGCCGGCATCGCCCCCGATGAGTGGATCACGATGCAGCGATTCAGAGCCCGTTGTTTCAAGGAACCCGGGTTCGTGGAGGAGCGAGGTTGAATGCCCAGGTCGAAGATCCGCGCCCGTCCCATCATCCGGCCCGTTGGTGGGTGAGGCGGCCCGACGGTCGCATCGAATGCCGCCTGTGTCCGCGCTTCTGCAAGCTGCAACCCGGCCAGCGCGGATTCTGTTTCGTCCGCCAACGCGTCGGCGACGAGATCGTGCTCGCGACGTACGGCCGGAGCAGCGGGTTCTGCATCGACCCGATCGAAAAGAAACCGCTGAACCACTTTCTGCCCGGCACCAGCGTCCTGTCGTTCGGGACGGCCGGATGCAATCTTGGCTGCCGGTTCTGCCAGAATTGGGCCATCAGCAAGGCGCGCGAGTCCGACCGGCTGAGCGAAGTCGCCGGGCCGGACGCGATTGCCGCCGCCGCCGAGCGCTTGGGTTGTCAGTCGGTCGCCTTTACCTACAACGATCCGGTGGTTTTTGCCGAATATGCCATTGACGCCGCCCGGGCCTGCCGCGCCCGGGGCCTCCGCGCCGTCGCGGTGACCGCCGGCTACATCACCGACGAAGCCCGGTCGGAGTTTTTCCAAACGATGGATGCGGCCAACGTCGACCTGAAGGCGTTCACGGAGGAGTTCTATCACCGTCTGTGCTTCGCGGAATTGCAGCCCGTGCTCGACACGCTTGTCTTCCTGCACCGCGAAACGCCGGTCTGGCTCGAGGTCACCACCCTCCTCATCCCCGGCGAAAACGACAGCGTCGACGAACTCGATCGGGCCTCCGATTGGTTTGCCGCCAACCTGGGCCCGGATGTGCCGTGGCATTTCACCGCCTTCCACCCCGACTTCAAGATGCTGGACCAACCACGCACGCCCGCGGCCACGCTGGCGCGGGCCCGCGAGATGGCGCGCTCCAAAGGATTGCGCCACGTCTATACGGGCAACATCCATGATCGCACCGGCAGCAGCACCTGGTGTCCCGGCTGCGGCGCGCTGCTGATCGAGCGCGACTGGTACGAGATCGGCGCCTACGCCTTGGACGGCAGCCGCTGCCGGGCGTGCGGGTGCGAGATCGCGGGGCGGTTTGAGGCGAGGCCGGGTTCCTGGGGCGCGCGCCGGCAACCGGTGCGGCTGAGCTGAGCGCCCGGGACGCGCGCGTCGGCGAGGGCCGTC
>Ga0182011_10005253_pt1 | contig 10230 bp, 10 predicted proteins | sample 711E1DmetaG_FD_120481 | JGI IMG/M metagenome (GOLD analysis project Ga0182011, IMG submission 120481) | Permafrost microbial communities from Stordalen Mire, Sweden - 711E1D metaG | ecosystem: Environmental > Terrestrial > Soil > Wetlands > Permafrost | place: Sweden: Stordalen | collected...
CAAACGGCGGCGCCTTGCATGCCCCACTGCTTGCTGTGGGGTGCGTCGCCGCCGTTTGACTCTTGTTTTTTGAATTTTTCTACGTTTTGATATAATAGTTCCGCAAACTCCGGTAATTGCTGATCAATCAATTCTAGGATCGATATATTATAGCCATAGATATCGCGTTCCTCGCGTTTCGGGATATAGGTGGTGCCTTGCTTTTCCGCCTTTTCTGTGGGGGTTTCAGTATAAAGGATTTTTATTTTTTTATCAAAATATAAAAACCATTCTATTTTTAAATAGGTAAGATCCTCAACACGAAAAGCCTTCGAATCGGTTACCGTCCCAATGACAGGTGGCAATGAATCTTCTAAATCCTTTATAGAAGCCAATATTTCGTTTTCACGGGTGGTCACTTTTTTATTTTCTACAGCCGCCTCAGTCGCCTGTTGAGCGGCTTCAGTCTTTAATGCTTTTAATTTTTCGATTGTGTTTTTTAAATTTCCCTCAACCATTCAAACCATCTCGATAGTGGATTGAAGGAAGACGTATTTAACCTTAATACAAGAATAACTCTGGAAGGAAGGCATACTATTTCTAATCAGTCTTTGTTCAGACAAGACCTTTTAGTATCTTTGATGATGCTACAGCACCCAGATATTTCTCTAGCTTTGACCGCTTGGTTGAAACCAAAACTGTGTGGTATCTAGCAGTCGTTTCCAGATGTTCATGCCTCATAAGCTCCTTTAAACGTCGCGATCTCGCACCATTCTTAATCAAAATGCTGCCTTCTCAGGTAGAAAGCCTAACCTTGCCCGTTTGAAGAGCCGCCCCCATTCATTTGTATAGGACTGCTTTCGCAGTCACACCTTATTATCCAGGGCGGCATTGAATAGGTTCGGGGTCTTGAAGATCTAAAAAGATGATAAGTACCTAAAAACTTATCTATATAAGTCCGAATTGTGCATCTATCCGTTAATAATCATTTCCTTTGGAGATCCTCTTGCGATTTTACCTCTCTTCAGTTGACTAAATATTGGACTTATTGGACTGGATTTAGCCCTACCGTAAACGCTTTAATTAATGCAAAATCAATTTTATAAAACGGCTTCGCGATTCAGCTCCATGATACCTATAATGCCCACGCTGAATACAGACCTACCCATTGTTAATATTCGAAAAGGCCTTTATACCTTAGATGCCCATAGTAGTATAGAAAACCAGTAGAGTTGTCTATATGAATAAAATTAACGAGATTTTAAATGATGAGGACTTCGAGCTACGGCGGCTTCTGTGCGAGATTAGGGCAAAAAATGGCCTTCCTCCTGTGAATGATATTGACCACATATGGGCTAGAATTGTCTCCAACAGGTGAGACCCTTATTTGGCCTCCCTCCCCCGCCTAAACGGTATAATACCATATTAGGCGTCCAACAGGTTAACGAGATTAGCTTTTAGATAATAAATCTTCTTCCTAAGGTGACTAAAATGGCCGATGCAAAAGCAAAGAAACCTACTCCACTTTCCCGACAATTAGCTGGACTATGGGACCTGGCAATCTCTGGTGGAGCAGTGGAAGTGATTCCCTTATACTGCAAAGTAGATGATAACGTTATTCCTCATTCATGGCCCCCAAGTTTATGAAAGAATCGATAAAGGGTATTGGTCCAAATTTGCTGTTGCAGGATGGTAAAGAAATATAAAACACGGCATTACCAGAACGTTTGAGATCCGCTTCGAAATAGGAAGTCCTCGATTCATACAGAAGAATAATTTAATAATGGAGTTCAGGAATTTGATTAACTCAAGCCAGACGATCCAAAACCAGGGAGAAGTTGTTTCGGTTCGAGGCAGCGTGATAGACGCTAGATTTACCGATTCACTGCCGGAGATTTACAACCTGCTGAAAGCGGGCGAGACGATGATCGAAGTGCTGATGCACCTCAGCCCCGAAACGGTACGCGGCATTGCGCTAACCTCAGCGCAGGGTCTGGCACGAGGCTCCTTGATAATTGATACAGGCCGGCCAATAATGGTGCCAGTGGGTGAGAAGCTTCTGGGCAGAGCTTTCAACGTTTTCGGCTCGCCCATAGACCATAAAGAGCAGGTTGAAGCGAAGGAATTTCGCTCCATACACCGTGAATCGGTTCCTCTATCCGAGCAAACCACCAACTCCGAGATCTTCGAGACAGGAATAAAAGCTATAGACGTTCTCGCACCGCTGCAACGAGGTGGCAAAGCCGGTCTTTTAGGCGGCGCAGGTGTAGGAAAAACAGTCCTGATCATGGAGCTGATTCAGAACATGGCCAGCAGATATGAAGGAATCAGCATCTTCTGCGGGATTGGAGAGCGCTGCCGGGAGGGGGAGGAGCTTTACCGCGAGATAAAAGACGTGGGCGTTCTGGACAAAGCCGTCATGATTTTCGGCCAGATGAATGAGCAGCCAGGGGCCAGATTTCGAGTCGGCCATGCAGCTCTCACAATGGCCGAATATTTCCGGGACGATGCAAAACAGGATGTACTGCTGCTGATCGACAACATCTTTCGTTTTGTTCAAGCCGGTTCGGAGGTCTCAGGGCTCATGGGGCAGTTGCCGTCGAGAGTGGGATATCAGCCGACGCTAGCGACTGAGCTTGCAGGGTTAGAAGAACGGATATGCAGCACCAGAAATGGCGCCATCACTTCAGTTCAGGCCGTGTACGTTCCGGCCGATGATTTTACCGATCCAGCGGTAGTGCACACCTTTGGCCATCTGTCTGCTACGATCGTCCTATCTCGAAGGATGTCCAGCCAGGGATTGTACCCTTCAATTGACCCGTTGCAATCCCGCTCCAAGATGCTGAGCCCATACGTTGTCGGAGAAAAACACTACCAGATAGCCCAGAGGATCCGAAAGACCTTGGCAGAGTATGAGGAGCTCAAAGATATCATAGCCATGCTGGGGCTTGAGGAGCTATCTCAGGAGGATAAGAAAATCGTGAACCGTGCGCGTCGGCTAGAGAGGTTCCTGACCCAACCATTTCTAACCACTGAACACTTCACCGGTCTCAAGGGAAAAATGGTCAAGCTGGAGGATGCGCTGGACGGCTGCGAGCGCATACTAGACGACGAGTTCCAAGATTACCCTGAGAAATCGCTTTACATGATCGGCAGCATTGATGAGGCTAAAAAATGAGGCTGAGAGTCTTTCTTCCCATGAAGATCCTGGTAGATCAGGATGTTACGAAGGTAGTAGCTGAGGCCGAGAATGGCTCCTTCGGCATACTTCCCAAACACGTCGATTTTGTAGCGGCACTGACCCCAGGGATCTTTTCTTTCGAGTCTGGCGAAGGTGAGGAGTTCATGGCAATCGATGAGGGAGTTCTCGTCAAATGCGGAACTGATGTTATGGTCTCCACGAGAAAGGCAGTTCGCAGCAGGAATCTGGGGGAGCTAAAACGGACTGTGGAAGAGGTGTTCGGGACATTGAACGAAAGTGAGAAGAAGACCCGTTCAATCCTTGCCAAACTGGAGGCTGATTTTACAAAGGGATTCCTGAAGATGAGGGAGCAGGGCTGATGGTCGAGTCCAAGTACGAAAATCGTGGCGAATTTACTGAGAAGATAGGCTCTCGGGAAGATCGCAAAATGAAGGCCAGACGTAATAGAGCCAAAGGAGTTTGGTTTGGACTGGGAATGATGGGCATGGTTGGTTGGTCGGTGGCCATTCCCACTCTGATCGGCGTTGCAATCGGAGTCTGGTTAGACATCAAGTATCCGGGGCACATCTCTTGGACGCTCACATTCTTGTCCATCGGACTGGCTGTCGGGTGTGCTAATGCCTGGTATTGGGTTAAAAAAGAGCAAAAAAATATCGAGAGGTATCAAAGGGATGAATGAAATTCTCGTCTTGGCCCTCGCCATGATATCGGGCGTTGTCCTGGGCGTCTTCTACTTCGGCGGACTCTGGCTGACACTGCTACATCTCTCTCGCTCTCGACAACCTGCACTTTTGACCTTGGGCAGTTTTCTAGGACGGTCTTCGGTGTGCATTTTCTGCTTTTACCTCGTTGCCAGCAATGGCTGGGAGGGGCTTGTCTCCAGCCTGGCAGGCTTCACATTGATGAAGCTGGCGCTGACTTACCGCCTGGGCCATTATAACTATAAGGAGGCGGATTGAAATGGTGGAGTTAAGCCCCGACGAGATCGTCTTCTGGAAATGGGGATTTGTTTCCATTAATGAGACAATAGTTTTTACCTGGGCGGTAATGGCATTGCTGGTTTTTTTGGCCTGGTTTACAACGCGTCGTCTGTCGGTCGAACCGCCAATCTCTCACTGGCAAAACCTGTTTGAAACATTGATCGGCTATATGGACAGCCAAATACAAGGAATTGCCCAAATGAGTCCCGATCGCTATCTTCCCTTCTCGGGCACTCTATTTCTTTTTATTTCAGTTGCCAATTTGCTCGACATCGTACCTGGTTACCGAACACCGACCAGTTCTCTATCCACTACAACGGCGCTGGCGATATGCGTCTTCTTCGCAGTTCCCATCTATGGAGTAGCCCAGGCAGGCATTGCCGGTTATCTCAGGCATTATGCAGAACCATCGATCCTCATGCTGCCTTTCCACATCATCGGAGAGTTTTCGCGCACCATAGCCCTGGCTGTTAGGTTGTTCGGGAATATGATGAGCGAGTCCATGTTAATCGCTATTCTGCTCACCATTGCGCCCTTGTTTCTGCCCGTGCTTCTGGAGTTGCTCGGGCTTCTGATAGGCCAGGTGCAGGCCTACATATTCGCAGTTCTGGCTACCGTTTACATTGTTTCGGCCAGTTCGAATGATAGAAAAATTGTAAAAGATTCTGAAGGAGGAACTTGAGGTGGCTGTAGATATGGCGAGCGTGGACACCATCGGCATGGTCTCCATAATCGTGGCCGGAATAACCATGGCCATAGGTTCGATTGGGCCTGCAATAGGTGAAGGTTGGGCGCTGTCCAGAGCTTTGAGTGCTATTGCACAGCAGCCCGATGAGGCTAACAACATAACCCGAACTCTGTTCGTTGGCCTGGCAATGGTAGAATCCATCGCAATTTACTGCTTTGTGATATCCATCATCCTGATCTTTGCCAATCCCTTCTGGAGCTACGTGGCAAAATAGGAGGACGGCGTGCAGATCGACTATTTCACTATAGTTGCCCAAATCATCAACTTTCTTATCCTGGTCTTCCTTTTGAGACACTTCCTCTACAGGCCTGTTATCATGGCGATGGACGAACGAGAGCAAAAAATGGTTTCTCGATTGAAGGATGCGGAACAAAAGATAAAGGAGGCTGGTCAGGAGACCGAAACACTCCGTCGGATGAAGCAAGAATTGCAGGACGAACGCCAGGAAATGCTCGTAAAGTCCACCGAGGAAGTTCGAGTCTTGAAGACCGATTTAACCGAAAAAGCACGTGCGGAAGTTGAAGCAAGTATTGCAGATTGGTATGCGTCCATTGAGCGCCAGAAAGAGTCAATCCTCACAGAGCTGAGATTGCGCACTGGAGAAGAGATTTATGCCATCTCTCGTCGTGCTCTTCAGGATCTGGCCAATGAAAAACTGGAGGCCCAGATAATCGACACTTTCATCCAGCGCCTGCATGAAATGGAAGAAACTGAACAAGAGGAAATCAAAGAGTTTTATAAAACCTCTGGGCAGACGATCACCGTCAGAAGCACCTTTGAAATTCCCGATGAGACTCGAGGGATTATCCTGGAAACAATGCGAAATCTAGCCGGCAAAGAAGTCAAAATCAAGTTCGAAACTTCTCCGGAATTGATCTCTGGGGTTGAGATGAGTACGCCAGATACAAGGATTGGCTGGAACATCGCCAGCTATCTGGATACTCTGAAAGCGGATCTGTCTATGGCGTTTCAGGAAAGAGCTTCCGGGAAGCTCCTGACTTCTGAGGAAAAAAAGAATGAATAAGGAGAATAAAGAACTCCGGGAATCTTTCATTGATGCTTTTTCCGCCGTTAGTCGTACCCTTGAAAGTCACCAACCTCAACTGCGTTTCGAGGAGATCGGCACAATAACCTTTGTGGGAAACGACATCGTACGAATCAAAGGCCTGGCTAAGGTCAAGTCTGAGGAGCTGGTCAGATTCTCTGGCGACAAGATGGGAATAGCCTTCAACCTGGACCCTGAGGAAGTTTCAGTCATCTTGCTCGACAAAAGCCAAGAGCTCAAAGCCGGCCAGGAAGTTCGTCGAACCGGGAGGGTTATGGATGTTCCCGTTGGAGAAGAGCTGCTTGGAAGAGTGATTGATGCCACAGGGAAACCGCTGGACGAAGACGGACCCGTTCGAACGGTTGAACGGCGGCCAATAGAGCGTGAAGCCCCGGCTATTATGGACCGCGCTCCTGTGAATGTTCCGCTTCAGACGGGAATTCTGGCGGTTGATGCCATGATTCCCGTCGGTCGTGGCCAGCGTGAATTGATCCTAGGCGATCGTCAAGCAGGAAAGACTGCCATAGCCATTGACACAATAATAAATCAAAGAGATAAAGGGATCGTAAGCGTCTACTGTGCCATTGGCCAGCAGAGGTCGGCAGTGGCTAGAGTGATTGCGGATTTACGCAAGTACGATGCCATGAGGAACTGCATTGTAGTTGCGGCCACCGGTGAAGACACGCCGGGCTTGAACTTCATCACTCCTTATGCAGCCACGACTATGGCGGAGTATTTCATGGAAGTGGGTCGAGATGTTCTGATCGTTTACGACGATCTGACCCGCCATGCACGTACGTACCGCGAGATATCTCTGCTGATGCGGCGGCCACCTGGAAGAGAAGCCTTTCCTGGGGACATATTTTATATTCATTCACGCCTTCTTGAGAGATCCACGCATCTGATAAAAGGCGGTTCCCTCACCGCTCTGCCGATAATTGAGACGGAAGCTCAAGACATATCGGCTTACATTCCAACCAATCTCATCTCTATAACCGATGGCCAGATCTATATTTCTCCAGATCTCTATCAGGAGGGGGTTTTGCCTGCAATCGACGTGGGAAAATCGGTATCGAGAGTAGGGGGAAATAGCCAGCTTCCTGCGTACCGGGATGTTGTGGGTGATCTGCGCCTTTCTTTTTCCCAGTTCGAGGAGCTAGAGGCTTTTGCCAGATTTGGCACAAAGATCGATGAGAATACACGAAAAACTCTTGAGCACGGCCGGCGGATTCGGGAGGTACTGAAACAGCCTCAATATGAGCCGGTACCCGCTCCAGAACAGATAGCTGTTCTTCTGGCTGCAACCGCGGGCATTCTTGACGATATCCCGCTGGACGAAATTTCATCAGCAAAAAAGAAGATCGGAAAGGCGCTTCGAGAGCAAATGCCTGAATTATACCAGCGGATTTCATCAGCCGAAAAGCTAAGGCCCGAGGATCGTGAGATGTTTCTGAATGCATCCAAAAATGTTCTTGGCAAACAAGTAGACAAAAAGTAAGAGAGGAAACGGATGGAAGAGCTTGAAAGGCTGAAGAGGAAGATAAAAAATGCAAGAGACTTGCAGTCAGTCGTAAAAATAATGAAGACGATTTCGGCTTCGAACATCCGCGAATATGAGCAGGCAGTGGAATCTCTCAGCGAATACAATAAAACTATCGAGATGGGATTTCAAATCGTCATGCGAAATAAGCCAAAGGATCTCTTAACCGTCAAGCCTGTTGAGAAAAAAAGGCGACTGGGTGCTGTGATCTTCGGCTCTGACCAGGGACTGTGCGGTAGTTTTAATGAGCAAATTGCAGGTTATGCCATCGAGAAAATGAATGAGATCGAGAACCAGGAACGAATAGCCCTGGCAGTGGGAGAGCGTGTCGTCTCTCGTCTTGAAGAAGCAGGACAGCCAACCGAGGCGCATTCTTTCTATGGAGACCATCTCGGAATTACCCAAGTTATGTTGGATGTGCTGGTCAAAATAGAGGAATGGAGAATCGAAAGGAAGATCGATCAGATAGTGCTCTTTTACAACAGATCGGTTTCTGGTGCGGCTTATGGTCCTAACATGGTACAGCTTTTTCCACTTGATCTTCAATGGCTCAATAGTCTGGCAGAGAAAAAGTGGCCATCTCGAACTCTGCCTACATTCTCAATGGACGTCGATCAACTTTTTTCTTCTCTGGTGCGGCAGTATCTTTTTTTCACTCTCTACCGTGCTTTTGTCGAATCCCTAGCCAGTGAGAATGCAAGCAGGCTCATGTCTATGCAAGCGGCTGAAAAAAATATTGAAGAGCACCTTAATGATCTCAACGCCCAATTTCACAGGCAGCGCCAGGCGGCTATCACATCGGAATTGCTGGATGTTGTGACAGGATTTGAGGCGTTAACTGAAGATCGTTGATAGGCCAGAGCTAGATGAACTGATTCTCTGCCTGGAGGTCCCAGAAAGTGCATGCGAGATAATAACAATTCCTAAACATAGTGGTCAAGAATAGATTGTTACTTAGTAATTATTGCGCTAATCGGGATGGATGCTTAAAATATCTGGATAAGTCTTTCCTCCTAACAGGTAAGAAAGTGCCGAGGTATGGATGGTAGCCTCAGGGATGAGTAGCTACATGACGCACGAAAGGAGGCACATCAGAGATCGACCTATTTTTTTGGAATCCCGCTCCTAATCGATATCAATGACGAAGTGGCTTATAACTAAAAAGTATTTATCTATCGATTTGGAATCATTAAGTGGGATAACAGGACCCTTAAATTTATGCAGATTTCTGCACACTGTCCGTCATGATTATAAACCTTAAATGAGATATAATATGTCTATGGCTAAAGACGAGTATAAAGAATTGCTATCTTGTATCGTTGAAGGTGGAGACACTGCCCAAAATTGCGGATTTCAAGTGAGAGCTAAGACGGAAGCAGAGGTTATGGAGCTTGCAAAAGTTCATGCAAAGATGGCCCATGACATTGATAAGATCTCCCCTGAAGATGAAAAGAAAATCAAGTCGAGTATTAAATCAGTAACAGTAGAGGTGCCAAAGAAATAAGAGATTGATTAATAACTTTTTGACGGACAAATGGAGGTTGCGAGGTTCCTGGCTACTTCGAGTTCTTCTTTGAGCAGGGATATTATCTCTTGTAGCCAATCTCTCCGGGAGAGCATATGTGGTAATCTGCAATCTTTTCCAGCTTCTGGATAGTCTCTTCGATTTGCAACATGGCTGCTCTCTTAGGAGACCTGAAATCTTCAGTTAATGCCTATATCCAATCCTTGCGGATTCGCCGATTTAATAATTCTCGCATTGTTATAGAATTCCTTGACCTGCACATATCCAGTTAGATAGCCAAAGCTAAAAGATCGCAGTCCGTTTGCAGAATAGGAGATATGGGCAAGAAAATGCCATGCCAAACCAAGTTTATGGATTATCTGATCCAGGCATCCTAATGAGTTCAGAGGTTTACCCTGTTCTATGCAAGAAATCGTACTTGCCTCAAGTTTGAAAAAATAAGAAAAAATAAAATAGTTAAGCTGTCTGCTTGACTGGCGGTTTCATCAGCGTGAAGGCAATGACTATGCCTAACGCGGCCAGGACGGCCACGACCAGGAAGAACGACCTATAGGCGTCCAGGAACGTGGCACCCTTTGCAGCTACGGTATTAGCCGCGATCTCAGCTGAGACGACGCCTCCTACTACCGCGCCAACTCCGTAGGCGGTGAACATTAGACCGTAGTTCTTGGCATTATCCTTCATTCCAAAGTAGGTTGCTGTAGCAGCTGGTCCTATGGCCAGCCAGGCACCAAGGCAGCCCCAGAGCAGGCAGAAAGTAACTATGAATGCCGGAACAGAGGAATAACTCGAATACTGTAGTAAGCATGCCACTATGATACCCACAAAAGTGAGTATCGCTGCATTTTTGGGGGTTAGCTTATCCGTCAGAGTGCCAAAGATCGGTCTTGCTATGCCGTTGCATATGGCAAAGGGAAGAATCAGCTGAAACGTCAGTGTAGTCGTAGCAGCAGCACTCATGCCTGCGTTTGTCATTACCTCTTTGCCCACCGGCCCGACAATCCCTATTGCCGTCAGACCGGCTAGGGCTCCGATGGTATAGCACAACCACAGTCCTTTGAATGTCCCGGTCTTGGTCATCTCGTTGCGCATGAAGTCAAACCTCTGAACTGCTCCAGCGACGGGAGTTGGCGGAGCCCAGCCAGCCGGTTTCCAGCCCGCAGGTGGGAACCTCAGAAACATTGACGCCACTATTGTGATAACGATGAATG
>Ga0182011_10005259_pt1 | contig 10214 bp, 6 predicted proteins | sample 711E1DmetaG_FD_120481 | JGI IMG/M metagenome (GOLD analysis project Ga0182011, IMG submission 120481) | Permafrost microbial communities from Stordalen Mire, Sweden - 711E1D metaG | ecosystem: Environmental > Terrestrial > Soil > Wetlands > Permafrost | place: Sweden: Stordalen | collected...
AACCGTGATCTTTTTTCTTGCGCTGGCTTTCAGGCCTGCGAACGCATCAGGTTCCGCTAAATTCAACGAAGGCAACCCCGAACTTCCTGATTCCATTGCCAAGGTCATTCACAAAGCCTGCCTCGATTGTCATGGTGAGGACGGAAACGGCATGGCTAAGGCTCATGTAAATTTTGGCAAATGGAACACTTACGACGTTAAAAAGCAGGCCGACAAGGCATTAGCCATAAGTAAAGTATTATCAAAAGGTTCCATGCCCCCGGGAAAATGGCGCAAAAATAACCCGGACAATATCCCTACCCAGGCCGAGGTTGATTTGATTAAAAACTGGGCCAGGGCATTGAATAATTAATTTCGGAGGATGACAGGAAAAGTAGTTATCAGCGGGATGGGCATTGTTTCATCCCTGGGTTATGATTTGGAGACCTTCTGGAAGAACCTCCTTGAAGGCAAAAGCGGGGTTAAAAAAATCTCTCTGTTTGATGCTGCTTCATGTGCAACGCGGATAGCGGCTGAAGTTCCTCATGAGTTTGAAGAATACTCCCGTGGTTTTGTCAAAAAGCGTGCATCCGGGCAAATGACCAGGGTTACGAGGATGTGTCTTGTAGCTGCAAAGCAGGCTGTGACGCATGCCGGTTTGGATTTCGGGAAAGAGGATAAAACACGCTGTGCCGTAATCATGGGGGTGGTCAATACAGGAAATTCCAGTGTTGAGAAAGACACTTCTGCCCAGAACACCGTATTTAAAAGCATGACTAATTCCATGCCGGCTTGGGTTTCACTTGATTATCAACTTCTCGGCCCCAGCTTCGCTATCAATACAGCCTGTGCTTCCTCAGCCTATGCGATTGCCCTGGGGATGCAAATGATTAAAAACAATATGATGGATATCGTGATCGCGGGAGGAGCCGATTCCATCATAAATCCGGAAGAAATAAACGGATTTAATGCCTTGTATGCTCTTTCGGTTGCCAATGACCCGCCAGAGTGTGCAAGCAGACCATTTACGGCTTCGAGGGATGGATTTGTGATCGGTGAAGGCGCCGGAGTAGTTATCCTCGAATCGGAAGAACATGCCCTGAGCAGGAATGCTCCCGTTCATTGCGAATTGGCCGGCTATGCCCTTACGAGTGAAGGATATAATATTATGGCCCCGATGAAAGACGGGGAAGGTATGGCCGCTACGATTGAGAAGGCATTGCAGAATGCAGGCCTTGACAAAAATGAAGTGGATTATATCAATGCCCATGGGACCTCCACTGAACTAAACGTCCGTTATGAAACTATGGCAATTAAAAGGATCTTTGGTGAACAGGCTTATCAGATCCCTGTATCCTCATCCAAATCCATGATTGGCCATACAATAGGTGCTGCAGGAGCTATTGAGGGGATCATAACGGTGCTTAGCCTCGAAAATAATATTCTGACTCCTACGATAAATTATACTGATCCCGATCCGGAACTCGACCTGGATTATGTGCCTAATGTAAGCAGGCAAAAGAATATCCGTGTGGCACTTTCAAATTCCTTCGGCTTTGGTGGCCATAATGCCACACTTGTTTTTCGGAAATATCCGGGAAATTAATATTTTTGCAGAAAAAATACCGCGAATGGCAAAAATCACAGAGAACACCAGGAATGAAGTCAGAGAGATTGTGTTTGCGTTCTTTGCTGAAGAATGTGAGGCAGATAAATCACAGATCAACGATAATACAAACATAATCAAGGACCTGGATGGGGATTCCCTGATGTTCCTTGAGCTGATTGAGATCTTCAAGAAGAAGTATAATCTGGATATTGAACTGAAAACTATCGGCAAATATGCAGTTAAACATCCGGTTGAGACCATTGGCCAGCTGATTGAGATGCAGCTTCTGATCATCGAACACGAGAACCGCATGCTGGAACTGGATAAATGATTCCGCATTTGGCAGAAGACAATATTGCTTTAATTTTTCCTGCTTTTATCAGTGACTACCGCGATGATCCTTCCCTGGAGTTTCCTGCTTTCAGGGACGTTTTTCAGGCATTGCTGATTAAGGCTGCAGGATATGTTGATAAAGAACTTCTTTCGTTTCATCCGGAATCGAATCCTATGCTGCAGGATGAATTACGAAACCAGTACATTTCTTATATCTATGGCTGCAGTTGTGCTGATATTCTTCTGAAATCAGGCGTTAAGCCGGGAATGATAGCCGGCTACAGTATGGGGATTTATGCATCCCTTTTTACTGCAGGCTCCATCTCGTTTGAAACAGGTTTGTCATTTATTCAGAAAGCCTATGCGGCCATAAGGAAAGTCCTGCCTCATAGGCAATATGGTATGTGTGGCGTGATAGGCCTCAGTGAAAAAGATATCCGGGAGGTTGCATTACACCATAGTCTTAACCTGATGATAGTCAACCGGAACAGCGATTATTCATTTATTCTGGCCGGCGAAAGTTTCCATATCAATGTATTTCTTCTGAAGGCCAGGGAAGAAGGGGCCCTGCATGCAAGGTCTCTTGGAGTGACTATCCCCTATCATACTAATCTTTTGGAAGAAGCTGCAAAGGATTTATCTCATGCTGTATTTAATGCGGATATACAGGCACCTGCAATCCCGATTATTTCGGTGCTGAATCAGGATATGATAATCAATGGAGACAGAGCAAGGAATGAGGTTGTGAATAACATCCATACTCCTTTCGACTGGCTGGTTACACAGCAGCAAATGTTCAGTTCAGGGATACGTACTTTTACCGAATGCGGCCCGTCACAAGCGCTTCGGAAGAACTCGAAGTTCATTCCGGGAGCAGGAAAGTTTGTGAACTGGGATACTTTGGTAAAAAGGCGTGTGGAATGAGTTTCGAGTATTCAGTTCGTAATGTATCCACTTACAATTTCCCATCCGCCTTCCACACCTTTCTGATCCTTAAAAGTGTACGGAACATGGGTTCAGTCAGGCTCCGGCTGTTGCGCAGGGCAATAGCCTCCCTGAGCATTTCAGGAGGCGGGATTGTATCTGATGAAGGCAAACAATTATGCCGCGCATTGCAGACTTCAAGCGTCCAATTCCTCAGATCTGCCTGTTTGGCATCCCTGGAAAAATAGAAAACGGATGGATTCAGTAAATTGTCAGAGGCAGAAATAATACCTTCCGTTAATGCAATTTCATACAAAGGTGTTCCCGGATAGATCCTGAGCCCACCCGACATATATACCAGGTCGTTTGGGTTAATGCACCTGTCAATGAAACTCACGGTTTCGTTAAAAGTTTCCCTGTTTTCTCCCGGTCCGCCAAACAGGAAAAACCACATGGATGGAATGTCAAATTCATTTATCAGGTTTGCTGTTCTTTGAATATCTTCGAGGGTAAATCCCTTATGCAGATTTCTGATAATAGAAGGAGAAGCAGAATCAGGGGTAACGTCGATCTGGGCAAAACCCGCTTCTTTCATCAGGCCAAACAATTCCTTGCTGGTGTTTCGGGGATTTATACCCATAGTCCTCATCCTGACCTTTATTTTTCTGCGGATAAGTTCACGGCAAATCTCTTCGGCATGACCTTTGGGTTCATTGAATGTTGAATCCACAAATTCAAAAGTTACACCTGTACCAAGCCTTAAAACAGCTTCTTCAATTTCAGCTACAATTGATGAAGGGGTTCTCAAACGGTATTGCTTCCCTTCAAGCAGCGGATAGGAACAATAAAGGCATTGAAATGCACAGCCTCTCTTGGTTTGGATACTGTATACTCCTTTCCCGCTATAGGGTTGAAAATCGAGTTTCAGATCAATCAGGGAATAAGGCCTTTGATTGTAATCCTTTTCTATCCTGAGAGATCCGGGACCCTGGCCATTTTTTGCATAAACATTTGGGATTTCGCTTGTATCCTCTCCCCTTTCGAGATTTTGCAGTAAAGCCAATAATGTTTCCTCGCCTTCACCGGCGATCCCGTAATCGGCCCCGGTATAATCCAGGATTTTCCTGGGAAAAATTGTATAGCCGCTTCCGCCAAGGATGAAAGGCACCTCAGTGAACCTGCGGGCAGGTTCAATAAAATGCCGGTTAACGTCCTCAACGAAGTAGGTGTTTCGGTCGGCGACCATGTCATCCACATTCCGGATACTGAAACCAATAAAATCAGGATTAAAACTACTGATCGCGGACTCCAGCCTGCTGCCTTCATCGAACATTCCATCATAAATTCTCACATCATAGCTGCCCTTCAAAAAGGAAGCTATCAGGCAGATTCCCAGGGGAGGAATGGGATACGGGGATTTTACCGTGTTCGTATTGACCAGTAAGAGTTTCTTCATATCACGTCTTTCCCCATTTTGATCAGCCAGAGGCTGCCCACACGTTCATGGAACTTTTCATACGGCAAGGTAGTTTTCATTACCGAGTTAAAGAAGTTATATTTCAGATAATCATGGTCCACGATCTGGTGTTTCACCTGCTTGTAAAACACCGTGCCGGGCATAGGTGTGAGTATGGTGTAACCCGCATAAACCACAGGATTGCTGGCTGAATATTCTTCAAGAGCCTTGAAATCATCCTCAGAATAATCATTGGGGATAACATAGTTTCCCCTGATCATGATATCATTATCATGGAATACCTTAATAGCTTTTGCAATGTCGCTGGCCGGGGATGACTTGCGGTATTTTATAAGTTCTTCGTCCCGGTATGATTCAAATCCGCAGATCACAACTTTAAGACCGCCTTTCGCCATTTTCTGAATGATTCCGGGATGCCGGGCCGCCACGTCGGCTCTGATATCCATTATGAAGGTCTTATGGATGCCTCCTTCCAGGATCCGGTCGAAAAGATTGTTCATAAAATCCAGATCAACCACGGTATTCGCGTCGGCAAACCTGACCAAAGGATAATCGGGCATTGATTGCAACTCCGTGATCAGGCTTTCGACTGTCCTCTGGTAATATTTACCTTTAAACTGCGGCCAGATCGAACAAAATGTACATTTATAAGGACAACCCAGAGACGTAAAAACATATGTGCTGGGAAACGGGCTGCCTCCTACTTTATAGGTGTTGATCCATCGTTTCAGCAGTTCCCTGTCAGGCATGAGGTAATCGGCATTGGCAGCGTCCCAGGAACGCGGTTTCCCTGCTGTTCGCTTTAGTTCATTTCCATGGTTCAGTAATATACCCGGCACCGATTCCAGTGAGGTCTTACGTTCCAGGGCCTGAACCACATCCCTGAAAATATGCGGGCTTTGACCCGGACAAACCACATCCATCGAAGAATGGAAACAATCGTACGGAAGCAAAGTCGGATGCAGTCCGCCCAATACCGAAACAATACGGGGATCAACCTTTTTTGCTTCGGTGAAAATTTCGAAGGCGTAATACAGTTCAGAGGTTATTGCGGTACTACCTATTATATCAGGTCTGAAATCATTAACCAGCTTTTTAACAAGGCTTGATAGTGAAGGCTGGTCCGAACCGAGGTCAAACTCCCCTTTGGTGTCAAACAGCAGTACATCATGGTCCTTCACCACTGCCGCTATAGTCATCAGTCCAAGCGGCGGGCCTATAAGTTTCCTGTGAATAAAAGGCCTGGCTGCTTCCGGTGCGAACTCAAGTATCCTGTTCTCCGGCGAACGTGGTGTATTAATGAGCAGGATTTTCATCGGCCAAATTTACGGTTTTTTGTTATTTTTGTTTTTAACAGCCGGAAACGATATCACAAACATGCAAACTAACCAGGAAATCCGCAGAAAGATAGCTGATCTCAGATGCTGTATTATCATTCCGACTTACAACAATGAAAAAACACTCGAAGGGGTGATTCGCGAGACTCTGCCACTTACAGGAAATATCATTGTTGTGAATGACGGCTCTGCTGACTGCACAGCTGAGATCCTGGCCCGGATTCCTGAGGTTGAGACAGTTACTTCCCATGTAAACCGTGGAAAAGGCCGGGCACTTCAATTGGGCTTTGCACTTGCAATTGAGAAAGGTTACAGGTATGCGATTACAATCGACAGTGACGGGCAGCATAAGCCAGGCGATATTCCCAAATTTGTTGAACTAATAAGCAAAGAACCTGACAGCCTTATTGTAGGGGCAAGAAATATGGATGACCCGGCTGTTCCTGGTTCAAGCCGTTTCGGCCACAGGTTTTCCGTATTCTGGTTCCGGATTGAAACCGGCCTGAAAATCGCGGATGTACAAACCGGTTTTCGCCTTTACCCTCTTGAGAAAATCAGCGAAACAGGAAAGTTTTTCACAGGCAAATATGAGTTCGAGGTTGAGGTATTGGTACGCCTCGCATGGAGAGGAGTTAAAATTCTGTCTGTTCCTATAGAGGTTTACTATGCACCAAAGGATATTCAGGTTACGCATTTCAGGAAAGGCCCTGATTTTACCAGGACCAGCATTCTGAATGCCATACTGGTATTCATGGCTTTGCTTTGGGTAAGGCCTTTCATGTTCGCTAAAGGTCTGAATAAAAAATCGGTAAAAGGCTTTATAAAAGAGTATGTTGCTGACAGTTCTGATTCCAACTCAAAGATCACGCTTTCTGTTATGCTTGGAGTTTTTATAGGTGTTTTACCTGTTTGGGGATGGCAGATGATGTTAGCCTTCGGCCTTGCCCATTTTTTCAGGCTGAACAAATTCGTAACGGTTGCATCGTCAAACATCAGTATTCCACCTATGCTTCCCCTGATCCTGTATTTAAGTTATAAAACCGGAGGCTGGGTACTCGGAACGAAAACCGCTGTGTCCCGCTATTCATCAGGTTTTGATTTTCAATGGATCAAATCGAATTTTGTTCAGTATCTTGTGGGAAGCGTCATTTTTGGCATTATATTATCTGTGGCCTTATGCAGTCTCACCTATCTGCTGCTGCAGATCTTCAGGAAACAAAAACCGGCCTGATCTTAATCAATTAATTGTAATGGAATGAATGCTTGTTTCTGATGTCGAACACTTTTATCTATATATATAACTTATTGCATAAAAGAAGATGGCTGTTCTATTTTTTAATAGCCGCATGCCTTCTTTTAATTATTATTGGCGTTTACAGGATAAGGTTTTTTGAAGATATCTCGGGGAGCCCGGTGAAGGCTGAAAAAACCAATCGGTTTGATTTTGTCGTCAGTCACTTCCGTTTTGCCGAAAAACTTGTGATCAACCTTTCACTTGCAGATACCTCAGAGGCGCTCAATCAGGATGATCTTTGCCTTGCTGCAGATTCTCTGGCAGCTGCAATTAATGCAGGATGCAAAGAATATATCAGTAAGCTGTTCTATAAGCCCAATGATTCTCTTTCTGAAGAGCTGATGTCATGCACCCGTGAATATCTCCCTCTATTCCTTGAAAGCGGGGATTATCGGGAGCTGGATACAATGACATCCACCGGAAATATAGAAAAGGCAATCAGAAAAGACTACCGTCAGTTGATATCCCCTGCTTCCATTGCCATCAGAAATCAGATCCTTAAAGATCCGCTGGGAATACAGGGCCTTGCTTTAAGAAAATTGAAGACATTGCAGGGCAGCGATCAGTATGAGCCATACAACGGTTATGTTCTCAGTAAAGACCGGCGCCACCTTCTCATATTCATCACTCCTTCAAATCCTCCTGGAGAAACAGCTAAGAACGGGGAACTGCTTAAGAAGCTGGATAAGATCATTGAGGTAAAAATCAATTCAGGGCAAATATTCAGGGCAGAGTATTTCGGGGCTGCAGCAGTGGCCGTCGGCAATGCGGAACGGTTGAAAAAAGACATCATCCTGACTTTGGCAATCGCTTTCCTGGCGATCTTTCTCTTGCTCGGGGTTTATTTCAGGTCCTTGCTGGTTCCATTGCTTGGCTTGCTTCCGGCTGTTTTCGGCGGAGGTCTGGCAATAGCTGTACTGGACTTTGTTAAAGGCTCTGTATCGGCAATCGCTCTGGGTATAGGCTCGGTTATTCTGGGTTTGATCATCGATTATTCGTTATACATGATCAACCATTACCGAAATTGCGGAGATATAAAGCAAACCCTTAAAGAAATGTCACAAAGCATTGTCGTATGTGCTGTTACCTCAGCAGGAGCTTTTCTCTGCCTTGTTTTTCTGGAATCCAGCGTGCTTCATGACCTGGGTTGGTTTGCCTCTGTCAGTGTTGCAGGAGCGGCTCTTTTTGCACTGGTGTTTCTTCCCCAGATGTTATCGGTACGTATTGCTAAGATCAGTCCTGCAAGGTTTTCATCTTTTATAGACCATATTGGCAGTATCCGTTTTGAAAGAAATGTTGCGCTGATCATTTTCCTGGGTATTCTTACGCTTGCCAGCCTGTTTTTCTACAGGAAGGCCGGTTTTGAAACTGATATGAAGACCCTGAATTATATGGACCCCGGATTGCGGAAAGCGGGAGACAACCTGGACAGCTTATCAAGCGGAAAATTCAAAAATATATATATTGTAGCAACAGGACCCAATCGTGAAGAAGCTCTCAGGCTTAACGAATGGGTACAGTCACGGCTAAACCTGCTGATTCAAAACGATATTGTTTCAGCTGTTTCGGGGATACGTACCCTGCTTCTTTCTGATTCACTCACGGAAAAACGGCTTAAAAAATGGAGAACAGCTTTCACGATTGAAAAGTCACAAAAGATTATCAGTGAAGTCGGAAAAGCTGCCCTTAAATCCGGGTTTATCCCCGGAGCTTTCAATGGTTTCGGTAATATGATTGTAAAATCATATAAACCCCTCGATAACAAGAAAAAATCAAGGTTTGAAGTTGCATTGTTTTCAGAATGGCTGAATGAACAGCCCGGTATGGTAATGGTCACAAGCCTTGTTAGGGTGAAGCCTGTGAATACAGATAAAGTTTATCATGAATTCAGCAAGCTGCCTTCCGTTGTGGTCTTCGACCGGCAGAAGCTCACAGACATCTTCGTTTACAGGGTCAGAAGGGATTTCGGGCGGCTGGTCCTGCTTTCTATGCTTTTTGTAAGCCTGCTGCTGTGGTTCTCTTTTGGCCGCATAGAACTCGCTTTGTTCACAGCTATACCAATGTACCTCTCATGGCTTATTACACTCGGGTTTATGGGCGCAACCGGGATCAGGTTCAATATTTTCAATATCATCATATCATCGTTTATTTTCGGGCTGGGAGTTGATTACAGCATCCTGATGATGAGAAGTATAATGCAGGACTACAAATACCTGACACAGAGTGTTTCCACGTACAAGGTATCCATCATCTTATCCTCAGCAACTACCTTATTCGGTGTTGCCGCCTTGTTTACAGCGAGGCATCCGGCCCTGAACTCAATCGCTCTGATTTCGGTTTTTGGAATCCTTATACTTGTCATTATCACCTTCTGTATCCAGCCGTTAGTTGCAGGCTGGTTCATGACCAACAGGCTGAAAAGGAATACATTCCCTATAACTGCAAGGATCTTTATAAAGACAATCATAACCTGGAGCAACATTGTTCTGATCGCCTTGATTCTCGCTGTAACAGGCACGCTCATGTATTTTCTGCTTCCGGTGAACCGTATATGGAAGGAAAACGTGTTTCACAAAATGTTCTGCGGCCTGTCAAGGCTGTATATTTTCCTGGTGTTCCCCAACCGCAAGCTGTATAACCCGTTTGGTGAAAATTTCAAAAAACCTGCCGTTATCATCAGTAACCACCAATCACTGATTGAAACTCCGGCCATGCTCAGGCTGTATCCTAAAATTATCATACTTACGAATACCTGGGTTTATAATTCTCCAGTGTTTGGGCCGGTTGCCAGGCTTGCCAGTTTTTATAATGTTGACAATGGGTTGGATTCCATTATGGATAAGCTGAAAATGAAAGTAAGAGAGGGGTATTCCATCCTTATCTTCCCTGAGGCTCACCGTTCAACGGACCATAAGATTCACAGATTTCACCGAGGGGCATTTTACCTGGCAGAGCAACTTCAACTCGACATCCTGCCGGTGATGATGTTTGGCAGCGGTGATTTTCTTGAACGTGGGGCGTTCTGGGGAAGGCCGAATATGTTCAGGCAAAGGATATATAAAAGGATCACCTTTGATGATTTCTCTTTTGGGACAAGCTCTCATGAAAGGACAAAAACCTTCAGAAGGTTTTATATCAGGGAGTATGAGCGGTTTAAGCTTGAGGAAGGAAGTGCTTCATATTACCGCCGCAGGCTGATCCTGAATTATATTTATAAAGGTCCGTTGCTTGAATGGTACCTCAGGATCAAGCTAAGACTGG
>Ga0182011_10005260_pt1 | contig 10211 bp, 9 predicted proteins | sample 711E1DmetaG_FD_120481 | JGI IMG/M metagenome (GOLD analysis project Ga0182011, IMG submission 120481) | Permafrost microbial communities from Stordalen Mire, Sweden - 711E1D metaG | ecosystem: Environmental > Terrestrial > Soil > Wetlands > Permafrost | place: Sweden: Stordalen | collected...
CTTGACGTCGTCCCCACCTTCCTCCCCGTTATCCGAGGCAGTCTCCCAAGAGTGCGCCCCTTGCGGGGGTAGCAACATGGGATGGGGGTTGCGCTCGTTGCGGGACTTAACCCAACATCTCACGACACGAGCTGACGACAGCCATGCAGCACCTCTGCCGGCAACCGGCTTTACGGTTCGTCTCCCGTTTCCGGGATTCTACTACCGGTGGTTCAAGCCCAGGTAAGGTTCTTCGCGTCGCGTCGAATTAAACCACATGATCCACCGCTTGTGCGGGCCCCCGTCAATTCCTTTGAGTTTCAACCTTGCGGCCGTACTTCCCAGGCGGTTCACTTAATGCGTTAGCGTCGGCGCGGAAGGGGTCGATACCTCCCACACCTAGTGAACATCGTTTACAGCCGGGACTACCAGGGTATCTAATCCTGTTTGCTCCCCCGGCTTTCGCGACTCAGCGTCAATAACGGTCCAGTCACCTGCCTTCGCCTTTGGTGTTCCTCCTGATATCTACGCATTTCACCGCTACACCAGGAATTCCAGTGACCTCTCCCGCATTCAAGTCCGGCAGTTTCCGTCGGCCTCCCCGGGTTGAGCCCGGGGCTTTCACGACGGACTTGCCGAACCGCCTGCTCGCGCTTTACGCCTAGTAATTCCGAGTAACGCTCGCCACCTTCGTCTTACCGCGGCTGCTGGCACGAAGTTAGCCGTGGCTTATTCGCGGAGTACCATCATTCGGCGTTATTCACGCCGACATTTTTCCCCCGCAAAAGGAGTTTACAATCCGAAGACCTTCGTCCTCCACGCGGCATCGCTGCGTCAGGGTTTCCCCCATTGCGCAAAATTCCCCACTGCTGCCTCCCGTAGGAGTATGGCCCGTGTCTCAGTGCCATTGTGGGCGGTCGTCCTTTCAGACCGCCTACCCGTCGTAGCCTTGGTGGGCCGTTACCCCGCCAACAAGCTGATAGGCCGTAGGCTCCTCCTCGAGCGCCCCTTGCGGAGCTTTGACCCCTGCCGGATGTCCGGCCGTGGTCTCATGCGGTATTAGCCCTGGTTTCCCAAGGTTGTCCCCTTCTCAAGGGCAGATTGCCCACGTATTGCTCACCCGTCTGCCACTAATCTGCCGGTGAACTGACAGACCCGTTCGACTTGCATGTGTTAGGCATGCCGCCAGCGTTCACTCTGAGCCAGGATCAAACTCTCCGTAAAATTCGCGACATCCCTTGCGGGACATCGTAAACTGTTGAGCGTTTGGGTTTGTATGGCTCTCAATGGAACTGCTTGGGTCGCCGATGTTCCGGCGTCACAAACATTTCACACCTGTGTCTTGCTTGGCTTCGGATGGCGCCCTGTACGACAGGACGCTCACCCGCTTGCGTTTTGGCTATCCAGATTGTCAAAGATCAAACAACAAAATAGAATTCCGAGGGGCGCAAAATATCCCCTCGCAAAGAACCTCGCCTTCTTTCTTTGCCTTCCGGAGTTACCGCCGGCCTGCCGCAAAGACATCTAACTCTCGAGGCGCCGCACTTTGCGGCTTGAACAGGAGTGGAGTTTACCAGGACGCCCCCGCCCTGTCAAGACTTTTTTCCAGCTTTTTTACCCGCCGGAAAACGTCTCCGCCCGCCACGCCTCGATCGGCACTCCGAACCGGACGGCGGCAGCCTCCCGCGCCTGAGAAAAAGTGAAGAAGGTTTCATCCAATGGGACCGACCCGTCCCGTCGGTCCCGTTCCAGAAGCCGCCATCGGTGGGGAGCGGGGGCCGGCGAGAGCCAAAACCTCCGTCCGCTTCGCGCCATCGCGGCGAACCGGGGAACTTCCCGGAAACGGCGCCGGAAATCCCGGGGCGTCATTCTCAAAGCTTCGTCCCACATGTCCGGACCTCCCGGCAACACAACGGCCCCGGGAGAAAAACCGGAGACGATCAGGGTCTCCCGAGCGAACGAAACAGCCACTTCAATCCCGGAATCGCACAGCCATCCCCCGCCGCTGCGGAAACCCAGAGGGTCGGCCAGCGGCGTGCCGCAAGAGCCGCAATGGTTGACGAAGATTTCCCGAGCCCGCCGCCAGCGGTGAGAAATGCCGCCCGCCCACCGGGCAAACCCGGCCGGCGCGCTCGTGATCCATTCGAGCCGCCAAAGGCGGACGGCCTCCCCCCGGCCCTGGCGCAAGAATACGCCGAGAAACGGCTCGGGCTCTCCGCACTCCGGGCATTCCACGACGTCACGGGCCAGATATATTCGGGCCAGCCCCGTCGGCGAAGGAAGGCCCCGGGACGGGCGGCGAGAAATTTCATTCATCTCAGGCAGTTTTCGAAGAGAGGATCCTCTCGATCAGGACTTTGAGAATGTCCTTTTGGAGGGGCTTGACGATGGAATAGACGGCGCCTTGGCGAAGGGCCTCGGCCCGGTGACGGTCGTCGGTGCTGGCGGAGGCGAGGAGGATGGGAACATCTTTGAACTCGGGATGTCCCTTGAAAAGGGCGATGAGTTTGAGTCCGTCGGCGCCGGGCATGTTCATGTCGGTGATGATGAGGTCCGGCCTGGAACGCAGGGCAATATCAAGCGCATCGGTGGACTCGTAACAGAGGGTCACCGCATGACCCATTCCCTCCAGGAGGAGTTTCGCGAAATCCGCGAACGCGGGCTCGTCGTCAATCACCAAGACCTTGGCCATGGAACCTCCCACCGAAGATTCTACCATGTCGACCGAGCTTCCGGCGTCACTGCCCCGGGACGAGCCGATCGATCAGAAGCTTCAGCGTTTCCTTTTGAATCGGCTTCAAAATGGAATAGACGGCCCCGCGCTTCAAGGCCTCCGCCCGGTCGGCCTTGTCCGTGCTCGAAGAAGCCAGGATCAGGGGAATATTTTTCGTTTCCTCCCGGGCTTTGAGTTGGGCGATGAGGTCGAGCCCATCCAATTCCTCCATGTTCAAGTCGAGAATGATGAGCTCCGGGCGGTGAATGAGGGCCATGTCCACTGCCTTGGACCCGTCGAGGCAGATCAAAGCGGCATGGCCCAGACCCTCCAGGAGGAGTTTTGCAAACTCCGCAAAGCTGTACTCGTCGTCCACCACGAGGACCCTAGCCATGGAGACCCGCCGGCAACACTATTGCGTCCGGAGGCGCCCCGGCCAGCGTGACGGTGAACGTCGTTCCCTTGCCCACCTCCGAGGCCACCTCGATCTTTCCCCCCATCCCTTCCACGGTCTGCTTGACGATGTAGAGCCCCAAGCCCGTGCCGGTGACCCGTTTGGCCCGCTGATCGGCCACATCCACCTGACCGAATCGGCGGAATAGTTTTCCCAAATTTTCGGGGGAAATTCCCTTCCCGGTGTCCTCCACCCACAAGACGACCCGGCCGTGGTCGGGCCGGGCGCCGATGGTAATTTTCCCTCCGGAGGGAGTGAACTTGAGCGAATTGGACACGAGATTCGCGACGACATGGTCCATCCGTTCGGGATCGGCCATGGCCTTGGGAAGGTCCGGCGCCACGCTTTCAACGAGGGCCACGCCCTTCTTTTCCGCCAGGATCCCAAACAGGCCTCGGACATTGCGCACGGACACCGCCGCGTCCATAGGTTGGACGTGGTACTCGGCCCGGCCGGCCTTGATCTTCGCGGCGTCGAGCATGTTGGTCACGAAGACGCCCAGGCGGGTCGCGCTCTCCATGATCGTGAGGAGGAACGTCCGATGTTGGGGCAGAATCTTGTCCCTGTCCGGGTCCTCAAAGAGCATGTATTGCGTGTACATTTTCACCGCCGACATGGGACTTCGGAGGTCGTGCGACACCGAGGAGATGAATTCGTCCTTCATCTCGTCGAGGATGGCGAGTTGCTGGGCCATTTCATTGAACCGCCCGGCGAGGTCTCCCAATTCGTCCTTGCTCTCGACCTCCACCCGGGCGGTGAATTCGCCCCGGCCCACGGCTTCGGAACCCCGGGCCAGGGCCCGGATCGGAGCGGTGAGGATCACGGCGAAGAGGAGTGCCGCGGGCAGAACCGCCAAAACCACGACACCGGCCGCGGCGGCCACCCGGGCCGTCGTCTGGGCGAGTGCCGCCTCGAGAAGCCCCCGCGCGTAGTTTTCGGAAAATCCGATCACGGCCCGACCCGCGGGCGACCCGCCGATCTTGACGGGGTGTTCGGCTTCAATGACTCCGACGGGACGGCCCGCCGTCCACTCGGCCAAGGTCTTATAGAAGAATTTCTTGTCCGTGTGCACGCGGATGCGACCCTCGGCGTCCACATAGTAGGCGTAGGCGATGCCCGGCGATTCCATGAGGAGCTTGGCGAAATTGATCATGAACAGTTCATTGTCGGTGGTGATCGCCTGCCGGCAGACGGCGGCAAAACCCGCGGATTGGACGCGGCGGATTTCGTCCATGTGGGAGCTGATGAGCCTCTTCTGCAAGAAGAAGGCTGTGGCCGCTAGAATAGCCACGGTGGCGAGAACAACAGCGGCAGAAAAGGCGCTGAACTTGGTCCGAATCCTCATTTAGCGAAAGTATATATCGACATGGCGGCCGTCGCCACGGCCGGGTGGAGGACGCCGGGCCATCGCCTCGCTGATGTCGCCGCTGGCGAGACCCCTGAAAATTAAAGTTGTAAAATCCTATTTATGGATCTAGCCAGGCGCAGGGAGTTCAAGGAAAAGGCCTTGCCGCTTGTGGACGAGCTCTACGGCGCGGCTCTCCGCATGTCTCGGAATCCCCAGGCCGCCGAGGACCTGGTTGCGGAGGCCTTCGCCAAAGCCTGGAAAAGCTTGGACCAGTTCCAGCCCGGCACCAACATGCGGGCGTGGCTCTACCGCATTCTGACCAACGCCTACATCAACACCTACCGGAAGAAGCATCGCGAGCCCGAGAAGGTGTCCGTGGACGCCTACGAGAAACCGGAGGATTTCCATTTATTCAATCGGCTGTCCTCGGAGGCCGGGGGCGTTTCCCCGGATCCCGTTCAAACCGTCGTCGATCGCTTGACGGACGAGGACTTTCGCAAAGCCCTGGACGGTTTGGCCGAGGAATATCGGACGGCGGTCGTCCTCTACGACCTGCAGGGGCTGTCCTACCAGGAAGCGGCGGACTCTCTGGATGTTCCCATCGGAACGGTGCGATCCCGCTTGTCACGGGGGCGCAAAATATTGCAAAAATCACTCTGGCGGCATGCGCAGGACGCGGGACTCGCACCGGCCGGCGCCCCGGGAGCCTGATCGTGGATGACGATTTGCTCGGCCTCATTTACGAGTTGTTGAATCACCGCGACCTCTCCGTCGAACAGGAGAAGATTGTCGTCGAGGAGTTGGAATTGCACGGCTGCTGCGCGGACCGCATCGAGTTCGAGCGGCGGGTCCTGTTGCGGTTCCGGGAAGCGACCTCGCAGGGCGGGGAATGTCCGAAACGTCTGCGCACGAAAATCCAGGCCCTGTTGGAGGAAATTTGACCGGCTCTCTCGCGGGGACGACCGCCTTGTCGGTGGCCGTCCTTTCTTTCACGCTGCTGGTCCTTCTGTCCATTTACGCTTTCCACCGGCTGTGGATCCTCTATTTGTATATTCGCTACTACAAGCTGGCGGCTCCGCGGCCGCACCCGGAGCCGCCTTCGGAGTGGCCCCTCGTCACGGTGCAACTTCCGATATTCAACGAACGCTACGTGGTCGAGCGTCTGCTGGAAGCTGTTTGCCTCATCGATTACCCCGCCGACCGTCTGGAAATACAGATCCTGGACGACTCCACGGACGACACGACATCTTTGGCCCGCCGTTTGGTGAAACGGCATCGGGCCGCCGGGCGAAACGTCCGCCTTCTCCACCGGTATGACCGCAGGGGGTTCAAGGCCGGAGCATTGCAGAATGGCCTCGAATCGTCCGAGGCTGAGTTCGTCGCCGTCTTCGATGCGGATTTCCTGCCGCCGCCGGATTTTCTGAAGCGGACGATTCCCCACTTCGCCGACCCCCGGATGGGCCTTGTGCAAGCGCGGTGGGGACATGTGAACGCGGGATATTCGCTTCTCACGCGTTTGCAGTCCCTGTTCCTCGACGGGCATTTCATGCTGGAGCACACCGCCCGCAACCGGTCCGGGGCGTTCTTCAACTTCAACGGCACCGCCGGCATTTGGCGCCGGCTCGCCATCGAGACCTCGGGAGGATGGTCGGCGGACACGTTGACCGAGGACCTGGACCTGTCTTATCGCGCCCAGTTGGGCGGCTGGAGGTTCTTGTTCCTGCCGGACCTGGTCTGCCCGGCGGAGCTTCCCGTCGACATGCCGGGATTTCGCAACCAGCAGCACCGATGGACGAAAGGCGCCTTTCAGGTGGCCCGAAAGGTCCTGCCCGCTTTATGGCGGAGCTCCGTCCCCCTCCGAGTCAAGATCGAGGCGACGGCCCATCTCACCGCCAACGTCGGATATTGCCTTCTCGTCCTCTACACGCTCCTGGCGCTGCCGGCCTTGTGGGCCCGTCGCACCCTGGGCTGGCCGCCGGTCCTGACCGCCGCCGAGGTGTCGCTCCTGGGAGCCTCTCTGGCGTCCCTCACACTTTTCTATTTAGTCGCTCACCGGGAGGCTTCTCCGGACCGGAGGGTTTCCCTGCGGGAGGTGCCGCTTCTGATGGCGTTCGGCGTCGGCATGGCCGTCAACAACGCCCGCGCCGTCCTCGAGGCATTCCTCGGCATCCCCACCGATTTCCGGCGGACGGCCAAGTTCAACATCACCGGGCGGGGCGACTCGTGGCGCGGCAGCCGATACCGGACCACCGTCGGAGGCCGGGGATTTCTCGAGGCCTCCCTGGCGGTCTACCTGGCGCTTCCCCTGTCCCTGTGCCTCGTGTCCGGGCGCTGGGCCACCGCCGTTTTCGTTTTCCTGCTCCTGGCCGGCCACCTGGCCGTTGGGGGACTCACCCTGGCCCACACCCTGAAGGCCCGGGAGTGACCCGCGGGAACTTTTTGACGGAACGGATGTTGGATTCCTTGAAGGCGCGTGAAATCGTTTCGAGGAGGTTCCCATGTCCGGACCCGGCTGCGGTTGTTAGACGCGCCTCGCGGGTGAGGGAGATCCTTCTTTCATCCTTTCGCCCTTCGTTGGCGACGGTTTTATCGGTCCTGCTGGCCGCCCCTGCGACTTCGACAACGGATTCTCCCTCCGTCCCCCCTCCGTCCCTGCGGGAATCTCTTCCTCTCCCATCGCTCACGAGGGATCGCCTCCACGCGGCGTTGGAGGCTCTTGCTCGCGAGGACTCGTCGTCGTTCTTGGCCGAATCACCTCCCGACTTGAGCGACGAGGGTATTCTGGCAAACGCTCCTGTCCTGGCCTTCGGCTCCCCGGCTGCCGTGAGGGAACCGACCGTCTTCTTGATCGCGGCCTCCGACGATGCGGATGTGCAGGGCTCGCTTCGCCGGCTTTTCGATATTCTTCCTCCCTCGGCGGCAAACGTGTTGCAGGCGCCGTCCTTCTTCTCGCCCAACGCCCTGGCGGTCCTGCGCGCCTCGGACGACCCAGCCCTCCGGCGGACTAAGGCCGACCTTCTTTTGGGCGCGGGCGTTTTTTCCGCGGCGGAACACTGGTTCCTCACCTCCGAAAGCCCTGTCCGGCTCCGAAGTCTCCAGACGCGCGCGCCGGCCGACGGCGCTAGCCAGAAGTTCCGCGAGGCAGCGACCGAACTCTCCGACGACGTCGCGCGCGCGCCGGGCCGCGAGTTCGCCCTCAATTACCTTGAAGCCTTGGAACGGGTCCTGGACCCCGTCGAGGTGCGGGCCCTCGGTTTGGATCTATGGGCTCTCGACAAGAACCGGGCCGCCTTCGAGTCGGGGGCCTTGGACGCTTCTTCCTACGTTCAAAAGCTCTTGGAGCGGGTCGAGTCGCTCAACGCGGCCTCCGGAGCTTCCACTCGCCAAATGCGGCGGCTGGCGGAACTGAGCGCCCTCGAGGAGGATCTGGACTTCGAGGAAGCTCTCCGCGAAAGGGACCGGCTCATTGAGCGTTTGCACACGGTCTTGAGCGCGAGGGAGAACGATTTACTCATGAACCAGACGGAAGCCTTTGCCGAAGGGCGCCTGGCGCCGGCCGGTCACGCGCGCGGGCTCCTACGCCAGGCTCGCGAAGAGGGAATCCCGCAAGAATCTTTTTCTCATTTCTTCCGGTTTTTCCGTTACGCCGAGCTGGCCGGGGAACTTGATTTCCGCGCCCTGTCGGATGAGATCCGCCGGTGGGGAGACGATCTTCTCGGGGCCGGCAGGAACAACGCTTCCCAGGCGGCTCTTCTGAACCTCGCCCGAGACGAACGCGCGCTTCGCCGAACATTTGAGACCGGGGCCGGCCTAGACCAAGCCCCTTGGTCGGTTTGGCGGGACGTGCCGGCGCGGGCCGACGCGGCCGCCCAAGCCGTTGGGCTGACCGCGCCGCAACCCGCGTTTCCCTGGATCTCGACGTTGGGCGCGCTGGAAGAAGTGTCGCGCGTCCGGCGCGAGCGAAACCGGGCGATGGCCGATGTTCTCCTCTCTCGTCTGGGCGGATCCGTGACGACGGTGGTCTCCTCGCCGGAAACAGCGTCTTCCCTCCGTCGCGCGGTTTGGGAAAAGGGGACGGACGTGGTGACCTTGGTGCCTTTGCCGGGGGGGCCGGCCGACGGCGCTAGCCAGAAGAGCCGCGGGGGAGCGGCGGACCTTGCGCGCGCCTGGGGCCTGCCTCGCCTGGTTTGGGGCGACGGGGGAACTTCCGCCAGGGCGGTCGCCGCCTTATGGGAAAACCTTTCGCTCCTTCTGCGGGTCGCCGGGACGGACGAGCGCCGGACGCCGGAACCCGATAACACCTTTCTGCGCCGCTTCGCCCTGCGCGTGCGGGTCGGAATCCCTAAGCGGCAGGGAGAGGGCGGCGAGATGCGAATTTTATCGCGCGGCGAGGGATTGCCGCCCGTTTCGCTTCTATGGCGATGGCGAACCCTAGGTAACGGCGGCGCCGGTCCGACATACCATCAGGGAGGTGCCGACGGCGCGGGGGAAGTCTTTCATCCGCTGGGGGAGGTTTCAACTTTGCGCGGACGACGGCAATTGTTCGTCCGGCCGCTTCCGGGTTTTCTGGGGCCGTGGCGCTGGGTTCAAGCCCAGTTCCGAGGGGCGCAAAGAGCGACCCGGCGTTTCTTCGCCATGCAAAAGGAACCAGCCCTCCTGGCGGGAATCTGGATGCTTGGAGGGTTGGCCTTGTCCGCGTTCGCGGGCGTGGTGTCCGCCGCTTTGGTGGTGTCGTGGATGATCGTGGGGGTTCTCGTATTGGTCGGGGTGGTGATGTTCGGCGGCGGGGGGGAATCGCGCGAAGGCCTGATTGAAAAGCTGAAAGCCCTCTGGAAGGGCCGGGGCGCGGTGCGCGAACGGATTCTACGTCGAGTCGTCCTTAAACGGCGTTGAACTCTTCCCGCGTCAGCGCGGTCCGGGGTCGAAGGTCGGATCCTTGTCGTCCCGCTGGCCCGTCAACAATTGCATGAGCCGCAAAACGAGTTTCTGAAGCCGCACCGGCTTGTCGAAAACGGCGCGGGCGTCTTTGAGCAAACCCCGCTCCAAGGCCCCCTTGGCCACCACGGATACCACGACGACCGGAACCCCGGCGGTTCTCGGGTCGGACTGGAGCCGGCGGAGGACCTCGACCCCGTCCATGTGGGGCATCTCCAAGTCGAGCGTGATGAGGTCGGGTTTCCATTCGAGCGCGGTCGGAAACGCATCCGGGCTGTGGGTGACTGTCCGTGTCTCGAATCCCGCCCCTTCGCAGAACTCGGCGATCATTTCGGCGATGGCGGGATCATCGTCTACCACGAGAATCCGGTTCATGAAGTTCTCCTTGAACGTCCGGCTGCACGCCACAAATCCGCCGCCCGTAGGCGCGCGAGGGCTCGACGCAGGGCCGCCGCGGCCCGTTCGTCGTCGGCTTCCGATGATGCGGCCCGGAGCGCCTGCCGGGCCCGTTCCGCGGCCTGCCGGGCCCGCTCCAAATCAACGTCCCCGGCCATCTCGGCTGTTTCCGCAAAAAGCGAAGCCCGGCCGGCCTTGACCTCCACGAATCCGCCCGACACGGCCAGGAACCGCTCCTCTCCCCCGTTTCGCATTCGGATAACGCCCTCTTTCAGCTGGGCCAGCAACGGCGCGTGACCCGGAAGAATCCCCAAGGAGCCTTCCCACGCGGGGACCGTCAAGGCGTCCACCTCCCCTTCCCAGGCGAGTTTTTCAGGGGTGACCAC
>Ga0182011_10005264_pt1 | contig 10204 bp, 7 predicted proteins | sample 711E1DmetaG_FD_120481 | JGI IMG/M metagenome (GOLD analysis project Ga0182011, IMG submission 120481) | Permafrost microbial communities from Stordalen Mire, Sweden - 711E1D metaG | ecosystem: Environmental > Terrestrial > Soil > Wetlands > Permafrost | place: Sweden: Stordalen | collected...
AGAACACCAAAGGACGCACACTCGGATTCCTCGGCGAACCACGGGTCAACGTCCTCGGCCTCAACCTGGCCCTTGATGCTTTGAAACCCTGAGATTCGTGCGGTGGGAGCACCCAGGCTGGCGGCCCAGCAACGGACAGGCCAGAATCAGAGCATGGCACGCGGACTGCTGCGGATCTACCTGGGTGCCGCACCGGGGGTCGGTAAGACCGTAGCCATGCTCGGGGAAGCCCACCGCCGGGTGGGACGTGGAACCGATGTGGTCGTCGGTCTCTGCGAAACCCATGGACGCTCCTACACCGCGTCCCAGATGGAGGGCCTGGAAGAGATCCCAACGCGGGAGATCGAGTATCGCGGAACCTCGTTTCGCGAGCTTGACCTCGACGCGGTAATGGCCCGCATGCCACAGGTAGCGCTGATCGACGAACTGGCCCACACCAACGTGCCAGGCTCGCGCAACACCAAGCGGTGGGAGGACATCAACGAGCTGCTCGAAGCTGGTATCGATGTCATCTCGACCGTCAACATCCAGCATCTCGAGTCGCTCAACGACGTGGTCGAGTCCATTACCGGCGTCAAGCAACGCGAGACCGTGCCAGATGACGTGGTGCGTGCGGCCGACCAGATCGAGCTGGTCGACATGACCCCCGAGGCTCTGCGGCGGCGGATGGCACACGGGAACATCTACGCTTCGGACAAGGTGGATGCGGCGCTATCCAACTACTTCCGTCCGGGCAACCTGTCAGCACTGCGAGAGCTGGCACTGCTGTGGTTGGCCGACCGCGTGGACGAGGCTCTGGAGCGTTACCGCCACGACCAGGGGATCTCGGCGCCCTGGCCAACGCGTGAACGCATCGTGGTGGCGCTGAACGGTCAGCCCGAGGGAGAGACCTTGTTGCGCCGCGGCGCTCAGATCGCCTCTCGGGGGGCAGGTGGTGAGCTGCTGGCCACTTACGTTGCCCAGTCCGACGGCCTGGTCGGGGCTGATCTCACCTCTATTGCCGCACAACGCAAGCTCACCGACGAGCTCGGCGGGACTTTCCACTCGGTCAGCGGAGACGACGTAGCCCAAGCGATCCTCGACTTCGCTCAAGGGGTCAACGCGACCCAGATCGTGCTGGGGGTCAGCCGCCGTGGACGCCTGTAGTCCCTATGGTCACCCGGTGTCGGTGAGACCGTGGTCGCCGGCTCCGGTGACATTGACGTGCACCTGGTCTCCCACGACTATGCGCGCAAGGGTCCAGTCAAGGCGTCACGGGCCCGCTTCGGCAGCGGCATTACCTTCGACACCGGCACTGGCCTCAGCATGCAGAGGCTGGCGGTCGCCTGGTTGATGGCCACAGTGGGCCTGGGCCTGTCAACGTGGCTACTGGTGGTGGCCCGCCAGCGCTACGACATGGCCCTGGACGTGCTGGCCCTTCTAGCACTGACCGTGGCATGCGCCCTGATAGGAGGGCTGTGGCCAGCGCTGTTCTGTGCCGTGACAAGCAGCCTCGTGCTCAACTTCTTCTTCACCGTGCCCCTGCACAGTTTTTCGATCTCGAACCCGGACGATGCCGCAGTCCTGGTCGTGTTCGTGCTGGTGGCTGCGTCGGTGGCCTCCGTGGTCCATCTCAGTGCCCGAAGCGCGGCTCAAGCCCAGGCTGCGGAGCGGGAGTCTCATGTTCTGGCCCGACTTGCACACTCCCTGCTCGGCGCCGCCGACCAACTTCCCGCGCTGCTGGACCAAGCGCGTGACACCTTTGGGATGCAGGCCGCGGCCATCGTCCGCCGCGATTCGATTCGCGATCCATGGGACGTTCTGGCCAGTACCGGCCCGTTCGACGTCAGCCAGGTGCGCGACGCGTCGGTGCGGACACCAGTGGACGACCTGACGGAACTTGTGCTGTGCGGGCCAGTTATCGAAGCCGACCAGGAGCGTCTGGTCTCGGCCTTTGCCAGCCACGCGTCGGCCATCCTGAACCGTGAGGACCTGATCCGCCAGGCCCGGGCCGCCAGCAGTCTGGCTAAGGACAGCCGAACCCGCACGGCCTTGCTCGCCGGAGTCTCACATGACCTTCGCACGCCCCTGGCCAGCATCAAAGCAGCCGTCTCCAGCCTGCGACAAGGTGACATTACGTGGTCTTCTGCCGATGAGGCCGAACTCCTGGAGTCCATCGAGGCGTCGGCAGACCGGCTCAACGCCATGGTGGGCAACCTGCTCGACATGTCACGGCTGCAGACCGGGTCGGTCACCGCCCACATCCAGGATCTGCATCTGCTGGATGTGCTCAACCCGGCCATCTCGGCTTTCGGCGACCAAGGTCTTCGGATCCGCACCTGGTTCCCGGACGGCCTCCCGTTGTTCCGGGCCGATGCCGGCCTGCTCGACCGCGTACTGGCCAACGTCCTGGAGAACGCGCTGAGGCACTCCCCTGGGCGCCAGGAGGTCGTCGTCAACGGCAGCGTCATAGGCAACCGGCTCCAGATTCGGATCGTCGACCGGGGCACGGGCGTCCCCGACAAGGGCAAGGAGGAGATCTTCGCCCCGTTCCGGCGTTTCGGGAATTCTACGCGAGGTGACGGTGTAGGCCTCGGACTTGCCGTCGCTCGCGGGCTGACCGAGGCGATGGACGGCACGCTGAGTGCCGAGGACACGCCGGGGGGCGGGCTGACGATCGTCGTAGACCTGCCGTTGGCAAGAGTAGAGAATTGACATCCTCCCGGCCACCAATGACCAGGATTCCAACCGCTCACCCGAAGGCAACATGTGCAGGTTCGCGCTTTACAGACAGGGCCAAAACTCCCAAGTCGCCGCGCGCTGGCGCGCCATGGGCTGGCACGGTTAACGCTGGTACTGCCAAACAGTGCCGGGCTTATCACCCAACAGGAGTGAACGTACAGCCTTCCACCGACAGCTGGAAGGGTTTGCTCCCGGCCCTCAACGACCGGGTTTCCACCCTAGGAGAAATCCGATGATCCGCTGGCAGATGACGGGAGACAGCAGCTCGTGACGTTCATCATGGTCGTCGACGACGAACCTCACATCGTGCGCACCCTGACTATCAACCTGCGGGCTCGCGACTACGCCGTGGAGTCCGCAGGTGACGGGCGCTCGGCCCTGCAGATCATGTCGGAACGTACCCCGGACGTCATCGTGCTTGACCTGGGCCTGCCGGACATGGAAGGCGTTGAGGTGCTGCGCCGGATCCGCGAGACATCGCTGGTCCCTGTGATCGTTCTTTCGGCGAGGCAGGAATCCGACGACAAGATCGAGGCACTGGACGCCGGAGCCGACGACTACGTCACCAAACCATTCGGTATGGCTGAGTTCTTGGCACGCGTACGAGCAGCCGCACGCCGCGGATCCGTCGAGGCCGAGCCGTTACCCACTGTGCACACAACCGACTTCACGCTGGACTTTGCGAACTACCGCGCGACGCGGGGCGACCAGGAGGTTCATCTGACCCCCACCGAGTGGCGGCTGTTGTCGGCCCTGGCCGCAACGCCGGGAATTCTGGTCACGCACGCGGCGCTGCTGCGTGCCGCCTGGGGACCGTCCTATGGGCGCGAGTCCAACTATCTGCGCGTCTACGCCAACCAGCTGCGTCGCAAGCTAGAACCCGACACCGGTCGACCGCAATACATCATCACCGAACCGGGCATCGGGTACCGGTTCATGATCTGAGCCCTTGTTCAGCAGCCGCCCGGCCCCTTGGCCCTGATATTGGCCACGGCCCACCGAGCCAGCGCCGTCAGGTTGGCAGTACCGGTCTCAAACCGGCCGTCGGCAGGCTCAGAAGCGATTGCTAGACCGATCCGCGAACCATCAGCAAGCGTGACGATACCCATCTGGCGAACGAGGTACCCCCCGCCCAAACCTGGCCCCCAACCGCCCTTGAACCGCGCAGGAAGACCGACAGTTCCCATCCCCCAGCGTTGATCCGGTTCGACGTTCCCCATCAGCTGGAGCACTTCGCCGCTGTCCTTGATGCAGGGCAGCGCCGCCACGAACCCAGCTTGGCTGGCCAAGGACCAGGTCGTCTGCCCGAACGCGCTGAACCCGGGGCGGACCTGCTGGGACTGAACACGCGTCTCGCTGTCCCCCCCGGAACGGAGAACGGCCTGCACCTGTGCCGCTGCGGTCTCAGGGTCGCCTAGGTAGGCCCACAGCTGCTCGGCCGCTGCGTTGTCAGAGGCGGTCAGAGCGCGTTCCATCAGATCCTGGACCCCAGAGCTTGGCTGGCCATGGGCTTTGGCGACCACAGCCACAGCAAGTGGCACTTTGACCGTTGACCAGCCGGGACCAGTTTGCCACGATCCGAGCTGAGTTGTCCCTGCACCACCCCCACTGGTGTAAGCCAGGCCCTCAGATCCACCCAGCTGGGCCGCCAGCTGGGCGAAACCTGTCTGCAGGGCGGCTGAGTCACCCGCGGCGGGGGGGCCCCCAGTGGTCGTCGCTGACGCTTCTGGCGTAAGGCTCTTCGTCGGCTGGGCCGAGAGCTCAGCCAAGAGACGATCGCGCTCCTTGCGCAGCCGCTCGGACTCCTGCTCCATCTGCTTCATGGCCCTAGCATGGGCCGGATCCGAAGTCGTCGTGGAACCCGCCCCGCCGGCGGACTGGTCGGCCGTGCTCTGACAGCCGGACAGAACGCACGCAATGGCTATCAAGACAATAAGGACATAACATCCCCGAAACCGTGCGGTCGCCTTGCTCTGACGATCACTGTGTGCGATCACTTGTGGGTCAATCGACACTCAGTTGACCGTCACCGAATGTAGACGACGGCATTGTTTCCGCCACTGCATACTGACGGGACACCGGCCACACAGTTCATCGTGTAGTTCTGTCCCGTTACCGGGCTATACACCACGACGCTTTGGGTTCCGCCGCCCTGGTTGAGGTATGCGGCCGCAACGTTCAATGCGAAAGGACAACTTGTGTTGGCGCCCGCGCTGACATTGGCTCCGCAAGAGGTGCCAGCCGGCTGCACTGGCTGTACCGGCTGTACCTGTGTGGTGGTCGGCGGTGGCGCGGTTTGCGTCTTGGCGGCCAACTGATCCTTCAGCTTCTGAACCTCGGCGGCGAGGGTCGCTTGCGCTTCCTGTGCAGCCGAAGCGCTCTGTTGCGCGGCTTCTTGGGACGCACCAGCGGCCTTGGCCTTGTCAAGTTCCGACTGCGAGGTATTACTGCATCCTGACAACAGCAGCGACACACCGATGGCGAGAACGACAATTGAGCGACGCACGGACCGACTTATCCCCATATGACGAAGATATTCCACATGCCGCCACTGGGGTAGAGCAGCTGAGCGACTAAAGTTGAGTAGCCCTATCTAGCGATTGCTTAGTCAGACAACACTCAGTGAGGTAAACCTGAGCAGGTATTGCGGTGAGGTAATGCCGCCTCAGAAGTCGTCGCGTCGACCGTTACGGGTAAGGGACCAGGCATCCTCGTCCTCGATCTCTTCATCGCTCTCAGGTGCTGGCGAGTCGCGAGTCGGACCACCCAGGGGCGCCCCCACCGCTGAAGCCGGAGCTGTGGCGTTCAGGTCCACGTGATCAGCGGGCGGGGGGGCAGTTCGGTCAAAGACCGGTTCGGCCTCGGGGACCTCCTCGCCGCGCATCAGGGCAAGAGTGGTGGGCAGATCGTCAAACCTGACCAGCACGTCGCGGGCCTTTGAGCCCTCCGACGGGCCGACGACCCCGCGGGACTCCAGCAGATCCATGAGCCTGCCAGCCTTGGCGAAGCCGACGCGCAGCTTGCGCTGCAGCATCGAGGTCGAGCCGAACTGGGTGGTGATGACGAGCTCGGTGGCCTGTAGCAGCAGCTGTAGGTCATCGCCGATGTCGTCCTCAACCACTTTCTTGGCCGCCGCCACTGTGACGTCTTCGCGATAGTGCGCCGTGAGTTGACCCTTGACGTGTTTGACCACAGCCTGGATCTCGGACTCGGTCACCCAGGCGCCCTGAACCCTCATCGGCTTGGAGGAACCCATCGGCAGGAACAACGCGTCCCCCTGGCCGATTAGTTTCTCTGCGCCCGGCTGGTCAAGAACGACTCTGGAGTCGGTGACCGAGGAGGTCGCGAACGCCATCCGGGACGGGATGTTGGCCTTGATCAGTCCGGTGACGACATCTACCGAGGGGCGTTGGGTGGCCAGGACGAGGTGGATGCCAGCCGCCCGGGCGAGCTGGGTGATGCGCACGATTGACTCCTCGACGTCACGCGGGGCAACAATCATCAGATCGGCGAGCTCATCGACGATGATCAACAGGTACGGGTAGGGGTGGATGACCCTCTTGGACCCGGGCAAGGGCTTGAGCGTGCCAGCCTTGACTGCCTTGTTGAAGTCGTCAACGTGCTTGAATCCGTACGTTGCGAGGTCGTCGTAGCGAGCATCCATCTCGCGAACCACCCACTGCAGAGCCTCGGCGGCCTTCTTCGGGCTGGTGATGATCGGCGTGATGAGGTGCGGAATCCCCTCATAGCCGGTCAGCTCCACCCGCTTGGGGTCCACCAGGATCATCCGTACCTCATCTGGTGTCGAGCGCATCAGGATCGAGGTGATCATCGAGTTGACGAAGCTGGACTTGCCCGAGCCGGTGGCGCCAGCCACGAGCAGATGCGGCATCTTGGCAAGGTTGGCGATGACATAACCTCCCTCCACGTCCTTGCCGACGCCCACGACCATCGGGTGCTCGTTGCTGCGTGCCGTCTGGCTGCGCAGCACATCGCCGAGGCTGACCTTCTCACGGTCGGTGTTGGGGATTTCGATGCCGATCGCGTGCTTGCCCGGGATCGGGCTCAGGATGCGAACGTCAGCCGAAGCCACGGCATAGGCGATGTTCCTGGACAGCGCGGTGACGCGTTCGACCTTGATACCTGGACCGAGCTCAACCTCATAGCGGGTGACGGTGGGACCGCGGCTGAAGCCGGTGACCTGGGCGTCGATGTCGAACTGGTCGAGCACCTCGGTCAAGGAGTCGACAACGGCATCGTTGGCGATGCTGCGAGTCTTGTGCGGGCGACCGAAATCGAGCAGCGTGTTGACCGGCAGCGTGTAGGTGATGTCACCGGCGAGCAAGAGCTGTTCCACACGCTGTGGCATCGGGGTGGTCGGCGGGGCCTCAAGACCCGACTTGCGCCCGGGCGCATCCGCATTGTGCGCCGCGACCCCTGTCGCGGCGCCCATGGCACCGCCCATACCGAAGTCCCCTGGTGCCCCGGGTGTACCTGCGGCGGAGGCGGTTGCTCCTGGTGCCAGGACACCGGGGGCGGTAGGCCGTTTCTCTCCGGGCCGGAACACCGCGGCGGCAAGCTTGTCGGCCTTGGCTTTGGCCACGATCGCGGCCTGTCGAAAGGCCTCGTCACCATCGAACGGGCCCGTGCCGACAGGTCCCGCACGACGACGTAACGTGCGCTTGGCGCGAGGCTCGACCTCATCCACCTCACCATCCTGCTCACTTAGAGCCTGACTCTCCCGCGGATGGTGCAGCAACCGGTCGCGCAGCTCGCCCAGACGGGTGGGAATCATCCGGACCGGGGTGGCCGTCATCACCAAAATCCCGAAGAACCCCACCAGCAGCAGGAGAGGAACGGCACCGGCGATCTTGATCGCAGCGACAATCGGGCTCGAGGCAAGGAACCCGATCATGCCGCCGGCATCATTCATCCTGAGCGCACCATCGGGGGGGCTGGGTAGGCCGGCTGAGATGTGAACCAAGCCGGCTGCCGCGAAGGTCAGCACGGTCGTGCCTATGGTGATGCGGTTTGTCGACGCCCGGTCCTGGGGCGCCCGCAACAGCCGGATGCCGAACAGTAGCAAGGCGATCGGGAGGGCGTAGGCAACCCGGCCGAAGGTTCCGGCGACAACGGCATGGACAATCTTGCCGGTGGTGCCTTTGAGCCCCCACCACTCGCTGGCGGCCACAAGGACGGCCAGTGCGAGCAAGAACAAGCCGATGCCGTCGCGGCGGTGCTCCGGCTCGAGCTCGCTGGCGCTGCTCCCGATCCGGCGCACTGTTCCGCCGGCGACGTGGGCGATACCCATCCAGGTGGAACGGACGGCCCTGACCGGCAGGGGTGCGCGCTTGGCCTTGGCCCTGCTGGGCCGGGGTGCAGGCTTGCGCCTGGCGGGTTGGCGCGGTGCCGGCTGGCCGTTGCGCCCCGTAGCCGGGGTGGACGGTTTCCCGCGTCCCCCGGGTTTCGGACGCGGAACAGGGGTAGTCGTACGAGTCGCCACGGTCGTCACGGTACGCGAAAGGCACCGCGGTATCACGCGTCACACGCATGCAGGGTGGCCAAACCTGGGAAGGTCGCCACCTTGGGACGGCGCGGGATCGCAGGTTGGATGGCGCCGGGAGCGGCTAGGCGTCGATCACGATCGGGATGATCATCGGCCGACGACGCAACCTGCCACCAAGCCACGAACCGACCGTGCGGCGGATGATCTGCTGCAACTGGAACGAGTCGGTGACCCCGTTGTTGGCCGCTTGGGCCAGTACCTCCTCGAGCCGCGGAAGCACCTGGTCGAAGATGTCCTGGTCCTCGGCGAAGCCACGCGTCTGGATCTCGGGGCCGGCCGCGACCTTGCCAGTGGCGGCGTCACGGACCACGATGATCGTCACGAAGCCCTCGTCGCGCAAAATACGACGGTCCTTCAGCAAGGCCTCAGTGGTCTCGCCCACAGAGGAGCCGTCGACGTACACGTATCCGCAAGGCACCGCACCCACGATGCCTGCCACCCCATGGCTCAGGTCTACGACGACGCCGTCCTCGGCCAGCACAACCCGGTGGCGGGGAACACCGGTCTGCACGGCCAGGGCGGCGTTGGCCACAAGGTGACGCCACTCGCCATGAACCGGCATGACGTTGCGCGGCTTGACGATGTTGTAGCAGTAGAGCAGCTCGCCGGCGCTGGCGTGACCGGAGACGTGAACCTGGGCGTTGCCCTTGTGCACCACTTCGGCGCCCAGGCGCATCAAGCCGTTGATGATCCGGTAGACGGCGTTCTCGTTACCGGGGATCAGCGAGGATGCCAGCAGTACTGTGTCGCCGACACCCACCTCGATCTTGTGGTCCCTGTTGGCCATCCGTGAGAGCGCGGCCATCGGCTCCCCCTGGGAACCGGTGCAGATCAGCACGACCTTGTCATCCGGGTAGTCAGTGAGCTTCTTAAGGTCTACCAGAACACCCGGCGGCACCTTGAGAAAACCGAGTTCTTCGGCGATTCCCATGTTGCGCAGCATCGAGCGACCGACCATGGCGACCTTGCGGCCGTCGGCGTGGGCCGCATCAAGCACCTGCTGGACACGGTGCACGTGCGAGGAGAAGCACGCCACAATGACCCGGCGGCTGGCATTGCGGAACACGGCCTGGATGGCCGGGGCGATGTCGCGCTCGGCAGTGGTGAAACCAGGCACCTCGGCGTTGGTCGAGTCCGTCATGAACAGGTCCACGCCCTCCTCGCCGAACCGCGCGAAAGCCCGCAGGTCAGTGATTCGACCGTCTAGGGGCAGCTGGTCCATCTTGAAGTCACCTGTGTGCAGTATCGTGCCACCGGGGGTACGGACGAACACAGCAAGTGCATCCGGGATCGAGTGGTTGACCGCCACGAACTCGCAGTCGAAGACACCCATCTTCTCGCGCTGACCCTCAGCGACCGTGAAGGTGAAGGGCTTGATCTTGTGTTCCTGAAGCTTGGCCTCGACCATTGCCAAGGTCAGTGTCGAACCGATCAGCGGGATGTCAGCCCTAAGGCGAAGCAGGTAGGGCACGGCTCCAATGTGATCCTCGTGACCGTGGGTGAGCACGATCGCCTCGACATCCTCAAGGCGGCCGGTGATGTATTCGAAGTCCGGCAGGATCAGATCAACCCCGGGGTGGTGATCCTCGGGAAAGAGCACCCCACAGTCGACGATCAGCAACCGCCCGGCGTACTCGATGACGGACATATTTCGACCGACCTCGCCCAGGCCCCCGAGCGCCACGATCCGCACGGCGTTCTTCGCCAGCTCCGGCGGGGAGGTCAGCTCGGGATGGGGATGGCTCAACTCAGTCCTGACTGTTCGATGCCCTCTCGCACGGCGGCGAGCTGGTCGCTGGTGGCCGCAATCAACGGGAGCCGCAAAGTGTCCGAGGAGATGATGCCCCGATCGTGCAGTGCGGCCTTGATCATGATCGGGCCCTGGGTGATGTGCATGACGGCGTTGACCACCGGGAT
>Ga0182011_10005265_pt1 | contig 10203 bp, 11 predicted proteins | sample 711E1DmetaG_FD_120481 | JGI IMG/M metagenome (GOLD analysis project Ga0182011, IMG submission 120481) | Permafrost microbial communities from Stordalen Mire, Sweden - 711E1D metaG | ecosystem: Environmental > Terrestrial > Soil > Wetlands > Permafrost | place: Sweden: Stordalen | collected...
GCAGAGATCCGCAAACAATCGCACATCCAAATTGCAGTGCGAAATCCCGAATGTGTGCTAGGTTATTTCATGCCCAGAAAACTCGTTGACGGCCTTCCGTCCTTTTGAGGTAATCATGCCCATGACAGATTTTGCAAAAGCGACCCATGTAGCCCTTTTGGCAAGGCAATCTGCCCTAAAGGATCAGGTTGCTGCGAAGCTAAAGAACAGCACGCAAGAACAGATGCGCGTTGTGATGGTCAATGCTGGAATCGTGACGAAGGGTGGCCGGCTCGCGGCGCCTTACCGAATGAAGGAACGGGCCGGATAGATGCCCTTGATTCGCTTGCTTTGGATTTCTTCGACCCCGCCAGCATTGGCGGGGTTTTCGTTGGTGCCGGTTTAGCCGCGGCCGCTCGGCTCATTCAGGTCGGCGCGTATCAGACTTGGTGCTGATGCTTCAAGAGACTGTCAAGGGCGCCTCAGGTGTCCCACGGTTCGATATTCAAATGGGAGAGAGCGAGGCGACTTTCAATGCCAGTTACCTAACAATGGAGGTAATTTTCCCTCGCAGGTTCGCAACTATTCCTAAGGTGTATGTCGGCGAAGCCCGAGGTGGATCGTGGGTCATCGTCAAGGTCGATGAGAAACACGACGATAGATTTAGGTGGGCGGGCAATAACCTTGTGCCGAAGTTTCCCTACACGACCGTCATTCAATGGATTGCCATAGCGGAGATAGGGACACCCGACGCTGCACCGCCGGCGGCCGCGAAACCCCAGCAGGCATAGGGGTTAGTTACGTGCTGGCCGATCTCCGGTCGGCGAGGCAGATGGGCCGGGTGGAATCGTCCTAGGGAGTTGCGGGCGGCGCCGTCATTTCGGCGAAAAAATCCGCCGCTTGCCAGCTTCAGCACAACTAGGGACAAGCTGGCGAATCGTGGCGCTTGTTGTCACCTAGTGTTGTCACCGGCCTAAAATACTATCCTAAGTAGTTGACTGTTAAAATGGTGGACGCTACTGGGCTCGAACCAGCGACCCCTAGTGTGTGATACTAGTGCTCTAACCAACTGAGCTAAGCGTCCTCTAGAGAGCGGCGAAAGTGGCGGGCCGCCGCCGGCAAATCAATCCTGTTTTATCGCTAGAATGCAGCCAGGAGTTTCGCCAGGTCGACATGATCGGTGACGAGCTTCTTGATCACCGGGATCTTGTCGCTGTCCTGCGGCTGCGTTTTCACGGTCATGTTGTGGATCTTCGAGGTGATCGTATAGGCGTCCTCGGCTGCCGCGATGACCGGAAGGTCGGTCTGCGCCAGCAACTCCAGCAGCTTGGGGTGGGGCAGGATGTCGTTCGTCAGGATGATGCCGGCAATGGCCTTGGTGCCGGAGATGCTGGTGGCGGAAATGGCCGCCAGGATCACGTCGTCCCGATCGCCGGGCGTGATGAGCAGATTGCCGGGCTGGAGATGGTCGATGATGCCCTTGGCGGTCATGGCGCCGACGACCACGCGCAGGATCCGTTCGTTTGCGCCCGAGGCATGCGCGTTCAGCCACCGCCCGCTGATCTCTTCGGCGACCTGCAGGAGATTGGGCGCGGAAAGCATTTTCTGTACCGGCAGCACCCCCAGCAGCGGCACCCCGAGTCGCTCGAGACCAAGGCCGGCATAATGCGCGACCTGCGGAATCTTCTCCGTTTCGACCTTGTTGAGAATGGCGCCGATGATCTCGACGCCCTCGCGATCGAACAGCGCCTTGTTGAGGGCGATCTCGTCGATGGGCCGGCCAATGCCGCCCTGGGCGACGATGATAACTTTCGCATCCAGAATCTTCGCCACCCGGGCATTGGAGAGGTCAAACACCGAGCCGACGCCGGCATGGCCGGTGCCTTCGATCAGGGTGAAATCCTTCTCCCATGAAACCCGGTCGAACGCCCGGCAGATCCGGTCCACCAATTCGGTGTACGTCTCCCGGGGATTCGTGAGGAAGCGGCGGGTGAAGGTCGGATCGATCGTGATTGGGCTCATGCTCTCGATCGGCACGCGCACGTTGTAGATCATGTCGAGGAGATAGGAGTCCTCGTCGACCTTGTGCCCCTCGACTTCGACGTAGCGCTGGCCGACCGGCTTAATGAAACCGACGCGCGGATAGAGTTGTTGCAGCGCGGCGAACAAGCCGAGGCAGGCGGTGGTCTTGCCGTCGTTCATGCGCGTGGCGGCGACGAAAATGCGCTTCGTGATGACATTCGTCGGATTCGCGAGGAGCGGCAGCGGCGGCAGTTCAAATGGATTTGGATTGGTCATGAGCCAGGCGGAGCGTGGCGAATTCCTATGGCGTGCCGTAGAGCAGACGGTGGTCAATCGCCTGGCAGCCGACCACGGCGGCTGCGCCAAAGACGTCGTGCGCACTGGCGCCGCGGCTGATTTCGGCGGCGGGGCGGCTCAAACCGGTGATGATCTGGCCAAACGTATTCGCGCCGGCCAGCACCTGCACGAGTTTAAACCCGATGTTGGCGCTGGCGAGGTCGGGGAAGATGAGAACATTGGCCCGGCCGCCCACGGCGCCGGCCACCTGCTTGTTTTCCGCCACGTGCGGATCCAGCGCGGCATCGACCTGCATCTCGCCATCAACCTCCATCGGCAATTGCGCGCTCGCCGCCTTGGCGCGCGCGAGTTCCGTCGCCCGGCGCATCTTGGCGACCGCCGGGTGGTCGGATCCGCTCTTGCTCGAATAGCTGAGCATGGCGACGCGCGGAAGTTCGTTGGTCAGGTGGCGGGCGATCATTGCGGTGGCGATCGCGATGTCGGCGAGTTGCTCCGCCGTCGGCTCGGGAATCACGGCGCAATCGGCCAGAAACAGCGAACCGTCGATGCCGACCTTCTGCTCATCCCAGTCGAGGATCAGCAGCGATGAGGCCGTGGCGACGTGCTCCAGCCGCGGGATGATCTGGAAGAGCGGGCGGAGGGCGCTCGAGGCTGAAACAGTGGCCCCGCCGACCAGGGCGTCGACCCGCCCGGTGGCCAGCATCATGGTCGCGAAATAATTGCTGTCGAGCATCGCGGCCCGCGCCTCGCCGGGTTTGAGCCCTTTGTCGCGGCGGAGCGTTTCGAACTGGCTGACGAAGCCGTCCAAATCCTCGCTGCGCGCGGGGTCGATGAGGCGCATGCCGGTGAGATTCACATCCAATTGGGCCGCCGCCTCCTTGATGCGCGCGCGTTCGCCGAGCAGGATGGGCGCGCCCATGCGGCGCGTCACCCACTGGCGCGCGGCCTGGAGGACGCGCGGATCGGCGCCTTCCGGAAACACCACGCGTTTGGGATGGCGCTGCAGCCGTTCGACGAGTTTGGGCAGCAAAGGCATTCGCATCCAACATGCCGCTGGCGGCGGGACCGTCAATGTCGCAAACGGAATCACCCCGATTTCTCGGATCCTGGAGGCTATCTAGGATATCCATTGCGCTTTGTGATGGAGGGCGCTGCGCCGTCAGCGCCGCTCGGGAATAGGGCGGTGACAGCGCGCCGCCCTCCAAAGGCTGACTGGCCTCGGACCGGATCTAGTAAGAACTTGCTAACCTTCAGGGGTCCGCAGAGAAACACCCGCCCGTGTCCAAGAACCTCAAGAACATCGGCGTCGTTTCGCTTCTGACGGTGGTTTCCCGCGTCCTCGGCCTGCTGCGCGACCAGTTGAGCGCAGCGATCTTCGGTGCGAGCCTCCTGAATTCGGCGTTCATCACGGCCTTCAACCTGCCGAATCTGTTCCGACGGCTTCTGGGCGAAGGCTCCCTGACGGCGGCTTTCTTGCCCACTCTGCAGGAGGAATTGCACAAGCACGGCCGCCCTGGCGCCTTTGCCCTGCTGAACAAAGTCGTCAGCTGGCTTGCGGCTGTGACCGGCGGTCTTGTGGTGGTGGCCATGGTGCTGTTCGGCCACTCGCGCCTTGTCGGCGGACAGGAGGATAAATGGTATCTCGCCGCGGATTTGACGGTGATCCTGTTTCCCTACCTGCTATTCGTCTGCGTAGCGGCGGCGTTCAATGCCACGCTGAACGTCTTCGAACATTTCACCGAACCGGCGCTGTCGCCGATCTGGCTCAACCTCTCGATGATATTGACGCTCGGCGGGGCGGGCCTACATTGGGCGCGGACGCCGTTGGGGGAGATCCATTGGCTCTGTGTCGGCGTGCTGATCGGAGGATTCCTGCAGATGGCGGTGCCGGCAGCCGTGTTGATCAATGAAGGCTGGCGGCCGCGATTTGATTTCGTGCTTTCGCCCCGGGTGAACGAGATCGCGCAGCTAATGGCCCCCGGGCTTTTCGGCACGGCCGTCTATCAGATCAATGTCTACGTTTCCCGACTGCTCGCCTTTTCGCTTAACGATTCGGCGGCGACGCTGCTCTTCTATGCGAACCGGCTCATGGAGTTCCCGATCGGTGTGTTCGCGATCGCCGTCTCGACGGTGGTCTATCCGCTGCTGGCACGCCATGCAGTCGCGGCGCGGTTCGACGACATGGCCGCGGATTTTCGGAAGGGAATGCGGCTGATTCTCCTGATCAATGTGCCCGCGGCAGCGGGTCTGGCGCTGCTGAGTGTGCCCATTGTGCGGTTGCTGTACCAGCGCGGCGCATTCACGGGAGCTGACACCCGTGTCATGGCGCTCCTGCTCGCGTTGTTCGCTATCGGCATGCCGTTCTTCTCGGTCGTGAACCTGACCGTGCGCGCATTTTACTCGGTCAAGGACACCGCCACGCCGATGAAGATCGGCGCTCTCGACCTCCTGGTGAATCTCGGCTTGAGCCTGGTGCTCATGCGGTGGTTGGGCGCGGCGGGGCTGGTGCTGGCGAGCACGACCGCGATCGTCGTTCAGACGCTGTTGCTGAAACGGGCGCTCACGCGGCGGATCCCTGAAATGCGATTTGCCCCGCTGTTGCCGAGTCTCGCCAAAATCCTGCTCGCGACCGCGCTTATGAGCGTGGTGGTCGGCGCCGGCTGGTTCGCACTGGGCCGGGTGGTCGGCGGGCGCACGGCCGACGTCCTGGCCGTGACCGGGCTGATTCCTCTCGCCGGTGCGACCTATGCCGGACTCCTGTGGTGGTTGAAGATTGAAGGGCGCGAGGAACTGGCGGCATTGGTGGCGGCAAGATTCGGCGGCAAAAACCGAACGGCGTCCCGGTAACGCCGGGCGGAGCGATTCCGCTCCTGGTCGGCGAAATCACCCCTGAACGTTTCATCCCATGTCCCCGACCATCGTGGTCCGCCACAATTCTGCCGCCCTTCGTTATGAGACCGAGGTGGAGGGACATCTCGCCGTGACCGAATACCGGTTGGAGGGCGACTGCGTTATTTTCACCCATACATTGGTGCCGCCGGAGCTGCGCGGCCGCGGCGTCGCCGAGGCCTTGGTGAAAACGGCCCTGGAGGAAACCCGAGATCAGAGCCGGCGCGTGATCGCGCAGTGCTCCTACGTGGCGAAGTTCATCCATCGCAATCCGGAATTTCAATTCCTCCTCCGGAATGATTGACGGCGGCCGGCCGGGTTCGCGCAGGCGACACGAACGTAGCTGCGAGCGCCAGCGAGCGGATGGTCCGTCCACTCGCTGGCGCTCGCGGCTACACCTTTTCTGAAACTGCTGTAGGTCGAGCCCTACCTCCGACCATTCGGTTTAGCAGCAGAAACGTCCAGAGTCCGATGCCGGTAGCCGTAAATGATCAGGGCGGCACCGGTGGCGGCGAGGAAAAGCGAATAAAACGTGCCGCGGCTAAGCCCGAGGATGAGCGAGACCCCCGCGTCGGGCTCGCGGAAAACCTCGCAGAAAATGCGCACCGCGGCGTAGCCGACCATGTACTCGCCGCACAGGCGGCCGGGTTGCGTGCGCAGAACGCTGGACTTCCAGACGCGCCATTGCATGAAGGCGAGCAGCAGGACTCCTTCGAGCGCCGCCTCGTACAGCTGGGAAGGATGCCGGGGGGCAATATGCGCCAGCGGCGTTCCGTCCGGAGCGCTCTTGGGAAAAATGACCGCCCACGACACCGTGGAGAATTTCCCCCAGAGCTCGCCGTTGACGAAATTGGCCAGCCGGCCGAACAGCAGACCGGCGGAAACCGTCGAGGCCTGGATGTCAGCGAGGTGCAGCATCGGAAGACCGCTTCGCCGGGCGAACCACCAGACCGCAATGAGGACGCCGAAAAAACCGCCGTGGCTGGCCATGCCGCCCTCCCACACGCGGAACAGAACGAGCGGCTGATGCAGGAACAGATCAAAGTCATAGAGAAGAAAATAACCGACCCTTCCCCCGACGAGCACGCCGATGACCAGGGCCAGGATGAAATCCGCCACCTGATTGGCGGGCAGGGCGGAACGGCCGGCGCGGTGGTAGCGGACCATCAACCAGCCCCCAACCAGAAAGCCGCAGACGTAGGCCAGTCCATACCACCGGATGCCGATATTGCCCCAGAAACGGATGGCAAAGGGGCTTAGATTATCGACCCAGTAGGCGAGGGGAAGCGGCATCATCGATTTCGGTTTTTGATTTCAGATCTTGGCGTGGCGATCGGGCAGGGGAGAGCGGTCCGCCGTCATGAGCCGCCCTTGGGGAAACTCCAGAGCCCGGAGCCGCCGTCATCGGGGCGCCGGCCGCGCCGTTGCTTCTGCAGCTTGGCACGAGCGAGTTCACGCATATCGACCGCGATGTCGTCCTTCTCGAAAATCTCGCGCCCCAGGATGTGCTCCATGACATCCTCCATCGTAACCACTCCGGCAGTCGAGCCGAACTCGTCCACGACGACGAGCAGGTGCTGGTGGGTTTTCAGGAAAAGCTGCAACGCATTGCCCACGGTCGCCGTTTCCGGAATCAAGCTGATTTCCTGCATGAGATTGCCCACCGTTTCGAGGTCCAGGTCATTGGCCTTGGCCTTCAGCAAGTCGCGCCGCCGCGCCAGACCGACGATGTCATCAAGATTCTTTTGGCAGACCGGGATCCGGGCAAACGGGATGTTCGGAAACTCGCGGAAGACTTCGCCCACCGTCGCGTTCTTCCGGAGCGTGGTGATGACGGTCCGAGGGGTCATGATTTCGCTCACGCGCACGTCATCGAGCGAAAGCGCGTTGGCGATGATGTTCGACTCGCTTCTCGAGAGCGTTCCCTCCTTCGCGCCCCGCTCGGCGAGCAGGATGATTTCCTTTTCGGAAGTCTGGGTTGACGGGCGCGTCTTGATGAAAAGGCGCACCACGATGCTACAAACGTAGAGCACCGGTGTCAGCATTCGACGCGCCCACCAAAGCGGATAGACGACCTTGGGTTGCAGCGCGACCCGGTAGGCGACACCGATGTTCTTCGGCAAGACCTCCGAGAATACCAGAATCGTAAACGCCATAACGGCGGAAGCCGCCCCCAGCCAGGTTTGACCGTAAAGGTGCGTGACCAGGCCGCCAATGGTCATCGAACCGAGAGTATTGGTGATGGTATTGAGCGTGAGGATGGCCGACATCGTATCCTCCAGGCCCAGCTTGAGCATTTCGAGGAGCTGGCCGTGCCTGGGGCGGCGCTGTTTGAGGGCTTCGATCTCCGCAATCGTCGTGCTCAGGATCAACGCCTCCGCCAGCGAACAGACGAACGAGACGCCGAGGGTGAGGATGATGGCGACAATGAGCCAGGACATGTTGGCAAGCACAGTCTGACGCACCACAGCGGTTTTCGAATCAATTCTTGCCCGAGCCAGCCCTGGTCGACGCGCCAGAACATTCTTGCGCTCGGCCCGGCCGGGGCGGTTAAGTTCGGCCCATGAGCCAACTCAAATGCACGCCCCTTCGCGACTTCCACGTTGCCCATGGCGGGCGGATGGTGGATTTTGCGGGGTGGGAGATGCCGGTGCAGTATCGGGGCATTCTTGAAGAACACAAAGCCGTGCGCCGGACCGCGGGCCTTTTCGATGTCAGCCACATGGGGGAAGTCGATGTCCGGGGGCCGGAGGCCGCCCGTTTTCTCAATCATCTGGTGACAAATGACGTCGGGCGGCTGTTTCCGGGGCACGTGCTCTATTCGCCGATGTGTTATCCGACCGGCGGCGTGGTCGACGACCTGCTGGTCTACTTGCGTGGGCCAGAAGACTATTTTCTTTGTATCAATGCCGGCAACATCGACAAGGATCTCGCCTGGATCCAGGAACAGGCCGCGGGATTCAACGTCGTCGTGACGGACCGCTCCGCGGACTACGCGCAGCTGGCCGTGCAAGGTCCGAACGCTCCGGCAATCGTACAGTCGCTGACGGATGTCCGGCTCGACCTGGTCAAATATTACCATTTTTGCGAGGGAGCGGTGGCGGGAGTGCCGTGCTTGATCAGCCGGACCGGTTACACGGGGGAAGACGGTTTCGAGCTCTATCATCCCGCGGCTGAGGCCCCGCGGTTGGCCGAGGCGTTGCTGGCGGCGGGTGCTCCACACGGGCTCGAACTCGCCGGCCTGGGCGCGCGCGACAGCCTGCGCCTCGAGGCCGGTTATCCGCTCTACGGCCATGAAATCACGACGGACATTTCTCCGCTCGCGGCGGGACTCGGCTGGACGGTCAAGTTGGACAAAGGCGTCGATTTCATCGGCCGGGCCGCGCTGGCCGCGGAGAAAGCGGCGGGTTCCGCCAAGAAAATCGTCTTCTTCAAAACCGGCGACCGCCGCATTGTGCGATCTGGCTCGCCCGTGCTCGGCCCGGCGGGCGAAGTGGGAAGGGTGGTGTCGGGCACATTCTCGCCGGTTCTAAACGAGGCCATCGGATCGGCGCTGGTCGAGGCGAAGGCCGCGGTAGAACCGCTGTCGGTTGACATCCGCGGCGCGAAGATCGCCCTCCACCCCGTCAAACCTCCGTTCGTACCGTTGAAGAAATCGTAGGAGCGTGCTTGCACGCAAGGCGCCCCCTGTTCAAATCGCCTCCGACTACCTCCCATGAGCAACGTTCCTTCTGACCGCAAATACGCCAAATCCCACGAGTGGCTGAGATTGGAGAGCGACGGCACTGCGACCGTCGGCATCACCGATTACGCCCAGAATAGCCTCGGCGACATCACGTTTGTGCAGCTGCCGAAAGTGGGTGCGGTGCTCCAGGCCGGCGCGCCGTTCGGAGTGGTCGAATCCGTGAAAGCCGCATCCGACCTTTATGCACCGGTCGCCGGAGCGGTGCTGGCGGTCAACGCCGCGCTGGATGGGGCGCCGGAAAAAGTGAATCAATCTCCGTTTGACGATGGCTGGATGATCAAGCTCCAGCCCGCCAATTCCACCGGGCTCGGCGCGCTGCTGGCGGCGGACGCCTATTCGAAGTTGATCGGGTAGTTGGGGTCGATCCGCGAACTGGCGGAGAGAGGGGGATTCGAAAGGGGATTGGCGATTTTGTTGGTCATTCCTCCCTCGGAGATAATCTCTCCGGGCATGATTTTTGGTAGCGCGCTACCACACCCTAAAGGGCGTTCTCGACCGCCCCTATGTTTTTTTGCGGTTTTGGTCATATCAAGGGAGTGCCGCGCATTCCGCAGTTACTCGTCCTCGAAACCCTCGGAAAGGAGGGTGAGGTGATGCTTTGGCGGCCAAAACCCTCTGATCCGTACCGGGTCCTATTCCGGTTGGATGGACGGAAATTCAACCGCTCGACTGGGGAGACGAACTACGCTGCCGCACAGCGAAAAGGCGCTGAGATCTTCGCCGAAGTCGTTCGAGGTCAGAAAGAAGCGGTGACTATCTCCTGTCTTGAGAAGAAGCTTGATGACCTCACGGACATCGTCCTTCAGTTGGCAGCGAATGGTTTTGGAAATCAACCCAAGGGTGAAATAAAAACCCTCGGCGAAGCTCGCGACGGTTTTTTGCGGCAAAAAAAGAAGAGAGGGTTTCCGCATCGACCTATGACAGGCTAAAACGCCGGATTGACGCGTTCGTCGAGTACGTAGGAGCCGAGGTCAGGATCCTGGAAATCTCAGTGGATACCATCGCCAAGTGGGTTCAAGGGCGGCCGGGAAACATGCCACGGTCGATCAAGAATGACTTGGACGTTGTAGCACAATTCTTCCGTTGGTGTGGCGCGCCGTCACGGAGATGGCCGCCGGATTGCAAAAACGCCCGGCTGACGCCCAGCGGATCGAGCGCCGCATCGGCCGCTGGCTCGGTCGCTATCCCGGGGCCGAACGCCTGCTGGAAGTCAGCGTGTGTCATGACAGCGCCGGACGGGCCACGGGGCTGCAAATCATCGAACGCTCGGA
>Ga0182011_10005266_pt1 | contig 10203 bp, 10 predicted proteins | sample 711E1DmetaG_FD_120481 | JGI IMG/M metagenome (GOLD analysis project Ga0182011, IMG submission 120481) | Permafrost microbial communities from Stordalen Mire, Sweden - 711E1D metaG | ecosystem: Environmental > Terrestrial > Soil > Wetlands > Permafrost | place: Sweden: Stordalen | collected...
AGCAGGCTCTGCCGCAGCGGCACGAAGAACATGGCCACGCTGAACACCGTCAGCACGACGTTCGTCCAGGTGAAGACGCGCACCTTGCAGAAGCGGTCGGTGAGCGGCTTGGTCAGCAGGCAGCCGCCGATGTTGCCCACCGAATAGGTCGCCAGGAACCAGGTGAAGAGCCCGGCGTGTCCCAGGATGTACGTCACGTAGTACATCATCGTCCCGCCCCGGGTCGCCACGGCGAGGATGTTGAGCGCTGTCAGGACGCCGACGACGCGCCACTGGTCGTTGCCGGCGATGTCCTTGATGTCGGTCCAGAACGAAGCCGCCGTCTCCTGCTTGGGCGCCACCCGCTCGCGGGTCGACGCGAAACAGGCGAGAAGCATGGCCACCGCGGCCACGGCCAGCAACGCGATCGCGCCCCGATAGCCCGCGGTCTTGTCGGCGCCGCCGATCCAGGTCGCCAGCGGCACCATCAGGACCGTGCTGAGCATGCCGCCCGCGGTGGCGAGCACGAAGCGATAGGACTGGAGGGAGATGCGTTGCGTGTCGTCGCCCGTGACCACGCCGCCGAGGGCGCAATAGGGAATGTTGACGACGGTGTACATCAGCGTAAGGAGCGTGTAGGTGACGGCCGCGAAGATCATCTTCCCGGTGAGCCCCAGGTCGGGCGTGCTGTACGCGAGCACGCAGCTCAACCCGAATGGAACGGCCCCGAAAAGAATGTAGGGACGGAACTGTCCCCAGCGGGAACGGGTGCGATCTGCAAGCAGGCCCATGATGGGATCGCTGACCGCATCCAGACCGCGCGCGATCAGGAACATGGCGCCGATGAACGCCGCCGGGAGCCCGAAGATGTCGGTATAGAAGAACGGCATGTAGAACATGACGTTGTCGAAGACGATGTGGCTGGCTGCGTCGCCGAGCCCGTAACCGATCTTTTCCCGTGCGGAGAGAGGGGTGTTGTCCATGTCCGGTGAGGCCGCATGTTTCACAAACTCTTCCGTCATCGCGAGCCCGAAGAACGAGGACTGGGAGACCAGAGGGGGAAGCTGAAACCTGAAAAGCTGAAAGCTGAAGCCGGGCGCCCCCGATCTTCACTCAGCCGGATCGATGCAGTCGGGTGTAGGGCCGCCGCTTGTCGGCGGGCCGTCTTCCCAATTAACTATGGCACGGCGACGAGCCCCTCGACATGCTCGGGGCCTTGAGCCTGTCGAAACGGCGCCGGCCCTACACACGATCTGGTAATCCTCGACACCAAAGGTAAGGCGCGCCCGTCTGCATGATCTCGGCTCAGCCGTCGGGCTGCCCTGGCCGCGTGCGCTCAGTCAGGGCGGAGGCGAGCTCATTCAGGGTGTCTTCCTGAAGGACCTGTTCGAGAAGCGGAAAGACCGATTGCTCTTCGAAGAGAAAATGCCGCCGGGACGCGACGATCGCCGCCCCAAGCAACTGTTGCGCCTCTGCGCAGCAGCCGGCGGAATGAACCCGGCGCAGACTGGCGTCGATCTCCTCGTGCTCCTCATGGAGCCGGTCCAGCCGGCCCTTTTCTTCCAGAACATGGTCCAGCGCTAGATAGGCCAGTTCCGTCTCCGTCTTCGCGTGGCCTTCGAGCATTCCTTCCATGATGTGAGCGAGCATTCCGGCTTCGGCCTGTGTGGCGAGGGATGGCAGTGTGCGGTCGATCTGGTCAAACACGCGCAACATCACCCGGTGTTCTGCCACAAGGATCTCGGTGATCTTCATTTTGGTTAATGGATCGGTCTGTTTTGCAGGAAACCGTGGTGTAATTCGACCGACAGGCGGAAAAGGCGCCAATCTAGCATAACTCAGGCGGTTTTGCGCGGGCGGCGAACATTCGGGCGTGTCCTGATTTGCCTGTCATCGCGAGTCCGGCGCAGCCGGACAGCCTGTCCTCCACAAGCTTGGCGAAGGAGGATGGCGATCCTGCCCCTCGACATGCTCAAGGCTGCGGGCGGTGTTGATGAAATAGGCGCCTTCACGCATGGCGCTGAAGAAACGGGCGCCCAGCAGGGCCTTCGTACCCGGATTGAGCGCGAGGTGCACACTTACGATGTCGGCGGATGCCACGGGCGAACAGCAGGCCCAGACCACCGGCAAACAAGGTCAAGGTCGCAGGCTCCGGCACCGGCGCGAAGGAAAAGGCGCCGGGATTGCTCAGTCCGGTGATAAACGAGCCGTTTAGAAGCACACCGCTGGCCGAGTACTCGGCGATCGCATTCACCGAGGCGTCGCTCACATAGACATTCCCGTTTGCGTCGGCGGCGACAAAGAACGGGATCCCGGACGTGGAGATGAACGAGGCATTGATGACGGTTCCGCTGGACGAATATTTCCCGACGGCGGAATGGTTGGGGTCGACCACGAACAGGTTGTTATTGGCATCAATGGCCATGCCATAGGCTCCGCCGGGAACCGTGATGAGCGCGGAATTCAGGAGAGTCCCCGAGGACGTGTACTCGGCCACGTCGCCGGTGGAATAGCTGGAGACAAACAGGTTGCCGTTGCTGTCGAAGACCATCCCCCGCGGCCCGATTTGACCGGCGATCAGGGACGCGTCGATTTCGGCCCCGGTGGAACTGTATTCCCCGATGGTCCCGCTGTTGTTGCCCACATAGATATTCCCATTGCCCGCCACGGCAAAGGCTGTGGGTGTGTTCAGTCCCGAGATGAGCGTGGCGTTCACGACGGCGCCGCTGGCGGTGTACTCCCCGATGGTCCCGCGCTGGTCGAGCACGTAGAAATTCCCCGAGCTTGACCAGGCAGTGCAGAAAGCGGTCTCAAAACCTGAAAGGAGCGCGGGGTTGATGACCGCTCCGCTGTTGGTGTACTCCCCGACGAAGCCGCTGTCGATGTTTGGGACGATGACCTGGGCCGGAGCGCTCAGAGCAGCCAGCAGAGCAAAGCCCGTCAGTGCAATCCCGAGGGAAGGCCATTGCAGACCCGTGTTGCAGGTCTGATCGGGGGCCGACCGGGTTGATGAGGATCCAGCGGCTCGTTCTTGGACACACATGGCGAATAGCTGAAACCGCAAAACGTCCGGTATGACAATCCCATTTCATCTTCCCCTTCCGCGGGGTGCTCCGATTCGGGCGGCCTGAACGCCGGACCGTTATACAGGAGGCATCGCCGGCAGAACCACGTTTTGCGTGTCTGGCTCCTGTTAGGCCAGCCTCCTACTGCGCTGTTTCGACCATTTCACGGGCGGCCGTTTCGCTTCTCGCAAGGATTCTGCGGATGCCCAGATTGGTCCGCACTTCGTAGAGCCCGGTCTTGCCAACCGCCCTGACAAAAGTGATGCTCTGAATAGCCTCTTTGACGCTTTCAGCTTGTGGTTCTCCGATGGGGGAAACGCTCTGCTCGACCACCAGCACGCCGCCCTTGGCGGCTTCGGTCGTGATGTCGAATTGGGGCAGTTCCTCCCACGAATTGATGACGTGAAAAGTGCCTTCGCGGGTTGCCTTGTTCCAGGTGAAGCCGTTGATGACGATCTGATGTCCCACCGGACCGCCATTCCACGGATGGGCAGCCACAAAGCCCGGTGGGAGCGCCTCCCAGATCTCACGGGGTAGCGCGGCGAGGATCGGACGACCTTTCCGCAGTTCGTTTCTTGCCCAGTCAAAGGCCTCCTTCTCGGGAGGCAAAGGATGGAGAACAGGTCTTGGTTTGTGGTCCGTGATCACAGTCCGCAGCCCTTCAATGTAGTGGGGGGACCGCCAGGGATTGTCGGGAGGCGCATTGTTGATGATCCCATAGATGGCGGGCAGATCCATATAGTATCCTGCGATGTCCAGCCAGTGGACGCGGGCGTAGAGCATGCAGGTGCCCCCGATCTGGTTTCGGATTACGTTGGGCTGGCAAAGCTGCACAGTCTCCACCGGACCATCGATCTTCGCGACTTCAATGGTCTTCTTCAACTTCGCCAGAGTTGATTCATCCACGACCGTGAGATGCGATCTTCCTTTGGCGAGGGGACTCCGGATGCTGAGCTCGGTGAGCCAGGCCCGGTCCGCGGATCCAAGCGAGCTCATGGGCACGACGCTTCTTGAGCCGTCGGCAAAGAGCACAATTGCGTGGTCGTTCTCGATCCGGGCCTTGACAGCTGCCTCAAACCGGGCGGAGGCAGCCATCGCCTGGACAGCGCATAGAAGCAGGACAGCAGAAAGCAATCTCTTGAGGAGCATCTCGGGGCGCGATGTTTCGGAAAGTTGGAACATGCGCTGCAGAAGGCAACCGGAAAGGCGCGTGAAGTCCGGCCACTCTTCCGACGATCTGCCATCAAGGCCAAAAGCGCTTTGCCACCGCATCCCAGGTCAGGCAGCCCGCCGCTCCCTTCAGCGATGCGAGGCAGTCCGGCAGGTCGGCCAACGGATGGATGAGCGTCAGGGCCATGAGGCGCCGCCGCAACGCCCCGGCATCCCGTGCCGCGGGTCCGCCGTAGCTGGCGAGAATCCGCCCGACGATCTCCGCTCGCCCCGGGGCGAGCAGGACTGTGGGGGCGGCGAGATCGAAAAGTGGATCGCCGATCATGGCGTTGCCGAAATCCAGGATGCCCGAGAATTCCCAACCGTCGGCGCCGTGCTCGACGAGGGTGTTTTCCGGCGCGAGATCCCCGTGCAGAATCACAAGCGCGGCGCCGGGATTCCGCAGGTCTTCCTGCGCCAGAAAGCGCGGGGCATCCGCGCGCAGCAGCGCCGGAATCCGGTCCGCATCCCTGCGTGCCGCCCAGGTGGCGATTGAGTTTTTGCAAAAATGCGCCCACCCGCTGCCAACCGGATTGAAACCATCCACGGGGATGCTGTGGAGCTCCCGCAGCAGTCTGCCCAGCTCACCAGCCAGTTTGTCCCTCTCCTCCGGGTCGAGCAGCGACCAGACCTGGTCAAGGGGCGCACCCGGCAGGCGGGTCGATACCAGGTAGGACCAGTCCTCGATTCTGCCCTCCGCGACGATGCGCGCCACCGGGAGCATCGTTCTGTCCGCCAGAAACCGCAGGCACTCGATTTCGCGTTGGACGGCATGGCTCCAGAGATTCGGCACCAGCTTGACCACGAGCCGGTCTCCAAGACCGAACACCGGATTCTCCCCGGTCGTAAAGCGCTCGACCGTCCCGTCAGGCAACCCATGGCGTGCCGCCAGTGTCCGCAGCGCGGGAAGCCATTCGTCGATTGGCCGATTGCGCACGCGAAAAAAGTCCGCACGCGTGACGGTGGATGGCAGCAGTCGTGACATGACCGGGGGATAAGGAATGCGGAAGCGTCCCGGATCGGAGCGAGCGGATGCCAGCCCGCTCAAACGTTGAAGCGGAACAGCACGACTTCGCCGTCCCGGATGACGTAATCCCGGCCCTCGATCCGGTAATGGCCGATTTCACGGGCGTGATGGACGCTGCCGAGCTTCACCAGTTCGTCGGTTGCGATGACCTCCGCCTTGATGAAGCCCTTTTCGAAATCGGTGTGGATGATCCCCGCGGCCTGCGGCGCCTTCGCGCCCCGGTGCACGGTCCACGCCCGCACCTCCTTTTCGTTGTGCGTGAAAAAGGTGATGAGCCCGAGCACAGCGTAGGTGGCGCGGATCAGATCCGAGCCGCCTGGATCTGCGACGCCCATGTCCTGCAGAAACTCCTTCGCCTCGGCCGGCGAAAGGTCGGCCAGCTCGGCTTCGATCCTGGCGCTCGTCGGCACCAGCGCGGCGTCGTGATGCACGCGAACAAACTCGGCGACCTTCTGGACAAACGGGTTCCGGGCGGCCGTTGCGAGATCGCCCTCGGCGACATTGGCCGCGTAAATGACCGGCTTGGCAGTGAGGAGCTGGAAAAGACGCAGCAGCCGCGGCTCGTCGTCATGCACCGGCAGGGTGTTGGCGGGTTTGCCGGCGTTGAGGTGGGGGAGCAGCCGCTCCAGAAGCGCCAGCTCGGCCTGCGCCTCCTTGTCGCCGCTCTTCACCTTCTTGTGGTTCTTTTCTATCCGCCTCTGCGCGGCCTCGAGGTCGGACAACACCAGCTCCGTCGTGACGACCTCGATGTCGCGGACCGGGTCGAGGAGACCCATCGGGTGGGGGACGTCGTCTTCCTCGAAGCAACGCACAACGTGGACGATTGCGTCGACTTCGCGGATGTTGGCGAGGAACTGGTTGCCGAGGCCTTCGCCCTTGTTGGCGCCCTTGACCAGGCCGGCAATGTCGATGAACTCGATCGCGGCGGGGATGATCGTGCCGGTCTTGAAGAGCAGTTCGAGGCGGGTCAGACGATCATCGGGGACGGTGACAACGCCGATGTTGGGCTCGATGGTGCAGAACGGATAATTGGCGACCGCCGCCTTGTGGGAGCGGGTGACTGCGTTGAAGAGGGTGGACTTGCCTGCGTTGGGCAGTCCGACGATGCCGGCTTTCAGCATAGGCGGGAAGGATTGACGCCGCGCGTCCACACCCGGTCAAACGGAATCTGCCGTCGGAATCGCAGGTTTGCATTGAATATGCGGCCGAAATCGTCCTTCTTCGAGGAAGCAAACCCAATGGCAATCATATGAGACACAATGACCGGCTAAAGCGACGACTCGAGGGGCTTTCCACCCCTCCAATGTCGGTTCACCATGGCGTTTCCACTCCCAAGATTGCAGTCGGCGATCGGGTCCGTGTCCATGAAACGGCGGAGGCGACCGCCGCAGGCGTTGCCGGTCTCGTGGGCGAGGTGGTTGATTTTGCCGTGCCGCCCGTCACCGACGTCGCGGTGATCGGAGCGGTCGGTGAAGACAACGCAGTGAATGTGTCGTTTCCGGAGAAGGAAGGTCCGTTCTGGTTCGCAATGGGGCAACTGGAGATCCTCGGACATGCTGCGCGCTCCCAGATCAAGAGCGCCGGCCAGGGAGTATCCAGAAAATCGGGTGGGACGGCACCGGATGCAGCCAAGCCGAAACCGTGGTGGAAGTTTGGGCGCGGGTGATTGACGCGCCAGGGGCCTGCCGACAAAGTCCGAAAGGCTCCCCGGGCTTCGACTTGTCGGCGGAAGAGAGACGTAGTAATCCTCGGGCATGGCCAAGGCATTTCATGATCTGACCGAGCGTGAAATCCTCGCGCTCGCCATCTCCCTCGAGGAAGAAGACGGAAGGATCTACGGCGAATTTGCCGAGCGGCTCCGGGCCGACTATCCGGCGACTGCCGCCGATCTCGCGCGCCTGCGGGACGAGGAGTCCACCCATCGTCACAGGCTGCTTGAAGCCTATCGGGCGCGCTTCGGCGAACATCTTCCCTTGATGCGGCGGCAGGATGTGAAGGGTTTCGTCGACCGCAAGCCGCTCTGGCTTGCCCGGGTGTTGTCGCTCGCCCAGGTGCGCCGCGAAGTCGAGATGATGGAGTTCGAGACCCGCCGGTTTTATGAGGCGGTCGCGGAGCGCACCACCGACGCAGGCATCCGGCAGTTGCTGGGCGATCTTGCCCAGGAAGAGCGCCGGCACAGCGAGATGGCCGAGCACTTTGAGAAGGAGCAGGCAGCCTCGGGTGTTCGCGCCGCGGAGGATGCGATGCAGCGGCGGATCTTCGTCCTGCAGATCGTGCAACCGGCGCTCGCGGGCTTGATGGACGGGTCGGTGTCGACGCTCGCGCCGCTCTTCGCAGCGGCCTTTGCCACCCACAACAGTCAGGATGCATTTCGCGTCGGCCTTGCGGCCTCGGTGGGCGCGGGCATCAGCATGGGGTTCGCGGAGGCGCTTTCGGATGACGGCGCACTGAGCGGTCGGGGACATCCCTGGCTGCGCGGAGGGGTGTGCGGACTCATGACGACGCTCGGCGGGATCGGACATACGCTGCCCTATTTGATCCCCGATTTCCAGGTGGCGACAGGTGTGGCGGGTGGCGTGGTGGCGGTCGAACTGGTCGCGATCTCGTGGATTCGGAACCATTACATGGACACGCGGTTCCTCTCGGCGGCGTTCCAGGTCATCCTCGGCGGGTTGCTCGTTTTTCTCGCCGGAATCGTGATCGGCTCCGCATGAACACATTCCGCATTCGCGCGGGTGGAACCCAAAATTGGCAGCCGAGAATGAATCCGCCCTGGTTCTGCTCCAGAACCCCGGCGACAAGGGGCTTGACAAGAAAATGGGCGCCCGGTGCACTCAACGGCTTTTCAAAACGACTCGTCCACCCGTCCGTATCCATCATGGCTCTCAAGATCCGTCTTTCCCGCATTGGCACCAAACACAAGCCCGTGTACCGGGTTGTGGTGACTGAAGAGCGTTATCGTCGCGACGGCGCGGCGACGGAGATCCTTGGCACATATACGCCGGAGGCCAAGGGCAACACCCTTCAGATCGATCTGGCCCGCGTGGATTATTGGCACAGCAAAGGCGCCCGTCCGACGGACACCATGAGAGCGCTGATCAAGAAGGAGCGGCGCCGCCAGGCGGCGGTGGCCGCCGCTGCGCCCGCCGCGGCCCCGGCTGCTGCGGCCCCCGCGACGATTGCCCCCGCTCCCGCTGCCGCCGAGCCGGCTGTTGCAACTGCCGCCCCGGCTGCTCCCGCCGCTGCCACACCCGCCCCGGCGATCTGATTTACAGGAGCCCGCAGAGGCAGCGGAAGGGGATTCTCTCCAGCTTTTGTCAGCGACCTCGGATGCGACTTCCGAGGTCTTTTTTTGCTCCGCGCTCTCCGCGTGCTCCTGTAGAATGATGATTGTAATTCCATGCCGCTGCACATCGATGTCCTCACGTTGTTCCCGCGGATGCTCGACGGCTTCCTCGCGGAAAGCATCCTCGGCAAAGCCATCGAAGCCGGCCTGGTTTTGGTGAAGGTCCATGATTTGCGCGACTGGACGACCGACAAGCACCACCGGGCGGATGACCGTCCATTTGGCGGGGGCGCGGGCATGGTGCTCAAACCGGAGCCGGTGTTCGCCGCAATGGAACAGCTCCAGAAGCCGGGCTGCCGGCGCATTTATCTGACGCCCGACGGCGCGCCCTTGAGTCCGGGACTGGCCGAGGACCTCTCGCGCCTGCAACACCTGATCCTCCTCAGCGGCCACTACGAGGGCATCGACCAGCGCATCCGCGACCAGCTGATCGATCAGGAGATCAGCATCGGCGACTACGTGCTGACCAACGGCACGCTCGCGGCTGCGGTGTTGATCGACGCGCTCGCCCGCTTCATTCCTGGCGTGCTCGGAGAGGAAAAGTCGTTGACGAGTGAAAGCTTCACAGGCAAGTTGCTCGACTTTCCTCAGTACACGCGGCCCGCCGAGTTTCGCGGCATGTCCGTGCCGGAAGTGCTCCTTTCGGGGCACCACGGCGAGATCGAGAAGTGGCGGTTCGCGCGGCGGATGGAGAAGACCCGCCAGGTCAGACCCGATTTACTGGAGAAGCATCACCATGAACCCGATCATTAAAGAAATCACCGCCCATCAGATCAATACGGGCCTGCCACCGTTCAAGGTGGGCGATGGCGTCCGCGTTCACACGAAAGTGCGCGAAGGCGACAAGGAGCGGATTCAGATCTTCTCCGGCGTCGTGATCGCCCGCAAGGGTCACGGCATCCACGAGTCGTTCACCGTCCGGCGCATCAGCTATGGCGAGGGCGTCGAGCGCGTGTTCCCGGTGAACTCGCCGAACATCGACAAGATCGAGATCGAGAGCGAGAGCGAGCCGATGCGGGCGCGAATGTACTACCTGCGGAGCCGCACGGGCAAGGCCGCCATGGCAGTCAAAAAGAAGCGATACGAGGAGGAAACTGCGACGGCTGCGGCCCCTGCGGCGACGGCCGCGGAGCTTGCTGCCACTCCGGCGCCGACCGCAACGCCGACGGCGGGCTGAAGCGGGTCCATTCATCCTCCGTGGGCCTGGCGAAGCAGGATGCCAGGCGTAGCGGCGCGGCTTCCCGCTCCGGCGGAGCCGGACGCGGCTCCGCTACGGAGTCGCCTGCAAGCAGGTTCCTACGTCGACCACCTGACGGCATTGTCCCCCACACGCAAGGGATGTAGTTTGAGCTTTTCAGCGCACCGGCGAAGCCGTTAAACAGACACTCCGTGGCCGCGCGCACCCGGCAGACGAAGAGCGCCCGCTTGTCGCAACCTTCTCCATGAAACTTGACACAGAAAGCCTAACCAGGGCCTGCGCTGAAGCCCGCGGGCTGGCGATCGATGCCGTCCACAAGGCCGCCTCCGGCCACCTTGGCCTGCCCTTGGGCGCAACCGAAATCGGCGCGGTGCTTTTC
>Ga0182011_10005269_pt1 | contig 10200 bp, 8 predicted proteins | sample 711E1DmetaG_FD_120481 | JGI IMG/M metagenome (GOLD analysis project Ga0182011, IMG submission 120481) | Permafrost microbial communities from Stordalen Mire, Sweden - 711E1D metaG | ecosystem: Environmental > Terrestrial > Soil > Wetlands > Permafrost | place: Sweden: Stordalen | collected...
AAAGAACGATATGTTTTAACTAAAGTAAAGTCTACAACTCGTTCTATCCCTAAGCAAAAGGTTAAAGTTAAAACCTATTATCGTAACATTCTGAAGAAATATTAAATGAATTATCCATCTATTAAAATTTATAAAGAGCTTCCAGAACCAATTGGTATTAATAAAAGTTACCAAGCTACAGTAGTAACAAAAACAAATAATTATAATACAGCGTTAAAATCATATCAATATCAAAGAGAACTAGGATTTAAAGTTTATATTATTTCTAGTAATTATCAGAATGAGAAGTTTTGGGTTTATATTGTTAAATGATAAAGTCAAACGGTAAAGATTACCACTACTTTGATACATTCGTTGGATTACAGCGTACCAATTTCGTAGCAAAGAAACTTAAAGAAAGAGGATATGACATTATAATAGAGAAACTTCCGAGAGAAGATTCAATATATGTAATGTACACTAACCCAATAATAGATGTTTATGCAGGGAAATCAGTAAGTCCATCTAGTTTGATACTTACAAGAAAATATCTTAGTCAAGCAGAGGCAAAATAATAACGGAGGTTCACTACAATTACAGCAAAGAGTAAAGAACGAAAGACAGTTCATGTGAAAGGTGTCTATAACAAGAAAGGTGAAATGGTTCGGAAACCTTATAATCGGAGAAAGTAATTAATCTTTCTCGCAACTAACAAGTTTATTCATTACTAAATATAATTAAATCAGGGAGGTTTTCATCTATAAATATTGTTAGTTTAATCGGTGTAATGATTGGTATAGTAGTTGGTGTCAACCTAATCTCCCCAGTAAACACCGCAGTTGCAACCATCACCACTCCTACCTACTCTGGTGCAGTAGTTTCTCTAGCTGGTGTGTTAACAATCATCTTCGTAACCGTTATTATTCTTATGAGTGTCGGTTGGATGGGCTTCAAAGGCTAAATCCAGTGCGAAACTCGAAGTAGAGGGAGAGAAATATCTCCCTCTACTTCTATCTAAAGAGTTCTTGAATAACTAAAAGAGGTATCGTAATGAAGAAATCGTTGAACTTAAGAAGTCCGATTGCTCCTAATAGTATAAAGAGTCCATTTAAACTTCATGGTAAATCCCCATTCAAAAAGAAATAATGCTAATTAAAGGAGAAAACAAACATAGTGTTTAATAATATAAATAGTCCTTTCAAGCAGAAAGGCAAAAAAGGTTCAAAATCATCTAAGCAGTTTCATATCACTTCTCCATTTAAAAAAGGAAAGAAGAAATAACCATGCCGACAGTCTTTGATAAGTTTAAGGAAACAATTAATAAGGCAGGTCATTCCACAAAACTAGGAAGCCCCTTTAAGAAACAGGAATTTAAGGATTATCTTCCTAAGAATACTGTTTTTAAAGGAAAATAAAACAAATGCTTTGTTCTGATTGTGGGAAAGAACTAAAAGGAACTCCTTCTGTTGAAGTTGAAAACGGAAGGATTATTCGTTTGTGTGACAAGTGTAAAGAAAGTTACGACCTTTATGGGGTTTTTCGACATAAAGTTAGACGAGCAGAAAGTGGACATAAAGGTGGAACATTACTCGATAAGTAGATAGAGAGGTTTATTCTCATTGGCTAAATACGGCGATTATTTTTCAGATTATAAAGATGCTTTTAAAATGAAAGCAGACCTTGAAAAGCAGATTCCTAATGTTAAATTCACAGTAAAACAAAAGGGAAGGCTTTTTTATATTGATGAATTGCCAGTAGGAGAACAACCTCAATATACTTATGATGGTATTGGGAAACAAATTGATGAGAATCTTCCTATTCCTAACACTTATAAAGAAGAATATGAAGCTCGACAAAAAGCTGACCGACAATCACAGCAGCAGCAACCTCATGCTGGTGATGCTTATGACCCATCTCAATCAAGTCAAACTGCTGATATAAATGGTCAATGGAAAGAGGTAAAAGATAGACGACCTTATAGAAGTAAGTTTACTGAAGCTATGGGGTCTTTTGGACAAAAAGTAAAACAGGTTCCTCATAATGTTAATCAGGAGATACAAAGACCTCCTAACCAACTCTTTAATAAGTATATAAGCCCAGCTCGACCTGCTTCTAATACATTTAATTCACAGGGCGAGGCAAATGCTTATCTTAATAGATTAAAGAGGGCAGGATTTGCAGATGCTTATATTGAAGAAAAGAATGTTCCTACATTCGATGTATATGATTTGAATGGAGTTAAGCAAGGGAGTTTCAATAACGAACCTCAGGCTAAGGCTTTCCAATCGGAATTAAAGAAGTCAGAGATGGCTACTTATACTAAGGTTAATGATTCTAAGACTTATACTGTTGTTAGAATGAGTAAGAATCTTGGTGAGAAACTAGAGAAGAACATTGCAGGGGCTAAGATTTCTAAGGAATCTATGCAAAGATTTGGGCAAAGAACTCAGCAGAATATGGTTGATGATATGAATCGAACTCAAGCTGCTAAGGGAAGGTCTGAAGAATTTATGACGATGCCCAATATGCAAAATAATCAACAGCAACAACAGCAACGTCAGGCAGAGTTTTATTCTCAACCAATGTTTGAACATGATGTGATGGGAACTACTAACCAGCAAAATCAACAACCAGTAGATGATGGAAAGTTTGTTGGGTATCAAGAAGGTCAGCAAAGAATGCGTGACCACATGAAAAACATTATAGGAACATAGATGGGATTTCCTACTAAATTTAAACCATATATAGATGAAGAAACTTATAAAGATACGTCAATTGCATTGGATATCTTGATACATAACCATTGTCCTTTGTATTTACAGGCAGAATATATAATAAATCATCCTTCTGTTGAGAGAAAAGCAAACAGGAAAGTTCTCTACTCGATTGCAAATGAGATTGACAAGTTCAATGAGAAAGTTAAAGTAGCAAATCAAGAGATTTATTATAGGAATCATCCGTTTGAGGTTAATCATTTTGAACCTAAATTAATAAAGAGGTATCAATCTTAAATGACATATCAAGGTTATTTAGCTTCACAAGGATTACCAAGTAATAGTAATCCATTAACATTGCCTCCTCCAGTGAATACTTATGTTCCTGCTCCTACTCCTATTGTGAACATCACTCCTGTTGTTGTTGCACAACCAGTTGCTACACCTGTTACTCCATCTATTAACTCGATAACAACTCCTACTTCTATAATTCCTACTCCTATAACTCCATTAAATCCAATACAGCAGGCAGCTTATGATACTACTGTTAATAATTCTACTTTTGTTCCTGCAACTGTAACACCAACAGGAAATACAATTGTAGATATTGTTCCTGTTACTGTGCCAACGACAACTAATAATGGGGTAACTACAGTTAACACATCTAGTGGCGATGCTAATGTTGGGAACTTTATTCAGAATGCTGCTGCATCTGCTGCGATTAATGCATCTAATGTAAGTACGCCTGTTCTTAATAATAATGCATCTGTGCTTAATAATTCTCCTGTTAATCCTGCTCTTAGTGGTGGTTCTAACGTAATGGTTTATACTCCTCCTGATACTTCTTTAACGGCAGGTAATCCAAACTTTGATGCCAATGGAAATTATAGCGTTGCTGTTAATACAAGTACTGTTCCGATTGGAGCAAATGGAACACCTGACTTCACTCAAGTCAATAATACTCCTTCTGTATTATCAACAGCTCCTCCAGTAACATTTACAACAACTGTTCCTAATTCTGATTATTATAAGATTGGGGATGTGTATGTTGCTGCAAATGATTGGGATAATGCTTCTGATGCGAGTAAGTTTAATATGTTGCAAGCACAAGGGCAAATTCTTGCTGGTTCATTGTTTATTCCAGCATTAACACAGGCTGAGATTGATTCTTTAGGTGCTGATGGAAAGGGGTTAACTCCTACTTCTTGGGGTTATTATACTCCAGAACAGATTCAAGCCCAACAAACATCATTAAATGCTCAAGGAAGTAAGTTCTGGACACAATATCAAGCAAATGCTCAGATTATAACACAAAACGCAGCGAATCAGACTGCTTATAATAATTTTATCTCAAGTATCAAACAATATCAAGCTCCTAATGGTGGATATTATGTCGATAAAATAGTAGCAGACCCTAATATTTCTGCTAATGATGTTAAGTTATATTTTGGAGAAGCTGGTTTAGGAGCTTTAAATGCTCAAAATGTAGCTGGTAATAGTTTCTGGACTTCAAGAATGAGTCCTGTGACTGTTCCAGTTGTTTATCCTACTGCTAATCAAGCTGTAACTGGAAGTAGTTTCTTAACTACATTAAGTAACCCTACTGGATTAGCAACAGGAAGTGCTGACGCTCAAAGAATAATTTCTGCTAATAACCAACCAACTTTGAATGCTGCAACTCCTCAAGGATTTTGGCAGAAAATTGGTAATTGGTTTAACAATCCTTCCGAAAATACAAGTGCAAGATTAGCAATGGAAGGAGCTGGAGCCGTTAATCTTGCTGCATCTGGTGGGAATACTAATACAGGAATAGGACAATGGCAGACTTATGACCCTAGTAATCCTAATAATACTCCATTAGTTAATAACGTAATTGGAAGTACAAATCCTAATTATAGTACAGATATTAATAATATTGTTGGGAGTGTTTCTGATACTGCTATTCCTAGAGGAATAAGTGCGGTTAGCAATGTTCCTATTTTTGGAAGTTTAGCTGTTGCTGGTTATCAAACTGCGAATACTAATTTAACTCCTACTCAAGAATTTAAACCTTTTATTACTTCTGAGGCAATTCAAGGCGCAACATTAGTTACTGTTCCTTTAGCAACTTCTTTTGTTACTGGAACTGTAGCTGGAACTGCTGCTGAGGCTGGAGTTACAAGTCAATTCCAGTTGCTACCAGATATTCCCTCATGGTCAGATGTTAAAGGTGGGATAAAAGGAACTATATCGGGAATAGGAAATACTCTTAATGATTATGAAGGTGGGAATTTAACTACTTCGGAGGCTAATGCTGGAGTAGGATTTGATAATACTGTTAATAGTGCTGTCAACCCAATAAAAACTGGAGTTAATACTTGGTTAGATAGTGGGACTGGACAGATTGGTGATTTAGGAGTTTCAGAAGGATATACTGGTGTTAATACTGGTGGACTTAATATGACTAAAGGTTCTTTTACTCCAGTTGGCGGAAATGCTTATATGAATTATGAACCTACCTCTGGTATGCCTAATTCAGTTTCTTCTATTTATGAAACAGGTCGTCCTTTAAATACTTTGCAATTTGGAGAAACTACGCCAAACTCAGGACTCAAATTTGGAGCACAACAACCAACAATAGATGCCTTTAGACATGAATGGTCTGTTCCTACAAAAGGAGAAGCCTTATCTCATGCTCCATTAATGCCTCCTCTCAATCCTCTAGTTCCTTCTGGAATAGAAGGTCAATGGACAGATGTTACAAACAACGTAATAGGAGAAACAAATAACGTTGCAATTCCTAGTTATAATCCTATGCAACTTCTTCCTGTAAGTGGAACAATTGGTGATGTTTCTCAATCCATAACTTCTGCTAATACATTAGGAGAGACAAGTTCTGTTATCCCATCATTTAATAGTACTAATCTTGTAGGAACAAGTGCTATCATTGGTACAGTAAATAATCGTGCAGTACAAACTCCTGATAGGAATAATGTTATAACTGAAAGTGGAATATCTTCTTCAATAAGTAATCTCACTAACAATACGTTGCCTATTTTTAATCCTCAGAAGTATGATATGACTATTAATAATCAACAAAATACTAACCAACTTCAAAATTATAGTGCAATGCAAATATCTAATCCTGATTTATTGAACATAAATGAACCAACATCTAATAACATTCCTATGAATCAAGTTATTGGAGAAACTTCTGTTACTAATCCTACGATTTCTTCAGTTACTCCAGCCGTTGCTACTATTAATGCTGTTGTTCCTACTGATATGACAACAACCTCTCCAACTAATACTACTACAAATACTCAGGTTACACAACCTCAGCAGATACAGAATATTCAGCAAATACAACAATTACAAACAAATCCTCTTAGTCCTTATGATAATACTCCTAATACTAATAACGAACAATATTGGAAACCAATTCCTCCAATAGTTCTTCCTAAAGGTGGAGGTTCTGGTTCTGGCGGAGGTGGTGGGGGAGCTGGAGGAAGCGATGCACCTCTCGATTTAGAGGCAAAGTATCGAATAAAACCTGAGCTAACTTTAAATCTTCCTAACCCTCTTGAGAATAAAAGATATACAAAAGTTCTTACAAAAGAAGAGGTTACTCCTGCGGCTTATATTAGAAGATTTAGAGGTAATCGGTCATTAGGAAGTGTCTTATAATGAGAATGCTTACTATGAAGAAGTTTCTTTATATATATATTACGATAATAATGGTGTTTGCTGGCGGCTTATTCTTATCTCCATCGAAAGTTAAGGCTGTTGGCAGTTCATATTATGTCTCAACAACGGGGAGTGATGCCCATGATGGGTCGGGCGCTGATTCTGCTCATGCTTGGCTGACGATAAATCATGCTGCTCAAATATTAACTTCTGGTGATACTGTCTATATTGAAGCAGGAACTTATTCTGGTGAGATTATACCTCTTAATTCTGGAACATCAGGAAGTCCTATTACCTATACTAATTATAACAATGGAGCAGTTATTATAGATGATACTGCCCTTCCTTTAGGTGGAGATGGTGCAGTTTATATAAATGGTAAGGATTATATTGTGTTTGGCGGGAGTTCGCCAACAAGTAAAATCACTATTGAAAACGTGTTTGGTTATTGTATTGGTGGAGTTTATGCTGAGGGAACTACTAATGTAACTATTCAGAACTTGTATATTCAAGATACTGACTTAGCAGGAATTGCTGTTTACAATAGTAGTGGTACTATTGTTAATAACTGTGAACTTTATCATACTAATCATCAAGCAGGACAAGAATCTATTTCCTTTGTACAAGATGATTTATTTACTATAGAGAATAACTCAGTGCATGATACAGTAGACACAACAGGAAGAGTAGGAATTGATGCTAAGGAACATAATACAAATGGAAATATCCGCAACAATACTGTTTACAACATCACAAATGGCTTTGGCATTTATGTAGATGGCGGTTATACTTCAGCCCCTTATCCTGCATCACAAAACATCAATATCTACGACAATGTTGTTTATAATACATTAGCAGGATTGGCTTGTGGTGTAGAAACAGGTGATACTAACCTTGTAAATATCAATTACTATAATAATATCTGTTATGGCAATGTTCATGGAATTGAATCTGATGGCGGGATTGCAACTGAAGTTCTTGGGGTTAGTTTTATTAATAATACTTTCTATGATAATGGAGTTGGTTCTGGTTCTGATATTATAATGTATGGTACTGCTAATAATTACAATGCAATTATCAGGAATAATATTATACAAGATTCGACATCTGGAATATATGCGATTAACTATAGTGACTATGCTAATGGTGGAATAGAGATAGACCATAACCTTCTTTATAATAGTGGAGGGGCTTGGAATACTGGAAATGTCTCAGGAACAAGTCCTGTTATTGCTAATCCATTGTTGGTGAGTCCAACTACTAACTTTGCATTACAAGCAACTTCTCCTGCTAAAGATACTGGTGTGAATACAAATGCTCCTTCTGTTGATTTCATTGGGACTTCACGACCTCAAAATAGTATTGTAGATATTGGAGCTTATGAATATTATAGTGGAGTTATTCCTCCCCCTCCTACTGGAAATATTTTAGACCCAAATGCTATTTCAATTATTGGAGTAAAGGCTTTTCAGAATGTATTTGAGGCTGGAGATATATTGTATTTTTGTGAATATAATTTAGCTTATGCAACATTACCGACATTATCTCCTAATGAAACATATAGTTTATCATTAATTGAACCAGATGGGAATACTGTAGTAGTCACAAGAAGTTTATTTGCGTATGGATATAATATTCAATCTATTTATTTAACTGCTGCACAAGTTGCAAGTATTCCTATTACATGGGGAGAAGGAGATTATCTAAGAATATCTCCATATCCTGCATTTTTGGCTCCTGAAGAAGGAGTTAATCAAGCAACTAAACAATTATCAACGGCTGCTCCTAGTGATTGGATTGCTAGTGCTAGTGTTGCTGCTAATGATGCTAGTAATAGTTCCTTCTCTTTCTATATTATGAATCTTTTTAAGAGGATAGAAGTTGGACAAGGAGTACCAGTAGGAACTTATGCAACTCTAGGAAGTAATGGGAACCCAACTTTATCAGAAGCAGGAAGAGGAATTTTATTACAAGCTGTTCCATTTATAGATTCAGTATTAACTGATATTTTTATAACATCATTAAGTGATATAAATGTGGCATTTAAAACGAGTAATACTGATACAAACTTACAGACATCAATTAACACTCAAAAGATATTAGGGAATACCTTTGCAACTGAGAAAACAAACATCGCTAATTGGCTTGGAATTAGCGAGAACTCTGCTGGAGGGTTAGTTGCATTTTTCATAATGGCGTTGATGTTCGGTATTTCATTCTATGTGATAAGAGATATTCCATCAGCAATGTTAATGACATTCGTGTTTAGTATTATTCTTGCTGGAGTCGGGCTTATACCGATTAATCTCATGTTTGTGTTAGTGATAATTGCAGCGACTTATATGTTGTTCTTAGTTTGGAGGTTTGTATTCTAGTGAAGAAGAAGATATTATTCTCTTTGTTAGCAATTGGAATACTTTTGGTGTTAGCAGTTATTCCTGTTTTCGGTGGGACTTATACAGGAACAAGAACTTTTACTATTGCAGACACTTCTGGAACCAGCAGAACAAACGTTGTAGCATTAGTTCCGATAACAGGAGATAGTTTAATTAGTGCTGGACAAATTAATAGTGACGGAACGAATACTAATGTTGATTCGTCTAGTGTAGATGTCCCTTATACTATGGATACAACAGTTATGCCAGTTTTTGTCGGAGATTTGGGAGCAGGTGAGACTAAGACTTTTAATTTAAGGACAGGATATGCTCCAGTACAGACTAATTTCCCAATTATTGTTGGGGATGGAGGAATTTTAACTACTCCTTATAATCCTAAATTGGAATTAGGAACTTATTTTAGTGTTGAAGTTAATGCTCCAATTAATATGGATGCTGGTGGAACAATTTGGTCTACTGGTGGAGTTTATGTTACAACAGGAAGTGATACTGTTTTTGCAGTAGTAAACGAAACAGGAGGGACAGTTAATCTATCCTTATCTGGTGTGTCTGGAGCAAGTCCACATGATGTTATATTCTCTGGAAATGGGTCACTATATACTCTTACTGTAGATGGAGTTTCTACTACTGCTACAGAAACAACTGGGATTCCTTATTGGGGTTACGATTTTGTTTGGAATAATGGTGGAGCAATGCCTTATATCAATTATATTAAGGTTAGTACGCTTCAAACTACAGCAACTTTTACAATCCCATCTGCAACTGATGCAACTGTTTATAATGATGGAAGTTATATTTATATAGGAGCTGGAGGACAAATTCTTAAAACTTCTTTATCTCTTGGTGTAGTGTTAGCTAGTTATATCGTACCTGAAACTGCTGGAAACCGTCAGATGCAAATAAGTTCAATGACAAGCGATGGTACATACTTGTATGCTGGTGTGTGGGACCAAGTTAACAACCAAGTCTGTATCTTTAAACTTAATAAATCCGATTTAAGTTATAATAATAAATGGTATTACCAAGAAACTGCACCATTTACTCCTAATAACGGAGCTTCATTAGCAATTGACTCTACTTATGTATATGTTGGCGGGAACTTAGGCAGAACAATAGTAGGTGGAAGCACTGAAGATGCAACAGTATGGCAAGTAACTAAATCTGATATGACACTCCATCAAACATGGTCAGATACGTCTGATTATATATTTGCAGGAATTGTAATAGTTGGCGGGAATCTATATGTTGGTGAAGTGCGAAACATTGCAAAGGTAGAAACCAGTGGAATGACTACTGTAGGTAATTATGGATGGAATGAAGGTAATGGCATTTATGGAATTACTTATGATGGTACTAATATAGTAGCTGTTGTTGACTATGGAACTATACGGAAAATAGACCCAAGTAGTATGACTTTAGTAGATTCAGTTAATTTAGGGAATGAA
>Ga0182011_10005270_pt1 | contig 10199 bp, 11 predicted proteins | sample 711E1DmetaG_FD_120481 | JGI IMG/M metagenome (GOLD analysis project Ga0182011, IMG submission 120481) | Permafrost microbial communities from Stordalen Mire, Sweden - 711E1D metaG | ecosystem: Environmental > Terrestrial > Soil > Wetlands > Permafrost | place: Sweden: Stordalen | collected...
CCGTCGATGCCGACCGTGTAGTTGATCTTCAGCCAGGGAATCCAGGCGGCGTGCTCGACGAACTGGAAGTCGGCCGTGCCTGCATTGAAGCCGGTCCAGAGCTTCAGGGAGAACAGCGCGATGGCCGTGGTCCCGGCGAGCGTCCACCAGCGCAGGGCGCGCTCGCTACGAATCAGGGCCGCGATGGCGGCGACGGCCAGCGGCGCAAAGATCAGGACGCTCAGGAGCGGAAAACCCGCGTTGGAGCCCGGGGGATTCATGCGTGGGAAAGTCCGGTCGGGGCCAGACACCTGTAGGGCTGCCGCTTGCCGGCAGGCCGATAGTCGTTGAGGGACGGCTGCCCGTGTTCCGTGCAGACGATGCCGGGCGCCGCCCGGCGACAAGCGCCGGCCCTACAATCAAGACATCGTGGCCCGAGCGGTGGTGAATTCGGATTCATCGGCGTTTTCCTGTTCAAGACAGGAACATGAAGCCGAGGAGCAGGATCGCAGCCGCGGCAAAGACGATGGTGAGATTCTCCTGCAGGGGGCCCCGCTGGGCGAAACGCAGGCGGCCGCCGAGCCCGCGGACGGTCGAGGCCAGGCCGTCGACGGCGCCGTCGATGACCCGGTTGTCGAAGAGACCCGCGAGCGAGGCCGATTTCATCAATGGCAGGAGACCGCCCACGCGGTAGATCTCACCGACACCGGTGTCGACTGCCTGGATGGGTTTGCGGGCCAGCCAAAGGAAGGCCCGGCCGCCGATTCGATAGAACCAGTCGAGGTCGAGATTGATGCCCGCGTGCGGCTCGATCTTCTTCAACTTAACCAGCACAAAGAATGCGAGGGCGGTGAAGAGGAGGATTTGGAGCGTCTCCGAAATGTGGTAGGAGGTGTACGGATGGAATTCCATCGCGGCCGCGCGATTTGGGAGCAGATTGTAGAGGTATGGCGTGTAGCAGCCGATGAAGACGCAAAGGCCTGCCGCGATGCCCATGGCCGCGAGCATGTTCCACGGCGGGTCCTTGGCGCGCTCGAAGGTCGCGGGTTCACATTTGTTCTGTCCGAACCAGACGAAATACGGGACCTTGAGGCCGTTGCAGTAGAAGGTGCCGATCGCCGCGAGATTGAGGAGGAAGGCGGCCCACAGGAGGTGGCTGTCGAAGCCGGCCTGGACGATCATCGACTTGCTCACGAAGCCGCTGAAGAGCGGGAAGGCGGAGATCGAGAGACCGCCGATCAGGGTCAGGAAGAAGGTCCACGGCATCTTCTTGTAGAGTCCGCCGAGTTTGGACATCCGGGTTTCGCCGGTCATGTGCAGGATTGCGCCGCCGCCCATGAAGAGCAGGCCTTTGTAAAGGATGTGGGCGAAGGCATGGGCGCAGGCTCCATTGATTGCGAGTTCGGTGCCGATGCCGACGCCGGCGACCATGTAGCCGACCTGGCTGACGATGTGGTAGGCAAAGAGGCGGCGGACGTCGTTCTCGATGATGGCGTATACGACGCCGTAAAGCGACATGGCCACGCCGAGCCAGATCAGCAGCTCCATGCCTGCGAACCCACGGCAGAGCGCGTACACGGCGGTTTTCGTCGTGAACGCGCTGAGGAAGACCGAGCCGTTAAAGGTGCCCGCCGGATAGGCGTCGGGCAGCCACGCATGCAGCGGCGGGACGGCGGCGTTCAGGAGGAATCCGATCAGGATGAGGTAGTCCGCGGTACCGGGGTTATGGACAGCAAATGCGGCGAAGGCCGTGCTGCCCGTGTCATGCACGTGCAGGACAATCCCAGCGAGCAGCGAGAGTCCGCCGGCGACGTGCACCAGCAGGTAGCGGAAACCGGCCGCGGTGGATTCGGGCTCGCGGCGGAACCAGATGAGGAAGACAGAGGAGAACGCCATCACCTCCCAGAACAGGAAAAGCGTCAGGAGATCGCCGGCGAAGATCGCGCCCAGCGAGCCGGCGACGTAGGTCCAGGCGGCGATGTGCTCGGCATCGTCCTTGACGTGCAACCCGAAGAGCGTGCCGATGATGCACATCAGGCTCATGATGTGGGCGAAGACGAGGCTCAGCGAGTCGACGCGGCCGAAAATCAGGGTCCACTTGAGAAAACCGACGTGCCAGTATTCCCCGCGGCCCAGGGTCATGGTCAGCACCAGGACAAACGACAGCGCCGGAATGACCAGGAGCCAGGTCTTCTTCAGGCGCGCGGGCACCAGCGGCAACGCTGCGGCGCCGAGCAGGAGGACCAGAGCGGGATGAAACCAGTGGTTACCGATCATAGTAATCCTCGCGGGTCGAGACGCCGAGATGGCCGAAGGTCTTGGAGACGATCACGAGCAGCAGGCAGCCGAGCAGGCCGAACGCGGCCCAGAATGCAGGAATGTGTTCGGCCGCGGTGTGCGCGTGTTCCTTGTCGACAATGGCCGGCACGGCGTCGAGCAGGATGAGCACAACCAGCGCGGCGATGCCAACCCGCACGACCATGCGCAGGCGGTCGCGCAGGAAATTGATGAGGCGGAGAAGATTCATGGCAGGACGGCCTGGGCGAAGTTCATGAAGAGATCGGGATACAGGCCGATGACCACCGACAGGACGGCGGTCAGGCAGAGGGGGATCAGCATGGCCAGCGGCGCTTCGCCGTGGCGGTGGGTATCCTCCGCGGGCGGTTGGTCGAAGTAGGCGTGGTAAACAACCGGCACGAAATAGGCGGCGTTGAGAAGCGCGCTGACCACCAGCACGACGATGATGCCGATCGAGCCGGCATCGAGCGCGCCAACGAAAAGGTACAGCTTGGAAATGAATCCTCCCACGGGCGGGACGCCGATCATGCTGAGCGCGGCGAGGGCGAAGGCGCCAAACGTCCACGGCATGGCCCGGCCCAGTCCGCTCATCTCGGAGATCTTCTTCTTGTGCGTGGTCACGTAGATCGCGCCTGCGCAGAAGAACAGCGTGATCTTGGAGAAAGCGTGGGCGGCGATGTGGAACAGGCCGCCGGCGACGGCTGTGGGAGTCAGAAGCGCGACACCGAGAATCACGTAGGACAACTGGCTGACCGTGGAGTAGGCCAGCCGCGCCTTCAGGTCGTCCTTGCTCAGGGCGACGATCGACCCAACGAGGATCGTGATGGAGACGAAGTAGGCGGTGGGGAGACCGAGATGGAGGCGGTCCATCAGATCCACCCCGAACACGTAGAGCATCACGCGGACAGTGGAGAACACGCCGACCTTCACCACGGCGACCGCGTGGAGCAATGCGCTCACGGGAGTCGGGGCGACCATCGCGCCCGGCAGCCAGTGGTGCAGCGGCATGACGGCGTTCTTGGCGAAGCCCAGGATGCAGCACACGTAGAGGACGATGATGACGCCGTTATGGACGCTCGGCGGAAGAATGCCAGTGTGGGCGTTGGTGGCGAAGTCAAGCGTCCCGGAGAGGACGTAGATCAACACCATCGCAGGGAGAATGAGTCCCTTGGCCGCGGTGGTCAGATAGGTCAGGTACTTCCTGCCGCCCTCGTAGCCTTCCTCGTCCTGGTGATGGGCGACCAGCGGGTACGTGGTGACGCTGACGATCTCGTAGAAGAGGTACAGCGTGAGCAGATTGTCGGAGAAGGCGCACCCGACGGCGCCGAAAAGCGCCAGTGCGAAACAGGCATTGAAGCGGGTCTGCGCGTGCTCCCCGAGGCAGCGCATATAGCCGGCCGAATAGAACACCGCGACCACCCAGAGAAACGACGCGGTGACGGCAAAGATCATCGACAGGGCGTCGGCGCGCAGCGAAAAGCTCAGGCCGGGCAGCAGCTGGAAGAGCGTAAAATGCAGCGCCCTCCCGGCGCGCACGCAGGGAATCATCGAGGCGACGATCAGAAAGAGCGTCGCGGCCGCGAGGAACGAGCAGGTCTCGCGCAGATTGGGCTTCCGGCCGGTCAGCATGACCAGGCCGGCGCCGGCAAGCGGTGCGAGGACGGCGAGCAGGAGCCGGATGTCGGGAGGGGTTTGCATGGAGCTATCCATTCAATTCGGAAAGCTCCTTTGGGTGGATGGAGCGGTAGTTCCGGTAGACCGCGATGATGATGCTCAGCGCGATCGCGACTTCGGCGGCCGAAAGTCCCATGATGAAAAGCACGACGATCTGGCCGACGGACGGATCGGGCGCCATGAACCGGTTAACGGTCATGAAATTCAAGGATGCGGCCGCGAAGATCAGTTCGCCCGAGATCAGCATGCCGATGAGCGTGCGGCGGCGGATGAAGCCGAAGATGCCGGCGGCGAGCAGAAAGGCCGCGAGGACAAGATAAGCGACCGGCTGGTCGGGGATGTGAACGAAAGTCATGATTTGCTCCTTCCGCCGCGGGCGAGGGTCAGGGCTCCGAGGATGGCGACTAGGAGCACGAGCGAGATCAGTTCGAACGGGAGGCTGTAGGTGGTCAGCAGCGCGATGCCGATGGCCTGGACCGAGCCGTCCGTTTCCGGCACGGCCTGCGCGGGCCATTGGCCATGGAGACCCAGGTGGGCGATGCCCCAGAAGATCGCCCCACTCACAAGCACCGCGACGGCCGCCCACCACCGCTCCTGGCCGCGCTTGCCCTGCAGCTCCGGCTCATCGGTTTCGGTGAGCATGACGCCGAAGATGATGGTCACGCAGACCGCGCCGATATAGATGAGAATCTCCATCAGGGCGAGGAACGGGCTGTTGAGAAAATAATAGAGGCCCGCGAGACCGAGGCAGCAGAGCGCAAGTCCGGCGACGCTCCGGATGATACGGTGGCTCAGAACAGCGATCAGCGCGCCGCCCACGGTCGTCGCGACGACGAGGCCGAAGACCGCGGTCACGATATACGCGGAAGCAGGGAAGGGGCTCATGAAATTTCTTGGCGAGGCGCCGGAGCCGGACGCGGCTCCGCTGCGGGGCCGTCAGGTGGCGGCGCGGCGTCCCGCGCCGTCGGAGCCGGACGCTCCTGCGTCCAGGCCTTCTGTTTCTCTTCGAGGCCCTTGACCAGATCCATGTTGCTGAACCCGTCGCGGCTGAAACTGACCACGTTGTATTCCTTGGAGAATCGAATTGCGTCGAACGGGCAGGCCTCGACGCAGGCGCCGCACAAACTGCAATTGGTGAAATTGAGCTTATAATCGGTGACGGACTTGGTCTTCTGCCCCTCGAGCTTCGCGCCGTCGACGAGGATGCAAAAACTCGGGCAGGCGCGCTCGCAGAGCTTGCAAGCCGTGCAGATGGGCTTGCCGGTCACGGGGTCGAGCACCAGCTCGATGTGGCCGCGGAAGCGCGCCGGCATCTTGAGCGTCTGGTGCGGATACTGTACGGTGATGATGGGCTTGAAGAACTGCCCGAGGGTGATGCGCATGCCCGTGAGCAGGCTCATAAACCCGCAGAACAGTTCCTGGAATGCGGCTTTCATGCTCAGAAGACCTTGAGTTGGACGCTGGTCAGCAGGAGCGTGAACAGCGAGATCGGGATGAGAATCTTCCACGAGAGGTTGAGGAGGCCGTAGAACTGGGTGCGGGGAAAGGTCCAGCGGATCCACATGACCGTGAAGACGAGGGCGTACAACTTCAGGAGGAACCAGAGCGGGCCCCAGAGGGGACCGGAGAGGAGGGCGATGGGAACCGGGCTCTGCCAGCCGCCAAAGAAGAGGACGGTGGCGAGACTGCAGCCGACGACGATATTCGAATACTCGGCCATGAAGAAGACGCCGAATCCCATGCCGCCGTATTCCGTGAAGGCGCCGGCCACCAGCTCGCTTTCGGCCTCAGCCATGTCGAAGGGAGCGCGGTTCAGCTCGGCCAGCATGCAGATGAAGAAGATGACGAACGTCACCGGCATGAGCAGGTTGGCCTTGAGGAAGAGGATGTTCCAGTGCCAGAAGCCGCCGGCCTGCTGGCGGACGATCTCGTTGAGGTCCATCGTGCCGGTGATCATCAGCAGGGTGATGACGACGAGCAGCATCGGGATCTCGTAGGCGACGTTCTGGGAGACAACGCGGGCGGCGGAGATCACAGCGTACTTGTTGCGCGAGGCCCAGCCGCCGAGCATGAGGGCCATGACGTTTACGGAACCGAGGGAGAAGACCAGCAGCAGGCCGACATTGATGTTGCGCGCGACGAGGGTCTCGCCGTAGGGGACGGTTACCAGGCAGATCAGCGGCGGCGCCATCACCATAAGCGGGGCGAGGCGGTATAGCAGGGCATCTGCGCCCGGCGGGACCATGATCTGCTTGACGAAGAGTTTGAGAACATCGGCGAAAGGCTGCATCCAACCGCCATAGCCCGCCTCGTTCGGGCCGGGGCGGCGCTGGATGCGGCCGGCGATCTTGCGCTCGGCGAGGACGAGGTAGGCGGCGTTTGCGCCGACGAATGCGCCAATGCCCACAAGGTAGAGCAGGAGGCGGATGGGTTCGATCGAGAGGAAACTCATGGCGGGGCGGGCGCGCTCAGCGGTCGATGTCGGGGATGACGAGGTCGAGGCTCCCCAACATGGCCAGGGCGTCGGTCAGGATCATTCCCCGGCTCGCCTCCTCGTAGAGGCTGAGGTTGGAGAACGACGGCGTGCGCAGCTTGACGCGGTACGGGATGTCCTTGCCGTCGCTTACGATGCGCACCATGAAGCGGCCGCGGGCCGCCTCGACTGCGTAACAGTAGTCACCGGGAGGCAGCCTCAGGACGCGCGGCACCTTGCCCATCACCGGGCCGGCTGGGATCTGGTCGAGCGCCTGCTCGATGATTCGCAGGCTCTGCTCCATCTCATCCATGTGCACCAGATAGCGGGCCATTGAGTCGCATTCGGGGTAGACCGGGATCTTGAAATCGAACTTGGGATAGACCGAGTAGGGCTCGACCTTGCGGACGTCGTAGGCCACCCCCGAGCCGCGAATAACCGGGCCGGTGGCTCCATACTTGCGGCACATCTCCGCGCTGATCAGTCCGATGCCGGTGAGGCGCTTGCGGAGGATGATGTTGTTGGTGACGAGGTCGCGGTACAGCTTCAGCCGCGGCGGCATGTGCTTCAGGAAAGCGCGGGCGCCCCGAAGAAAATCGTCGTCGACGTCGTTGCACAGCCCGCCGAAACGGTAGTAGCAGTATGTAAGCCGGGCGCCGCAGATGCCCTCGAACAGGTCGAGGATCAACTCGCGGTCGTCGAAGGCATAAAGGAAGGGCGTCAGGCCGCCGAGGTCGCTCAGCAGCGCGCCCCACCAGACCATGTGGCTCGCGATGCGGTTGAGCTCCGAAGTGATGACGCGGACGTATTCGGCGCGGGGCGGCACCTCGATCCCGGCGCCACGTTCCACCGCACCCACGAACGCGTGGGTGTAATGCATTGCCGAGAGGTAGTCGATGCGGCTGGTATTGGGGAGAAACTTGGCCCAGGTGCGGTTCTCGCCCATCTTCTCGTGCATGCGGTGGATGTAGCCGATGACCGGCTCGGCCTTGGTGATCCACTCGCCGTCCATCGTCATCAGCACCCGCAACACTCCATGGCCGGCGGGATGCTGCGGACCCAGGTTGAGGACGAACGTTTCCTGCGGAGCCTCGCCGGACGGGCCGGCGGAAGGGGCTTCTTTTTGCGCGATCACGGCTGGTAGTCCTTGCGGAGGGGATGGAAATCGGCGTCCTCCGGCAAGAGGAGCGGCGCGAGATTGGGGTGGCCGAGGAAGCGGATGCCGAAGAAGTCGTGCGTCTCGCGCTCATGCCAGTTGGCGCCCGGGAATACGGAGGAGATGGTGGAAAGCTCCGGGTTGTCGCGGGGAACGCGGGTGCGGACCACCACGCGCAGGCTGGTCTCGGGGTGGAAGAAGTCGTAGACGATCTCCATCTCCTGACGGGCGATCCAGTCGACGCCGGTGACGGCGTCCAAGGCGAAGCCGAGCCGGTCGAGAATTTCCGCTGCCGGCACCACCTGGGGCGATGCCACCGTGGCGTCGAAGTCGTAGCCCTTGCGCTTGTGGTCGACAGCCTGGACCGGAGCCGGGGCGGCGGGCGCCGTGTCCGTGCGCGTGCCGACAAGATCCGAGAATGCGGCGGAGAGTTGCTCGATGGTAGGTTTCATTCTTGCAGCTTGGCCACCGGGAAGCGGCGTTTGCCTGTCATCTTCTCCTCCAGCTTCAGGATGCCCTCAATCAGCGCCTCGGGCCGGGGCGGGCAGCCGGGGACATAGACGTCCACCGGGAACAGCTGGTCGACGCCTTCCACCACTGCGTACTGGCCCGGATAAACAAAGGGTCCGCCGGAGATGGCGCAGTTGCCCAGCGCAATGACCCATTTCGGCTCGAGCATCTGATCGTAGAGGAGCTTGATGGCCGGCGCCATCTTCTTGTTCACGGTGCCGGCGACGATCATCAAGTCGGCCTGCCGGGGCGACGGGCGGAATACCTCGGCGCCAAACCGGGCGAGATCCCATCGCGCCATGCCGACCGCCATCATCTCGATTGCGCAGCAGGCCAGGCCGAAGGTCAGGGGCCACAACGAGTAGGCGCGGCCCAGGGCCAGGACGTCCTCCAGCTTCGCAAATTGGACGATCTTCGAGGTGTCTACCTGCGATTCCATCGGAAGACTCCTTTCTTCCAGGCGTACACGATGACTAGCGAAAGGATGCCGACGAAGATCAGGAGCTCCACGAAATCGCGGACTGCGAAATGCCGGCCGTAGACCAGCGCCACAGGAACCAGGTAGAGGACGTCGACGGCGAACGCGATGAACACCAGGGCGTATAGATAGTAGACCGCGCTGTACCGGATCCAGGCGTCGCCGATGGGATCCATTCCGCATTCGATGTACTGGCCGGTCTTGTTGACCGTGTTGCGGGTGCCGCGCGGTTCCAGCAGGTGGACCAGCACAATCGGCCCCAGCGCGAAGACCAGCCCGACCAGAAAGAACGCGAACACGTAGATGAGATCCCCCGCGAGCACGTCATTCATGATCGGGGCGAACGAGAGAATCCGGACGTTGTGGAGCATTCCTGCATTCCTGCATAATCGCATGGAAAGCATAGACCTTGCAGCGCACCCTTTGGCAAGCTTTGCGCATTTCTTGCATGCTCAACCGATGCGCATTCCCGGCCTGGTTATTAGATTCTCTTCTTCGCGATTCGGCCGGCGCATGATGCACCTTATGGCATCGAACCTGGCGTCCATGGAGAGCGCTTGCGCGAAGCCGTGGGCAAGAGCCCGCCGCCGTCCCGCCCCGCCGGTGTGCTCCACACGAGAATGGCCCGGTCATGCAGGCGGTGCTTTGGAGACGCGACGCTCTCGCCCCGTATTCGACGGACGTGTGCGACGAGTGCGTCGCATCCCCAGGAAACATCCGGGCCAGCGCCATCAGGCGCCCCTGGTTCCGCTGGCGAGCAGCGTTTCGAAGCAGGGCTCGACGGTCTCCCGCGAGACGACGGTGACTTCAACCTGCTGGAATCCGGCTTGCTTGAGCAAGCCGTGGAGTACGCTCTCTTTGAATCCAAGCCAGATGTCGGCGTAGAGCTGGCGCGCCTTCTCAAAGCTGTGCTCCTTGAGATCCAGAACGGCGAGCTGCCCGCCCGGGCGGAGGATTCGGAAAGCCTCGTTGACCGCGGCCTGGGGATGGGCCGCGTGATGCAGCGCCTGGCTGAGGATGGCCAGGTCGACCGATTGGTCGGGCAACGGCACGCTCTCGATATCGCCCAGCTTGTAGGTCAGGTTGGCAAGGCCGTTCTTCTGGGCGAGCGCGGTGCCGACCTCGACCATCCGCGGGGAGTTGTCGATGCACCACACCTGTCTTGCGCGGTGGGCGATGAGCTGCGAGACCAGCCCCTCGCCAGCGCCCAGGTCCGCCACGACGATCGGTGGCACGAGTCGTAGGGCGAGATGCCCGATGGCCTCCCAGGAACGGCCGGGGCAGTGACCCTTCCCGAGGCGGCCGGCGATAAGATTGAAATACTGCTCCGCGAGGCGCCGGCGCTTCTGGAGACTGCGATTGAGGTTGCTCCGGTCCTCGGCGAATTCCGGGGCGTCGGTCACCGCTTCGCCGGCGGCCTTGAGCAGCGCGTACTGCCGCGGGGGAAGTCCGGTGCGCAACGAGTAGAACGCCTTCTTGCCTTCGCGCCGGTCGGCGACGAACCCGGCCTGCCGCAGCTGTGCGAGCTGGGAGGAAATCCGCGATTGGGCCATGCCCAGGATCTCCTGCAATTCAGCGACCGAGAGCTCCTCGCGCATCAGGAGGGCCAGCAGCCGCAGCCGCGTCGGATC
>Ga0182011_10005272_pt1 | contig 10198 bp, 6 predicted proteins | sample 711E1DmetaG_FD_120481 | JGI IMG/M metagenome (GOLD analysis project Ga0182011, IMG submission 120481) | Permafrost microbial communities from Stordalen Mire, Sweden - 711E1D metaG | ecosystem: Environmental > Terrestrial > Soil > Wetlands > Permafrost | place: Sweden: Stordalen | collected...
ACGTGCTGGGGCTGCCGGTGGTGTATGGGCAGGCGGTGGCGGCGGCGCAGGAAGTGTATGCGAAAGCGGTGAAACAGTAAATTCGTGGTTTCCCACCCTAGCCGCTAAAACAAAGACGCGGCGAGGGTGGGGCACCCGGCTGAAAGCCAGGAGCTATTTTCATGGCTGAGTTGAGTTTTGGAGAGAAGCTGCTGATCGCGCGCAAGCAGTTGGATCTCTATCAGTACCAGATGGCCGAGCGGCTGGGTGTTCATGCCAACTCGCTGACCAAGTACGAGCGGGGCGAGGGGAAGCCGCACGCGGCGGTGGTGCGGATCTTCGATCTGCTGTGCGAGCGGGAAGGCATCCGCTTCGACGCGTATGAAGGCGCGCCAAGAAAGGGAGAGGCAATGAAGATCGTTCTGGCGGAGAAGGTTTCTCCGGCGACGCTGGCCGTGTTCGCGGCCGAGCCGGGATGGGAAGTTCTGACGCACGACCAACTGCCGGACGGGCTGGCGGCAGCGCTGGCCGATGCCGATGCGCTGGTGGTGCGCTCCGCGGTGCAGGCGGACGACGCGCTGATGGCGCAGGCGCCCAAGCTGCGGGTGATTGGGCGGGCCGGTGTGGGCGTGGACAATATCGACGCCGATGCGGCGACGCGGCGGGGCATCGTGGTGATGAATACGCCGGGGGCGAACGCGGTGGCGGTGGCGGAGCTGACGATCGGGCTGATGCTGGCGCTGGCCCGCAAGCTGCCCGCGGCGAATGCTGGAATGCACGCCGGGCGGTGGGAGAAGAAGAATCTGCAAGGGATGGAGCTGCGCGGCAAGACGCTGGGCGTTCTGGGGCTGGGCCGGATCGGCCTGGAAGTGGCCAAGCGGGCCAAGGGCTTCGGCATGGAGGTGATCGGCTGCGATCCGTTCGTCTCGGCGGCGGTGGCGCGGGAGAACGGCATCAAGCTGGCGACGCTGGAGGAGCTGATCGCGGGGTCGGATTACATCACGCTGCACGTGGGGCTGACGCCGCAGACGACCGGAGTCATCAATGCCAAGACGCTGGCGGCGATGAAGAAGGGGGTGCGGATCGTCAACTGCGCGCGGGGCGAGCTGATCGACGACGCGGCGCTGGTGGAGGCGCTGAAAAGCGGCCAGGTGGCCGGCGCGGCGCTGGACGTGTTCGCCGTGGAGCCGGCGAAGGAGACGCCTTACGCCGCATTGGACAACGTGATTCTGACGCCGCACATCGCCGGATCGACGGGCGAGGCGCAAGAGGCGGTGGGCATCCAGATCGCGCGGCAGGTGCGCGATTACCTGAAGCTGGGGGTGGTGCAGAATGCCATCAACCTGCCGTCGCTGACGCATGAGGAGTATGTGGAACTGGCGCCCTACATCGACCTGGCGGGGCGGCTGGGGGCATTTCTGGCGCAGACGGGCAAGGGCGGCATTGAGGCGATCGATCTGGTGTACGGGGGCGCGCTGGCCGAAGCGAAGACGGAGCTGGTGCGCAACGCGGCGATCGAGGGGCTCTTGCAGGGCTCTGAGAATGTGAACCGCATCAACGCGGCGACGGTGGCCGAGGAGCGCGGGATTCGCATTCACGAGGAGAAGCAGGAGAGTCCTCGGGGAGGAACGGCCACGGTACTGACCATCGGGCTGCACTCGGCTGCCGGCAAGAGCCACGCCACGGCGACCGTGATTCACGGCGAGCAGCCGCGGCTGCTGGAGTTCGACGGCATCTACATTGAAACGCCGCTGGAAGGCAACCTGCTGGTCTGCCGCAACCTGGACGTGCCGGGCGTGATCGGCAAGATCGGCACCATCCTGGGCCAGCACGGGGTGAATATCGCCAACTTCGCGCTGGGCCGCGAGCGGACGGGGGCAAAGCCGGTGAAGGCGCTGGCGGTGGTTCAGGTGGACGCTCCGGTCTCCGGCGCGGTACTGGAGGATCTGGCGAAGATTGAAGCGCTGCTGGAGGCCAGGCCGGTGAGCTTGCCGGAGGCGGGGTTCTAGGGCGTTTTCACTGCTCCTGTAATGTGGGCATCGTGCTATCCCACCCTTAGATCACCCCAGCGACGAAGACCTGTCGCTGGGGACCCCGAAGGCGCAAAAACAAAGGCGCGCCGAGGGTGGGGCGCCCGGCATGATGCTCAAGGGATGCCTCAGGGCCTAAAGGCCCGTAATTTTATTGCGGCATTTACGGCACGGCTGAAGCCGTGCCCTTTCAAAACCGGTTGATAGACAGCTCCTAGCTGGATGAACGGGGAACGCGCCGCGCAAGGCGATTGTGCGGCGCGTTTTTTGCTATGCGGCCGCGGCGGGTTGCTTCACGCGAGGGTCCTTGACGACGATGGTCTCGGCGATGCGGTCGTGGACGCAGCAGTGGTTGGGGTGGATGAAGTACTGAATGAAGCCGAAGCCGCCTTCGAGGGCGGAGGCGCCGTATCCGAGGGCGCGCTCGACGGCCTGCCAGAGCGTGATCCTGGCGTGGGTGAGGGAGACGATACGGATGCCGAGCAGGCGCTTTCCGGGCGTGAGGCCGTTGGTCTTCCAGGCGATGAGGCCGAAGTAGAGAATGAGCCAGACGACCCAGGCCGTTTCGGTGGTGCGTTGGAAGTCGAACTTTGCATGCACGTGGGCTGACTGGTAGAGGTCTTCCTTCAGATGCAAGGTATTTATGAGAAAGTAGCGCAAGCCTGCCATGGCCGGGCCATAGGTGATGCCGACGAGAAAGATGTCGATGGCGTAAGCGGCAAGGCGCTGACCGAAGGAAGCCAGCGGCACGCCGGCCAGCGAATCGGCGCGGGCGGCGCCGTGGGGATCGAAGAAGAGGCGCTTTTTGTCCTTATTCATATCGATAACTATAGCGCCTTGCCAATCTCGATCGCCCTTGGCTTGTTGCCGCCTGATAGCATTTTCCCATGTCTTTGAAGCCGCTTCAGAAGTACATTCGCGTTACGACTCTCGCCTTTGCGGCCCTGATTCCGGGCGCCGTTCTCAACCATTCCACCGCCCTTGCGCAGGATTCTCATGCGGTACCGGCGGCGGATCGAGCCCATCTCGATGAGGTCTTGAAGGGGCTGAACCGGGGCCGGGCGGTGGGCCAGGTAGCGGTATCGCCGGACGGCAAGCGGCTGGCGTGGATTGAGCGTGAGAAGGCCGGCGCGGAGATTCGCGTGGCCCCATTGGGCGACACGACCAGGAGCGAGCGGGTAACGGCGGCCGCCAAGCCGGAGCAGCGCTGCCGCGAGGGCCAGATGGCGTGGTCGCCGGATGCGCAGGCGCTGGCGTTCTTCTCCGATTGCGGCCATCCGGGCGAGCAGAGCGATCTGTATCTGGCGCGGCTGGACGGGCAGCCGGCGCGGCGGCTGACGGAGCTGAAGGGCTACGTGGAAGCGCCGGCTTTTTCGCCGGACGGAAGCCGCGTGGCGTTTTTATACGTGGAGGGGGCGACGCGTCCGGCGGGGGCGCTGGCGGCGATGAAGCCGCCTTCCGGGGTGATCGGCGAGGAGGGTGTGGAGATTCAGCGGGTGGCCGTGGCTGAGGCGGATGCGGCCCAGCCCGCCGCTCCGGCGATGGCGACGCCGGCCAATCTGCACGTCTACGAGTTCGACTGGTCGCCGGACGCGAAGTCTTTGGCGTATGTGGCCGCCGAACCGCCGGGAGAGAACAACTGGTGGGTGGCGAAGCTGTATACGCAGGAGTTGAACGGGGAACCGAAGGCCATACTTGCGCCGGCGGAGGTTGCCGGGCCGCTGCATGGATTGCAGATTGCCGTTCCTCGGTGGTCGCCGGACGGCAAGGCGATCGCCTTTATCGGCGGGCTGATGAGCGACCAGGGCGCGACGGGCGGGGACGTGTGGATGGTCTCCGCGAGGGGAGGCCAGCCGCAGAACCTGACGCCGCTCCGGCCCTCTTCTCCGGCGTGGATCGAGTGGGCCGGCAACGAAAGTCTCTTTGTGAGCGAGGTGGCGGGCGGCAACGCGCAGTTGATTTTGCTTCGCCTGCGCGGCGCGGCGGAAGGCACGATCCGGACGGCGGTTCACGGACCCGTCTACTGCATTCCCGCCAGCGTGGGCGACGGGCGCTCGGAGATGAGCCTTTCGGCGACTGCCGACCACTCGCTGTTCGTCTTCCACGCCAGCAGCTTCGACCGGCCCGCGGAGATTTACGCCGCACGGCCGCAGATGGTGACGGCCTCTTGCGCGGGCAGCGAGACCGGCAACCTGACGCAACTGACGCACCTGAACGAGGGCGCGCAGCCGGGGTGGGGCAGGGCGGTATCGCTGCACTGGACGAGCGACGGGTACGACGCGCAGGGCTGGCTGATCCAGCCCAAGGACTACGATCCGGCAAAGAAGTATCCGCTGATTGTGGAGGTACACGGGGGGCCGGCCTCGGCGGAGATGGCGCACTGGGGCGGGGGCGGGGGCGGCGGGCTGAGCGCCGCGGCCTTCTCGGCGCTGGGGTACTTTGTGCTGCTGCCCAACCCGCGCGGCAGCTTCGGGCAGGGCGAGGCCTTTACCCAGGCCAACCGCAAGGAGTTCGGCTACGGGGATCTGCGCGACATTCTAGCCGGCGTGGATACGGTGCTGGCGCAGTACCCCGTGGACCCCCACCGCGTGGGCGTGACCGGCTGGAGCTACGGCGGGTTCATGACCATGTTCGCCGTCACCCAGACGCAGCGGTTCCGGGCGGCGGTGGCCGGGGCGGGGATCTCCAACTGGCAGAGCTACTATGGCGAGAACTCGATCGACCAGTGGATGACGCCGTACTTTGGCGCCTCGGTTTACGACGATCCGGCGGTCTATGCAAAAAGCTCGGCGATTAACTTCATCCGGCAGGCCCATACGCCCACGCTGGTGGTGGTGGGCGACCGGGACGGGGAGTGCCCGGCGCCGCAGTCCTACGAGTTCTGGCACGCATTGCGGGCGCGGCGCGTTCCCACGCAGCTGGTGGTGTATCCCAACGAAGGCCATGGCTTTACGGACCCCGCGCACCGGCGGGATGTGCTGGAGCGGGCCGTGGAGTGGTTCGCGCGCTACATGCCGCCAGGGGATTAGGTCTGCTCGCCATCCGGGTTCAGCAGAGTCTATCGGGAGGAAAGCGGGGAATCGGGCGGGGCGGCAGTGGGACCGTTTGGACACACATTCCCTCAGGGGCTAAAGCCCGGAGGAATTTTGCGGGGCTGAATGTACGGGCTGAAGCCCGTACCCATCAACCGACCCACTGCCGGCGGGGCGGGTTGCCGCCGGGAGCCGCTCCGTCCTGATACACTTTTCCTTGGAGCTCAAGAGAGCGTGTTTCGCCGGCCGGCGGCATGGAAGAGCAAAGCGCCGGGAGCTGGTTTTTGGAGCGGATTCCGCCGGCTACAGGCCAGCCCTGGGCATGTTGGCGGGCCGCTATACAGGAGTTTTTGCAGCGTATTCGGAGAGACCGCTCCGCGGTTCGACGAGGCGGGGCGGGGAGGATTCATGCGGCGGTTCTTGACGCTTGTCAGTATGTTGTGCCTGGCCATTCCAGCCGGGATTTCGATCTCCAGTTGCACCCGCAACCCGGGCGCGAACTATTGCAATGGCTTGGGTTACGGGCTGAAGGTCGGGGATGTGGCCTCCATCGACCTGGAGCCGCGGACTACGGGCATCTCGCTGGCCTTCGGGCAGACGGAGCAGGCGAGCACACCCACGGCCAAGGACTGCAAAGGCGACCAGGCCTCCACCCCGGTCTTGACCTACGGCACCACCAACAACCAGTTGGTGGACATCTCGCCCTCAGGCAACATGTGCGCCGGCACATGGAACCGGAACACCGGCGGCGGGATCGCCAACTACACCATCTGCAACAAGCCGAATCCCCTGCCCAGCACCAATAGCATGCCATACGGCACAGCATATATAACCGTCACCTCCAACTCGGTGGTCTCCAACCCGGTGAAGGTTTACGTGCATCCGCAAGTGACTTCCATTACTCTGGTCGGACCGCAGGGATGCCTCTCGCAGGGAGCGCAGGCGCAACTGGACGCGCAAGCCTGCTACAGCACGACGGTGAACGGCCAACCCGCGAACGCGTTGCTGTGCGCGCCGTCTACGGTGACCAACTATGCCTGCCCGCTGCCTGCCGGCGTGAGCTCTGTGCCCAATTGCACGGCGGCCCTCGGCAGTCTTGTCTTCTCGGACGGGGTTCCGGCCGTGGCCAACATCAACAACGAGACCAACCAGATCACAGCCACGCAGCCGGGCACGACCTCGATCACCGCGTCGGTAGCCGGCTCTGGTTCGTCGGCGGGTTACTTCTCCACCTGCCCGCCGCACACGATCTCAGTCAAGCTGAACGGCGGCGCCAGCGGAACGGTCACCCAGGGGGTGCAGCAGAACCTGGTCACAACCGTCACGGACATCAACGGGAACGTTATTACCGGCCTGACGCTGGATTACCAGTCGACCAACCCGATCGATATCAGCGCATCGAGCGCCGGAGCCATTACGGCCAGCTTTCCGGGCGTGGCGTCGGTCTATGCCATCTGCCAGCCGCCCGGCTGCAATCCGGCTCCGATCAATGAGGTCGGCTTGTACGGCACCGGCCTTTCCATTTCGTCGAACCCGGTAATCATCACAACCCCGGGCACTGCCAGCGAGTATCTATGGTTCGCGGCGCCGGGCCAGTCGAAGTACTTGGTTTCCGCCGAACTTCTAACCGGAACGATCAGTTCCACGGTGCGCCTGCCGTATGTTCCGAACTCGATGGTGATGGACAGGAGCGCCTCGACTCTCTACTTCGGCACGCCCCGCGAGTTGATGATCGTCGCGGCAGCGACCAACTCACTTTCCAAAGAGGACTCTTCGGTGCCGGGAGTCGTGCTGGCCGTCTCGCCCGACAACTCGACGATTCTCATCAACGACCAGGTCCGCCAGCTCTTTTATCTTTACGGAGCGAGCGGCGGCGTTACCAGCACCTTTGGCGGCATGGGCAGCGCCGCCACCTGGACCCCCGACGGGAAGACGCTCTATGTGACCGACAGCGCATCGCTGGGCGCCGGCCATACCGACACGTTATACGTTTACAGCCAGAACACCGGCTGGACCAGCTATCCCCTGACAAGTACAACCAGTCCGAGTACCGCGCGGAATCTGGCGCTGACCATTCCCGGCGTGGGCGCCTATCTGAGCGGCAATCCTACCGTGGCCCACACCTGGTGCCCGACGGGCACGGTTACGAATTCCACGGGCGGCAATCCCCTCAGCAGCATCAGCTTTTTCTATCCGGAGGGCGCTTCGGTGGCCGCGCAGACCGACGTTCTGGCAGCCACAACGGATGGCAAGCACATACTGGGCGCGGCTTTGATCGGCGGCGGGGCGATGCTCACCGACATTGGAGTGAGCATACCCAACGGAGATTGTCCGGGGGCGGGCGGGAGCACACTGCAGGCGCTCACCATACCGTCCACGCTGAACGCGCAAATCCCCCTCAGCATTCACGCCACTTCGGTCAACCAGGTGGTGGCCTCGCCGGCCTCCAACCTGGCATTCGTCACCTACAGCGGCTCCACGCTGGGCGCCCAGCTACCCTACTACCAGCCACAGGCCAGCGGCGCGGGCACGGTGAACTATCTGACGCTGTCCGGAAACTTGTTCATCACGGCTCCCGTGGCCGGCGCCTTCAGCCCGGACAACAAGCTGTTCTTCGTCTCCACGGCGGGCGACAATCGGATTCACTACATCGGCATTCCCGCCAGCATCGGTTCCACGACGCCGCTTGCGGACACGCAGCAGATCAGCCCCAACCTGCCCGCCTGCGCACCCGGCGTTGACCCCGGCTGCTTGCTAACGGCGCCGACCACGCAGCCCGTGCCGGCTACGGTGATAGCAGTGAAACCACGCTCCACCACATAGTTTCCTGGTTAGCAAGCCAGAAACAACGAGGCCGGCCCCGCGCCGGCCTCGTTGTTTGCCGATCCGAATGGCGCCCAGCCGGCGAGCGTATGGGCCGCCTCCGCGCGATAGAATCGAAGCATGATCAAGGGGATCTCTTTTCTCCGTCCTGCCGGCAGCGCCGCGGTCTATGACCGGCTAGCCGGCTTTTTTTCCGCGCTTGGATTCGCGCCCGGCCGGGGATGGGAAGAGGAGGCGAGTCACCCCAACGCCGAGGACCTGTCGTCGGGGAGCACGACGATGAGCCGGGGCGCCTCATTTCTGGCGCCGCTCGGCAACCTGGAGTTCGTAGACGGGCAAATGCCATCCACCGCCGATGTGCTTGTGGAAGTAACCGCGCTGGATGCGGTCCATCAAGCCGCCGCGGCCTGGCTTCGGGCAGAGGGCGGCGAAGAGGCCGCGGCGCGGCTTACGCCCATCTCGGAAACTCATTGGAAGTCGCGCCTCTTCACCGTCGAGCCGGAGCCGGGGTTCCCCTTCAGCTTTTGGGCCTGGACCGATCCGGTCCGGGGCAAGCCGGTGGCTGTCGAGGGCAATCTTCTCGCCTTCGGCATGAGATTTGCCATCGTGGTTGCGCGCTGGAATGCGGTCATCACCGAGCGGCTGCTGGAGGGCGCGCTGGACGCGCTGTTGCGCAGCGGCGCGCAGCGGGGCGACATTGAAGTGGTTCGCGTTCCCGGCGCCTGGGAGATACCGGCCGCCGCCCGCACGATCGCCGGACAGGGCCAGGTGGACGCCATCGTGACGCTCGGCTGCCTGTTGCGCGGCGAGACCGCGCATTACGAGGCCATTTACAACGAGACAGCCCGCGGCATCGGCCAATCGCAGCAGGAGACGGGGATTCCCCACAGCTTTGGCGTACTGACCTGCGAGAGCCTGGAGCAGGCGCTCAACCGCGCCGGCATCAAGGCCGGAAACAAGGGATTCGAGGCTGCGGCGGCGGCTATCGAGATGGTGAGCCTCAACCGCAAGCTGAAGCAAGACCGGGGCCCCCACGGAGAGGTCTTCGTCCGTGGGGAGGAAGGCGGCACTGCTTGACGGCCGGGCAACACCGCACGTCGGGACGCCGTAAATCGCGCGAACTGGCCATGCAGATGCTGTATCAGGCGGAGATCGGCAAGCAGACCCCCGGCCAGGTGCGCGCCAACTTCTGGAAGGCCGCCGACGAGGTTGAGCCGGAGGTGCGCGGCTTTGCCGAGGATCTGTTTCGCGTGGCCGTCGCACATCAGGAAAAGATCGACGAGTTGATCGTGGAAAACTCCAAGCACTGGCGGCTGGAGCGCATGCCGGCCGTGGACCGCAACCTGATGCGCATGGCCGTGGGGGAGATGCTGGGCTTCAAGGGCACGCCGTTTCCCATCGTCATCAACGAGGCCCTGGAGATCGGCCGGCGCTACTCGGCGCCGGAGTCGATCAACTTCCTGAACGGGATGCTGGACTCGATCGCGCGGAGTTTGATCGGCAAGTAATTTTTGCTAGAGCATCCCACCTATCCGTGTAGAGTGAGCGTGGGCCGAGAGGCCCACGCACCAGACGGCCAGCCACCCCAGCAAGCCAAAAGCGGGCTTGCCGGGGGCCCCGGCGGGGAGGCCGAGACTACAAGTTCTCGCAGGGATTGGCAATGGCTATCGACAACAGGAAACAGGATTGACTCGATCCCATTGGAGAGACGCCACCAGGCTACTCGGGGTTTTTCAGAAGCCAATAATGGAAGCCGTCCACGATGGCCATCAGCGCCGCCTGGTTCAGGTCGCTGCTGACACCCGCGGTGGTCCAGGGTTCCAGGCCGTCGGCGCGGAAGCTGACGCTGACGCGGACGTGGGCCGCCGTGTCCTGGGCGGAGACGTCGATGGCCGTGACGCTGAAGCGGCCCAGGTGCATCCCGGCGATGGCCGGATACCACTTTTCCAGCTCGCGCCGCATGGCCTTGGTGAGCGCATCCACCGGACCGGCGCCCTCTGCGCGCGCGGTGACGGTGGAGTCGCCGATGGACAACGACATGGAGGCCTGCACGTAGCGGTTCCCGGATTGGTCGGATTCGTCCAGGACTCTCCAGCTCTTGATGCTGAAGCGATCCTGGAGGGTAGTGAGCACTCTCATGCAGGCCAGCCGGAAGGAGACTTCGCTGGCGGTGAATCCGCCGCCGTCAATCATCGCCTGGTTGGCGTCCATGAGGGCCTGCGCCTGCGCGGAATCGAGCGGAATGCCGAGCGCCTCCGACAGCAAAACGATATTGGCCCTCCCCGACTGGCCGTTGACCCCGATGACCGGGCTGGCGCCGACTCTGGCCGGATC
>Ga0182011_10005275_pt1 | contig 10193 bp, 10 predicted proteins | sample 711E1DmetaG_FD_120481 | JGI IMG/M metagenome (GOLD analysis project Ga0182011, IMG submission 120481) | Permafrost microbial communities from Stordalen Mire, Sweden - 711E1D metaG | ecosystem: Environmental > Terrestrial > Soil > Wetlands > Permafrost | place: Sweden: Stordalen | collected...
CCAACGGATGTTTCGGCGTTCCCGATCATCTCAACGTATATGGATGTCTTCGATGCGTCGGGTCGCTACATAAGCGGCCTCAAACCGGCAGATGTGACCGTGATCGAAGACGGCCAGCCGCTTCAAGTCCAGTCGCTCACCGAGACGGTTGTCCCGGCGGAGATCGCGGTAGCCATCAACCCCGGACCGCCGCTCGGGACCCGCGACCGATTGGGCGCCACCCGCTATCAAGGGATCGTTCAGGCGCTTACCGCCTGGGCTCGTGCCCTTCCCGCCGATACGCCCGACGATATGAGCCTCGTCACCATTGCCGGTCCGATCGTTTCACATGCCACGGCTAAAGAATGGCTGGCGAGTCTGGGCGCTTATCAACCCGACTTCCGCGCGACAACCCCCAACCTGCAATCGCTTTCGACAGCCATCGATACCGTTGCAGTCACGCCGCCGCGCGTGGGTATGAAACGCGCGGTATTCTTTATCACACCCCACATGGACGATCCCAACATTGATACGCTCGTCCAGCCGCTCATTCAGCGCGCAGTTCAAAACCATGTGCGCGTTTTTGTTTGGTTCACGGATGCTGATCTGTATGCGGCAACCACCAGCGCCGCGGCTTTCAGCAATTTGGCCATGCAAACCGGCGGCTCGTATTTCTCCGCGACCGGCATCCAGCCCTACCCCGACCCGGACTCTTATTTCGCCCCACTGCGCCGCTTGTATTCCCTTAAATACAATTCAAAGGTCACAACCGCGGGTTCGCACACATTCATCGTCGATGTGAAAAGCAATGCCGGTGATATCAAGTCAGGTGACCAGCCATTTACGGCCAATATTCAACCGCCCAACCCGATGTTTGTATCTCCGCCCCTGCAGATCGACCGCCGTCCGCCGGACGATGACCCATACAACGAAAAAGTCCTCCAGCCCGATTCACAGAAGATCAAGATCCTCGTTGAGTTCCCGGATGGGCATAAACGTCCGCTGGTGCGCACGACCCTTTACGTGGATGGACAGGTCGTGGCTGAGAATAAAACCGAGCCATTCGATACTTTTACATGGGATCTCAGCGGTTATACCCAGAGCGGTGAACACAAGATCGTTGTCGAAGCTGTGGATGACTTGAATTTGAGCAAGTCCAGTATGGAGATTCCGGTGACGATCACGGTGTTCCAGGCGCCGCACGGATTGGCGGCCTTTTTTGGTCGTTACCGCGCATACATTACACTGGGTGCGGTCATCCTTGCCGGGTTGGCTCTTGTCCTGATCCTGTTCTTGGTACCTTTCCGCACGGCTTTTGTCCGCGCCCAGGCTTCAAGGCGGGTGCAGGCAGATCCACTCACTCAATCTGTGATGGCTCCTGTTGAAGAACCCAAACCTGTAAAAGAGAAGAGGACTAGGCGCGGTCGTTCGGCGGCTTCGAATGTGAAAACCCAACAGGTGGATGCGTCTGCCTGGCTTCGCCGACTTGTCCAGGACCCTCTGGCGGCTCCTGGCCAGACCTTTAAACCCGCTCCCGTTTCCCCGATCCTGCTCACAGAAAAAGACATCACCTTTGGGACCGATCCGGTGCAATCCATCCATGTTCTGGATGACCCTTCTCTGGCACCGCGCCATGCGCGAATTATTCGGAACGAAGACGGAAATTATCATGTTTTGGATGAGGGCTCGATTGCCGGGACCTGGGTCAATTTTGAGCCGGTCGGAAAAGAAGGCCATCTGCTTCAACATGGTGACGTGGTACACTTTGGTCAATTGGCGTTTCGTTTTGAGCTGAAGGATCCGCCAGCCTTGACGGAACCAAAAATTGCAAAAGAGAATCCCGAATTATGAATCGTTCTCAAAGCAACCATCTTAATGTCGCGGCTTTAACCCATGCCGGGATGGTTGGCAAGAATAACGAGGATCGTTATACGGTTTCATCTTATACCGGTCAGGAGGATAGGCCGGTGCTTTTTGCCATTATCTCTGACGGGATCGGGGGTCATCGTGCCGGTGAAGTGGCTGCTGAACTTACGGTGAATTACATCCTTCAAAAAATATCGGAAAGTGATGGAAAGCGACCGCTCGAGATCATGGAGAACGCCATCCACTCGGCCAGCCAGGCCATTGCTTCGCGTTCGGCTAGCCAGGAGGACCAATATGGTATGGGCGCAACCTGTGCCTGTCTTTGGGTGGAAGGCCATAGGCTCTATACGGCTTACATCGGAGACTCGCGTATCTATTTGATCCGTGACGGGAAGATCCAGCGTTTGACCGTGGATCATACCTGGGTTCAGGAAGCGATCGAGAAAGGCGTCATCACACCTGAGCAGGCCCGCGACCACCCAAACGTGCATGTCATCCGGCGTCATCTGGGTTCCGTCGAACTGCCCGATGTGGATTTCCGTTTGAGGCTTAGCCCCGAGGACGACGATGAGCAAGCCATAAAAAATCAGGGTGCCTTTCTGAAACCGGGCGATATTTTGTTGATGTGCAGCGATGGGCTGACAGATTTAATATGGGACGATGAAATCCTTCGCCTGGTCACCACACGGAATACATTGAAATCGGCTGCCGGGGACCTCGTGGCGCAGGCCAATGAGCGTGGCGGCTACGATAACATCACCGTGGTTTTGATCGGCGTTCCCAGGGAGAAACCTGCCGGGCCCCAAAAGAAGAAGGGTTTTCTTCATGATCTGCTCGGATAATGAATAGGGACCGGTTCGCCGGTCCCTATTCATTTACTACTACCCTCAATCCATCAAAGCTTCGATCGTGCGGTTGTTATCGGCCAGATGTTCCACTAGCATGCGCACGTCTTGCAATGATATTTGTCTTCAGCGCTTATCGCGGTCGAGCCAAAGTTCTTGATACTTGCGATTCCAATCGGTCACGAAGCGGTAGGCGATCACGACTCCTACTGTCAGCGCGATCCAGAATTCGATTCCTTGTAGGCCGATAAGCCAGAAAAGGGGTGCCGCAACGATGGCCGTGATGACGCTGGCCCGCGCTCCATGATGGAGGGTCAATGTCAGGAAGATGAGAATGGCAGCCGTGATGAGAAACCCCAGTGGGCTGGCTGCCAGCAGTCCCCCGCCTGCACAGGCTAGTCCCATGCCGCCCCGGAACCCGGCAAAGATCGGCCAGCAGTGGCCGATCACTACGCAGGTTGCAGTCAGCGGCACGATCCATATGGCGGGCGCAAATATCAATGCCAGCCAGACGGGTATGAAGCCTTTGGCGAGGTCCAACAATAGGACCAGGATGCCGGTCGTAAATCCGGTCTGACGGATCGTGTTGGTGGCTGTGGCGTGACCGGAACCCGACGCGCGCACGTCCACACCTTTGACTTTATGCGTGATCCAGATCGAGAAGGATAAGGATCCACTCAGGTAACCAAGCAGGGCAAAGCCAAGCACATATAATATGATCGTCATTATTTTACGAGCCTCTCGCTTATTTTAGAAACTTGTCTCTGGGAGCCATTCCGATGTCGAGCTTGAAAGCCAGCAGCGACTCGTTAAGGTCCTGAAGAAAGGATACAAGTGAAAAGATGAGCGCGCCCATCGAGCCGACGAAAAGCAGCCCGATCAGCCAGGCATCTTCCACTTTCAGCACGGCTGTTATGAAGAGCGCAATGATCAGCACGGCCGCCAGCAGGACGCTGATCGAAGCGGCTGTGATCGCCCGCCGCAGGTACTCGGCCCGGCGCGTAAGGATCTGCAGCTGCGCCTCAATGTGGACCTGGTCCTGCTCCGGGACTCCGGCCAGTTCACGCGCCAGAATGCGGCCGCGGTCAATGACACGTCCGAAACGGTTGGTCATGGAAAGGATCAACAAGCCGATGCCCGAGATGAGCACCACGGGGCCGATGGCGACTTGCAAAGTAGGGATGAGTTGACTGATCAGCATATCGTCAATTTTAGCGGGTAGTAGCGTTTCTGTCCTGCTTTTTAATCTCGCAGTAAATGTGGACGGGGATTCCATCCGGATCATGGACGATGAATGAGCGATGCCCCCATGGACGATCTTGTGGCGGTTCGAGTCGGCCTGCATCCGCTGGGGCGCCGAGGTCGAGAGCCGCCAGCCGTTTATGGAAGTCGTCCACGGCGGATACATTTTCAAAGCGCAGAGCCAGGTTGGTCGCAACCGGAGCCGGTCCCTCGTAGGTCTTGCCTGCAGCCGCGCCGTAGATTTCGATCACGGCCGTGCCTCCTGCGGACAGCAGTGCGCCCTTGCCGTCGGGACGGTCCCACCATTCGCCCGTGGGTGCCATGCCGAGCAGATCGCGGTAGAAATGAATGCTTTTTTCAAAATCGCGGGCGAAGAATGCGAAACGGAATTCGAGAGTTTCCATGGGTTCTTCTCTTTTATCAGCCATTATTGTTTCGACCTTTAACCGCGCGGGCGTTCTTTGCGATGATAGGACGATTGCAGGATTGGCAATCCCGCTTATCCAAAGGTTGCCAAAAGTTCGGCGGCTGCGTATGTCACATGCGGTTATTAAAGATGAGATTTATTTGTTTGTATAAGAGCCGTATTCGATGCAGTTTTTACCGCTCCTCTTGGCAGCGTACATCAACTGGTCGGACAGGTGGAGGGTGTCCTGGACACTGGACGGGGCGGCATTGCAGGTCAATACGCCCATGCTGAACGTTACCGGCCATTTTGCTGCAGCCATTTCATCGATCAGAGCCGTCTGTATGCGCGGTATCGCTTTTTGGGCCGCCGCTTCGTCCGTCTCGCCCATCAGGATCGCATCCTCATCGCCCCCCAACCTCGCTGCAATATCGGTGCCGCGTAATTGGCGGTTGATGCATTCTGCCACGCGCACGAGCAGCGCGTCGCCGGTTAAGTGACCGAAAGCATCGTTGACGGACTTGAAGTTATCCAGGTCTATGAAGACAACGCTGAAAATCCTCTGATATCTGTCGATCTTCTTCAATTCCATGCTTACCGCCTCATAAAATGACCGGCGGTTAAGGATGCCCGTCAGTGGGTCGGTACGGGATAGTTCGGTTTGGTGCTGGAGCACGATGCGGAATTCTGAGAGCAGGGTGGAATAGATCAGGAAAACGCCCAGGCGGATGGCTGTATTCCAGATGATCACGAAGGGACCGGAGACATGTTCTCCCGCCAGCAGGTTGCTGGCCTGCCATATAAGGGCGGCGAACATCGCGACGACCTGACCGGGCTTTATGCCTAGCGACCAGCTTGCCAATGAGATCGGCACCAGGTAGAAAAGTGAGATCGAAAGCTCGGCGCCTGTGAAATAATCGATGATCCCCAGCGCTAGAAGCAATAGGGTAATGATCCCCCACAGTGTTGTTTTTTTCTGTCTGTCGAGAAAGGTCAGAATTCTGATGGTCTGGGCCATTTTATTTCCTTAACTCCCCTTCAATCGTTCGCGGACTTCATAGTGCTGTGAACGTTCGTCGAAGTGTTTCAGCACGCTGCGTGCCTTGGCTGGTCCAACGGCGGCCTTATAATCCTGGCCGGCAAAGGCGCGCACGGATTCGAACGAGTCGAACCACAGGGTGGTGATAAATTCAACTTCCTTCCCCAGATCCCTGCGAAAGAGTTGAATTTCTTCGAAGCCTGGAATGGAGCGGCCCCGGATGCCGACAAAGATTTCGCTCTTCGGCAGCGTTTCATAAGCGTCGGCATTTTCAGGGGTTGTATACCCGTGCCATATGCGACTGATCATATTCCACCTCCTTATCGTTCAGGTTAATTCAAGCTTCTTCGCCTAAAATCTCTTTGACTCGTCCTACTTCTCCGCTTACCAGACGGACCTTGATGCCGTGCGGATGGGTCGCTGAACTGGTCAAAATGTCCTTGACGATGCCCTTGGTCAGTTTACCGGTAGGCTGGTCCTGCTTCAGGACGATCAGCACTGTCATTCCGGGTTTGATGTTGGTGCGGGTTTGTCCGTTCATAGGCTCTCTGCGCTCACTTGCATTACTCTCACTTTTGTGTCCGCTTGCCCTTTGTTCTTTGAGGGTCGCGTTGAAAAATCTTTTTCTAATTTAGTTTGTGTCAAGTGGATAATGGTTTATTTTTTCCCTTTGTGTTCCTTCGCGAAGCGTATCCTGTGGACCCTGTAAGGGTTGTGTTCGCTTGCCCTTCCTTCTTTGAGGGTTGTGGTAAAAAATCTTTTTCTAACTCATTGATTACATTGATTTCTAATTCAATAACCCTTTGCAAAAATGCAGGAACGCCTGTACATCGTTGAAGTTCGTCACCATGCCCACCGAGATCCGCACCGCTCCGCTGTTCTTGCCGTCGATACACAGGCGGAAATCGTTGAGTGATAAACGGTCCTCATGTCCGGGACTTGTGAAACACACATCCAGTTCCACGCGCGAGATGCCGAGTGCGATTTCCCCCGCGCCGGGGTTGCAGAAACATCCGGTCCGCAGGGAGATGTTGTCCTGGCCGGCTTTACCCTCGATGGAGCGATGGTCGATGGCCTGGCCGTGCTTGTCGAAGAAGTTGATGGTTACCGCGCCGCCGCGTTCTTTCACCGTGGTGGGCCCATAGATGCGCGCCAGCGGCTCGCCGGTGCTGTGTTTCATCTGGGTCAGGTTGTCCAACAGCCAGCCGGTCAGGCATTTCACGCGCTCATGGATCGCTTCGTAGCCGATGGACTCGATGTATTTGAGGCCGATCTCGACCGCCGGGATATCCAGGTAATCGGGCGTGCCGTCTTCGAAGGCGGTGTGGCCGTCGGCTAGGTAATACTTGTCGCCTTGCACCGATGCGACCGTGATCGTTCCTCCCGCGAACCACGGACGATGTAGTTTTGCCAGGGCTTCCTTGCGTACGATCAGGGCCCCGATGCCGGTCGGATAACCGAAGATCTTGTAGAACGAAAGCGGCACGAAATCGGGTTTGACTTTGCCCAGGTCGAGATAATTGGTAGGTGCGAAAGCCGCCGCGTCGAGCAGGACGTCCCAGCCAGCGGCGTGTGCCCTCTCGATCCATTCGAGCGGATGTTGTACCGACGAGAAGTTGGATTGGGCAGGATAAGCGAACAGGTTGTGTTGCCCTTTTTCACACTTCGCCAGATATTCGTCCAGGGCAGCTGTGTCGACCCGCATATCGGGCAGTCCGACCGGTATGTACGTCACCTGTGCGCCGCGGGCGTGGGCAAATTCCCTGATCCCGTTGACCGAATTGTGGTTATCGAATGTGAGCAGATAGTGTCCGCCTTTCGCGAACGGATACGACTCGCCCACCAGCTTTAAGGCTCCGCTCGCATTGGCGGTAAACACCACATCGTACTCGGCCGGGTCGGCATTGAAGAACTTCAGTATATATGCGCGCGCATGCTCTACAAGTTGGGTGGCGGCCTGTGAAGTGGGATTGGAGGAGTGTGGGTTTCCGAAAACGTGCTGGCTCAACAGCTCAAGATGCTGGCGCACTTGTGTCTCGGCGTATAATCCGCCGCCCGTGTAATCCAGGTAAATGTGTTCCGCTGCATCCAGGCGGGCATATTCCGTGGCGCGCAGGTCGTCCAGTTTATAAGTGCTGGTATAGGATGGATAAGCTTGCAGGAATGTCGTGAAGTCAGGTTCTGTCATGCTGCAATACCTGGTCTAATTTAACCACAGATATTTAAAATTTTGTAACCACTCACAGCCTCGTTCCTGGTTCGGATTCGTTCTCCCTCCCCTTTAGGGGATCGCGGAGCACAGCGTCCCCGTTCTTGCTCCTAGGGGATCCCGTAGCGGATCGAAGATGCCGAGTGTATTTCTCGGTACGAAGGGAGGTCGGGGTGGGGTCGAGAGTAGATACTGTAATTTTGCCTCAGGGTATCTCATTGCCCTCCTTATTCACCTTTCCCGTTGTATTTTTTCAGCACCATGCGCGTCTCGGTCCGTTTCACCCCCATCACCGTTCGGATCTCTTCGATCAGGTTGTTCAGCGCCATCACATTCTCCACGTTCACAAAGGCATTGATGTCGTAATCGCCCGTCAGCTCGTACACGTATTTCACGTTTTTGAGTCCGCGCAGCCGGCGCACCACCGACGTGGTGTACACGTGTGACTCCACTTCCAGCATCACCATCGCGCTGATATCGTGCGGGATCACGTCGATTTCCCGCCCGGTCACGCGTTCGGCGATCTCGATGATGTCCGTGTCGAACAGCTGCTTGCGTTCGTCGCCCAGGTTTTTGATGCGTGTGACGATCACCTCCAGCTCCGCCGCGCTGACCTCGATGCCGTATTCTTCGAGCCGGGCCGACACCGCGCTCTTGCCGGTGTATTTATCGATCACGATCTTGCGCTCCCGCCCCAGGATCGCCGGGTCGAACGGTCCATAGGTCCGCGGGTCCTTGAGCACTCCGTTGCTGTGGACACCGCTCTTGTGTGTAAAGGCGTTTTGTCCGGTGATGGGCTTGTTGGGAGCCATGAAAAATCCGGATACCTTCTCGAGATAGGCTGAAAGATCCATCAGGGGCTGAATGTTGTACTTCCGGTCTTCCTCCAGGTTATGAAAGGCGACGATGGTTTCCGCCAGATCGGGGATCCCCGTCCGCTCCCCCATGCCGTTCACTGTGGTATGGATGCAGTCCGCGCCTCCGCGGATGCCCGCCATCGCGTTCGCCAGTGCCAGGCCGTAATCGTCATGACAGTGCAGGTCTATTTTGCAATCCGATAACCGCTCGCGCAGTGCGCACACCCGCTCGTGCATGCTGTGCGGTTGCATGATGCCCAGTGTGTCTGCGAAACTGATGCGGTCGGCCCCGGCCTCGATGGCCGCATTGCATACCTTCACCAGGAATTCGAAATCGGTGCGGGTCGCATCCTCCGGTGTATAGCGCACCTTCAGACCCAGGCTGCGGGCATAGGCAATGTGATCGCAGATGATCTCGATCGCCTGTTCCTGTGTTTTATGCAGTTTGGCATCCAGGTGGATTTTCGAGGTGGCGTAAAAGATGGCGATCCTGTCCGCCCCGCAGTCTTTCGCCTTATCGATTCCGGCCCGCGCCGCGATCGAGTGAGCCACGATCTCCGCTTTGAGTCCCGGCCCGGCTATTCTCTGTATGGCCTTGGCTACGCTCGGCGATACGGACGGGTCGCCTGCTTCGATCATGTCCACACCCACATGGTCGAGCATCCGTGCAATTTCGACCTTTTCATCGATCGAAAAGTTGACATAAGGCGTTTGTTCGCCTTCGCGCAGTGTGGTATCCAGTATTTCGACCATGCATGATCTCCTTTTTATAAATAAAAAAACGCGCTTTCCGATAGCGGAGAGCGCGTTGGTTATGCTAAATAGACGTGTAGCGTCAGCTCATGTCTTTCTGATTAACCAGCGCAGGCCCACGATTCCGGCTATCGAACATTCGGATGTGGGCAGGCGCTTGGCGTTGGCCTCAAAAACAAATTCGGGATTCATCTTGCACATATTGGGCCGGTTTATACCCTTATAGTTGTCAATTGTCAATAAATCCTGCCTTAAATTTTTTGGATTCAATACATATTTTCCTCCCCCAAATCAAGGCGTATACCATCTCTCCGAACACCCGTATACCATCTGCCCAGTCCATACAAACTAACAAAATAATTATTATTGATTTGCCTGCACTGCGTTTTTTCGGTGGGGGATCGCGAAGCACCGCGAAGCGTGCCGAAGGTCCCCGGAGTTTGCGGAGGGGAAAGGACGGAGCGGGTCTCTCCTGCTTTTCATTTCCACATATGTGTAGAATCATTTGTTCTTGCGGGCAAAGTCGAAGATCCCAAACTGCAGGGCGAAGCAATCTCGCTCTTCATTTCACGTAAATGAGGAATCGTTTGTTCATACGGACAAAATCGAATATCCCCCTAGATGTGACCTTTGTGCTATTTCTATTTATGACATTAAAGATATAATAAATCTGATTTACTGATACAAACCTGAGGAGATAATTATGGAAGTAAGAAAGCCAGTTCTTTTTTCCCTGATATTTAGTTCACTTTTATTTGTTGCCTCGGCCTGTAATATTCCGGCCAATTCATCGACCCAAACTTCCAGCGACCCGGTCCAGGTGACGACGGCACCCCCCACCTCTGTACCTGATCCGAAACAACAAGGAGTTGCCCCGGTCAGTCTGCCTCAGAAACGCTCTGACGACGCCAGTGACATCAATTCTTCCGTCGATGCTAGGAAAAAGACGGTGCCCGGTGGCGATCAATTTGTAAACAACCTCTTCGAACGCCCCTTC
>Ga0182011_10005277_pt1 | contig 10193 bp, 11 predicted proteins | sample 711E1DmetaG_FD_120481 | JGI IMG/M metagenome (GOLD analysis project Ga0182011, IMG submission 120481) | Permafrost microbial communities from Stordalen Mire, Sweden - 711E1D metaG | ecosystem: Environmental > Terrestrial > Soil > Wetlands > Permafrost | place: Sweden: Stordalen | collected...
AATACCAGCTTCCTTCATATTCTTCGGTATTATTTTTTCTCCCGGTCTTTGGGATGAACCGGTTATCGATATCTTCAATGAACCCGATAATACGCATTTTTATGTTAATGACATGGCGGCTACAGAGTTCGATGAGCACAAAATCGTTGAGTTCATCAACGGGATCGTCCAGGACCGTTCGCATCCGATGACGTGCAAGTACCAGAAGAGAGGCACAACACACCCGCGGAAAGGATCGCCCCCTCCACGACAGGATTCGTATACCCGTATCGGGGATCCCTGCAGTGTTTTTCAGATACTGTTCACCTAACTGGAAAAAATGGGTTGTCTTCTTTTAAGAGCTCAATCGCAGCTACCCCCAAGATCAACGCTCATATCGGTCGCCATCCGGGAGTATCGTTTCGGGTTTTCATCAAACTTCATCTTGCACCAGTTACAGCAGAAATAATATTTCTGGTTTCTGTAGGTGCTGGTGAATTTTACATCGTCTTCATCAACGATCATGAGACAGACAGGGTCGGTTGCCATGGATATCGCCTTGTTCCTGTACTAGGATCGTACCTGTTCTCTTAAGTTTTATCGCCTTTATCCCACAGCGTCCACAACTCAGAAGTACTAGAGAGGTGGAGCCAAGGTCTCCTCCTGGTAATGCTTGATGAGGTGGGCTATATATAAACGAGGTACGGGAAGAACAGACGCTCCAAGAACCATCGCACCATGCCGGTTATGGTACCGAAATATCCTCGATAACCACGGAGGTGTAAGGGACAATGTCAAGAAATACATCGAATCCGGTGCTCACGGCAGAAAGAAGAGCGACGCCCACAAGGCAGCGGTCATCGGGAATATGATCGGCGGCCCGTTCAAGGACACCGCACGCCCGTTGCTCCACGTGCTCATCAAGCTCCTTGCTACGCTCACGCTCGTGCTGGCATCGCTCTTCATTTAATAAAATCCTTTTTTGTTTCACGATCAGGAATTCGGGGTTTCTAAAAAAGGATCCCGTGATGTGACAGTCATTTATCGTCAGACGCCAGAATATCACCCATGGATATGCAGGAGCATTTTCTCATCATCAGCGCGGGTGACAGTATCCATAAAACCTATCCTTCGGTTCTGGAGGGACTCCGGACCATTACGCACACAATCGTCTTTGCTGAGAAAGAGATCTATACCAATTCGGCCCGTGATGATACCCGGAAAAGAATGTGGAAGTATGCCATTCGCAACGCCGTTGATGAGGTAAATGCCATCTCCATCTCCCATAATATTTCCTGTGCGCTGATCACGATCGATGCGGCAACGTTTGATGCAATCCGCGACCCCGTTCTCGGGATATTCAGTGATCATCCCGGTGCCCGGTACTCGTTCGATATCTCCGCCGGACCAAAACGGCTCTCGCTGGGACTGTTTTCGATGTCGCTCTGGGTGGAAGGCGACACCTATTATGCATTCGGGAACTCAAAGGCACGGCGGGTGCCGGTCCCGACACTTCCCACAAAATACCTGCCGACAAATCCGCATTATCTCGTGATCCTTACCATTCTCTTCCGAGGACAGGAGCACGGCAAGAAAACAAGTACCCTGGTACCGGAAGCAACGCTGTATAATGAGACGAAGGCCTGGCAGATCCCGGTCCGCAATGCAGATGAAGGTCCGGCCGGACATGAGCTTCTCCCGGAGGAATTCGCCCGTCTGGTATCAGCACTGGTCGGCTGGAACCTTATCCGGGAGGAACCCGATCCGGCGGGTGGACCAGAAAAGCTCTACAGCATCACTCCGGATGGCGAGCTGGCACTCATCGTCTATTCCGCCCGCATGAAAAAGCGGGGTGTTGCAGGCGCCCCCGGCCCCACGTAATTCTCGGAAGGCCCCGGTGAAAGGATTACGGGGGCATATCAATAAAATACGGTCATTACAGGCAAGATTATAAAAAAAGTGCTCTGGAGAAAACGTTTTTTCACATGATATGGTGCCCCCCTCTTTCGTCACCAATCCCCGTTGGGGGATGGGGCGCAGTACGATGTCGCGAGTCGGTTATAGAGAATACATCGTCATCGCAACGGAGAATCCCACAGTGGCGGGGGTTACACCCCGAGAGCGTCAGAAGTTTCCGAATGAGTTCTCCAGAGCATAAAAAAAGTGATTACTATTCTTTGAGGTTTTGCTCATCCTCTGCAATCCATTTCCTCAGTTTCCGGACGCCTTCTTCGATATCGTTGATCCGGGTTTCGGTTTCTGCGAGCTGGATCTTTGCCTTTTCTTCTTTCTCCGGATCATTGCAGGTGGCGAGGAAGGTACGGATATTATTCCTCCCGATCTGAAAATTCTCGAGCGCCCCCGCAGCTTTTTTGTACCGTTGATAGTTAACCTCAAGATTATTCCGGGCACGGAATTTTGTTCCCGTCTGCTGTTTCGGCTTTACCGCATTTATCAAATCCCATGCCGCATCGTGGGTTTTACGGATCTTTTGGATTTTATCAAAACAGGCTTTCTTGTGTTTTGCGATCATCGCGTGCTTGTATCTCCCGAGCGTGTCACCGGCATTTTTGAGCGCCTGCCCGCGGTCCACCAGTTCGTAGATCTCCGGGGCCCGCGCACCGGGAGGAATATGTGCCAGATCCGCGAACTTCATGATTTCATTGAAATGCTGCTGCGACAGGGACGCCAATGTCCCGTAATCGGTCTTCTGCTTCTCTTTTACTTCCCGGCAAAGGTCATTGAACTGTTTCCAGAGCAGGTCCCGGTCACTCTTTGCAAGGGGTTTGAGCTCTGTGAATAACGCGGTGATCTGTTTTGCCCGGTTCCAGAAATCCTGATATTTGGTTATGATCGGGCGGTTTTCCCGGATTTGGATCGTCAATGGCACCAAATTTTTGATCTCACGGTCCAAGTGTTCTGCATTGGTATGTGCATTCTTGAGCCAGGGATCATCTTCAGGTTTCATAAAAAATCCGGTGGTTGTTGGTCAATGGATAATTATGTCTGTATCTGCCCGTGTGGCAATAAAAGAGTATCCGCTTCCTTGGGCTGGATTTTCCCTAGTGGCGGGAGACCGTTTATCGTACTTGGGGACCGTGTTTGCCGGAAACGCCGACCTTAAAAAAACTCTTCTTTATCCAGAGAAAGATAACGGAACCGGTCAAATCCCCTACCGGCGAATTCAGCAACGGGGTCGCGATCATCACATGAGGCCGGGATTTACCAGGAACGATGGTGGTAAGCTTCCCAGTTCCAAAACGTTAAATCGGTTCCTACAAGAGGTACAGTATTCATGTCCCCGACCGTTCGTGAAGACTGCCCCTGCCCCAAGACAACGTGCAAACGGCACACGCTCTGTGACGAGTGCGAAGCTGCACATACCCCAAAAGGGGGACTGCCATACTGCCGGCGACCGAAGATTTCCCTGTGGGGACGGATTCGGAAACTTTTCAGGTCGGGAAAATAACCGATTTCTTAAGACTAGAATAGAATGCCCAAAAGGTTAAGGAGAGAAAGGTGATCTATCGCTACCGGTCGGAACCCTGCTGGCAGCGATTGGGCTGAACACCTGAACATAAAAAGGGGTTATGTGGTCTTCTATACCCACCAGCCGGGCGGGAAACCGGCTTCAGGCCTGTAGCCTCCGGATTCGTAATTTACTGCCAAATGACTTCAAGCGGTTTCCGGCGCGGGATCCCGTAGATCTTGTACTGCGGGTTGCCGAACATCATCGCATACGCACTCTTCCGCCCAGCAGGGATGCCGAGTTCCTTCTGGAGCGGCACATAGGACGTTGCCGCCATGGCGACAAAGCCGGCCCAGCAGGTGCCAATACCGAATGCCGGCGCTGCAACATCGAAATGTGTGAGTGCGATGATAGCATCGGTCTGTGCCATCGGGTTGCCTTCCGGTATAGTAGCAACAACCAGGTGGGGGGCACCGCGGCAGATGACATCGCTGCCCCTCTCCCAGGCCCCGATCAGGATCGGTATGTAACCACTCATCGTATGATCCGAGTTGATGAGTGTCTTCATCCACTCGATGGTCAGCCCGGCAATATTCTGTACCTTCTTCGGGTCGTGGATAACAATCCACCCCACCGGCTGCCCGTTCCCTGCCGATGCAGCGTACCGGGCGATGTCAAGGAGTTCGAGGATCCTTTCTTTAGGCACAGGATCCTTCGTGAAGCGCCGCACAGATCGCCGTTTCCTCAGGTAATATCCCATTGCATCAGGTTCAATAATCCCGGCCCCGGCCGGCAGGGGTACCTTCTCGTCCAGGCGGTCATTCAGGAGGAGCGCCTGCGATGGGCAGAATACCTCACAATGCCCGCAGTGGATGCATATGCCGGCTTTTGCATCCGGTATTTTTGGCAGGGTGTTTTCATCAGCGGGGTCGATGAGCCCCATTGTACAGGCATTAGAGCAGATCCCGCACCGGGTGCAGAGATCCTGGTCAACAAGTATTATGGTCATTTTTCACGATCCTTTCCGGGTACTTTTCTGTAACTGCTGTATCAGATTCTTTCCGGATGCCCCCTCTCTTCTTTATCTCCCAATCCCGCTCACCTTGAATCATGGACCCGGTCATTGCAGGGATACGGCAGGAACTGATGGAGCACGCCGATCCCGGAATACAGAAGACATCAAAACGGTTTTTCAAGGAGGATGTCGTGTGTTACGGCATGAAATCCGCAACCGTAATCGCTATTGCGAAGAGGTACTGGAAAGAGGTAAAGGGGCAGTCAAAGCCGGAGATATTTGCCCTATGTGAGGAGCTCTACACGTCTGGTTACATGGAGGAGTCATTCATCGTCTCGAACTGGGCCCATGCCCTCTCAGGGAGGTACGAGAGGGAGGACCTTATGGTTTTCCGGCGCTGGATCGATAAGTACATCACCAACTGGGCATCCTGTGACGGGTTCTGCAACCATACGATGGGCGCCTTCATCGGACAATACCCGGAATACACCGATGAACTGAAACGCTGGACGCAATCGGAGAACCGCTGGATGCGCAGGGCGGCGGCTGTTTCACTTATCGTCCCTGCAAAGCAGGGGGGGTTCCTCAAAGAGTCTATTGAAATTGCTGACCTGCTGCTTACTGATAGCGATGATATGGTCCAGAAAGGCTATGGCTGGCTCCTCAAGGAGGCCAGCCGGAAGCATAACAGTGAGGTCTTCTCATTCGTGATGAAAAACAAGAGGCGGATGCCCCGGACGGCGCTGCGGTATGCGATCGAGCTGATGCCGAAAGATCTCAAGGCTGAGGCGATGGTGAAGGACTGGTAATTTCCTTTAAATACCATAGGTTGTTCACTCTCGCATTGCCCTTCATAACTGCGAAAAACATCGCAATCAACGCCATATATAATTGAACTGTCATGTAATGCTTATCATGGCACCAAAAACCATCGGTCTGTGTACAATTACGGTACTCGCCATTCTCCTCATTTTTTTCGCTGGGTGCACCGGGACGGCTCCGGTACAGCCTGTATCCCCAACGGTTGAAAAAACACCAGTCGGACAAACACCAACACCGGTTATTATAACGGATGCAGGCAGTACCAAGGCTGTTGCGGATGCCAACAACCGGTTTGCGTTCGACCTTTATTCCCACTTGGCGAAAGACAAGGAATATACCGGCAGCAACATCTTCTTCTCACCCTTCTCTCTCTCATCGGCACTTGCCATAACCTATGAGGGAGCACGGGGGAAGACTGCAGACGAGATCCAATCCGTGCTTTATTTCCCTGAAAACGATTCCTCGCGCAGGGGGGGGTTTTCAGATCTGAATGCCGGTATCAACAATGGCGATTCCAGCTATTCACTGCGCACGGCCAATGCCCTGTGGGCCGAGAAGACCTATCCATTCCTTACAGAATATGTCAGTACCTCGGAACGCTTCTATGGCGCAAAGATTACAAATCTAGATTTCAAAGGTCACCCGGAGGACTCCCGGATTACGATCAATTCCTGGGTGGAGAACAATACGGAGGATCGGATCAAGGATTTGATCCCGGCCGGCGTCATCGGCCCGCTGACCCGGCTTGTCATCACGAACGCGATCTATTTCAAGGGAGACTGGGTGGAGCAGTTCGATAAAAACCAGACCATTGACGCTGAGTTCAGGATGGCACCGGGAAAAACGGTGAAGATCCCCATGATGCAGCGGACGGACGAGGATGCGGAATACCTGTACGCAGAAAACAATGATCTCCAGATGCTCTCGATGCCCTATGAAAACACCACCGGTAAGAAGCTCTTGATGGTCGTCTTACTTCCCAAGGCAGACAACCTCACGACAACGGAAGCTTCCCTGAGCGTCGACACACTCTCTGGGCTGCAACAATCGGCAACATCCCGGCGCGTAATGGTGTACTTCCCGAAGTTTACTCTCAAAACCAAATATTCCCTTCCTGACACGCTGGGAGCAATGGGAATGCCAACGGCATTTACTGACAATGCAGACTTTTCTGGCATGGATGGGACAAAAAACCTTCTTATCAGTGACGTGATCCACCAGACATTCGTTGATGTAAACGAGGAAGGGACTGAGGCTGCAGCCGCGACAGCGGTCGTAATGAGACCGGCTGCTGCCCATGCAAATCCGGAGCCTGTGCCGGTATTCAGGGCAGACCACCCCTTCATATTCCTTATCCAAGACGACGAGACCGGCGCGATCCTGTTCATGGGACGCGTCATCAATCCGACAGGCGCTCAATAAATACCGGATCGGATTTTCCATCCTTTAACTCTTTTTTCGTTATATTATTCAGCAGGTGTCCCCGGTTTTATTTCCGGATGACAAAATCATCAATATTGTTGAAATACCAGCAGAACGACGACCGTGGTATAGTTAGGTTTACCTCTGCTATCGTTCCCGTTGATTCTGTGGAAGTGGCACAAGAAAGAGAATCACCAGACGAGGCAGGTCAGGAAGTGCCCGGGTACGCTCTGGTCCTCATCCTGCTTCTTCATAATACCATCATCAACTTGCGGCACCGCAGAGTATCGGATCGATCCGTGATGCTTTCATTCGATATACTGACGCCTCTTCCAAGCGGCCAAGACGGGCTAGGCAGTTACCCAGTTCCCGGTAGGCTTTCGAAAAGCCTGGCGCGATAAAAACCGCCTGCCTGAGATAGACCAGTGCAATGTCCTCTTTCTGCTGGTCTACCATCTCCAACCCCCGACGGTACAGATATTGTGCTTCCAGAGGTATGGTTGTGTTATGGTATGGTTTCATGGTAATTCCCTCCCATTCATTCCTTTTTTTGTGACATGCAATTTATCCCCGCGGCTTTTGCTGCGTGAGCGCTTCTTCGGCAATGATCCGTATCATGCAGCTGGCGCACCGGTCCGGCTGTGAACGGGACACTATGGCCTGCTGCGAATGGATCATATCCATGGCCTGGGCAGATATAGTGCGGAGGTCCCGGTCACGATCCACCAGCAGCGGTTTTAAGTATTCAGCCGCCCGGGGATCCCCGGCCCTCCCGAGCATATCGATCGCAAGGATCCGGACCCACTTATCGTTCTCTTCAAGACCGCTGATGAGGTAGTCAACCAAGGGTTTCCTGAACCGGGTCACTGCTGATACCGAGGATAATCGGACACCCGCATCCCCTCCCGTCGTTTTTCCTGTATCGCTGTCCATGTGTCAGACCCGCCTCCTATGGGGATTACCCGTCCATGGGCACCTGAATATATTCAAAATTTGCACACCGGGTCTGCCGCACAGGAGTGCAATGAGGATGCGCACATGGGTCTGCCTTGCATATCCATCAACCGGGAAACGGAGGGGGTGAAAATTGTGTTTATCAGGTGTTTTCTGTTTCAAGAGATTTGATATACGGGCCGGGTTTTTACGTTGTTTCATCCCGGTTCAAATATTGACAAACCAGTATATTTACTACACATACCGCCCAAGGAGTTACTATGGGCATACTCGACCAGGAGAAAGTCGATAAGATCAAACGGGTCCTCAAGTGGCACCAGCGGGGCATAACCATCTCGGATCTGGCTTCCGAGATGAAGATAAACCGAAACCTCGTGGCCAAGTATCTCGACATGCTCCTGATCGCAGGCCAGGTAGAAATGCAGGTGATCGGTGCTGCCAAGGTCTTCTTCCTCTCACGAAGGGTTCCGATCTCTGCGCTTTTAGAGTTTTCATCCGATCTGGTGATCGTGTTTGACAGTGACCAGCGGATTCTCCAGGTCAACGAACAAGTCCCCCTCCTGCTGGAGACGGGAAAAGAGGTACTCATCGGAAAAACTATACACGAGCTTGAAAACCCGTTCATCCGCGCCCTTCGGTCAGGCTGGGTTGCACGGGGCCCCCGGGAAAAAGGTGAATCGGAATCTGATGTCGACTGTATCATCCGGGGCGAGGAGTGCCATTTCCGCGCAAAGATGGTACCCACGGCATTTGAGGACGGGAGCGATGGGCTCACCTTCATTGTAGAAGATATCACCTCCCGGAAAAAATACGAGGAGAGGCTCCGGATCAGCGAGACCCGGTACCGGGGACTCGTCCAGTCATCCGGTGAAGCGATTATCGGGAATGATCCTGACGGGAATATCCTCGGTTGGAATCCCGCGGCAGAGCGGCTCTGCAGGTACCGGGAGGAGGAGATCCTCGGCAAACCAATGAGCCTTCTCGTTCCTGCAGGATGCGAGGAAGATCTCTCAGGTATCCTGAAACGGGTTCATCAGGGTGAAAGTATCCGCCGCCATGAGATGAAGATGATGAGAAAAGACGGTGCGGTTCTCGATGTCCTTATCACTATTTCACCGATACTCGGGGAAAATGGGACAATTACCGGCGCTTCTTCAATCGCAAGGGATATCACGGGTGAGAAGATGGAACAGTACCTCCGTGAGCATGAAGACCAGTACCGAACCCTTGTTGAAGACCTGAATGTCGGGATTTACCGGAGCACCGGCGATCCCCGCGGCAGGTTTGTCTGGGGAAATACCGCCCTTTTAAATATTCTGGGATACACCACCATCTCGGACCTGCAGAACATCCCGGTAATCGATGTTTTTTCAGATCCGGCTGCGCGACTTGGGCTTCTTGATGAACTGCGGAAAAAGCAGTTCGTAAAAAACCGGATACTTCATCTTAGGAAGCCTGATGGAACCCCGATAAGTGTGAGTGTGACTGCCCTTGCGGAGTTCGATGAAAACAAAAACGTGGTATTCATCAACGGTATTGTACAGGATATCACCCAATTCACGAATCTCAACACCGGATCTCCGGACCGGTCCCGATAACAGGAAACTTTCTTCTCCGGGAACTGTAACCAGTTTTCACCATCTATTTTCCATATTGCTGGTTTTTATAGATTCCCGGTACATAGATTGCCATAAGCAGCACCCGTCAGTCACGTTCTCCCGGCAAAAAGGTTTTTTCTTAGATTAAATGCCCAGACCCATTAAAAATCGTTCATGGAGGCGGGTATCTCCTCCAAGTTCCGGGTGAAATGCGAATGCCATATGCCGGCCGCACTCAACAGCAACAATGCCCCGGGGGATCCGAGAGATTACTTTTACCCCGATCCCGGTTGTGGTTACCAGCGGTGCACGGATGAAAACCGCATGGAATGCACCCCCGTCCAGTCCTTCAATGGCAATATCCGCTTCGAACGATTCCTTCTGCCGCCCGAATGCATTCCGGTCAACGGTCATTTTAATCAGTCCTAGTGGGTGGACACGGGGATCGTCAACATGGGTTGCCATCAGCACCATGCCGGCGCAAGTGGCAAAGATGCCTCCGGGGAAGGTACGTATCGGTTCGAAAAGATCGTTTTTATCAATGAGCCGGGAGATGGTGGTCGACTCACCGCCGGGAATGGCAAGGGCATTGCACTCCGCAAGGTCCGCAGGGCTCCTGACTTCAAAAACCTCGGACGAGGGCCCATGCCCCATCCGTTCAAGCGCAAGGAGGAGGGCGTCGATGTGTTCACGGACGTTCCCCTGCAGTGCAAGTACGCCGATCCTAGCGTCCACGGGTCTGCAGCACCTCGTCGTCCCTGAGGGTGTGGACATCGAGTCCGGGCATGGCGTCGCCGAGGCCAGTACTTACTTTGGCAATAACCTTTGGGTCATTGAAATGGTTGACCGCTTCTACGATCGCCTTTGCCATGCGCTCGGGGCTTGAGGACTTGAATATCCCTGACCCGACAAAGACACCATCGGCGCCGAGCTG
>Ga0182011_10005279_pt1 | contig 10190 bp, 7 predicted proteins | sample 711E1DmetaG_FD_120481 | JGI IMG/M metagenome (GOLD analysis project Ga0182011, IMG submission 120481) | Permafrost microbial communities from Stordalen Mire, Sweden - 711E1D metaG | ecosystem: Environmental > Terrestrial > Soil > Wetlands > Permafrost | place: Sweden: Stordalen | collected...
GGTCGCCTGCGGCAATCCCAGCAGAAAATCCGCCAGCGCCGAGCCGGTCGTCGTGGGCGCGGCGGGAGATTCGGTGAATCTGCCGCTGAAGGTAAAGCTGCCGGTCGAGCCCCCGTTCGAGCTTGACCCGCCCAGGAAATCCCGGTGAACGCGGCGATAGTCTCCGCCGAAACGGAAGTTGTGCTTGTTGTGAATCCAGCTGAGTGTCTCGGTAAGGGAGATGGTCTGCGAGAGCGAGAAGCTCGGTTGCGCTTCGCTGAGTCCGGCGATCGATCCCACCTGGACGCTGGGCAGGCCGTAGTTCAGCGGGCTGGCATTGAGCGCTGCGCCGCCGGGCCCCAGAATGCCGAGCTGGGTGGCAACGTCCGTCGTGTTGGTAAAGAAGTTCGTCCGTTGGCTGGTGCTGCGGTTCCAGTTGGCGTTGAAGATATTGGTGATCCTGCGGTAACCCACCGTGTAGCCGGCCTGCACCGAATTCGCGTTCGTCGAGCTCTTGCCGCCCAACTGCGGAAAGATGTTCACGTTGTCTTGCGCCGAATCGCTCCAGTTGTAGTTGAAGCTGATGCTCTGCCGCAGCCTCTGATTCTGGTTCCTGCGCCCGCCTCCGCCGCCGAATCCTCCGCGCCCACCCGTAAGGGTTGCGTTCTTGCCCAGGCTCCTCATGTAGCGCACACCGGCCTCTGTCGCGTTCGATTGCGCGGTGGTCAGTTGGTGATAGTTGTAGCTGTTGTTCGCATTCCCGCTCAGATTCGGCTCGGGGTAGTACTTGAGCAGCGCCGCGGCCTGCGCGGCGATGCGCGCTGAAGGAATCACGTTCGCGATTCCATTGGATATAAACTGCTGAAACGACGTGGGGTCGTAAATCGCCGGCTCTCCGGCAGCTGAAAAGTATCCCGCCCGCTGGGCATCCGTGGGGACGGTGGCGTACTCGTTCAGTGGATTTGAGCTGCGCGTCCCTGAAAGCGTCAGAAAAACCATCTCTTTCCCGCTCGGCTTGGTCAGATGCGGAATGTAGGGCGCGCTCATGAAGGTGATGCCAAAGCGGTTGGTTCCCGAAGCTGGCTGCACCTGTGGCTGGCCAGTCACCGAAAACGGCTCAGCATTCAACGCGGAGTTGCTCCCAATCCAGAAGAAAGCCCCATGCGGCTGTGCGGGGTTGAAGCCGCGGAAGTTGCCTCGACCTCCGTCGCGTACCCCCCCGCCAAATCCTCCGCCGCCTAACCCGCCCAGCCCTTCCATCAGCCCGCCACCGAAGAGACCGCCGGCGATCCCGCCGAAATTCCCGCCGCCTGGCCCTCCCGGCAATACGCCTTGGGCGCGCAGGGACTCGATCGCATCCCGCACCCGGTCCATATCGATGCCGGCCAGCGGGCTCACCTGGCCCGACTGGCCGCTGATGGCCACCGAATCCCCGCTGAACTCCGAGTTGCCCGCAATGGAGGGCAGAGCCGCACCTGCCGTTTCCGCCGATCCGGGCTGGCTGGCCTGCGTCTCGGCGTCGCCGGTCAGCGCGCTCATCAGGCTCAGGTTCTGCGCGCCGTTGCCGGTGAGTTGCCGGATCGCCGACTGGATGACTTGCTGACTCGCCGGCTCGCCGGCCTGCCTCTGCTCCTGCGCAGCGGCTCGCGAGGCCAGCATCAGGTCAAAACTCACCGTCTGGTCATGGCTGGTTGCGTTCAGCAGCGCCTCCTGCGATCCGGGAGCAAAGGCCGCGAACTGCGTCCGGAGCACGTAGCGGCCATTCTGCGGAATGGTCAGCGACCAGGCGCCGTCAATGTCCGAAGTCGTTTGGAAGCGCTTGCCGGTCAGCGTGTTCTGGGCGGTCACCGTTACGCCGGGCAGGGGCGTAGTGCCGCTCCTGACAACCCCGTGCAACCTGCCGCCGGTTAGGGCCTGAGCCGATGAGGCCTGCGGAGCCGGAGTCGCGGCGATGGCGCTGGAGACCGCGAAGGGCGTGCCGGCCTGCGCCGGGTTCTGAACGGGCGTCTGCGCGCAGGCGGCAAAGCCGCCAGCCACAAAGATCCCCAGCGCAACTGTCCACCCCAGCTCTGTTTGCCGCATCGGCTCTCCCGGTCATTTCGTGCCCGTACTCTGTCAGACGCTTCCCATGCCGCGAAGGTTTAGGGCGATTGGAGTCCCCACTCCGCATAGCCTACAAGGCCGCTCCTCGGAAGCTCCGGCGGAATTGACAAAAAACTTCAGAACGCCGCGTTCTTCCCCGCCCGGCGATCATCTATATCATCGAGGTCCTTCCATGAAGAAATTCCGCATCCTCCTCTTTACAGTTCCAGTGCTGCTGGTCGCGTTTGCCGCAACGGCCCGCGCCCAGCAGGCGGTCACCTTCCCTAGCGGCGACTCGACCGCCCAGGCGCTGCTTTATCTGCCCCAGGGCCCCGGTCCCCATCCGGCCTTAATCGTGATTCATGAGTGGTGGGGACTGAACGACTGGATCAAACAGGAGGCGGCCGGCTATGCGGCCAAAGGCTACGTGACGCTGGCCGTCGATCTCTATCGCGGCCAGGTGGCAACCACCCCCGATCTCGCCCACGAGCTCTCGCGCGGCCTGCCCCAGGACCAGGGTGTGCGCGATCTGACCGCGGCGGTCGAGTGGCTCGAAGATCGCAAGGACGTGAAACGCGACCGGATCGGCGCGGTGGGCTGGTGCATGGGCGGCGGCTACGCTCTGCAACTGGCCATCGCCTCGCCCGCGCTCCGCGCCGTGGCCGTCAACTACGGTTCATTGGCAACCGACAAGGGTGCCCTGGCCCGGATTCACGCCGCCGTGCTGGGCACTTCGGCGGCCAGGACCACGGCATTCCGCCGGATGCGGTTCACGCCTTCGTGGCGGCGATGCAGTCGCTGGGCAAGCCCGTCGACGCCAAAATCTATCCCCAGGCCGGCCACGCCTTTGAGAACCCTGCCAACCAGAGCGGCTACCGCCCGGATGATGCCGCCGACGCGCTGGCCCGCATCGACCGCTTCTTCGCCGAGAAGCTGGGGCGCTGACTCCGTGGCGAGACGCCGGTCCATCCTCGGTAGCCCCCGTTACCGAGAGGGCGTGACAAATGTGCTTGCATTCGCGAGCCGCGCATGTTAACTCTTATATCAATATCATTCTGATTGCTACCAAGCCAGTAAACCTCGGTAGGCATCGACTGGACACCTCAGTCCATGAAGATCGGCACCGCCATCCGCACTCAACGTCTGCAAAAAGGGCTCTCTCAAGGGGATATCGAAAAGAAGACCGGCCTGCTGCGCTGCTACCTATCGCGCGTGGAAAACGGCCATACCGTGCCCTCGCTCGACACGCTATCCAAGATTGCCCAGGCGCTCGACCTGCCCCTCGCCCAGTTCTTCGCCGACGACTCGCTGGGACGCCAGTTCAACGCCCAAAAGCTCTCCGACGACGAACTGCGCTTCCTTACCCAAATCCGGCGCTACTCTTCCAATCTGAACGAGAGCGACCGCAGGCTGCTGCTGGCCATGGTCAAGAAATTCGCTGTTACCGCCACGCGCTAAAGCCGGCCCGCTTAACACTACGTTGCCCAGCAGTCTGTGGTAGAAGCCTGGTTTTGAAAGGGCACGGCTTTACAGGTTGCGGAAAACGCATCTCGGGCTGCAAGAAGTGTCAGGGCACGGCTATAAAGCCTGCCCTGAGCCTGCCGAAGGGTGCCGTAAACTACCCAATAATACTGGGGGCTTTAGCCCCTGAGGGACGCTCTCCGCGGGTCAAATGTGTGTATGCGATGGCTTCTTGCAACTCCGCCGGTTGACACGAATCGCGATCCATCATTAAATGAAAGTGTTGGTTGTGGTGAAGGAGTTCACCCTTAACCGCTGTCCCTCCCCGATAGGCCGGACAGATGATGACTCCTGACAGGGAATCCTGTCGCGGAGTCATATCCCCGGCGCGATCCCGAGTACACAAGTAGGAGCTTCAATCCATGGCGAACGCATGGGTTCTGTCGGCCGTGTGGGTGGGCCTCGCCCTCTTTGCAACCTTGCTGGCCATCTGGTTTCGCGTCGCCACCGCGCTCTCCGAGATCGTCGTCGGCACCGTCGCCCAGCTCGTCATCACCGCGTTTCTCAGCGCCGGCGGGCTGCTCGGCAGCACGCAATGGGTCGCTTATCTGGCCGGTGCCGGAGCCATCGTCCTGACCTTTCTGGCCGGCGCGGAGCTGGAACCCGCGATCTTCAAGACCAAATGGCGCGAGTCGCTGGCCGTGGGCATGGCGGGCTTCTTTGGCCCGTTTCTGGGCTGCACGCTGGTCGGCCACTACATCCTCGGCTGGAGCATGCGCTCCAGTTGGCTCTGCGGCGTGGCGCTCTCCACAACCTCGGTGGCGGTGGTCTACGCGGTCATGCTGGAGCTGGGCTTCAACGTTACCGACTATGGAAAGTCGATCCTCGCCGCCTGTTTCATCAACGATCTGGGAACCGTGATTGCCTTGGGATTGATCTTTTCGCCCTTCACCGTCAAGACCCTCATCTTCGTTGGTGTCTGCGTGGTCGTATTCGCATTCCTGCCCTTTGTCACCCGGTGGTTTTTCAAGAAATACGGCGGCCGGGTCTCCGAGATCGAAACCAAGTACATTCTCTTTCTTCTCTTCGCCCTCGGCGGCCTGGCGATGTGGGCCGGCAGTGAAGCAGTGCTTCCGGCTTACGTGCTAGGCTCGGTGCTGGCGGGAACGGTGGGCAAGGACCACATGCTGGTCCGCCGCCTGCGCACGCTCACCTTCGGGCTGCTCACGCCCTTCTATTTCATTCGCGCCGGTTCCTTCGTCTCCGTGCCGGCGCTCATCGCCGCTCCGGCCACTTTGCTCATCCTGTTTCTGGCCAAGATGGCGTCGAAGACCGCGTTTGTCTTTCCCACGGTGCGCGCGCACAACCATACCGGGCACGCCGGAACCTACTACACGCTGATGATGTCCACCGGCCTGACCTTCGGGACCATCTCGGCGCTCTTCGGCCTCAATCATCAGATCATCACCCAGGCGCAGTATTCCTTCCTGGTGGGCGCGGTCATCGCCAGCGCCGTGCTGCCTACGCTGATCGCCAACACCTTCTTCCTGCCCCGTCATCTGCTTCCTCATAAAGCCGCCGGCAAAAAAGAGCACGCGCCCACCCCAGCGCCCATCTCCTCCGGTGAAGAAACGTAAGCCAGCAACAGAGCCGGTCCCTGCCCGGCTCGGCGGGTTGAGCTTCCTCGGCGCCAGGCTGACGGCGCCTTCGCGCTTTCTGTGCAATCCGGGACAACTTTCCCCGCCCACCGGGGTCCAATCTTGCAGGAGGATCGCTGGCCGCGAAGGGTTTCGCGCGCAATGCGCCTCTGCCTGGTCGACGGCGCCGCTCCAGCCGCATCGCTCGAAAAAACCTGGCTGCCGCATCTGATCTGGGGCATACTGAAACGGAGATCGGAATCCTGACCGAGGAGGGACCGATGCGCGACCTGCGCGGCAAACGCTTTCTTGCATCTGCTCTTATGGTATTGGCGCTTGTGATATTCTGCTCCGCGCGCAGCCATGCTCAGGCAGCCCTGTTGATGGAGGAGCCCTACGGTTTCTTTGGCGCCCTGAATCCCACCGGGCACACGGCAGTCTATTTTGAGCGCGTTTGCGCTGAAACCCCCGTACGGCTGCGCCGTTGCGAACCCGGCGAACTAGGCGCGGTCATCGCCCGTTACCAGGGCATCTCCGGATACGATTGGGTGGCCATTCCGCTGCTGCCGTATCTCTACTCGGTCGAGACCCCCGCGGAAGTTCCCGCGCGCGTTGACCGCCAGACCGTAACGCGGATGCGCGAGCGGTACCGCGAAGCTCATCTGCTCGCGCTGGGAGATAACCTGACGGGGGGCAGCATGGTGCGGGGCGGCTGGAAACAGTTGGTGGGCGCGGCCTATGAGCGGCGCATCTACGCTTTCCGCTTCGAGACCGCCCCGGAACAGGACGACGCCTTCATTGCGCGGATGAACGCCAATGCGAATCGCTCCCATTTCGAGTTGTTCTACAACAACTGCGCGGATTTTGCGCGCCGGATTCTGAACCTGTACTTCCCCCGCGGTTTTCGGCGCAGCATCTTCCCCGATGCGGGCATGACCACCCCCAAGCAAATCTCCGACAAGTTGGCGCGGTATGCGCGCAAACACCCGGAGATGCAACTGACGGTCTTCGAGATTTCGCAGCTTCCCGGCCTCCGCCGCCAGAGCCATTCCAACAAGAGCGTCGCCGAGTCGCTCACCACCACTGCCTATGTAATCCCCATCGTGCTGGTCAACCCGTACCTCGCCGGAGCGCTGTTTGTGGATTATCTGGTGCGCGGCCGCTCACATCCCATTCCCAGTCCTCCGCGCATCTTGGCGCCAGGCGATCTGACGGAGTTGACAACGGCCTCCGGCGCCGCGCAAAATCCCGACAGCGCCGGCATTCAGGCCCCCGGCGCCGCGCCCCGCGGCTCTGCGGAAACGCAGGCGCCCCTGGCAGTCAACTCCGGCCTGAGAGAAATGAAGGCTGACCATGAGTAACTTTTCCCCTCAGAATCTCAAGAACCATGTGCGCTGGGATCCGTCATATCACCTGATCTTTGGCCTGGTTCTGCTCGCGAATATTGTCTACGCCGTCGTCCACCTCTGGCGCCAAACAAATATCTCTTCCGCGTGGTACCTGTTTCTGTCGTTTGTCGTGTTCATCCCGTACTTCAAAGCGCGCCAGTACCCCATCAAGGTGCAGGACCGCATTATCCGGCTCGAGGAGCGGATTCGCCTGCAAGCACTGGCTCCGGCCGAGTGGCACGCGCAAATCTACCGCCTCAGCGAGGACCAGTTGATCGGCCTGCGCTTCGCCGCAGACGATGAAGTTGTGGAACTGGCCAAGCAGGCCCTTGAACACAATCTGAACCGCAAGCAGATCAAGGAGCGCATCAAGGACTGGCGCCCCGACAACTGGCGCGTCTAAGCCGCGCCTTCAGCGCATCCACCGATCTTCCGCTGGCTACCCGGGCTTGACCCAATGCACGGCCTGAGGATCGGGCTTTCGGAGATGCTTGCCTAGTGTCCCATCTCTGAAGTTCGCATCATGGTTGCGTTGTCATCTTGAGCGGAGTTTGGCCGCTTTTGCGCCAAACGCAGTCGAAGGGCCTGCGGTTTCGCCCTATATGCTTCAATGAATCTCCGGCTCAGGACACTAGGGAGTGTCGCGGGAGAGAATCGCCGACCCCCTCCCGCGCCAGACAACTCCGGTTATTGCTGTGTACTCGGCTGCGACGCCTCAGCGGTCACTTCCTTCTCCGCCTGGTCGGCCTGCTGAGTCTGCTGCTGCAGATCGGCTGCGTCGTTCGGATCGGGCGGCGGCGCAATCGCGGCATAATCCGGCTGAGTCGGCTTGACCTGGGCTGAAGGCGGCGCTTGCGGCAACCCACCTGTACCCTGCTTGGACTGCAACTCCTGGAGTCCCTGGTCGATCGTCGCCCGCATCTGGTTCTGCATCTCCTGCAGGTCGGTCAACTGCACCGTAACCGTGCTGTTCTTGGGGCACTCCTGGCCGCCCTTGCTGGCCAGAACCACCAGATCCGCGGCCTGTGCGTCGGCGGGAGGCGGAGTCCTCAGCGCCAGCGCATCGCCGTCGCTGATCGAGCACTCCTGCCCGTTGGCGTCCACCACGTCCAGAGCGCTTCCGGCCACAAACACATGCGGGCGCCCGTCGGCCAGCATCCGCGCGATCCCGCTGGAAGCGGGGTCCACATCGATCTGGTGCGCGGCCCGCTGGGCCTCATCGTTCTCCAGGGCCAACTGGTTCCTCACCTCGTCGGCGATCTGCTGTTTCACGTCGGGCGTTAGCTCCGCAGGGCCGCCCGCCGCTGCCTGAACGCCATTCACTTCGCCGGCTTCCTGATGCGCCGCGTAGGCGGACTGCAAATCCTGAGAGATCATATAGTCGGTCAGCCAGTATGCCGCGGACGGATACATCGCGTACGGCTGGAAGTAGCCGCCGTAGTATCCGTACCAGGGACTGCCTCCCCATCCCCATCCGAAGATGATGGGTCTGGCCCACGGGTTATAGGCCCATCCATAAAAGCCGGGGCCATAGTAGAAGCCCGGCGCGTAAACGTTCAAAAATAGCCCGCGATACCCGTAGCCGCGGTAATAGCGGCTATACTCCCGGCCATGGTAGTAGTAAGCCCGACGGCCAAATTCGTGGCCGCGGTAACTGTACCCGCGCTGCACATATCCTGGGCGTCCCCGCTCGGCAAACAGGCGGCTGTGGTCTGCGCGCTCCACCGCGATTCGCCGGTTCCCGTTCAGCCCGTGATGTACGTCCATGCCACGCCGGGCGTCATGCACGTCGCGCACATTGCCTCTGGGGCCCATGCGAATCGCGCTGCCGCTACGTGTAACGTGCTCATTGCTTCCCCGCGGCGCGGGACCACCCCTGATTGTCGAATGGCCTGTGCTGATGGGAGTCGTGTGTGTGCCAGTCGTGGTCGTGGGCGCGCCAGTCGCAGTCGTCGTGTGTGTGCCAGTCGTGGTCGTGTGTACGCCAGTCGCAGCCGTCGTGTGCGTGCCAGTCGTGGTCGTGGGCGCGCCAGTCGTGGTCGTAGTGTGCGTACCTCCGCCATTGGCGGTTGGTCCGTGGCTGGCAGATCTCCCGGTGGTCGGTCCGTGGCTTGCCCCGCCGCCGGAGTGTCCGGATGGCCTGGCGGCGGGCGCCGATTGACGGGCAGGCGCTGGCCTGGCGACGGGCGCCTGCGCCGCGGGCTTATTGTTGTTGGCTGCGCTGGTCAGGCTGCCCGCGCTCAGGAGTCCTGCGACAATCAGGGCTGCTGAACCGTTTCTCAGTGCACTGCAAAGATTCGACATGCTCATCGGGTCCTCATTTCTACTTCAATCTTTGGGGCGCGACCTCCCCGTTACGCGTATTCCCTATTCAACGTTGCTGACCTTTCCGTCAGTGAAGGTCACCTTCATGTCCTTGTAGTAATAAATCGTCTTCACTCCCAGCTTTGCGATTCTCAACGGTTGCCCAAAACCCGCGGTTACTTGATCCATGGTCTGGCCAAGCTCGATGGTCGGTGGCGTGACATCGGCCGGAGGCGGAGGCGGCGCTATCTCTGGCATTGGAGGCGGCGGTGGTGGTGGTGGAACCGCTTCTGGAGGGGCTTCGGCGCGAGCAGCCGGCGCGTCCCCCGTCCGAACCCAGGCCAAACCTGTGTTGGCCAATAACTTGTCTCCTTGAATCTTGAATGCACCGGAGCGCCCAGTATTTCTATACGTCAGCGTTAATGTATCTCCATTGACTGTGAATTGGCCGGGGCGTTGCTCGCCGCTCGCGGCGAAGAAGGTGAAGGTGCCGTCAGGCAGAAGGAGGAGGCGAGCTCCGGTTTCTTTCAAGAAGTACTGCCCGGAGATTCCTGCCAGTTGAGCATCCTGCGCCGGCTGACCGCCTTGATTGCCCTGATCGGGTGCGCCCTGATCCTGCGGCACCGCCGTCAGCACCTCCGACACCAATTGCATGGCAGCATCCACGGGCGGAATCTCCTTTTTGTTGGGGAAAGGAATCTTCAGGTTCGCGTAGTAGCGAATGCCATCGTAAGGATCGCTGTAAAGCTGGAAGAGCACCCCATCCCTCTGGGCCTGAATCCCCGTAACCCAGCACCTTTCCTCCGGCGCAAACGGGCGATGAGGGTAATCGGCTGCGGTTCCCCCTCCCGGCACGGCCATGGTGATCAGCATATCCTTGCCGAAACCGCTCCAGCCTTGCCCGATCTTTCCGTTCTTGTACGTGTTCGACGGCGGCAGCGGCGAGAATACGGCATACATAATCAGTCCGGGCTTGTGGATCGAGGCCACATCCCCGGCCGTGACAATATCCGATCGGTCGGCTGTTATGGTGGTCAGCTTGAACTGCGAGTTGAGCTTTTGCTGTATAGCCGTCGTATCGCCTTGCGCCGCCAGCGTGAGACTGACCGTCGATAGGACGGCAGCCAGCCCTAAAGCGCGAAACCTCCGAGCTTGTTTCATAGGACTTTACCTTTCATGGGCTGTGTGGGGAATTTCAAAAATCAAGCAAACATACATCCAGAACACTGACGTGTCAATCCAGCCAGCCGGGAAAACTCCGGGAGAAGTTCCAATACGGCAGTCCTTATCGACGCAAACACGGCAATCGGCAGGAAGTTTCGCCCATTTTATATATCTA
>Ga0182011_10005280_pt1 | contig 10188 bp, 7 predicted proteins | sample 711E1DmetaG_FD_120481 | JGI IMG/M metagenome (GOLD analysis project Ga0182011, IMG submission 120481) | Permafrost microbial communities from Stordalen Mire, Sweden - 711E1D metaG | ecosystem: Environmental > Terrestrial > Soil > Wetlands > Permafrost | place: Sweden: Stordalen | collected...
AGTTAGCGCCCCACGCCGCCCGCCGATCCCTTACCGTGGTCAGGTGCCCACCCACCGGTTTCTTGTTTGATCACTTTCCACACGGGCTGACTGTTCCGCAGTTGGAACCCCTCCATCCAATTCCGCGGCTTGCTGCCGGTGGGGGCTTTGGAGATTTTCTTCCCCCGTGGGCGCGCGGGTAAGGGGTTGGGGCGAGTCTGGGGATCGCACCCCTTAACGCTCAGGTAGTGATCGCGGAATCGCACCCACACCGTTTCGTCCCCGCGCTCTTCCACCCGCACCGTGGCGCCTCGCAGCCCCGGACGAATATCCGTGCGGGCAATCTGGTAGCGGCGCTTGTGGTACTGCAGGGTGTAATCATGCCCCACCCCTCGTTCCTCCACATGACTCAGGATGGCGGCCAGATCATGCGTCCTCTCCAATCGTCGATGCCCATCCGTGGGGTTCGCGGCGTCCACCGTAAAACGACGATTCCACAGCGGCAAGTACTCCTGTTCCAGATACTGCCGGGCCTCTTCCAAGTTGCCCACCCGCGCCTTGCGCAGTCCCTTTACCAAGCGGTCCTGCGCCGTCCCAAAGAAGCGTTCCACGCGCCCCTTGGCCTGCGGCGAGTGGGCCGCAATCCAGCCGATCCCCAACTCCCGCAACGCTCTCCCGATCTGCGTCCAAGCCTCTGGCCAAGCCTCGTCCTCCGCCGGACGCGCCGGACGATTTACCGTGAACAAACTGTGCTTGTCCGTGTAGAAGTCCACCGGCCGACCCCACTGCGTCAGGTAATTTCCCAGCAGGAGAAAGTTCTCTTCCGTCGTGTCGTGCTCGGCAAAACCAGCCCACGCCTGGCTCGTGGCGTCATCAATCATCGCCAGTAAGTACAACTTCGGTCCCCGCCCTTCCAGCCAGTCGTGATGCGAGGAATCCCACTGCACCAACTCCCCCCGGCAAGCTCGCCGCGCCCGCCACATGTGGACCTCCTCGACTCGCCGTCGCTGCCGTTTCCACACCCCCGCCTCGATTAGCAACTTCCGCAGCGCCTCCTTGCTGATCTTTACCCCGTGCTTCTCCGCCAAGTACTCGGCCGCCAGCGTCGGCCCAAAATCCCCATACTCCCGCTTCACCAGCTTTACTGCTTTCTCCCGCACCGCCTCCGTAATCCGCCGCTTCGAGGCCCGCCCCCTTAACCGGTGCAGAATCCCCCCGTCCCCTTCTTTCCTTAATCGCGAGGCTAACTTCCGTACCCACCGCTCGCTCAGCTTGAGTTGATCTCCGGCTTCTTTTTGCCCCAGATGCCCCTTCTCCACTTCGTGTAAAACCTTCAGCCGATCCCGATCTCCCTGATTCATCCATAGCTCCTGTTGTTCTCTCATCCTTCCAGCTTGCCTTACCCCAACAGGATCTTTCTACTTTGCTATCACAGGATCATTTCACTTTGCTGCGACACGGCCCTACGCTCTCCTTGCAAGACATCACGAACTCATTTACCATCGGGCGGTTCGAAAGATGCCATTTCCAGAACCGGCTGATTGGCTCCAAGGGGGACCATCTCATGAGATCTGCCAAAAAACTTCAAGCGGTTTCCAATAAACAAGACGGGTTTGACCCCGGGCGGAGACGCTTTGCCAAACTTGCGCTGACCGGCGGCCTGGCGGGAGCTGCGATGTTGGCCGATCCGGTTCCCGGCGCCCCAAAGATGTTTGCGAACGCTCCGGGAATCAAGCTTTCCGTCCAGGTGGGCTCCGACCCCACTCCCGAGGACCTGCAATTCGTTCGTGAGTTGGGAGCCGAATACGTCAACATCTGGACCGACGCCAAGACGGCAAACCTCGATAATTATCAAAGGCTGATCTACAACGTCGAATCAGCCGGGCTCAAGGTTTGGAACATCGGTAATCTCAGCGTGCACAACATGGAAGAAGTCACACTCAATCTTCCTGGCCGCGACCAAAAAGTGGAGGAATACAAGGCTTACCTGCGACTGCTCGGAAAAGTGGGGCTGCGTTACACCACCTATGCCCACATGGGAAATGGAATCTGGAGTTCCGAGCGCGAGACTACCCGCGGCGGAGCCTCGGCGCGAGCGCTCAATCTTGACAAGCCTCATAAGGGCTTCTGGAATGGCAAGGATTTCTTTCTTCCCCTTACTCACGGACGGGTTTATTCCCAGGAAGAGATTTGGGAGAACTATACCTACTTCATCAAACAAGTTGTTCCCGTGGCGGAAGAGCAAGGCGTAAGGATTGGAATTCACCCTGACGATCCGCCGGTGCCGGTGCTGGGGGGCGTGCCCCGCTGCATCTTCGGTAACTTTCAGGGTTATGTTCGCGCCCTCGAAATTGCCAACAGCCCGAACATTGGCGTGTGCCTGTGCGCGGGAACGTGGTTGGAAGGCGGCACGCTCATGGGCAAAACGGTTTTGGAAGCCATCCAATACTTTGGCGAACAGAAGAAGCTCTTTAAGATCCACTTTCGGAATGTTGAGGCGCCCCTGCCTCACTTTGTTGAAACCTTTGTGGACTGCGGTTACATGGATATGTATAAGGTCATGCGCGCCCTGCGGCAGGTGAACTTCGACGGCGTTGTCATCGGCGACCACTTTCCCGAAATGGTGGGCGGTCAGCGTGCTTCCGTCGCATACACCTTCGGCCTCATCAAGGCAATGAAGCAACGCGCTGATGCGGAGTTTTCTACTTAGTCCCGCAACTCTCCAAAGTGGTTCCAACGCACGTCCACAGGTAACCATTTCTCCCTGTCTTGCAAAGCCCCGGTGGCATTACAGAGCAGGCCGGCGAGGATCGATCGATACCTTGGTGGGGGTATCCGGCAAGCGCAGAAGCGGTCCGGGTACGCGGAACTGACCGGCACTTTCGCCGAGCATATCTTGCTTGAAGAGGTTGCCAGTCGGGACTTTAGGCACGGCGCCGGCAACCGACCACGTCATGGTAAGCGCGTCCAAATCGACGTCGATGCTGACATCTGCATAAGCGCCATTCTTGTCAAACCCAAAGAATTTCTGCCACGCCTCCAGGTCCAGGCGCAGGGTTGAGTTCCCATCGGTGACCCAGTTGAGCCCTCTGCCTGAGCCTTGGTTCTCATCGATTTTCTCGCCGCCCTGGTGTGGATAGAGATTCCCGTCCGCGATGTTATCGCGATTAGGGAATTGAATCGCGTTGCCGCAATGATAGAAGATGTTGTTAACGACTTTATTCCAACGCGCGGTGCCGCCACGCGAGCCAACAATACGGCCTTCCGTGGTTCGAATTTCGATGGCACTATCCTGCATTTCACCGATCAGATTATGGGCTATTACAGTTTCGTCGGTGCCATCGACGGTAATACCCCAGCCGCCGTGGGGGGGGAAGTTGCTAGTGGAGCCACCCTTGCCGGGTGTCGCCTTCCATATGATATTGTGGTCGAATATGTTAGGAAAGTGCGACGCCTCGATGTAGATGCCACCGCGCATGGTTTCAAGCGTGTCGCCAATGACATTTCCGGTGACGCGCGTGTTATTATTCATGTAATCAAGCCAAATCCCCATGGCGTGCTGGAGATGGCGGATAACGTTGTTCCGTAACAGGCAGTTTCTTGCTACGTGGAGCTTGATCCCTCCCGCCTCCCATGTTAACTCCACATCCTGCCAACCCACATGCTCGATGAGGTTCGATTCGATCAGAGTGTTCTGCACTGCCAACCCCGCCAGTCCGCATACACCCACGTCGTCAATATGATTTCGCCGCACGATCGCATAGCCAACGATCGCTGGAGAAATCATGCCGCTGCCCTGTTCGCCGATATCAAGGGCGACGGAATTTACGTGCCGCATGACGCAGTCTTCAATGATCCAGTGGTTGCCGCGGCTGAGGGAAACCATTCCAATCTGCGGGGTGGGGAATTGGCTAGAGGCGTGCTCGAATGTTATGCCTTTGACACGGATGTAACTAAGCCCTTGCACTCTGGGCGCAAACACCTGCTCCTGAACAACAAGTTCGACCTCGTGATAGGCGGGATCCGCGTCGCCGGGAAGCCGCATGTGTAGGGTCAGTCCGTCATGTTCACACCAGAAGGCGCCGGCGGCATGGCCGAGTTCACCGTACTCTTCGACCTGCTCCAAGCGTTTGCCATCCACAAACACCATGCCACGGCGCAGCAAATGGCGCCGTAATTCTGCCGGAGTGGGGTTCAGGTAGATGCGGTTCTGCATGATGTTGACCATGCCGAACGGGTTGTAGCCATGGAATTCAATATCATCCAGTCGCCGCTGGTAAATTTTCACTTTCGCGCGGTCTGAAGCCGACAAATCGAGTCTGTAATCCGTCGACACCTCCCAACCTTTACTCACCAACCGTGAACCTTTGACGATCACCTCCGCTCCGGCCGCCGCCTCATAGCTAATCATTTTGTCAACTCCGGTGCCGCCGCGGGCGGGAGCCACGCGCTCTCGATAGACGCCCGCCATGATGACCACCCGCTCCCCGGGCTCCAGAACCTGGGCAGCCTTGCTGATGGTGAGGAACGGAAGTTGCCGGGTTCCCGGATTAGAATCAGCGGCACGGGGGTTGCGGTTGTCCACGTAGTAGGTTCTGGCGAACTCAAGTGGACGCTCCCAGGAAACGAATTCGCTACCATCTGGCAGTAGGACGCCGGTTCCACCTTGTCCTGCGGCGCCGGGGCTTCCAGTGAGAGTTCTTAGGTAGAAGAGTGTTACAAACAGCGCGCACCCGCCAAGGATCCAAAAGTGCCAAGCTTGTGATCTCCTCCTCAACTTATTGGTAAAAGCGGCACGAGCGATTGAATGTTGGTAACCCAAATCACATCGCATTGGTCTATTAACTCCCTCCCGATGATGTTGGAAGCTGCCGCTTCCTGATTACAACCCTATGGCGTCCCGACCTGAGTCTCATCCGCAAGAAGGATTCTCTCTCTTTCCATAACGGCCCGCCACCACAGTCTGCATGGCTTCCGAAGATTTGTCGCCTCAGATCCAAATTGAAAGGTCCGAGTATGCACCATTCTGAGCGTGGCAGTCCAACTTCTTCCCCAAGCACGCAAGTCGGTTCGCAAGGACATCCTGCAACAGGTAGTGTCGGAATCAACGTGTCGCAGGCGGTAAATGGTTTCAAGTGGAATGGACGTCAACTTATGTTCTGAATCATATTTTAGGCTCAGATGATTCTGACAGTGGCGCCCTCAAGGGCTTATACGGATCCCAGACGGGGGGCATTCATTCCAAAACAGCATGAGCAATTGAGACCACGTGGGTGAGCCAGACTGAACTGACACGGAATCTAGCCAAAGGTATAACAAGCGTGCCTGTCAGATCTGGCGCCGGCTTCCTTCATTAACCGCGCGGCAAGATCTGGCAGGAGAATCCGCCTATCGAGTTAGGGGTAGCTCTGAGAAAGCTGGAAAACGACGACGCCATCAAGGAGTTGCACCTCACGGGCGACGCAACAATGGGGGAGCCGATCTGTCGTACAAAGTAAAAGGAGAAACGCAAATGATGAAGGTTCTTATTACACTTTTGGTTGCATTGAGTTCATGGAGCGCAGTGGCTCAAGCCGAGCCGCAAACAACCGTCTCCGTTCCGATCTACCGGATCACCGTTGTGGACCGTACAACCCAAGCCATCAATTACCGCCACCGAAGCGGCAGCACCCGGATTGACTTCCAAGGGACCAGCCTTATGCAAGAGGCCCGAGGCAGCGCCGAGGTTGCGAGCAAACAGGGCGCAATCCGGATCGAGTCTGAGTTTCAGGGCTTGACGCCGGCTGACAAGTTCGGTCCTGAGTATCTGACCTATGTCTTGTGGGCAATCAGTCCAGAGGGCCGCCCGGTTAATTTGGGCGAAGTTCTCTTTGGTAACGACGGCAAAAGCCATTTGAATGTGACCAGCAATCTCCAGGCTTTCGGCATGATCGTGACCGCCGAACCCTACTTTGCCGTGACGCAACCCAGCGACGTGGTGGTGATGGAGAACGAAGTAAGAGCGGACACCAAGGGACAGTTTGAGGAAGTTGAAGCGAAGTACGAACTATTGAAGAGGGGACAGTACGAACTCAACGTAAATCCGGACGAGCTCCAACCCATAAGGATGGAATCGGGAGCCCCGCTCGAGCTTTACGAGGCCCGCAACGCGGTGCGAATCGCCAAATGGACCGGAGGCGCACAGTATGCTGCCGACTCGATGATGAAAGCCGAAGTGAGTCTGAGGAGTGCGGAGGACTATCAATCGCGAAGAGGCAATAGAAAGTCTGAGATCATGGCGGCGCGCGAAGCCGTACAAACCGCCGAAGACGCACGCATCATTACCGTCAAAAAAATAGGTGAGGAACGGCAAGCAAGCGAAATCCAGGCTTCCGCCGACGCCGAGGCTCATTCGAGGGTTCAGGCGGACGAGGCAACCCGGCAGAAGAATCTGGCCGAGACTGCAGCGGCCGAAGCCCGGGCACGAACGGCGGAGAATCAAGTGACGTCGGATGCAGCGGCAGCTAAAGCCACGGCCGACGCCGCCCAAGCCCGCGCCACGTCGGATGCTGCGCTAGCTGCGTCCCAGGCCGAGACCGATGCTGCCAAAGCCAAGGCCCAGGCTGAAGCCGAGAGGGCTCAAATTGCCGGGCAGCAGGCCGAGAACGACAAAGCCAGCCTGCGCGCAAGGCTGTCGCAACAATTGAACTCGGTTCTCCAAACGCGGGACAGCGCTCGCGGCCTTATCGTTAACATGTCCGATGTGCTCTTTGACACGGCGGCTTTCACTTTGAAGCCGGGAGCCAGGGAAAAGCTCTCCAAGGTCGCTGGCATACTACTCTCCTACCCTGGACTCAACATTGAGGTGGACGGCCATACGGATAATGTCGGAGGGGACGAATACAACCAGAAACTATCCGACCAGCGCGCTGAGTCCGTGCGTGCCTACCTGGTGGACCAAGGGGTCCTGACAGGTTCAGTTACTGCCAAGGGCTTCGGTAAGACCCAGCCCGTGGGCACCAACGAAACAGCTGCGGGCCGGCAGATCAACCGCCGGGTTGAACTTGTGGTATCCGGTGTAGCGATCGGTTCTCAGGCAGGTGCTATCGCTGGCGGATCATAGAAGAGTAGTGTGGGGAAATGTCGGAGGCTTGTGGAGCACGGCTGCTCTGTTGTACGGCCTCACCTTTGAAAAGTGCCCTGCCGTTGAAATCCCCACAACGGTGAGGGCGCAAGGGCAGGGAGCGCAAGTATCGAACTGCGTTGATGGGCAGCAATCTTTCCGACGGGAAGATCGAGGAGCGATTCAAGAAACAGGAGGCTGGTCATGAATATGTCCGCGTTAGGTCCAACACAGATTATTTTGATTGTCGCAGTTGCAGTGGTTGTGATTGCCGGCATCGCCGCATTCTTTGCTCTTCGCAAGCGCCGGACGGCAAAGTTACGCACTCAGTTTGGTGGCAGTGAGTACGACCGGGCCATGACGGCGGGCGGGAACCGCCGGCATGGTGAAGCCGGGCTCGAAGAGCGCCAAGACCGTGTCGAGGCTCTCAACATCCGCGCGCTCGCCCCAGGGGACAAGGCGCGGTTTGCAGAGTCGTGGCGTAGCGTCCAGGGACGCTTCGTCGATAGTCCCGGGGGTGCGGTCACGGAAGCCGACCAACTTCTGCGCGACGTGATGTCGACCCGCGGGTATCCGGTAACTGACTTTGAACAGCGGGCGGCGGATGTTTCGGTGGACCATCCCCTTGTGATCGATAATTACCGTAAAGCCCACGAAATCGCGGTTCGCCAAACTCACGGTCAAGCCTCTACTGAGGACTTGCGGCAGGCGATGATTCATTACCGGACGCTCTTTGAGGAACTGGTCGGCGAGCCGGAAATGGCCCATGCCAGAGCTGCAACAGCATGAAACTCGTGAACCAATAGAAGTAAATCGAGCTTCGTGCAAAAAAAGTTCTTGAAAGCGTAAAGGCTGGTCCACCGTCCCATGGGTTAGGGGCGGGGGCCAGCGGCTTTCGTTCAAGTCCGCTTCTGATACCTTTCCCAATTGAGCGGAGGACGCAGATAGCCTGCGCTCCGCTCTCCTTCCTATCCCTATTGTTTGCGGGAGAGTGTATAGTCTTCCCAATGCGGGTGGGTCTACATGAAGGCACTTAATCTTCGGCTCCGGCTACGGCATGTTCACTCTCGATGTGCTCCGGCTGGGAAGCGGCAAGCAGGGATCCCGGAAGCGTTGAGGAGTGTTTCTGGCGACGGCTCAGCGCATTTTCGGCGGCAATACGGACCACGTGCAGAAGCTCTGGATCGGAAAGTGGCGGAACAATGAAGTCGAACGCGCCGCGCTCAATCGCCTGAACATAGAAACTGATATCTACGAACGGCGCCACCACGATGACGTTCACCGGCGCGGAAGCTTTGCCCGCCAGAGTCAGAACATCCGCCCAATTGCCATCAGCGAGTTGAATTTCCGTAAACACCATATGGGGCGGGCAGTCTGACCACAGCGCCCGAGCCGCCTCGGCGCAATTCCTGGCAGTAAAAATATTAATCGACTGCTCTTCCAGTGCCATACGGAGAGCGTCAAGCGGGTCGTGCCGGGCCTGAACGAGGAGTGCCCTGATAATTTCTTTCATAACTATTCCTTTCAGAGAGGCGCCTCACGGTGCCAGGTGCCCACGCAACCCGCATGGCTGGCATATTGAGTCTTACTTTAGCCGCAGCACGACGGATCGCTTGCTCGGTTGACCGGAATGGAGCGCGACGCTACCCACGCCGGGCTCCCTCCAGTTTTGGGGCGGGTGACGAACTACGAGGCTCACCCGCTGCTTGACCACAACTTGTAATCACTTGGATGAATGTGTTAGTGACCCACAAGTTGGAGAAATCGTTCGGGTCCTCTTTTTTGTTTATGCCCATGCGGTCGAGTAAGAATTGCAGATGCGCGTCGGGGGTCTGGCTCAAAATCCTGTCCAAAAGCAAAAACCAGATAATAATGAGCATACCTATCGCAAGGGGGATGGCGGAATAGGGTATGCGGTCCATGATTTTGCTCCGCGGTCAGTGTCTCCCCTGCGTATTAAGGGCAATCGAGAGTATCGTGAAGGGTGGGTTAAATTTGGAGGCAGACCCTCTGCTACCCATTTCTTCCTTATTGGAGCATCGACGGGGTTCGATTCCCTGCGCCGGGACCAACTCCCAAAAAGGTTGCGGTATTGTGCTAAAATTCGATCGTGGCATTCCATTCCACAGTTGAAGAAGGCAAGCGCAATTTTCCTGCTGTTGGCGGGGAGGGTCACGCAGAAGGGGGGAGTTTCAAAAGAGCTGTGGCACTTCGCAAGATGAAACCAAGCGTGGGTGAACGTCCCTTGATTGCGATTGTAGGCCCCACTGCCGCCGGCAAGTCGGCTTTGGCCCTGCTGTTGGCTGAGCGGTTGAATGGCGAAGTGGTAAACTATGATTCCGTGCAGTTATATCGCGGGTTTGACGTGGGTTCCGGAAAATTGCCTTCCGCGGAACAGCACGGCATTGTCCACCATCTGCTGGATTGCCTGAGACCGTCCGATGCTTTTACGGCGGGTGATTACAGGCGTGAGGCTCTGAAAGTTCTGGATGACTTGAAATCCCGCGATAAGCTTCCCGTCTTCGCGGGCGGAACTGGCCTTTACCTGCGGGCGCTTTTGCTGGGGCTCTTTGAGGGGCCGGTTCGTTCCGAAGCTTTGAGGCAGCGATTGCGCGCTATGGTGGAACGACATGGGCGGGAATTTCTGCATCGCCTGTTGGCCCGCCTTGACGCGGTGGCGGCGGCACGCATTCAACCTCGTGACACCCAGAAACTGGTTCGCGCCGTGGAGGTCTGCGTCCTCGCCCGGCAGCCCATTTCGGAAATGCACGCAAGCGGCCGGGCCTGTTTGGAGGGTTATCGGGTTCTAAAGCTTGGCTTGGATCCACCCCGCACCCAGCTTTACGATCGCATCAACCGGCGGGTGGAAGGCATGTTTGCGGGCGGATTGATGGAAGAAACACAAGCTTTGCTCCACCGTTCCGACGTGGCGCGCATCAAACCTTTGGGAGCATTGGGCTACCGGCAGGCGCGCGCTGTTCTTGAAGGAAATCTGAACCGCGAAGAAGCCGTCGTCGCTACCCAAATCGCCACACGGCATTACGCCAAGCGCCAATTGACATGGTTCCGGCGCGAGGAAGACATTACCTGGTTCGAAGGGTTCGGCG
>Ga0182011_10005281_pt1 | contig 10187 bp, 7 predicted proteins | sample 711E1DmetaG_FD_120481 | JGI IMG/M metagenome (GOLD analysis project Ga0182011, IMG submission 120481) | Permafrost microbial communities from Stordalen Mire, Sweden - 711E1D metaG | ecosystem: Environmental > Terrestrial > Soil > Wetlands > Permafrost | place: Sweden: Stordalen | collected...
GAAGAGGGAAATCGCGAGGTTGGGCAACCGGGCAACCACGCTGCCAGGGGCGCACGTGGGGCCTGTGTGGCGCTCACGCGGGGCCAGGTGCATCGGCCCGCGGCATCGACCCTATGGCGAGATCGTGGCTACCAATCGTGTTTTCGCTACCGGCGGTAGGCAATGGTAGGGCGGACGTGCACCTACCAGAAGGCCGATGGCCGGTCGTGTCGGGCCAATCCCCTGCGCGATGGTCCCTTCTGTTTCTGGCACTCGCCTGAGACCGCTGACGAATTGCCAGACGCGCAACGGATGGGCAGGCTCCACCAGCGCAAGAAGCGCACCGTGGCCACCATCTACGGCTTCGGCGGCCTGCGCACCATCGAGGACTACGCGGCGCTCCTAGAGACGATCACGATCGAGACCATGGCCCTGGAGAACTCGATCGCCCGCAACCGTGCGGTGACAGCGATGGTGGCCACCGGCCTCAGGCTCGTGGAGGTAGGCGAGCTTGAAGCCCGCGTGGAGGCCCTCGAAGCTGCTGCGGACCGGCGGAGCAATTCCGACCAGGATGATGCGTTCACCGATGAGAAGCCGAGATGACGCTCTCGCGGCGGCTCGCCAAGCTGGAGACCTCCCTCTCCCCCACGCAGCTCGTGCTGCGCTGGCTGGCCGAGGCCCACGCATACGGAGACGTGCCAGCCTACGTCGCCTCGCTCCTCGACCAGGACCCGCCGGTGGCACCTCTGGATCGTCTGGCTCGCGAAGCGGAGCATGGCGCCCGGGCCGCCAACCGTGGCAAGCGGTCCGAAGTAGCCGATGCCGCCGTGAGATCCGCCCTGCGGGAGATCGTGTTCCGTTTCGAGCTTGTGATGCGCATCAACGTCACGGTCCACGACCTCCTCGATCACGAGGTCCTGCTCGAAGCTCTCTTCGCCTCCCAGCTGGCGCTGCTCCTCCATGACGACCGCAAGGAACGCCTGACGGACGAGTCTCACCTTCACCGCCTCGCCCATTGCCGAGATCTGACTGCCCTGCGGGTGACCGAGTTGCGAGCCACCCGAGAGGCGATATCGAGAGTCGAGGTTCGCTTCCTCGACGCGCACAGCACTCTCTTCCCGGAGGTTGCAGGAGCGTTCGACCTCCAGGTAAGGCGTAGTCAGGAACTCGCGGACATGGCCGCGGACAGCGCCGAATTCGATGGCCTCGAGCAGGCAGAACCAGATGATGCCGACGGGCTTGAGTCGAGGATCGCCCAGCTCATAGCGGACCTCGTCGAGCCCGCCAAGAGCACCGCACTCGACAAGCTAGGAGAGGGCCGACCGGCCTTCGACATCGCCAACGCCTGGTTGCGCGCGAAGTTTGGTGTCGTCGAGGCCGCGCGCCTCTGATTGTGGACTCGGAGACGACTGCAGCTATGGTCTGGACTGGTGCACGGAGAAGCGCAGCCCGCTCGGCGAGAGGCTACGCCTCCAACCGGGACTCTCAGGCTGTCAGCAGGGTTGGCCAGGCATGCAACGTCCTACGACGACTGGGGCGATGTACTGGTGTATTGAAGAATCCGTCAACTTGAGCGTGCCCTCCCGGACCTCGTACCCTCCGATGACATTGCCCTGCTTGTCTAAGAGCTCGGTATTGCCCGCGACGATGGTTACCGTCGAGGAGGTATAGGCAACGACGATTGCGACGTGGTAGGTAGGCGAACCGAAGGTGACGGCGTCTCCGACTGCGGGATACTTGCTGGTGGTCTTGTTGTTTGCGCCGTAGGTGTCGAAGCTAGCCGCCTTGGGGGTCAGGCCGGTGACCACGATCCCGGGGTCGGCATTCTTCCAGACCCAGCTAGCCCATTCCGAACACCACTCGCCAGAGCACCAGGAGTACTGACTGCAGACTTTGAGATTCTGCGAGATGGCTAAGTTCGCGATCTCATACTGGACTGAGTATGCGGTCGCGCGCGCGGGTGGAGCGACCGCGGTCATACCCAGACCAGCGATCGCCGCAGTCAGCACCATTGCAAGCAATCGGCGCTCTGCTCGTCGGCCATGTCCCGGCTGTTTGGTCGCTTCGGTCTCAGGCCGCGTTGATCCCCGCCAGGCATGCAAGTGGAGTGTCATTAGGTGGATTCCTCCATGGTGGCGCTCGTCGATGCACCCTGCCACGCACTCGCTGAACGCCTCATGGCTCCAGACCGAGACGTGGCCCAAGCGACTCTAGTCTCGCCAACCTACCTAAGCCAGTATGCCACCTGGCCTAGCTCTTCGCGTTCCCGGACTGAAGCCGTCCCCGGTGTTCCCCTATCGAAGATGTGCTTGACCTTCGATCAGCGCGCCGACGAGCTCACCGCGGTCGCGTCACGATGGAACGCTCGTGACGGTCAGGCATCCAGCAGGTCGGTTCAAAGACGCGCCTAGTTTGGCGGCCGCCGCTTTCGACGCGAAGCGATCGGAATAGGGGCGTTCGCCTCGTGGGCGTCAGGGGTCGTCCTGCTGTCTCCTGCCACCTGGCGGCCCAGGGCTGCCATCCCAACGCGCATCTCCGCGTTGAGGTCCGCGGCGGTCGCAGATGGGCCGTCGTGGAGCACCCGAAACGCGACCCGTGAAGCCACCTCGGCGAGCATGTGCAGCACGTCGTGACGGGCGTACCCCTGGCCGAGCAGCCGTTGGGCAGCCTCCCAGGTCTCGGGCGGGTCGCCGTCCCAGAGCTGGTTGACGACGATCTCGTGCATCGAGACATGCAGCTTGGGATTCACTTTGGTCCCGTTGATGTCGACCTCGCGCCGACCCCGTAGCGCCTCGAACATGTCGGCGTGCTCGGCCTCGATCAACAAGCTCCGTTCATCGGGATCGGCCGGGCTCAGAGCCTCCGCGTCGATCCCGCGGACAGTGCCCACGACCACCGGACAGGCGAACGCCCGTCGGGCTCGAATGGCCGGGACATCACTGTCGAGGCGGTCCGCCTCGCCGCCGCCTACGACCATCTGACGGAATCCGGGCAACCCGCCGAGGATCTTGTCTCGCTCACTGATGGGCCGGGCGTTGAACGCCTCCATCCAAGCCGACACCGTGGCCTGATCCGACAGGTCGACCGACTCGGCCACCATCGCGGCGACGATCGCTCTCGCCGGGCCGTAGCCCGACGTGTCGACCATCGCGGCGAGGTACTCCTTCTCGTGCTCACCCACAGCAGCCACGGTCTCGGCGATCGACGCCTCCGGCAGACCCTTGAGTCTGCCGGCGTAGCGGGCAAAGCGACGAAGAGCGTCTGGAACTGCGCCAGCCGTCACGTCCTCAGTGACGACCTTGCGGGGAAACCAGTCGGTCAGGATCAATTCGACCGCGGTCGGGCTCCAGCGCAAGGGATCGCCCGCCCCGTAGTCGGCCGCAAAGTCAACGAAGTAGCTCGCCAGCATCCGGAGCTGTCCGGCCGCATCTTCCGATCCTGGCCAGCTTCGCGCCTTGCGAGCCGAGCCACTCTTGCCTGCCGCGGGGGCCAAGCCCGACTCCGGTGAGGCGAGGAACGCATCGAGGAGAGCCTCCCGCTCCGCGTCGGGCACCTCCACTCGGTCGCCCACGACTCCGGATGGAAGCAAGCGCAGGCGCGCTCGAGCCATCGGCAGCAAGTAGCGCGTCTCGTCGGGCAGGTCGGGCATGAAGGTTTCGTCGAGTGCCGTCAGGGCCGTGGCGAACCGATCGGCCGCCTCTTGCGCACCAAGCGCGACGATTGGGGTGGGCGCTCTCGCCAGCCAACCGGAGCGCAGCTCGGCAGGTTCGGCGGTCACGAGGACTTCCTTTGCCATGCCGCCCATGTTGTGGTCGACCAGCAGGGCCACGCCATGAGCCGGGTGGCCCAGATACTCGAAGACCGCCATCACCAGGTCCTGGTCGCCGTACTCGTCGGTCGAACGCCAGGCCTCGATGAAACGGACGCTACGGATGGCACCCGCCCAGACAGGATCGGACAGCCCCGCGGCATGTAAGCGTGCGATGGCGGGAGCAAGTGCAGCAGCCTCGCGCTCGGGAGCGACCGCAGCAGCTGCGATCAGGAAGGCCAGTGCATCAGGACTGCGCTTTGAGGCCATCTGTCCGGCGAAGAGCCCGGCCAGGGCGATCGCCGCCTCTTCTCTATCGATCGCAGCATCCTGGTGCCAGGTCGAGACAATCCCGCTGGCGAACATCTCGGCCTCGAGCGGGTCGGGCGACTCAGCCAAACCACGGGCATCTCGATAGATGTTGTCGAACGCCGCCCGCATAGAGGGCGGTCGGTCCGACAAACGCTCCGGGCCTTCTTGCGGACCACGGCCGGCGCCGGACTGGCGCTTGCGACCACCTCTGCTGCGGCTTGCGCCGCGAGACGAACGGGCCAATTCCCTCCTCGGGTTGCTGTCCTGTTACCCGTCGATGGTATCGCCGACGCGGCCGGGCGTTGGTACCGCTCCACCATGATTTCCCGTGCCTGTGATCGCCAGTATGAAGGCTGTCGCTATGACCCCCTCGTGCCGACCAGGCGACCGCAGCTGAGTCGATCGCGGAAGACTGACATGCCCGCGAGGGAAGAAGGGCGACAATCCCGCCATCCCTTGCGCAAGGTTCCCGCGAGGTCGATGATCCACTCGACGGCGCGGCCGCATGCGTCCAGCGGGCTCGCGTCGAGTGGAGGGACTCCCGATGACTATCGAACCGCTCGTCGTATCCGACGTTGCCACTCAAGCCGAACCAGCCGAACCAGCCGAACCAGCCGAGCCGGCCGAGTCGGCCGAGCCGCCCGAGCCGCCCGAGCCATCTCGCTCGCGACGCTCGATTCTGGGAGCAGGCATCGCGGGTCTGGCCGGCCTGGTTCTGGGTTCGCTGGGTAGACCGGCTCAGGCCGATGCGGCCTCGGGTGGCTCGCTCGTCATGGGTGCCGCCAACAGTGCCGGCACCTCCAGCACCAGCCTTACCACCGACTCGACCGGGACAGCGCTGCTGGTCACCCAGACAGGGACCGGTACCGCCCTTCGGGGCTCGGCCACTGCCGTGGACGGCATCGCCGGCTTCTTCACCAGCGCCCACGGTCCCGGCGTATCGGGTGTCACTGCCAACAACGCCCAGTACGGCGTCTATGGCGCCAACAACGCCACGACCACCGGATCCGGTGCCGCCATGCGGGCTTCAGGTGGCCAGAACCACGGCCTCGTGGCCAGTACCGCAAGTGCGGGCGCCCACGCCATCAAGGCCGTCAACACCAACACCGGCACAGGCTTTGCGGCCGGGCCAGGCATCCGCGTCCTCGCGAGCGGCGGCACCGACGCCGACTTCAACGGCTACTGGCCCGCCGCCGGCGAGTTCAGCGGCCCCAACGGTGTGGTGGCCGTGGCCAATGAGGCCGGCGGCGATGGCGTCTACGGTTACAGCGGCTCAGGCTATGGCGTCTACGGTCAGAGCAACTCGGACGCCGGCGTCTACGGAGTCTGCGAGTCGGGCTACGGAGTCTACGGCGTCAACGACGCCGCGAACTTCGGCGGCAACGCCGCGGTCCGGGCCAAGGGTGAGCAGAACCACGGTCTGGTGGCCACTACCTCGAATGTCAACGCCTACGCCATCAAGGCGACCAACACGAACACCTTGAACTCAGCCGGTATCCGCGCCCTCGCCGGAGGTGGTACCGACGCCGACATTGATGGGCTGGGGCAATCTCACGGCGCCGGTGAGTTCTGCGGCCCCAACGGCGTCGTTGCCGTGTCCGGCGGCGGCTGCGGCGTGTATGCCTCCAGCGACTCGGGAGATGGCGTCGTCGCCACTACCGCGAGTGCCACCTCCCACGCCATCAGGGCGACGAACACCAACGCGGGCACCGGCCACTCGGCCGGGGCCGGCATCCGGGTCCTCGCAGGTGGCGGCACCGACGCCGACTTCGACGGGCTAGGCGAGGCTCCCGCCGCCGGGGAGTTCTGCGGCGCGGCCGGCGTCGTGGCCGTGGCAGTTGAAGGCGACGGCGTCTTCGGTAGGAGCAACTCGGGGTACGGCGTCTACGGTCAGAGCAGTTCGAACTTCGGCGTCTACGGCAACTGCTTGTCCGGGAGCTACGGCGTCTACAGCGACGGCTCCGAGCTGGTCTTCGGCAACCTCACCGTCACCGGCAGCGTGTCCAAGGGCGGCGGCTCGTTCAAGATCGACCATCCCCTCGATCCGGCCAACAAGTTTCTGTACCACAGCTTCGTTGAGTCGCCCGATATGCTCAACGTGTACAGCGGCACGACCACGCTGGATGCGAAGGGCGAGGCCACGGTGACCCTGCCGGCCTGGTTCGAGGCTCTCAACCGCGACTTCCGCTACCAGCTGACGGCGATTGGCCAGGCGGCGCCCGATCTCCACGTCAAGTCGAAGGTCCAGGACGGCGCCTTCTCGATCGGCGGCGGAGCGTCGGGCCAGGAGATCTCCTGGCTACTCACCGGCATCCGCAAGGACGCCTGGGCCAACGCCAACCGCATCCCGGTCGAAGAAGAGAAGCCGACCGCCGAACGGGGCCTGTATCTCCACCCGACCGAGAATGGCCAGCCTGCCGCCAAAGGCATCGAAGCGGTCCGCATTGCCGCCATGAGGCCGCACGCGAGCAAGTAGCGTACCGATCGAGGGCCGGACTGCCACAGGTCGATCTCGGTCCCTTCGCGCCCGGTACCGACGCCCTTCCCCCTATTGCACCCGCCTCCCCCCGGGTCGATGATCCGCTCGACGGCGGGCCGCATGCGTCCAGCGGGCTCGCGCCGAATGGAGGGACTCCCATGGCTATCGAACCGACCGTCCTATCCGACCCCGACACGGAACCAGCGCTCGATCCCGCTGAGCCGCCCGAGCCGGCCCGCTCGCGACGCTCGATTCTGGGAGCCGGCCTGGCCGGTCTTGCCGGCCTGGTCCTGGGTTCGTTGGGTAGACCGGCACAGGCGGGTGCGGCCTCTGGTGACCCGCTCGTCATGGGTGCCGTCAACAGTGCCGGCACCTCCAGCACCAGCCTCACCACCGCCTCCACCGGAACCGCGCTCCTCGTTACCCAGACAGGGGCCGGTACCGCTCTGCGGGGCTCGGCCACAGCGCTCAATGGCATCGCCGGCTTCTTCACCAGCGCCAACGGTCCCGGCGTATCCGGTGTCACGGCCAACAAGGACAAGTACGCCGTCTACGGCGGTAACAACGCCACTACCACCGGATCCGGTGCCGCCATGCGGGCCGCGGGTGGCCAGAACCACGGCCTCGTGGCCAGTACCGCGAGTACCAGCGCCTATGCCATCAGGGCCACCAACACCAACCTGAGCACCGGCCTCTCGGCCGGAGCAGGCATCCGCGTCCTCTCTGCTGGCGGCACCGACGCCGACATCGATGGGCAGGGGCAGTATCCCGCCGCCGGTGAGTTCTGCGGCGCGAACGGGGTCGTGGCCGTATCCCATGGGGACGGCGACGGTGTCTTGGCCTACAGCGACTCACGCGCCGGCGTCTACGGTTCCAGCTCGTCGGGGTACGGTGTCTTCGGTCACAGCACCTCGGGGCACGGCGTTTACGGTCAGAGCAACTTCGCCTCGGCGGTTGGCGTCATGGGTGAGAACACGTCGGGCTACGCCGTCTACAGCCTCGGGGACGCGGCCGTCAGCGGCGACCTCTCCGTCGTCGGCACGCTGTCCAAGGGTGGCGGCTCGTTCAAGATCGACCATCCCCTCGATCCGGCGAACAAGTTCCTGTACCACAGCTTCGTCGAGTCGCCGGACATGCTCAACGTGTACAGCGGCACGACCACGCTCGATGTCACCGGCGAGGCCACGGTGACCCTGCCCGACTGGTTCGAGGCCCTCAACCGCGACTTCCGCTACCAGCTCACGGCCATCGGCTCGTTCTCACCGGTCTACGTCAAGTCCAAGCTGCACAGCGGCGCCTTCTCGATCGCCGGAGGAACGGCGGGCCAGGAGGTCTCCTGGCAGCTTACCGGCATCCGTCAGGACGCCTGGGCCAACGCCAACCGCATCCCGGTCGAAGAAGACAAGCCGACCGGCGAACGCGGCCTCTTCCTCCACCCGACCGTACACGGCCAGCCCGCCGCCAGGGGCATTGAGGCTGTTCGCAACGCCGGTATGAGATCGCGTGTGAGCAAGTAGCGGGTAGATCGGGGGCCGGGACCACCGTTGCTCTCGAGTCCGGCCCCCACTCCGCTGCCTCACACCCACACCTGGCTGACTAGAGGATGGCCTCGACAGAGGTGTCCGATGGCGAGAAACGGTCGAGTGGGAGGGGATGTCCTGGTGTGACGCCCGCCGATTGAGCCGACGACCCAGACGCTGCCGCTCGACGGCCACCAACCCATTGCACCCGCCTTCCGCCGGGTTGATGATCCGCTCGACGGCGCGGCCGCATGCGTCCAGCGGGCTCGCGCCGAGTGGAGGGTTTCTCGATGGCTGTCGAACCGCTGACCGAACCGATCGTGGTGCCGGAGCAGGTATCACAAGCAACGCCCGAGCCATCTCGCTCGCGTCGCTCGATCCTGGGGGCAGGCCTCGCCGGTCTTGCCGGTCTGGTCCTGGGTTCGCTCGGTAGGCCAGCACAGGCCGATGCGGCCTCGGGTGGCTCGCTCATCATGGGTGCCGTCAACAGTGCCGGCACCTCCAGCACCAGCCTCACCACCGCCTCCACCGGAACCGCGCTCCTGGTCACTCAGACAGGTGCAGGTACTGCCCTTAGGGGCTCGGCCACTGCCGTGGATGGCATCGCCGGCTTCTTCACCAGCGCCAACGGTCCCGGCGTATCGGGTGTCACAGCCAACAACACCAAGTACGGCGTCTACGGCGCCAACGATGCCACGACCCACGGCAGCGGCGCCGCCATGCGGGCCGCGGGTGGCCAGAACCACGGTCTGGTCGCAACCAGCGCGGACGCTAATTCCTACGCCATCAGGGCGACCAACACGTACGTTTCACCGACGGCGGCCATCCGCGCACTCTCGGGAGGCGGCACCGACGCCAAGATCGACGGACTGGGGATCTATCCCGGCGCCGGGGAGTTCTGCGGCCCGAACGGCGTCGTGGCTGTGTGCACTGCCAGTCAGTTCGGCGTCTACGGTGCCAGCGACTCAGGGGCTGGCGTCCACGGTATCTGCGATTCGGGGCCGGGCGTCTCGGGTACGAGCACCTCGGGTGATGCCATTCATGGGGAGAGCTCCTCGGGGAACGGCGTCTACGGTGTCACCAACAGCGCGGTGGCGATCGGCGTCTACGGTGAGAACGACACGTCGGGCTACGGCGTCTACAGCTATGGCAAGGCGGGGGTCAACGGCAACCTCGCCGTCACGGGCAGCGTCTCCAAGGGCGGCGGCTCGTTCAAGATCGACCATCCCCTCGATCCGGCGAACAAGTTCCTGTACCACAGCTTCGTCGAGTCACCCGACATGAAGAACGTCTACGACGGGGTCGTGACGCTCGATGCGAAGGGCGAGGCCAAGGTCACCCTGCCCGACTGGTTCGAGGCCCTCAACCGCGACTTCCGCTACCAGCTCACGGCCATAGGCTCGTTCTCGCCGGTCTACGTGAAGTCCAAGCTGCACAGCGGCGCCTTCTCGATCGCCGGAGGAACGGCGGGCCAGGAGGTCTCCTGGCAGCTCACCGGCATCCGGCAGGACGCCTGGGCCAACGCCAATCGCATCCCGGTCGAAGAAGAGAAGGCCGCCGACGAACGTGGCCTCTACCTCCATCCGACCGAGCAAGGCCAACCCGCCGCCAAGGGGATCGACGCGGTCCGGCACGCCGCGATGAGGCCACACGCGAACAAGTAGCGGGTAGATCGGGGCCGGGACCACCGTTGCTCTCGCGTCCGGCCCCTACTCCGCTGCCTCACACCCACATATGGCTGAATAGAGGATGGCCTCGACAGAGGTGTCCGAAGGCGAGAAACGGTCGAGTGGAACGGGATGTCCTGGTGTGACGCCCGCCGATTGAGCCGACGACCCACACGCTGCCCCTCGAACATCCGTCGCCGTTTGCGCCGAACTCCCACCGGGAGCGATGATCCGCTCGGCGGTGCGGCCGCATACGTGCTAGCGAAACTCGCGCCGTCTGGAGGGTCTCCCGATGGCCATCGAACCGCTGACCGAACCGTTCGTCGTATCCGACGCCGCCACGGAAGCTGAGCCGCCCGAGCCAGCCCGCTCGCGACGCTCCATTCTGGGGGCAGGTCTAGCCGGTCTGGCCGGCCTGGTCC